>Ga0209211_10002907_pt1 | contig 28756 bp, 32 predicted proteins | sample RifGroA2_FD_183992 | JGI IMG/M metagenome (GOLD analysis project Ga0209211, IMG submission 183992) | Groundwater microbial communities from Rifle, Colorado, USA - Groundwater A2 (SPAdes) (version 2) | ecosystem: Environmental > Aquatic > Deep subsurface > Groundwater | place: Rifle, Colorado...
TTTAAGTATTGAAGCGCAACTCGTAGAGTTGCAAGAGTATGCCGCCAAAGAAAAACTTGAAATTGTCGCCTCGTTCTGCGAGGCGAAAACCGCAAAAGAACCCGGGCGAATGAAATTCGCAGAAATGTTGTCATTGATTGAGAGAGGAAAAGCAGACGGGATTATCTCATGGCATCCCGATCGTCTTGCAAGAAATAGTGTGGACGGCGGAAAGATTATTCATTTTGTCGATTGCGGCTTGATTAAGTCCCTTAAATTTCCCACCTTTTGGTTTGAAGCAACACCGCAAGGTTTGTTCATGCTAAACATTGCTTTCGGGCAGAGTAAATATTTTGTAGATAATTTGCGAGAGAATGTGAAGCGAGGTTTACGGCAAAAAATCAGGAACGGCGTATGGCCCGGCTGGGCTCCGGTGGGCTATACCAATAACCCGAAGACTCGTGGAATAGACATTGACCCTGAAAAATCTTCGCAAGTTAGAAAAATGTTTGAGTTATATGCCACCGGAGAATACACGCTTCATTCTCTCGCAAATTGGTGCAAGGAAAAGGGTTTGCGTGGTAATCTCGGCAAAGAAATAGCGTTGAGTAATGTGCAAAGTATTCTACAAAATATTTTCTACATCGGGCTGATGAAATATGGTGGGGAAATTCATGAGGGACATCACGAGCCGTTAATTTCAAAGAAGCTTTTTGATTCTTGCCAAGAAGTGATGGCGAAGCGCGGAAAATTCCACCATGTGAGAAAAAATGATTTTGCTTTTCTTGGCCTCTTAAAGTGTTCTTCGTGCGGAGCAAGCATTACTGCGGAGAAACAGAAAGGCCATAACTATTATCGTTGCACCAAGAAAAAAGGTTTATGCCAAGAAAAGCATTATCTCCGCGAAGAAGCATTGACCGAGCAAATCACTTCTTATCTTCAAAAAGTTTCTTTATCGAGCCAAGACACCGAGAAAGTTTTGGCGGCGTTGGATAGTGAACAGGATAAAGCGCGAGAGAGCGCACAAAGTGAGGTTAGTGTTTTGAAAGAGCAGTTAGCGCAGGTTGAGGCAAAACTTCAAAAATTATTAGACATCTATTTGAACGACGCTTTATCCACAGAGGAATACGCCGCCAAAAAACAGAGTTTGCTGTCTCAAAAATTGTTGTTTAATGAAAAAATCACCGACTTTGAGACAAAAGGGTTGTCTTGGCTCGAACCGGCTCGTGAGTTCGTAAAATCCTTAAATCAAGCCGCAAATCTCATTGGGACAGATAATCTTTCCGAATTGCCAACATTTCTGAAAAACATCGGCTCGAACCATATTTTGCGAAATCGTGAATTCGTTTTTACCCCCAAAATTGAATACAAATTAGTCGCCGAACGAAGCGAGGCGAACCAAAACTCTTTGACTTTTCCTGTCTGGTGCTCCCAGCAGGAATCGAACCTGCACCGCCTCCTTCGGAGGGAGGCATTGTATCCATTCAACTATGGGAGCGAGGACGTAAATGTAAAGCCAAAAGCGAAAAATGTAAAACTTGCCGCAGAAGACAGAATACCCTTCAGCAAATGTCCTCTCGGCAGGAATCGAACCTGCATTTTTCCCTTCGCAGGGGAATGTCCTATCCATTGAACGACGAGAGGAGTTAGGTAAATTTAAAACGAAAAACGAAAAATGTAAAGAACCCCGCCTCCTGCCTGCCTGCCGCCTGCCTCTGCCGGCAGGCAGGGGGCGGGGTATTTGCCTAGCGGCAAACGCCTCGTTCTTTGCCGGAGCGGTGTCGGGCTATCGCCCGACACATCATGTCTTATTGTCCATTCATCCCCACCGCAAGTGGTGGGTTTCTCCACAACTCCAGTAAAACAGCCGGAAATTCACCACCACTCGTTATAGATAAAATATTTTTTTAAAATCCGAGCCGCTCCAGAATTTTTTCAGCCAAGGGCTCGCGGTGTTCCACTTCCGTTAATTTTTCCAAAAGCATTTCCCGAACGGTTTCGGGGGAAATATCGGTTAATGGAATGGCTATTAAGGGGACGAGGACTTTCTGCAATTTAATCAAGAGTTTTGGCGGTTCAATTCTTGTTTCCACCCAAAATGATTCAATGGAATTCCAAGGGTGCAGGGTTTTATCCGCGACAATGCCACCCCGACCGATTTCAAATGTTACGATTTTAGGTTTACGGTGAGCAAAGATAAGGAGAGCGAAAATGCCTAAAGCGATAAGAACAGCGAAGATGAAATTGCCGAAGATGATGGCGGTAACAATGACAGACACGGCGATAATGCCGACAGCGATGTACCAATCAGCCCTTTTTTCCTCAAAATGATATTCCGGCGCTTGCCATTTTATCGGTTCGTTGACCATAGGGAAATTATACCAGTTGCAAGGAAAAATTTTCTGTATGCTGTGTATTACGAAGAAAATGTTATGCCTTGAAAAGGATTTTCAAAAACGGAGACGGTAGGACTCTCTGTCTAAGACGGACCAACCTAGGGCTGGGAACTCACAGATTATCGCGCTCGCGGCGGAGAGGGTGGGATTCGAACCCACGGTCCCCTTGCGGAGACTCGAGTTTTCAAGACTCGTGCATTCGACCACTCTGCCACCTCTCCGCCTCGAGAACGATTATTTCTTCAAGTTGCCGAAATTTTCTTTAATCCACTCGCGCCTCACGCCAGATTTAAGAAAATTTTCTTTTTTTCTTGCTTCAGTGTATGTTTCTAAGTATGTTTCTAATTTTTCCTCAAAAATAACTGACCGAGGTTTGCCGTACTTTGTTGACTTGGTTTCTCCTGAATTATGAGCAGCCAACCTAATAAGTGCGTTTCCATTTCTACTCGACCCAATGTAGAATTTGTTCGTTGCACTGCTAAACAAAATATAAACGCAAACCATATATTGTCAGTTTTTCCGCCGTAGGCGGACCCGCCTCTGGCGGGCAAGACCGGTGGAATACCATTATCCGACCCCTCCTTTCCCGTCATAATAATAGAAAGGACGCACCACCGCAATCTCTAGTTTTGCGTTTTGCGTTTTTCGCTTTAAACTTTACTTATGCGTTATTTAGGTATTGATTATGGGGGGAAAAGGGTTGGAGTTGCTATATCGGACCAATCGGGAAAAATCGCTTTTCCGGAGGGGGTGATTCCTAATACTAAGCATCTAGCCGAGACGGTTAAAATTATTTGCGAGGAGAAAAGTGTGGGTGAAATTGTCCTCGGCGAATCAAAAAATTTTTCCGGCGAAGATAATCCGGTGATGAAAAAAATTTACGAGTTTAAAGCGGCGCTCGCAAAAGAAACCAATCTCCCGATTCGCATGGAACCGGAATTTTTAACCAGCGCCGAGGCCGAGAGAATTCAAGGGAAAAACAAAATGCACGACGCCTCCGCGGCGGCGCTCATCCTCCAGAGTTTTTTGGATAAGCGCCGCAGTGCCGCTCTTTGAATGCTATACTTAAAAAATGATTTTGCTAGAAGATTTCAAAAAACTGGAAATACGGATAGGGGAAATCAAAACAGCCGAGCGGATTCCAGAAACGGACAAACTACTTCGGCTTGAGGTTGATTTCGGAGAGGAAAAACCGCGGCAGATAATTTCCGGCATCGCGCTGTATTTTCCGGAGCCGAACGCGCTAGTCGGCAAAAAGTGCGCCTTTGCCGCCAACTTGGAACCGCGGATTATTAAAGGACTTGAAAGCCAAGGTATGATTCTCGCCGTCGGCGGAGGGGAAGAGTTATTTTCGTTGTTGGAGGTAGGTAGAGGGGTACAAGTGGGAGCGAGGGTGAAATGATTGCTTAAATGTAAAACTTAAAACGAAAAATTAAAAACTAAAATTTAAAAGAAAAAATAAAAGCACTTCTCGTCTCTTGAATTTCAGTTTTTCGTTTTTACTTTTTAATTTGAAATATGTTTGACTTCCTCTCTCCGGAAAATCTCATCCAAACGCTAGGTTTGCTTGGCGTCGTGCTTATCGTTTTCGCCGAGTCCGGACTTTTCTTCGGCTTCTTTTTTCCGGGCGATTCGCTTCTTTTCACCGCCGGCGTTTTTGCTTCGCAGGGGTATTTGTCGTTTGCGCCCCTGCTTATCCTATCTTTTTTGGCGGCGGTTTCAGGCGACGCCGTCGGTTATTTTTTCGGCAAGAAAGTCGGCCAGAAATTTTTTGACAGGGAAGAGTCGTTTTTCTTCAGAAAAAGCTACATTAAAAAGACCGAAGAATTTTACGCGAAGCACGGCCGACAGACCGTTGTTTTGGCGCGTTTCATGCCGGTTGTCCGGACTTTCGCGCCCATTCTCGCCGGTATGGGCGGCATGGCCTACTCCGTTTTTTTTAAATATAACGTCATCGGGGCTTTAATTTGGGCGGTAGGCCTTATCACTCTCGGTTTCTTTTTTGGGAGAATAATTCCCGACATTGAAAGATATTTGTTGTGGTTTATCATCGGTATTATTTTTACGTCCTCCGTGCCCGCTTTGTTTGGGTTTTTAAAGGACAAGGGGAAAACCGGCTCTTAATTGTAAGGAAAGGGTATATAATATGAATGACGCCTAGCGTTATTTACACCGCGGTTTCGTCATGAAATTCGCGCCCAATTATGTCCAAAATTTTTTTTAATTTTTTCCCCTTGCCGAGGACTCTTGAAATGCCGGCGGTCGGCTTTGACATTGGCGACGATGCCGTGCGTTTTATTGAGCTTAAAAAGACCAACGACGGATTTAAGGTCGGGCGTTTCGGAGAAAGAATCAATCCGGTTTTAAGAGACCGCAGCGCCGATATTACCAAAAATGGGGGTTTTAGGGGTTTTCTGTCGTCGCTTCGGGAAGCGGAAAATTTAGGGCCGATAAACGCTTCTTTGCCGGAGGATAAGGCCTATCTTTTTGCAACCGAACTGGTCGGTGTGGATTCTTCTTTGATTCGGTCGGCAATAGAATTTCGTTTGGAGGAATTTGTGCCGATTCCCGCCAAGGATGCGATTTTTGATTATGAAATTATACCGAGCCAAGCGCAAAGCGGCGCCAAGACGGAAGTCGGCGTTGCCGTTTTGCCTAAATCAATAGTTTTGAGTTATTTGGAAATGTTTCAAAGCGCGGGCTTCACGCCGCTTTCTTTTGAGGTGGCGGGGCAGGCGATTGCCAAGGCCGTTGTTAAACGGGGAGACCAGAGAACCCGAATAATAGTTTACTTTGGCAAAAGCGGCAGCACGATATTTGTCGTGAAAGGCGGGGCGGTGCTTTTCAGTTCGGCCGTATCGGTTGGCGGCGACGCCTTGACTGGCGCTTTTGCCAAAGATAAATCCGTCTCTATCGCCTTAGCCGAGAAATTTAAGTGGGACAAAGGCCTGCAATTCATAAAAGGCGACATAGAAAATTATGCCGCCGTCTTAAGCTTGCTTGCTAGCGTAAAAGAAGAGCTTAACCGGGTTTTAAGCTATTGGAAGACCAAAAAAACCAAAGAGGCCAATGATAAAAACGAAGATGATAAAATACGGTCTATAATTTTCTGCGGGCCGGAGGCCGGTTTGCCCGGGCTTATAGATTATTTCAAAATATACATTTCTGTTCCATCGGAATTGGCCGATGTCTGGGTTAACGTGCTTGATGTCAATGAAAACATTCCACCGATATCTTTTTCAAAATCGCTGGCCTTCGCGGCGGCCATCGGATTAGCTCTTTCTCGGTCCAGGATTGCTTAATTTACCGCCAAAAAATTTTTAGAACCACAATGTTTAATTTATTGCCCATTGAGCAGAAAAGGGAAATAAAACGCGAATATATTTTGCGGCTGTTAATCGCGGGCGGGGCGATGGCTTTCATCTCTCTGGCTATAGCCGCTTTCCTCGTTTTGCCAAGTTACTTTATCGCCTTGGCCGAATATCGTTTGGTTTTGGCGGAACAGCTTGCCGCAGAAAACCTGCTTGAACTCAAAGAAGCGGCAGAACTTAGAACCGTGATGCGCGAATCCAGAGACAAATTGAGCGTGTCGGCTCTCCTTGGCGGCGAGGTTTCGCCTAGTGAGGTTTTGGACAAAGCGCTTTCGGCTCGGGCAAACAATGAGGGCGTGAAAATCAGAGGCATTCGCTGGGAGAGAAAAACGGAGAAGGTCTTTGCCGTTACGCTAACCGGCGAAGCCGACAATCGGGACGCTCTGCTCTCCTTTAAAAAAGGATTGGACCGCGACGGAACTTTTGAGAAAGTGCTTTTGCCGGTTTCTAACTTTGCCAACGCGGAGAACATTAATTTTATCATTTCAGCCGAGGCCGTTTTTAAAAAATGAGGAGCCGCAAAACAAAATTAATTTTGATTTTAATCATTGCCGCCGACATTGCTTCCGGCCTCTCCCTTTGGCTTATATCGGATAAATTCTGGCAGTTGCGCGACCAAATCGTTGCCGCCAAGAATGAAATCAATGTCGCCAAAAATCAAGATGTCTACATCCGTTTCATAAAGAAGACGCTTGAGGATACCGGCGAGAAGAGGGCAGTGATTGACCGCTATTTTGTCGGCCCGGATGAGGTAGTGACTTTCATTAAAGAACTTGAAGCGTCGGCGAAAAAATTGGGGCTTACCGCTACTACGCTGTCTGTTGGCATAGAATCCGGCGACGAAACGCTTTCGTACAGGGAAAATTTGCGGGTGGCGTTAAAAACTTTGGGCTCGTGGGACCAGATAATCCGTTTTGTTGATACGCTTGGCAACCTTCCTTATCATTTAACCGTGAACTCGGCCGATTTATCCTTAATTGAAGAAGGTAAAAAAATGGTGTGGAGCGGAGTTTATGAGATTAATGTGATTAAATTGAAATAAATTCCCTATAAATATGATTTTCCAAAACATTGCCGCCGGGTTTAGAAAAATAAAAGGGTTCCGATTTAATTTTGGAGCCAACCGGAACCGCGATTGGCGGGTTCTAGTCGCTTTGTTTGTTGTTTTGAATCTTTTGAATGTCGGTTGGGGTCTGTATGGTTTTTGGCGCGTTTATAGCGGCCAGGTTTTTGAAACGAAAGACGCCCCCGCGATAGAGTCCGCCGAAACAATCAACGCTGAAGTTCTTGAAAGCACTTTGGAAATGTTCAATCAAAGAAAACTCCGATTGCTGGATGCGGGCGGTAAAAAATATTATTCTGACCCGGCGGTTTAGAGAGAACCAACAACCAACAATTCACAACAAACGACCCGCTCCTTTTTTACTTTGAATTACGAAACACAAAATTTTACGGTTGCTTCCGCAAAATCTCCTCTAAAAATTAGAGATTTTGCGACCCGAGGACCTAAAATTTTGTGTTTCGTAATTCACGACTTTTTAGAAGAATTATGGGGTGCGTGTGGCGTTTCTAGATTATTTTCTTTTAACCAAGTAATATTGATGGATAGTATATCCCCTCGTAGTTTAATGGATAGAACTGCGGACTTCTAAGCCGCTAATGGGTGTTCGATTCACCCCGAGGGGAGCGGTTTTGCGCGGTTAGCTCAGTGGTAGAGCAGTGCTTTTACACAGCAAAGGTCGGGGGTTCAAATCCCTCACCGCGCATTGTGGAAATTAAAATTTTATACGAAGACGAAGATTTTTTAGTCGTGAACAAGCCGGCGGGGCTTATGGTTCATGGCGACGGCCGCAGCAGCGAGCCGACTTTGGTTGATTGGCTTTTGAGGGAAAGGCCGGAGATTAAAGATGTGGGCGAGCCGCTTGTTTTAACTAACGGCCAAAAAATTGGTCGGCATGGGCTGGTCCATCGCTTGGACAAGGGAACCTCCGGCGTCCTTGCCGTCGCTAAAAATCAGACAGCTTTTGATTATCTCAAACATCTTTTTCAAAAAAGAAAAGTGGAAAAAATCTACCACGCGATTCTTTCGGGCGAAATGAATCGCGATGACGGCATTATTGAAAAGCCCATAGGTAGAAGTACCCACGATTTTCGAAAGAAAACCGTCGGGCTCTCCATAGCCGGCAAAGAACGGGAGGCGGTAACTTTTTATCGCGTTTTGGCTCGGGGCCGAGGGCTTTCTTTCGTTGAGTTTATTCCAAAGACCGGCCGTACCCACCAAATCAGGGTGCACGCCAAATTTTTGGGTTACCCGGTTTTGGGCGATTCTCTTTATGGCAAGAAACAAGCCAGCGAGTCGGATATCGGGCGGATGGCTTTGCACGCCCGAGAGATTTCGTTTGTGAATCAAGCCGGCCGTAAAATTTCCGTTATCGCGCCTTATCCGGAGGATTTTGAAACGGTTCTGAAGTCATCCTTTGCCGGCAAGTTGCGGTTTTAAGTTCGGTATGTTAAATTCTTTGAGCGTATGAAAACTGACCAAATCATTTCGCCGACCGATGTGGAAAATAGAAAGAAGCTCCCGATAAGTTCGGGAGACACTGTTCGCGTTTGGCAAAAAATCGTCGAAAAGGAAATTAACGAAAAAACCAAGGAAACGAAAGAACGTTCTCGCCTTCAGGCCTTTGACGGTTTGGTGATAGGACGGAAACACGGCGCCGAAGCGGGCGCCACCTTTACTGTTCGCAAAACAATAGACGGCATCGGCGTGGAAAGAATTTTTCCGCTTTACTCGCCTTTAATTGATAAAATAGAAATTCTTCGCCGAGCAAAAGTTCGGCGCGCCAAACTTTATCACATCCGCGACAAAGCGGCTAAAGAAATCAGAAGGCAAATGAGAAATGAACTGAAGATTAAAATTCCGGTACCGGAGCAAAGCGAAACGGTTTTGACAGAAGAGAAAAAAGAGGAAGCAAGCGGCGAGTAAAAAATTTGTGTTTTGGCTTCGACGAACGCCACACTCTCTCATTGGTATTTCTGGGCATATTTCGGCTGACGGTAGAAAGCGAACACTCCAACTTAAATACGCGAAAATGGAGACCTTGCGTCTTTTAAGATATATGTACTATTCACTTTCCGTCGTTTGCTTACAAAGAAAGCGCTTGAAACTGGAGAAAACATTGGCTATAGTTGGTAAGTCAATATAACTGATGGTCGCGCGCAGGTGGAGAAATTGGCAAACTCACTACCTTGAGGGGGTAGCGCCGTAAGGCTTGCGGGTTCAAGTCCCGCCCTGCGCATTTTTGAAATTCAACCCTTTCTAATTTTCACCTTTTTGATTTTTTCAAAAAGAGGCAGATAAAGGTCATTTTGGACATCTATTTCAAGTTCTCGCTTGTCGGTTTTTTCTACGAATTCAACCGGCACTTTTTCAATTAAAGCTAAAGGAATTTGTTCGTTGCCTTCTCCCATAGTGAGAACCGCCGCGGTTGCCAAACTGTCAACCGCGTCCACTCTTTGGTGTCTGAAGGTTCGGCCGAAAATATCCGGTTTGCCTTTATAACTTTTAAGTCCGCGAAGCCCGGCGTAGCCGATTGTTACCCCGACTGTGCCGTGGCGGAGAGGGATAAGCCGGCTGTCGGTGATAATTACCGCGAAATTTTTGAGAAGGAACTTCTTCATCAGAGTTTTTCTGATTTTTTCCGCCAACGCGAAGCTGTTTTGAGGGAGGAGAATCAATTTGCCGTTGCCGTTTGATTCGTCAATGCCGGCGCTGGCCATTACTAGATTATCGCGGATGGTAAGCCAGACATATTTTGTCCGCATGGCGAATTGGCTTTCGGCGCGAATGAGGCGTTCTTTTTCCTTCTCATCCTTCACGAGCGCCGTGCGGCCTTCGGATAGGGCGGCGATTTTGGAGGTTACCGCCAGGACGGACTTCTCCGGAATTTTTTTAATATGTTCCAATATAAAATTAAGGAGATTTTCTCCCTCCAAGAAAATTCTGGTTTTTACGGGTTTGATAATCATGTCGTTTGCAAAATGCTATAGTTCATTCTAATATGCGTCAATCAGTATTTTGTTTGTTTCTAAAAGCTTTGAAACTTTGAAGCTAACGAAGCTTTGAAGGAAGCTATCATGTTGTATACAAGAAAAGGCGATAGCGGCACAACCAAGGTTTTTGACTCAAAACCCGGCGAGCGGATTTCCAAGGCCTCTTGCCAAACGGAAGCGCTTGGCGCCTTGGACGAGCTTAATTCCTGGCTTGGCTTTTGCAAGACAAGGGTTTTGGAATGGCAGATGAAAGTTGGCCTTAACGAAGCGCTTTTCCGCGACATTATCCACCAAATTCAAAAAGACCTTTTCATCATTCAGGCGGAAGTCGCCGGCGCCGAAAAAACGATTGCCCGCCCGAAGGTTCTTTGGCTTGAAGGAATTATTGATGACGCCGAAAAAGAATTGCCGTCGATTAAAAATTTTGTTATTCCTGGCGGAAGCGACGCGTCGGCGATTTTAGATGTGGCAAGGACTATGGCAAGACGAACCGAACGGAGAGTAATCGAAGCCGTTCTGAAAGGAGAAGCAAAAGCGGGAGGGGAAAGTTTGGCCTACCTGAATCGCCTTTCCTCGCTTCTTTACGCGCTGGCTCGCCTAACCAACGCGAAGCTCGGCTTTAAAGAAAATTCGCCGGATTACTTATAAAGAAGATATCCACAGCGTCCAGTGATAACATCTCTGCTATAATTATGCCATGACGGTGTTAAGTTGTGATTCGTGCCACTGTTATTTTTCCAGAAAGCCATCGCAAATTGGGCTCGCAAAAAGGCATTTCTGCTCGACTTATTGTCAATATAAAGCAAGTCGAAAAGGAAGTTTTGTTAGATGTCTCCAGTGCAGTAAGAAAGTATATAAATCTCTTAATAATCTCAAAAGATCGAAGAGCAAAAAGCATTTTTGTTCTGTTTTGTGCAGTAATATTTGGCACGGCAAAGAGTTTTCTAGAGAAAAGCACCCGAACTGGAAAGGCGGTGAGTTCTCTTACAAAGACGCTTTAAAAAGACACGATGTATTGAAACAATGTGTTCTTTGTGGAAAATCAGACCAGAGGATTCTAGCAGTGCATCATGTTGATCGTAATCGTAAAAATAATAAATTGGAGAATTTAATGTGGCTTTGCCACAACTGCCACTTTCTTGTTCATCATTATAAGAGAGAAGGATTGAAAATTATGAAAAGTTAATATGTCTCATCTTTTGTGTAAAATTTGCAGAAAAAAATTCTATGTTCGTCCTACTCATGTAAAAATTGGATGGGGTAAATATTGTTCCCGGTCTTGTCACCATAAAGGAATGCGGACCGGAAAATTTATTGGGTGTTTCCTTTGCGGCAAGGGGATATATAGGACTCCAACAAGCATGTTACACTCAAAAAGTAAAAAATATTTTTGTAGTAAATCGTGTCAAACGAAATGGAGGAATACGCAGTATATAGGGTCTAAACACGCAAATTGGAAAGATGGCAAAAATGCGTACAAAAGTGTTCTCAATCGTCACGGTATTATGCCGATATGTTTCTATTGTCGGACTCGCGATAAAAGAATTTTAGCAGTTCACCACATCGATGAGAATCATTTTCATAATTATGTCAGTAACCTTGCTTGGCTGTGTCACAATTGCCATTATTTAGTACATAATGATAAGGTAGAGAAACAAAAATTCTTGGCAAACCTAAACAAGAATTGATATGGTGCTCGTAGTTTAGCGGTAAAACACTGCCCTGTGGAGGCAGATTTGAGAGTTCGACTCTCTCCGAGCACCCCAGTTTTACGGCAATTAAAAACCGCTCAAGGGAGCGGTTTTGGTCGGCGCTTTACACCTTAATCATTTCGGCTTCAGTCAAGACATCGCCTTTGCCGTTCCGGTCGAAAACGACATGGATGATGAAGTAGGGCGAGGTTGCTTTGTCTTGCAGAAAATCAATGTGGATGAAAACCCCCAGGCCCTCGTCGTAGGGATGGAAAGCAAAACAAATCATATCGGCTTTCGCGAACGCTTGCCGGAATATGCCGTTGCCGTGGAATCCCCAGGAAAGGCATTTAACAATTCTACCGCCCCAATAGTATTCGTGGGTGCCATCGCCTAGGCCGGATGAGCAAAAATCATTGACGGTTTGTTTGGCCATAAGCCGCGCTTTTTTTGATGCGGTTGGAGGCAAGAAATTTCTAATGGAGATTAGCAGTGTTTTCATAAGTGCGTCTGATTAAAGATATACACCTTTTGTCGGCTTTTGTGAATCTGTGAAAATCAGTTCCTCACAATTTATGAAGAACTGATTTTCACAGAGCACGCCAGCTTATCTCGTTACAGGCGAGCGGTTTTTTGGTAGAATTACCTAAATGTTTTTAGGTCTTAAAAGCAGGGTGGCGGATTGGTGGGAGCGCAACGAACGGCGGCTTTCTTCTTTCGCGCTTTTTACCGGTTTCATCGTTGATAATCTGACGCTGACTCGGATTACGCTCAATTCCGTGAGTGTTGCCCTTTTTTCTTATCTTTTGGTTGCCGGCTTTTGCATCATCGTCCTCAATTTTTTGGAGAACACTCCAGAGCGCCAGGGTTTCAAAGCTAAAATTCACGCTTTCACGCTAATCATTCTCCAATTCACTTTCGGCGCGCTCTTCAGCGGGTTTTTGGTTTTTTATTCGCGCGGCGCTTCCATCGGCGCGAGCTGGCCGTTTCTTTTGATTTTATTTTTTATTCTTATCGGCAATGAGTTTTTAAGAACTCGCTACATCAGAATCGGTTTTCAGATGATAATTTTTTTCATCGCCCTTTTCTCCTATTCCATTTTTTTCATGCCTATCATGACGAAGAAGGTCGGCGCCGGCGTTTTTCTTCTAAGCGGCGCGGCGAGTTTGCTTTTAATCTACCTGTTTCTTCGGCTTATAGGTTTGGTTTCGCCGGAGCGTTTCAGCAAAAGCAAGCCCTTCGTTTTGGGCGGGATGATTGCCGTTTTTGGCTTGATGAATTTCCTTTATTTCAAAAACCTTATTCCGCCCCTGCCTTTGACCCTAAAAGAAGCGGCGGTGTTTCATGACCTTAAAAAATTGCCGTCAGGCGAATATTTGGTTACCGCGGAGGCGAAAAAATGGCACGAGAAATTTCGCCTGCGGGAAATTGTCCGCGTTTCAGCCCCATGCGAACCGCTTTATTTCTGGAGCGCGGTTTTCGCGCCGACTGATTTGGAGATTGATGTCACTCATGTGTGGCTTAAATTTAGCGAAGCGAAAGGTCAGTGGCTGGAGACCTTCCGGACGACTTTTCCGATTAAAGGCGGACGCGTTGGAGGATTTCGGGGCTTTTCTTTGAAGGAGCGGGTAACCCCCGGTCTTTGGCGCGTGGATGTAAAAACGCCCCGGGGCCAGGTGATCGGCCGGATGAGTTTCAGGGCTTTGGAGAAAGAAGCGCAGGTTGATTTTGTGGAAGAAATAAAATGAGCGTATGAAAAGAACATGAGAATAAAAAGGCGAATGTATTTTTACCATCTCCTTAGAGATATTTTTATCGTCGTGGGAAGCATTGCCGCCGCCTATTTTCTTATGAAGGCGGGCGCGATAGAAAAGTTTCTTGAAGCTACCTCAAGCTTTAAACTTGTGGCGAGTTTTGTCGCGGGAATGTTTTTCACTACGGTTTTCACCGTCGCGCCCGCCACCGTCGCGCTTATTGCCATTGCCAAATCTTTGCCAGCGATTTATGTGGCGCTTTTGGGTGGGGTCGGCGCGATGATTGTGGATGCCGTAATTTTTCGGTTTTTTCGCGACAAAGTTGCTTCTGATGCCAGCGGCGTTTTAAACAAAAGTTCTAAAAAGTGGCTCCGCGCCCTTTTTCGCCACGGTTTTCTGAAGTGGCTCCTGGTTATTTTGGGTGGCGTAATTATCGCGTCGCCTCTGCCGGACGAACTCGGCTTGGCGCTTATCAGCGTCTCAAAGATTAAAAATTCCGTTCTTTTCCCGCTCCTGTTCATTATGAATTTTTTAGGAATTCTGGCCATTGTGTCCTTGGCTGACTTAATTATTTGAGTGGAAATTTGAGGGGAAATTAGGTCAATACCGCGCGGTTACTGCCCGCCTGCGCGCCGACACGCAGGCGGGGTAGGCGGGTTGGCCACGCTAATTGATGAGCGGAGCGAGGTCTTCCTCGCGAGCTTTTGCCGTAGACCCACATCTTCACTTCACAGCTCAATAAAGCCATATTAGCGTGTCAACCTGGCAGGTTGACGCGCTGGGTTGGCACGCCACACGCTAACATCACACGCTGATTAGTTCATCTCACTCGGGCTATGGGGGTCGTCTTGCCTCACGGTTGCTCTTATGTTAGCTTATAGTTTATGGACACTGATGAAGTTCTGCAAGAAGACACAGCCGCCAAAAAGATATATGAAGTTGGATACATTGTTTCACCCGAAATTCCTGAAAATGATGTGGCGGTTTCGGTGGGGAATTTAAAAGAAACGCTTAGAACAAGCGGCGTTGTTTTTCTTAACGAAGAATTTCCTAAAATGCGGCCGCTTACTTATACGATGGTCAAATCGGTTGGCGGCAAGCGCCACAAATACGGCAGTGGCTATTTCGGCTGGGTTAAATTTGAGGTCGGCGCGGATTCTGTGAAAAAAATTGAGGCGGCTCTGAAATCAGTAAAAGAGCTGGTGCGTTTTATTCTCGTTAAGACAATAAAGGAAAATACTTTATTTGCGCCGAAGTTTCATATGGATAGGCCGAAAGAGCCGCGCCGAATGTTCAAACCGGCCAAAATTGCTCCGGCGCCCGCCGTTTCCGAGGAAGAGCTTGATAAAACCATAGCGGAATTGGTGGCAGAATGAAAACGTAAAAGTAAAAGCTAAAAATTAAAAACCAAAGTTTAAAAGAAAAATCTTTTTTGTTATAAGTTTTAGTTTTACGCTTTCCGCTTTTAATTTTTAGTTTATTTTATTATCATGTTTCTAAACAAAGCGTTTATCATAGGCAATTTGACCAGAGACCCGGAGATGCGTTCTATCCCTTCCGGGATGAAAGTTACCAGTTTCGGCGTTGCCACCAATCGCGTGTGGAAAGACCAAAACGGCGAAAAGAAAGAAGCGGCGGATTTTCATAATATCGTTGTTTTTGGCAGGCAGGCGGAAACCGTCGCCCAATATCTTAAAAAAGGCAGCAGTGTTTTAGTGGAGGGTAGAATACAGACCAGAAGTTGGGATGGGCCGGACGGCCAGAAAAAGTACAAAACGGAAATAGTGGCGGACAGGGTTCAGTTCGGTCCGAGAGCGTTTGGCGCCGGCGGGGCGGGGACGGCCCAAAGCCCAACCGCCGCAAGCCAAGGTCCCAAGCCGATTTCCGAAGATAAAATTGATTATCCCGAAGAGCAGATAAACGCCGATGATATTCCTTTTTAACCTTCTAAGTTTCAACAAATAAAATGCAACCCCAAATTAAGTTAGCCAACAATATAAAGCACATTGATTACAAGGATGTAGAATTTCTCAAGAGATTTCTAAATCCCCACGGCCGAATTATTGCCAAGAAGAGGACCGGCATTTCCGCCAAGCATCAGCGAAAAATCGCGCTGGCCATCAAGCGCGCACGATTTATGGGGTTATTGCCCTATGTGATACGTTAGTATTTGGATTTTTTAAGTAATAATTTATGTCACTCAGTCTAAAATATTTCTTGGCCGCTACCTTACTCCTACTTCTTTCAATGAAGACTGCTATATCTCCTCTTTTTCCTTCCATTTATTGGCTCTTTAGGGGTGTTGATAAGAGGAATCTATATGCATTATCTGCCGGGTGGCTGACCTCTCTCCTCTGGTACTTTATCTTTGTTGTGGCAACAGTTTATTATTTCAGATTCTTACAGAAAAAAAAGAGAATTTATGCGCTTTGCTTTTTGGCTGTCTCACTTTTGGCAAGTATGTTGGCGTATTTCTATTTATCGGTTCTATCGTTCACCCCAGGCCCACAAGTGGAGGTTGATATCGTCAATGTTTTATTTGACTTATTTGTCTGGTGGTTCATTCTTAATACAATTGTTTTCTTTACGAAAACATTTCAGAGAAACAATACGATTGTCTAGTCAGACAATTAGTGGATTTTGATTTAGTACGGCCCACTTTTGTGTTGTATGTACTGTAACAATTAATTTAGATAGCTAGCAGCGGTAAGTAGTTAATTGTCGGTTGTAAGTTATTTAGTTGACTCTCTCTGCATACTCTCCCGTCTCCGTATTGACCCGAATCACATCTCCTTCGTTTATGAAGAGGGGAACATTGATGACGGCGCCGGTTTCCAGCGTGATTTGTTTGGAGGCGCCTTTTGAGGTGTCGCCTTTGACGGCTGGCGGCGCTTCGGTCACCTTGAGTTCAACTTTAATGGGAAGTTTTACCCCGATAATTTTCTCATTAAAAATTACCAGCTCAATAATTGAGTTGGCTTTCAAGAATTTACCGCCGTCGCTGATGAAGCCAGCATCAATTTTGAAGCGCTTGGAAGGGTCTTTGGGCTCTGCGAACCACCATTCTCCTCGGTTGTTATAAAGATATTTGGCCTCTCTCTTGTCTATTTCCGCCTCCTCAATTTTGTCCGGTTGGTGGAAGGTCCACTCGGTGATTTTTCCGGTAATAAGGTTTTTAAGGCGCGTTTGATTAACCGGTTTTCTTTGCTGCATTCTGAAAATCCTAGCGTCCATGACCTCGTAAGGTTCGCCGTCGTGGATGATAAATTTGTGGACAGTAACGTCGTTGTAATTGATGGTGGACATAAAATGCCAATACCTGCCTGCCGGCAGGCAGGTACGAATGATACCAATCTACTAATAGACACGAATAAAAACAATGAGCGGTATTCTAGCAGAACGACATCATTCGGGCAAATTTTTTATAAAGATTGTTGATATTATTTGACGATTCTGTTAGTTTTGTTTTAGATTGTAACAGATAATTCTTGAGAAGGGATACAAATGACCAAAAAAGAAAAAATGCGGTTACTTCGGAAACACACACGCCACGATTTGTTGTCGTGCAGATTGTTTTATAAAAATCCAGAATATTATCAACCTGTTCCAGATTGTAGATTTGAAATTGACAGTCTTGATGATGAGCAATCTGGTTATTCCTACGTCTACTTTTTGAACAATGTACAGAATAAGGAGGATTTGATTTTGGGTCTTACAGAACTTAGACCTTTTGCCGATGATGCCCTTGAAGTTGCCCGGCAGATGACGGATTCCGATTTCGTGAATTTTAAGCTAGCATTGGTTCACGAGCGCCAAGGTGAGGATAGTAAAATGTCTGCCGCTCATCGTATCATTGTGTTGCCGGCGAAGATTTTGCAAGCAATGATTATTGCCGATAAAGCCGTAGCACCAGTTGGTTCCGCGCTCGTTCGGATATTAGAAACAGAACTTGAGGTCTAGCCGGATTGTCTCAACCACGCCTCGCCAACTTCATTGGCGAGGCGACTTAATTTTTTACATCTTTATTTCAAATTTTCTTTCAAGAATCAAAACGCGAGAATTTAGGTCGCAAATTTCCCTGGCAATAATCGTTACACATTCTCTCTAAGTTTCAATCGAATTTCTTTTAACAATCCCTCGGCGACTTTTTTGTTTTCTTTGAGGAATTGGCGGGCGGCATCGTAGCCGCGACCGAGTTTTGTTTCGCCCGCCTCATAAGACCCGCCGCTGGATTTTTTAACTAAGCCGAATTTTTCGCCGAGCGCTAAAATTTCACCCTCGCGCGAGATGCCCTCATTGTACATAAGGTCAAACTCTGTCTGTTTGAACGGAGCGGCCACTTTGTTTTTCACCACCTTCACCCGAACCCGTCCACCCATCACCTCATCTCCTTTTTTAATCTGGGCGATGCGGCGAATGTCCAAACGAACTGAAGTATAAAACTTGAGCGCCTTGCCCCCTGGCGTTGTTTCTGGATTGCCGAACATCACGCCGATTTGCATTCGGATTTGGTTGATAAAAATAACGATGGTTTTTGAACGGGCGACAATGGCGGTTAATTTGCGGAGCGCTTGCGACATGAGCCGTGCCTGCTTGCCAACATGTTGTTGCCCCATATCGCCTTCAATTTCATCTTTTGGCGTCAGAGCGGCGACGGAATCAATAACCACGACATCTATTTTCCCCGAGCGCACTAATGATTCCACGATTTCCAACGCCTGCTCGCCTGTGTCTGGTTGGGAAATTAAAAGCTCGTCAATTTTAACGCCAATTTTTTTTGAATACTCCGGGTCCATGGCGTGTTCGGCGTCAATGAAGGCGCAAATACCGCCTTTTTTTTGTGCTTCGGCAATGACATGTAAAGTTAATGTTGTTTTTCCGCTGCTCTCCGGGCCAAACACCTCAATTATTCTCCCACGAGGCAATCCACCCACTCCAAGTGCCGAATCAAGGCCAATTGAACCGGTTGAAATAGCGTTAACATCAACACGGGGCTTGTCGCCGAGCTTCATAATAGAATCGTCGCCAAATTTAGTTTTGATAGCGTTTAAGGTATCTTCAATGTTTGCGCCGATTGTTTTTGCCTCTTTTTCTTTTTTTGGTTTGCCGAAGGCCATGTGAATAGTTATAAGTTAGTAAGTTCTAAGTTTAGAAGTTGGAAGACAGAAGATGTTTTCGATTTTTAAGTTTGCCGTAATTTGATATTTACATTTTTAATTTATTCCGTTACGGGGGTCGAGCTTGTCGCAATCTCATCCGGCGGTTTTTTATAAACCAGCTCCAAACCGTACTCCTTCTCCTTCCCGAACCGGTCCACCGCCTTTGCGGTGATTATATTATAACCCGGGGCGAGCAACAATCGCTCGGCGAACCGTCCTTGGTCGTCAACAAAAATCTGCCTGCCGTTGATATAAATGTAGGAGACATTCTCCGCTTGGCCACCAACGATTATGAGCGGCTCCTCAACGGTGGCACCGTTTTTAGGATAAGAGATTTGAAGAGTCGGACCGGTCAGGAGATTTCTGAATTCAAAAAAAATATAAGCTGACGCGCCGAGGACGAAGAACAGCGCGAAACCCCTTAATAAATAGGCGCGCGGATTAATGATTTTTTCACTCGTTGGCGCTATTTTCATTATTGTTTTGAGATGCGGCGGCGGAATCGCTTTCCCTTAAACCAAGCACCTCGCGCGGTTTAGCGCCTTCGCCGCGTCCGATTACTCTGCGCTCTTCCAGGAGGTCAATAAGGCGCGCGGCGCGGGCGTAGCCGATGCGGAGGCGCCTTTGAAGATAAGAAGTCGAGGCCTTGCCGGCTTTAAGAACTTCCGCTTTGGCCTCTTCATACAAATCATCATCGCTGTCGCCGTTTTCTTCATCCGAGAAAGACATGTCGCTAAAAGTTGTCGTAGCTCCGCTTTCTTTCTCGGCGATGAGAATTTCATCGGGAATCATATCTTTGTATTTTTCGTGCAAGAATTTGACGACCCTCTTGACTTCCGTCTCGGAAATGAAGGCCGATTGAATCCGGTGGGGCTGGGACATTTCCGAGCCGAGGTAAAGCATATCGCCGGCGCCCAAAAGTTTTTCGGCGCCGCCCATGTCCAAAATAGTCCGTGAATCAATTTGCGACGCCACTTGAAGGGCGACTCGCGCCGGAATGTTGGCCTTGATGAGACCGGTGATGACGTTGACGGAAGGTCTTTGGGTGGAGAGGATTAGATGGATGCCGACCGCCCGGCTCATTTGGGCCAATCGGACGATTGCCGCTTCAAGTTCCCTAGGATAGGTGCTCATAATATCCGCCAGTTCATCGATAATGATAATTATGTACGGCATAGCGCTTGGAATCTTGTCGGCCGGAATTTCCTTGCCTTTATAACTTTCCAGGCGTTTTACGGCCGGAATGAAAATATTTTTATGATACGATTCCACATCTCTCACGGACTCGGACTCCAGAATGTTATATCTTTTCTCCATTTCCTTGGCCGCCCACTTGAGGGCCATTATGGCTTTTTTGGCGTCGGTGATGACCGGTGTCAGTAAATGGGGGATTTTGTTGTAGAGAGTCAGTTCAACTCGCTTCGGGTCAATCATTATGAATCGCAAATCCTCCGGCGAATTGCGGTAGAGGAGCGAAGTGATAAGAGCGTGTATGCAGACCGATTTGCCGGAGCCGGTAGCTCCGGCGATAAGAAGATGGGGCATTTTCCCGAGATTGCCGAAGTAACATTTGCCGGATATGCCCTTGCCAAGCGACATCAGGAGGGGTTTTTCTGACGATTGGAATTCCTCCGAGCCGATAAGGGTGCCCAACCCCACCGTGGTTTTGACATTGTTTGGGATTTCTATGCCGACCAATGATTTACCCGGTATAGGCGCTTCAATTCTTATCGGGTGAGCGGCGAGAGCGAGCGCCAAGTCGTTTTGCAGGGCGACGATTCTTGAAAGTTTGACTCCCTCGGCGGGTTTTAAGGCGTAGCGGGTGATGGAAGGGCCGATGGAGACCTCGTCCATTTCCACCTCAATGCCGAAGTTTTGCAAAGTTCGTTTTATGATGTTGACATTAGCTTTAATATCGCCGACGCCGGGCTTGCCTTTGTCATTTTCCAAGAGATTAATGGGAATGGGGATGAATGGCGTATGGCGGAAATTCGGCTCGGCTCTCACGAAGTCGGCGTCCTCTTCTTCTTTGCTGAATTTTTCCGTTGCCGTTTGGTTTGCCGGGACGGGCATTTCATCATCATCGTCTTCTAATTGAGCCGCGGCGGCGTTCATGTTTTCACCCGTGGTGATTTTCACCTGCTCCTTTTTAAGCGATTTGCGCCAGGCAAAAAGTTTCCCGAATAATTTGGCGATGGCCAGCGGAGCGTCCAAAACCATAAGGATGGAAATTATCAGCAAACCGCCTAAAAATACGGCCGTCGCCGGCTTTTCAAAAAATTTCACTAAAGGATAGGTTATCCATTTGCCCAAGAGTCCGCCGCTTTCCGCGCTCACTAGATATATAATCCCCAAGCCCGCCGCCACAAAGACCGCCGAGGACAGCCAGCGTATAAAGGAAATTTTTTTGTCCAAGTCCTTGAATGAAGCGATGCCGAGCATGGTGAAAAGCGCCGGTAGAGTGAAATATCCAATACCCAAAAGATATGTCAGGAATTCATAAATCTTTGCTCCGGCAATGCCGGCCGAGCCAAAAGCGGCGATGATGAAAAATATTGCCAGCACAAAAAACCCTATTCCGAGAACCGCTTTAAGGGTTTCCCCTTTGATTTTTGACTTGTTTTTTGAATTTGTAAGATTTTTTCCCATACCTTCTGCTCCCGTTTCGCCCTCTATACCTTAATATAATAGCACGAATCTTTTACCGTCTTTTGTGTAATACCCCCATTCATTCTGCCCGGTCATTTACTTCTTCAAGCGCATTTTTTGAAGTCCTCTGGCAGCCTTTGTTTTGGTAAGTGGGGATTTCCCAATTATTTCGTCGGAGCCCCTAAGAGCTTAAGAGCAAGGTACTTCACGAAAGCTACTTAGTGTTTCAGAGTGTTTAAGTGTGGTTGAAATAGGAAATATAAAAACTATAATGGTCTCCATAAAGGACAAAATTTCAGAGTAATTTTTATATAAAGGACAATATCTATCTTATATAGGACACATAAAGGACATTTACCAAATCAATGAAACATATCAGCAAGACAAGTCAGATAAGAAGGTTTGAATCCCTTGAAAACAAAGCTCTTTTTAAGGTTTTTGGCGATGACCCGGTGATAGTTTACTTGTTCAGAAAGGTTTCTAGAATTTCTGCCGCCACTCACCTAGTCACTGATTTTCTATCGGACAACGAACCTTTCAAGGCCGATGCCAGACAGGTGTCTTTGGAGATGGTGAACCAAGCTAGCGGGGCCGTTAATTGGGGTAATGCGTTTGATAAAAAATCTGGAGAATTTGCCGCCACTTTAATCAAATTAGCGATGCTTCTTGAAGTTGGTTATCTATCCGGTTTGATTACAGAAATGAATTTTTCAGTAATCAAAGGCGAAATATACGGCGCTTTGGAACAATTGGAGCAAATAACCAAAAATCTTTCTGTTAACGCCAAATTTCAAGTGGATTTGGGCTTTTTTGATGTACCGCTCGCCATTCAAAAAGACGAAGACGGTAGAACCGCTTTAAGCGCCTTGCCGGGCGGTATTTTTAAGGAAGCGGGCCAGCGAGCGGAATATATAAATCAAGCGTCGGGTGATAAAATTAAGACGGGCTTGGAACGAAAAAAAGTCATAAAGGACACTCGTGGCGGAATAATGTCCGATAGAAATGTCTTATCTAATTTGGGTAACGGACATTATTCTCCCAATAAAGGACACAATAGAGATAAAATGATTACCGATATTTTATTTGGCGGTAAACGACTGACTGTTTCTGAAATATCAAGGAATTTCCCCAATTTAAGCGTTAAAACCGTGCAAAGAATTTTAAATGAATTAGTGAGTCAGAATTTGGTGGCTAAAGAAGGGAGAAAACGCTGGACTAGGTATTTTCTCACCGTGGGGGCGGTTCCCGCCGACAAAGTTTAAGGTTTTCCCCCAACTCGTTCACTGCTTATGTTAAAGGCGGTGGGGAGGGGTAACCAGAGGGATTCGCGCCGTATGATTTAATCACATAAGATAAGGCGTAAGTCAATATTTGACCCGCCGCGCTTTATGTGTATTATGGTTGTGTTGGAAACAATAAGCGTCAACAAAAGGGGACTTAAAAAGGGCTCCCTTTTGGGTTTTTACGCGGAGTTATCCACATTGTTTCTTTTACACCTTTAACAGCCGAACCTATAATAAATGACAAGGATAAAAATAGCTTGAAGCTCCGGCTTCTTTCTGTTATCATCCTTGTATCAGAATAATGGTTGGGCGGGGGCGTTAAAAGGAAGCAAGGACTTCTACTTGGTCTTTGATAATTAAATATCCCTAACAAATAATGTTAGATTAGAATTGATTTCCCGCGTCCTATAACAAGGGCGGGCAATCAAATGTTACCTAGAAATAAGCGCTTAAAAAATTGTTAAAAATTCCGAATTTTCTGTCTTAAGATGTAAGACCTCAAATACGAAAGAATAATCGGCACAGCTGAACATCGGTCCAAAATTTAGTCAGCTAACCGCCTCGCTTTGAGTCGATGAATTTTAAAGTGAGGAGGATAGTGAAATTTCGTTAGCTCGCCCACAGGCATTTATAGAAATCTTGTGATGAGCAAACGGACGCTCCGTCTTAAAGATAATTCTGCGGCACAACGCGGGGCTATCAAAAAGCGGGGCAAATCGGTCTCTCGCCGAACTTTGGTTTGGCGGAGTGAAGACGATTATAAATTGTGAGAAAACCCGGCGAGTCGCTTTTTAGTCGAAAGCTCACTCGTCTGGGAAAGCGGTTTTTCCGTCCACATTATTAAATTTATTAATTATCGGATGGAGAGAATCGCAAAAGTAGTTTCAAGTTAGCATTTAATTTTTTATGAGTTCAAATAAAACAAAAACAGCGAAAGTTGTCGCGGGTTTACTTGGCATCGGCATGGCTTTCTCGCTTTTCGCGGGAGTGGCTGTTCCGGTGGCGAGCGCCGCGGCACTAACACAAGCGCAAATTGATGCCATCATCTCTTTGCTTCAGTCGTTTGGCGCTGACACAGCGACCGTCAACAATGTGAAGACATCGCTTTCCGGCGGGACGCCCTCACCGGCTCCTTCCCCCGGCAGTTATGTTTTCGCCACCGACTTAAAGCAGGGTAGCACGGGCGCCGATGTGATGAATCTTCAAAAGGTTCTCAACATGGACCCGGCTACACAAGTGGCGGCCTCCGGCGCCGGTTCTCCCGGTAATGAAACCTCCTACTTCGGTCCTGCGACCAAGGCGGCGGTTATCAAATATCAGCAAAAGAACGGCATAACGCCCGCGGCTGGTTATGTCGGCCCGATTACGCGCGCCAAATTGAATGGCACGAGTGGTCCAGTTTCAGGTCCGACGCCTGGCCCAACTCCGACTCCGGTTCCAGCTGGCACGGGACTCACGGTCTCAAGCCCAACTCAACCGGCGGCTTCACTCGCGCCGCAAAGCGCGGCTCGGGTTCCTTTCACTAAATTCACTGTTACCGCTGGAAGCGACGGCGATGTCATTCTAAACAGCGTAACGATTGAAAGAGGAGGACTTGGCCAAGACGCGAACTTCTCGGGCATCGTTCTTCTTAATGAAAATGGTTTACAACTTGGCATCGCTAAGACCTTAAATTCCAACCATCAAGCCACTGTCGGCGAAGCCGTAACCATTCCCCGCGGCACTTCCAAGACCTTCACCGTTGCCGGCAATATGGCTTCATCGCTTGGAAGCTACGCCGGACAAGTTGTGAACATTTCCGTTGTCGGAGTCAATACTTCGGCGGCGGTTTCCGGTTCGCTCCCAATCACCGGCGCGGCTCACACCATTAACGCTACGCTTTCCATCGGTTCGGTAACGACCGAAAGAGCGTCGCTCCAGCCGACTACGGCGGTCAACAAAGAAGTCGGCGTCACCGGCTTTACTTTTTCGCAATTCAAAGTAACGGCCGGCTCGGTGGAAAATGTCCGAGTTCATTCCATCCGCTGGAATCAGGCCTCATCGGCCGGCGCGGCTGATTTGGCCAATGTGGTTACAGTTGTGAATAGCGTTGAGTATCCGACCACGATTTCATCCGACGGTAAGTATTACTCAACCGTCTTCCCGGGCGGAATTCTCATTGAGAAGGGTCTCAATAAAGACATTTCACTCAAAGCCGACGTCGTGGGCGGTTCGGGCCGCACGATTAACTTCGGCGTTGAGAAAACAACCGACCTCTACATCACCGGCGAAACCTATGGCTACGGCATTACTCCGCCTTCAACCGGCACCGGTTTCACTTCCGGCACCATCTGGTATCCAGCGGAGACGATTACTATTGCCAACGGTTCGCTGACAGTAGAGAAAGCCAATGCAGTGGCGGCGCAAAATATCGCCCCGAACTTGGCTAACCAAGTGCTCGGCGGATTTACGACTGAAGTTAAGGGCGAGCCGATTACGGTGGCTTCTCATGTGTTCTCGTTCGCCACTACTGGCACCAGAACCGCTGGTTCAAGCGCGCAGATTACTCAAGTAACGATTGTTGATGAGAACGGTTCAGTCGTCGCCGGTCCGGTTGATGAGGTTGAGAGTACCGGAGATGTTACTTTCACCGACACGGTTCTCTATCCAATCGGCAAGAAGACCTATACCTTCAAGGGTAAAGTAGGTCCGGGCTTTGGCTCTGACGGCACTGTCATCCTTAGTACTACCCCGTCAACAAACTGGACAACCGTTACCGGCCAAGTTACAGGCAAGACCATCACGCCTAGCTCGGCGGCGGTTACCATGAACACTATGACGGTTAAGACCGCGGCCCTTACGATTAGCGTTTCAGCCGATCCTGCGGTTCAAACTATTGTCGCTGGCATGAACCAATTCGCTTATGCCAACATTCTTCTTTCGGCGGTTGCTTCAGGAGAGGATTTGTCGATGAGTTCCATACCGCTTGACTACGAAGTGACCACCGCGGCCGACCTTACCTCCTGTAATCTTTACAATGGCAGTCCTCAATTAACTTCCGGTTCCAACACAGTTAATCCTTCAGGCGATAATAACAGTTTGAGCTTCACCTTTGATTCGCCGCTTACTTTGGCTAAAGGTGCGGTGACGACTCTTACAGTGAAGTGTAATGTTCCGTCAAGCATCACCACTGGCTCGCACTCCTTCGGTTACAACAGCGCTTCCAGTCCGACCGTAACCGGTAAGGTCTCCGGCCAGTCGGCTACCATCACCGAAGTCACCTCGGCTGGTCAGACCATTACGGTTACCACCAGCGGTTCGCTTACCGTTGAACTCTCCGGCAATAGCCCCTCTTACACGGTTGTGACTGCCGGCGCGACCGATCAGACTGTTTCGGTCCTTCGCGTTCGGGCAACCAACGAGGAAGTTCGTTTGACAGATTTGGCTTTGAAGCTTACCAATGCCGCTTCCTCGTCAATCTCTGATTTGGCTGGTGGCAAGGTAACGCTCTGGAATGGCGCCACTAAAGTTGGCGAAACTCAGTTCACTGCCGGCAACTACAACACAGCTTCAACAACCTTCGGCACCTGCTCCGGCTGCTCGGACTTTATTGTCCCCAAGAACGATTATCGAGATTTGACCATTAAGGCCGATTTGTCAGCTCAAGGCACGGGCCAACCGGGTACTGCCGGCGCCTTCATTGCGGTTGATTGGGAGGGTAACGGGATTAGCAGCACCTTCGGTGGTATTGCTGGTGTCGGCTCTTCCAGCGGCGTTAAGGCCCTTGGTTCCGGCACTGATACCGCTTCGGGCGGCGTGCGTGTTTTGAAGTCAATACCGACCATTACCCACATTCCTCTGCCTACCGGCACATCGCTTACCGCTTCTTCCGACAAACCGCTTTACCGCTTCAGCATCACGGCTTCTCCGAAGGGCGCTATCGGCATCTCCAAGTTGACCTTACGGTTTGCCACTTCGTCCGCGACCACGATTATTGACTTGTTGGATAATGTAAACATTTACGCTTACACCAACTCCAACTTTAGTGGTCCTGTAACCGGTGTTCAAACCGATGGACGATTAATGGCAACGGACAAACCATTGGCTGGCTTCTGGGCTAGCGGTTCAACGGATGTTGAGATTTATCCAGAAACCTCTGGCAACGCTTCAACAACCTTGGAAATTCCAGCTAGCGGTACTCGTTACTTTGAGGTTGTCGGCGATATAACCCTCTCGGGCGCCGGCACGACTTACAGCGTTCAGACCCAGCTCCAAGGCGACTCGATTTTTGCCGCCGACCTCTCGGAAAATGGCGCTGCAACCTCAACCGTAAGCAACAACTCGCCGTATTATTCCTATCTTGCCACTTCAAGCTACTTCGTGAACAGCAAGGCGGGAGACGATGATTTCATCTGGAGTCCGTTCTCAACTTCAACTCAAACGAGCCGGTTGGCAAATGACTACCTAAACGGTTATGGGTTGCCAAGCTTGCCAACGACGAACTTGACCCCGATTACTCTTAGCGACAAACCTCTATAAAAGCCGCTTGTGCTCCGACGCGATTCTCCCATAGAATCGCTCGGAGGGCTTTGAAACCACCCCGAATCCGCCACGGCGGATCGGGGTGGTTTTTTTCTGCAAAATAGTTATAATGCAGAACATGTTCAAGAATATACCGGCTTCATTACTTGTTCTCGCCGTTGCGTCTTTCATCTTCGGCGTGGCGCTAAGTTATCACATCAAAACAACGACCTTTAATGACCCGCTGGCGCTTGGCGAGGTATTGGAATCCAATAAATTTTCTATTGGTGGCCTTGAAGTATCAGACCCGTCTGGCGGGGGCTTTACAGTTGAAGTTGAATCAATAGCCAATCTCAATTCGCTAAACAACGAAAAAAATAGCGAGCCAATGATGCCAGACTTAGCCGAACTGGCTTTGGTTCCATCCCCTCGGGATGATTTTGACCGAATGACAGCGCAAAAAATTGCCGAGACGGTGGCATATTTAGCGCATAATTCAGACAGTTATGATGATTGGCTTAATCTGGCGATTTATAGAAAACAACTTGCCGATTATGAAGGAGCCAGATTAATTTTTGAGTTTGCCACTAAGAAATGGCCCAGCCAGTCCATTCCGGAAAGCAATTTAGCCAACCTCTATAATCTTTATATTAAAAATTACGCTGAAGCGGAACGCCACTATCTTCACGCTATGTCCTTGGAGCCGGGCCGAATAGCGAATTATCGCGATTTGCATGAACTTTATAAAGGCGGCATCGGCTCCGCCGATGCCGCGGAAAAGATTTTGCTTAAGGGTTTAGAAGTTTTACCGGGAAATACCGAGCTTCTAATTCTTTTGGCCGGCCACTACAAAGATAATAAGCGTTTCTCGGAAGCAGAGCTTCGTTACAATGAGATTAAGGTTATTGCTGAGGCCGCCGGCGATTCATCGCTCACCGCTTTTGCGGAGCGAGAATTAGAAACATTAAAGTAGTTCTTTTAACCAGATTTATGACTTTAAATAAAATACTAAAATGGACTGCATTAGGCGCGATTTTTACCACCCCGTTCGCGCTTATTGTGGTATCTAATTCCCTTTATTTCCCTTATGTTAGCGGCAAACATTTTGTATTTCGCGTAACGTAATAACTGAACTAGCTTTCTTTTCTTGGTCCGCGCTCGCGTTACGGGATGTTGCCTACCGACCCAAACGTTCTTTGATTTTAATCGCACTTTCAATTTTTGTGGGTGTTGTTTTTCTATCTGACATTTTCGGTATTGAGCCAGCCAGAAGCTTTTGGGGTCTAATGGTAATTTTGGCAGTCCACGCTTTCTGAATTTGAAGCGAAAAATTTCGATTGAATTGTTGGAAATACTCACTTTATTTTGTAATTGGATTACCCGCGTAAAGATTTTTTTAGTTTAAAAGAGAAATTTTACGTACGCCTCGTACTTAATTGGCATTATAACAATAAGTAGCAACGCGAAATGTTTATCTCAGACTGCTTAAATTATCATTAACTCGCTTTTGGTCTTCTTTTGAGAGGATGGAAGGGTTTGCGGGACTTCTTCATTGGTTTGCTTATTTCCTTGCGGCTGGAATATTACTAAACACTGATAAACTTTGGAGAGATTTCTTCCGTGTGTTTATCGGCGTCGGTCTGTTTACCGGTTTGTTTGCGTTACTCCAGACCTTCGGCGAGTTCAGCATAAGCCAAGGAGGTCTTCGGGTAGATTCGGTTTTTGGCAACGCTATTTATTTTACATCTTACCTCCTCGTTCTTTTCTTTATGATTTTATTTGCGTGGTTTCATAGAAGCTGACCCCTCCCCCAAATCTTGGACACATTTTTCTCTCTTAACAGAGTAAAATAGTGTCATTATGGAAAACACAATCACATACAAAGGACGCCAAGGCGTCCATGTGCCCAAGGATGTCAAAG
>Ga0209211_10002909_pt1 | contig 28728 bp, 26 predicted proteins | sample RifGroA2_FD_183992 | JGI IMG/M metagenome (GOLD analysis project Ga0209211, IMG submission 183992) | Groundwater microbial communities from Rifle, Colorado, USA - Groundwater A2 (SPAdes) (version 2) | ecosystem: Environmental > Aquatic > Deep subsurface > Groundwater | place: Rifle, Colorado...
CATGCTCACTAAACAATATCTGGACATTCATTGATCCAGTAGGAGATGGATCCTACTCCATAAATGGAACTAATCTATTGATATCAGTTCCATCAGGAACAAACCATGATGTATGGACAGCAGGAAACAAAGCACCAAGAATAATGCAAAACATAAACAACACAGACTTCGAAATAGAAGCAAAATTCGAAAGCACACTAACAATAAGAAACCAATTACAAGGAATAATAATAGAACAAGACATAAACAACTTCATGAGAATAGATTATTACACAGATGGAACAAACACAAAATTATTTGCAGCAAAATTCATCAATGGAACACCTACAATAATAAGAAATATCATTGTGCCAACAAACTCACAATACATAAAAGTAACCAGAAGCACAAATAGCTGGATGGTATCATATAGCATTGATGGAATAGATTGGATAATAACACCTGTATTTACACATGCAATGACAACAAACAAGGCAGGAGTGTTTGCAGGAAACGCAGGACTAAATCCTCAACACACAGCAATAATTGATTACTTTTTCAACAACCAACAAAGAATAGAACCAGAAGACACAAACAGTTATGCATTTAACCTAACAACAAATATCATAGGACAAGGAAACATAGAAATAGCACCAAACAAAGCAGCATATACATGCAATGAACAAATAACACTAACAGCAATTCCTGAAACAAATTATAGTTTCTCAGAATGGACTGGCGATATTACAGGTTCAACAAATCCTACAAACATGACAATGGACTCGAACAAAACAATAACAGCAACATTCAATCAATCCAGCAATCCTGTCATAATCATAGAACCAGACATAAGCATCAAATCAGATGATTTTAATTCATGTGCATTAAATGCAAGTTTATGGCAATTCATCGATCCAGTAGGAGATGGATCCTACTCCATAAATGGAACTAATCTATTGATATCAGTTCCATCAGGAACAAACCATGATGTATGGAAATCAAATACAAGGAATAATAATAGAACAAGACACAGACAACTATATTAGAATAGATTATTATAGTAATGGAATAAACACTAAATTATTCACAGCAAAATTCATTAATAACATACCAACAATAATCAGTAATATAATAGTGCCATCAAATTCCCAGTATTTGAAAATTAATAGGACAGGCAATAATTGGCTGGTGCAATACAGCACTGATGGAATTGATTGGACAACAAGACCTTTATTTACGCATTCAATGACAACAAACAAAGTTGGAGTATTTGCAGGTAACGCAGTGCTTAATCCTGCACACACAGCAAGCATTGATTATTTCTTCAATAATCAGAATAGAATAGATCCAGAAGATACAAATTCTGTTCCAACATTTATTTTGACAACAAACACAGTAGGAGAAGGAACAATAGAAGTCACACCTGATAAAGCATTATATTCTTGCAATGAGCAAATAATACTAACAGCAAACCCTTCAGAAGGCTTTAGCCTGACTAATTGGAGTACTGGAAGCAAGGTCAATCCTTTAATATTCAATATTGCTGATAATACAGACATTACAGCATATTTTGGTCTATCAAATACAAATATTTCAGTTTGGTATGGCGATAATCAATCATTTGGAGATATAGGAACACCACAAATATGGGTGAATATCTTAGGAAATGTAAATGACCCTAGTAGCATCATATCATTAAAATATAAACTTAATGGCAATCCTTTGAAGGACTTATCCATAGGTCCGGATCTTAGGAGACTTGGAGCTGAAGGAGATTTTAATATAGACCTAAATATCAGTGAATTAAATAATGGATTAAACACTATAATCATTTATGCAACCAATGGCAACAATGAGACAACAACAAAAACAGTATCATTAAATTATAATAATGCAAATGTATGGCCTGATTCTTATACAGTTGATTGGTCTAATGTGAATAATATATTAGATGTGGCTCAGCCCGTGGATGGTAAATGGGAGATTACTGGATCTGGCATAAAGATTCTTGAACCAAGTTATGATAGGCTGCTTGCTATAGGTGATGTCAGCTGGACTGATTACGAGGTCACAGTACCTATAACAATTGAAGGTTTACATACTGAAGGCTTCTCACTGCCACAATCAGGAAATGGTGCAGGTATTGGTGTTTTAATGCGTTGGAATGGACATACTGATGATCCTCATCCAGGATATCAGCCAAAAGCGGGATACAAACCATTAGGAGCCATAGGTTGGTGGTGGTGGACAACCCCAACAACTGCTAATATACAAATATATAGGAATGATGGCAGCTTAATCACTAATATTCCATCTACCCCACAGTATAATATTACATACATGCTAAAAATGCGTGTTGAAACCCAAGGTAGCGATGCAATATATCGTATTAAAACTTGGAAGGCTAATGAAACAGAGCCAGGATGGCTAGCAAGTGGAACAAGTGTTAATGATGTTGGTCACGGATCATTTATGCTGCTTGCACATCATGTCTACGCAACATTTGGTAATGTGACAGTAACACCAATAACCAATCCTTCAATTATGACTTTAAGCAGTGAATCAGTAAAAGGTTCAAAGTCATCAGGTATTATGGCATTGAGTGTGGAAAATGTGGTTCCTAACAGCAACTATCATTCAATAGTGAATTGAGAATTATTAACTTTAAAGGACTGTAGTGCTGTTTTTCTTTAAAAGTTAATATTCTTTCATAAACTTTATAAAACATCTTGGCCAACATAGTAATTAAGTGCAAAATTACTTCTTCGTAAGTATTTTTGTTATGTGAGGTTTAAGATGAAAATAGCGTGGGTATTGATTTTTTTAGTTAGTTTTTTTGCCATAATGGCATCTTCTGTAAGTGCTAATCTCGTGACTAATCCGGGATTTTCAGGAAAAACAGGATGGAATTTCTATACAAATGGTGTTGCAAGCTTTACAGCATCAGGAAGCGGGGTTGTAAGCATAACAACAAAGGGATCAAATACACAATTATACCAATATGGATTGGCATTAAAGCCAAATACTGATTATAAGCTTACATTCACTGCAAGTGCAAGTAAAGGTTCAGATCTGCAAGTGTATATTCATAAGCATGGCAGCCCTTACACCAATTATGGATTGTCAAATTGGAATGTGCCATTAACAACAAGTCTGCAGACATTTACCAAGACATTTAAGACAACATCATCTGCATCAACTGATGCCAGGCTTAGATTCTGGTTGGTGAATGGACTTAATGGAGAAATATATAAGATAAGTAATGTAATACTTGAAGAAACAGGAGGATCTACACCAGCTCCTGACACTTTATCAGTAACTCATTCACCTACATCTCCATTAACAGGAGATGAAGTGACATTAAATGCAGTATCAAGCAAGTCTGCCACTATTAAAATATTTGTTGATGATGTATTAAAAAAGACATGTACAGCAACCATGAGTTGCAGTTATTCATCAACATATACTGGCACTCATACATACTATGCAACAGCAGAGGCCAGTCCATTGCTAAGAGATCCTGTTTCTGGCACAAAAAGTTTTACAGTATCTGATATTCCACCAACACCTTCAGGTGATGGATTAGTATATAGGGAGTATTATGCAATAATGAGAGATAGAACAAAAGAGTGGCGTGTAACAGATCCATTAGCAACATATGTTGGAGACCCTTCAAATAGCCCAAGCACATTCTTGCCAAACAGCATATTATCAATAAACATTACTGATTTAAGCCAGGCAGTAAAAGCAGAGGCTATAATAGATTATTGGGGAGGCCATGTTGGCACTGCAGGACAAAAATTCAGGTTTAATAATAATGCATGGCTCACTGTACCTAAGCTTACTTCAGCAAACAGCATACCTTCAGGGCATAATGGTGAATGCTATGCACAACAATGGAATACAGTTGTAAGCATCCCATTGAGCAACTTAAAGGTTGGTAAAAATATTTTTGAAGGCACATCAGGAGGCCAGATATGTCATAATTTCAATTGGGGCCAATGGGGATGGTATGGAATGGTGCTTAGGATATATTACAACAATTCTAAGCCTCATCCAACAGGACAGATAACAAGCCCTGCAAAAAGCAGCACAATCAACGAGAATCCTACAATCACAGTATCAGCATCAAGTCTTGCAGGTATTGATAAGGTAGATGTTTTAGCATATTATGATGGATATGACTATGATGGTGATGGTATCTACAAGGAATATCAGGAAAATTACAGGAAAATAAAGGGTCAGAACAGCATAATATTGAAGAATCATGTCGGTACAGATACTTTAGCTCCTTATAATATACTCTGGGATACTGCATGGGTTCCAGACCAATCATCAGGTGCAATAAAACTTAAGGCAAGAATCAAAGACAAGAATGGTGTATGGTTTGAAACCTCAGAAGTTACAGGATTGACATTATCAAGATCAGGATCAGTTAAACTTTACAAGGCAGAAGCAGTGCCAGAGAAATTTGTTGTAAGGGCAGGACAGACAAGGTCAAGCCAATTTACTATCCCAAGTACGCATAATCTTGGAAGTGCTACAGCAGCAAGATTATATGTCTCAACATGGAATGGGATTGATGGTGAAGCAGAGCCTGGACAAACACATTATACTAAAGTCAATAGCTGGACAGCACCAACATATGGTATGAACCATTTTTATTCCATTGATGAATTATCCATGCCGACAAGTGCGGTGAAAACAGGTACAAATACAGTTACATTCAACAGTCTATCAATACATCATGGGATTGAGATACTATGGCCTGGCCCAGCAGTAGCAGTAAGGTATAGCAGCAAACAGATTCCATAAATATGAGAACATTTTTTTTATTTTCTAATATTAAAATGACCCCAAGAAAAACTATTAGTATATTAAAAACATTTAAAAACTATAAATAACTCATTATTAACATGAAAATTCGAAAATCAACGATTTTAATTACTGCATTATTTATTATTTTGTCTTTCACAACAGGATGTGCAAAACAAGGCAACATAGAATCACCAAATATTATTGAATATATAGATCATATCAAGCCTGAATCTTCAGATTTATCACCTCCTTCAATTGAAATATCTACTAATATTGACACATATTCCGGGATTGCTACTTTGACATTATTTGCAGAAGATACAAGTGGAATAAAAGATATATTATTCCATGTCGGAAGTGAAGTAATGTTCTGCAATGAGTCTCCATGTATAAAAAAAGTCAATATATACCAGAAGAACATCACATATTACGCTATTGCAATAGATAATTCAAAAAATCTTAACTCAATAAGATATCCTGTTGAGGGTTTGTTAAATGTTGAATTGATTGAAAAGGAAACATCTGGTAAAGAGCTTGAATATCCTGATGATATATCTTCAGGAAATGGCAATAAAAGATCCAAAAATAATAATGATCAAGGTTCAAATCAAGAGCAGCCTTCTGAGGAATATGTTCCTACTCCAACAAATATTGTTACAAATGAAGGGTTTAATAGTGAAGAAAACTGGACTTTTTATACAAATGGAGCAGGAGACTTCAATGTGGCATCTAATCCCCTAACAGATAATAGGGCATCTCATATTACTATATCAACCAAAGGCAGTAATACACAATTATATCAAAAGGATTTTGCTTTAGAAAGCAATACTGTTTATTTATTGACTTTTGAAGCATCATCTCCAAATGGGACTGATTTGGATATATCGATACTCAAACACACAACTCCTTATACAAATTATGGGTTAGATACTTATCATATTAACATTTTAAATGGCTGGAGCAATCATTCTGTAAGTTTTAGAACACCAGAAACTGATTCAATCATATCTGATGCAAGACTGATGTTCAGTTTCTCATCCTATGCTGATTCTGGAGATGAATATTGGATTGATAATGTTGTCCTAACAGAGTATTGTAATGAATGTTATATTACTCCAAAAGATGACAATATCACAATACCAAAAAACAACACAAAACCAACAAACAACACAACACCGAGCAACAACACAAAACCAGCAAACAACACAACACCGAGCAACAACACAAAACCAGCAAATAACAGCAATAATCAATCACCCCAGCCTACACCAGCGGAAAATAAGCTTCCTGTCTCTTCAAAAGGCAAAAAATGGGTTATGACTTTTTATGACGAGTTTAATGGTAAAAGTATTAATACTTCAAAATGGAATGGCGGATATTCTAATTTGCCTTGGTGTCCACCTTGGTCTGGAGGTATTGGTAGTTGTGCTAATCAATACACAGGATTAGTTGTATCTGACGGTACACTGAAATTGTATCCTACATTAACACCTGACTACTCAACTGCATATGCAAATAGGGCAATGATAAATACTGGTGGTCCTGATATTAAGAATGCCAAATTTGGCCAAAAATACGGATATTTTGAGATTAGGGCAAAACTTCCTACTAACAAGAATGGTGAAGGAGATGGTTTATGGTCTACTTTTTGGGCTTTGCCGTTTGGAAAGGATTACGCATCCCAAGATCTAGGCCCTGGTTTACAACATGAAGAGCTTGATATTACAGAGAATGTAGGAGGAACAAAAAATAGGAATTATACTTTCATGAATTTGCATGATTATGTTTTTGGCCAAAATAGCGCTAAGTATCCTGCAGTGAGTGTTGGTGACTTATCAGATGGTTTTCATACTTATGGAGTCTATTGGAGAAATGATGGCAGCAGATTTGGATCTGTACAAGCATATTTTGATGGAAAACCAGAAGGCAAAATAATCACTCTAGATAGCAGGTCTAGCCTCTGGGATAATGGTGTTTATTTAATAGTAAACATTAAACCTTGTCCTATTAATAACAAACCACATGGTGGAGGTAATGCCTGCACACCATTAACATCAGATGACAATCCATTTATAGTTGATTATGTGAGAGTATACAAGGAAGTTTCCTAAATCTATATTTTCATTTTTTAAATAAAATCTATACTTTTATTTTTTGAATAATTTGATAAAAGGCCATAAGATGAATATTATTGATTCGCGAAGAAGCCTCTTCTTGTTCCTCCAAGAAAATTTATCCAATTCCCAATAGCAAAGCATTCTTTCGGAAAGATTCATCTTGACTCGATTTATTGCCTTAAAATATTCCCACAGAAACCTCCAACTGCGCAAAACAAGCTTCCCATCTTTTGATGGATCATACCATGATTGCAAAGCATTTTCAGTCCTATAGGCATAGGTGGAATTTCCTTGATGAATTCTTAGATGAAATAAGTATTCTGGAACTTCAAAAAATTTTCCAAGAAGTGATAGGTTACCCATCAATAATATATCAGAGCCAACATAGTTAGCTATCATCTCAGTTTTCCTAAGTACATCAGTGCGTATAATCCCGAATACTGCATTACATTCATGATATCCCTTGTATGCATCATGAAATCCCTTGTATCTAACACCGACTCTTAGAAAGTTAAGGTTAAGCTTGTCAGTGTAAAGTTTTATTACTTTTCCTTTGGCATCGATAAGTTTTGCTCGCGTATAAGCTAATATTATGGACTCATCTTTCTCAAGCACATCAATGCATTTCTTAAGGAATTTTGGATCGAGATTATCATCATGTGCTGCCCACTTGAAGTATTTGCCAGATGCCAAACTCACAACAAAATTATAATTCCATGCGGCACCCTTATTTTCATTATGCCTGATGTATCTTATATGTTTGTCTTTTCTTGCATATTGCTCACATATCTTTTGTGTATTATCAGTTGACCCATTATCAGAAATTATTAGTTCAAAATCCTTGAATGATTGTCTTAAAATAGAATCTAATGCTTCTTTAATATAATTTTCAGCATTCCAAACAGGCATTCCTATGGACAATAAGGGTTTTTTTGCATTTGCATTAATCATTTTAAATTGCTACATGAATTATTATTTAAATATTTGTATATATCTATCCCAGTACAATCTCTGATTCTAGGCCTAGGGATGTTAGTTTCTTTCTTACTTCTTCTTCGTAGAGTGCATTCATCAAGATCACAATATCTGGCTTGTATTCTTTTAAGAATTCCGGTGCAATGACTTTTGTTCCTGCTCCCGGGACGTATTTGCCGCATTTATGAGGATTCAGATCAACAATGTATTCGATTGCCTTCTTATCCTCGAGTATATTAAGGAATGTAACGCCTTTTGATCCTGCACCCCAGACAACAATTCTCTTTCCTTCATTATCCTCGATGAATTTCTTCCAATAATCCTTTTTCTTCACATAATCAGAGCTGAATTTGTCAATAAGCAATCTAAGCTGTTCTGTATCTGCCTTATTCTCTTTGGCTTTTCCTATTGCTGCTTCAACAAGCAGATATTGTCCTCCGAAGTCTTCTGAAATATCCAAAATCTTAAGTCCGCAAGAATTAAACAAATATTGTATAGATTCTTTTGTAAAATACGATACATGCTCGTATATCAAGTCCCATATGCCCATATCCTTTATAGTATAGAGTGCATTAGGAACCTCGATATAGAATATGGGATTATTTTTGCCGACAGCCTTTATTATTCCTAACAAGAACTCTTTAGGATCCTCAATATGTTCAAGCACATGCCTGCATGACACTAAATCAACAGGCAGATCAGCATACTTATCATTGAAGAAATCTTTTACAAATCTCACATTAGGATTCTCCTCAGAGCGTTCCTTCTGGTAGCTTGCATCAAATCCTATTCCATGATTCTCTCCAAGCTTGCATATCAAATTTAGGAAATCTCCTTTTCCACAGCCTATGTCTATAATATTTTTTCCTTTAAGATTGTATGTTTCTATCAGATGATCGACTAGCTTCTCTGCAAATGCCTGGAATTTCGGAGAATAATGCAATGTATTATCATAATCTTCACTATATGATAATATTGAATAATCAAATGCATTATTGAAAACATGTCCGCAATTCATGCAGAAAAACATATCTAGATCTCCCTTAACGACATTCAACGCCTGTTCTTTTGATGATAATAACACATTGCAGAATGTGGGCATGCCTGCTATTTTTATTATCGGCATTATCTTGCCTGAATTGCAAACAATACATTTTTCCTTATTCATTTGGCACCCCTATACTGTAATTATCTCGGTATTAACATTAATATCTGAAAGCATTTTCTTTATCTCTTCTAAATATATTGGATTCATTATTATCACAACATCTGGCTTGTATTTCTTTAAGAATTCAGGACTCATTATTTCCTGTCCTGTACCGGCCATAAAGAATCCTTGCCTTCTAGGATTTATGTCGATTACATATTCCACAACTGATGGCTTGAGAGCTGTAAGGAATGATACTGCCTTAGAGCTTGAACTCCACACAACAACTTTCTTATTGAATTTTTTGTATGAAGCAAACCTTTTACCCCATTCTGCAATCTTATTTTCAGCCCTGACTTTGAACTTATCAACCAATGACTCTAGATAAGCTAAATCCTTAGCAGAAATCTTTAAAGTGCTTTTTCCTTTTAATCCGGCCTCTATCATTAAGTATTGGTCATCAAAATCAGTCCAGATACTTTTTACGCTGAATCCTGCTTTGTTGAATAGATTAAATAATGATGCTTTTGTAAAATATGATGAATGCTCATAATACACATCCCAGAACACTAAATCCTTAAGTATAGTCTCGAAGTTCGGTATCTGGAAGAATATCACAGCATCCTTATTCTTGACTGATTTTTTTACTGTTGAGACAAAATCATAAACATCCTGAATATGTTCTAGAGTCATCTTGCAGCATACAAAATCTGCCTTGTAATCCTTATGTTTTTCTGAGAATAATTCCTTAACAAATTCAAGCTTTCCTCTAACTGCAGGAGCCCCAACATCAGACCTGTATGCAGGATCAAAGCCAACACACCTATTATTTCCTATATCAACTAATAACTTCAAGAATTCGCCATGCCCACAGCCTATCTCAATAATATCCTTATTATGCAAGTCAAATTTTTCAATCATGTTTCTTGCAAGCTTTTCATTGAACTTGTTGAATGTTGGTGAGAATGATTGTGTTGCTTCATACTTTTCTGAATACTCATTATTTCTTATGTCAAATAATGCATTGAATACAAAACCGCAATCCTTGCAGAATGCAAGCTTAATGTCTCCTGTCCTGAAGCTTATAGCTTCCTTTTTTGTAGCTATGCATAATACACTATGTACAGGGACCTTTTTCACTTCATAAAATGTCTTGATTTTTTTAGAACCGCAACACCAGCATGTCTTCTGCTCCATTATAAACACCTCTTGAAAGATTATTCAACTATCCTAAGTTTAGGTATAGGAATTATAAATTTTCCGCCTTTTTCTAAGTATTCTTTTTGTTGAGAGATTATTTCATCAGCAAAATTCCATACCAATAATAATACATAATCAGGCATTTCTTCTACAAGCTTTTTAGTCGGATATATAGGAAGATGATTTCCGCTCATGAACATTCCATGTTTTACTGGATTGATATCAACAATATAATCAACAAGCTTCTTATCAATGCCGCAATAATTCATTAAAGTATTGGCTTTTGCAGCTGCTCCATAAACTGCAATCTTTTTGCCTGATTTCTTAAGTTCATTAAGTTTTGCAAGCAGATCATTTTTCACTTTGTCAACCTTTGACTTAAAGCTTTTATAGTGCTGGAATTTATCTACACCATGCTTTTTCTCTTCTGATAATAATTCCTTAATTATATTGCCTACATTTTCATGCTTTTCAACAAATAGCCTTATTGACCCTCCATGAGTGCTGAGTCTTTTTATGTTGTTCAGATATAATGAATGTCTCCTGAATAATGCATCAAGTGCTGACACAGAAAAATAACATAGATGCTGATGATAGATTGTGTCAAACTCATTTTTCTCAATCAAATCAACAAGATAAGGCACCTCGATTACTGCAACACCATTATCTTCCAACAAAATCCTTATTCCCTCAACAAATCCATTCAAGTCAGGGACATGTGCAAGTACATTGTTTGCAATCATAACATCAGCGCTTTTTCCCTCTGATTTCAGTTTTTTTGCCAAATCAACAGTAAAGAAATCAACCATTGTGTTAATGCCTTTCTGTATTGCTACCTTTGCAGGCCCTGGAGCTGGATCAATTCCTAAGACAGGAATGTTTTTTTCCTTGAAATTCTTCAGCAAGTATCCATCATTGCTAGCTAATTCAACCACTAAGCTTTTTTCATTAAGCTTTCTTGATTCAATGAGCTCTTCAGCATTTTTCTTGCAATGCTCCATCCAAGCTGGAAGCACAGAGGAAAAATACGGGTAATCTTCATGGAATAATCTTTTTGGATCAACACTCTTTGTGATCTGCACTAGAGAGCATGATGGACAGAACACTAGCTCTAACCATGCCTTAAATTCTTGCTTGTCTAGATTCTCTTTTGATACTAATGTATCTGATAATGCTGTTTCACCAAATTTTAGAATGCTCTTTAATCCTTCCGCATTGCATGATCTGCAGACAAGCTTTTCCTCATTTGCATCCTCTTTGCCTATCCATCTTAATGATTTATCCAGCTTACCTTGCTCTATAAGCATCTTGACATGTGTTATCCTACGATATTTTTCCCCTTCAAATTCCTGCTCTGTCAATTCATATTTATTGTATGCAGTGTGAAGTTGCTCTACTCCTTTCTTTACATTCCATTGAGGCTTAAAGTCAAGAGTCTTATGTATCTTATCACAATTAACCCTATAATTTCTTGTATCAGGGCTTGCATCATCAGCAAATCCTACTACAGAATTGGGAATTACATCTTTAACAATCTCTGCAACCTCTCTTATTCTGTAATTGTCCTCTTGAGTGCCTACATTGAATGCTTCTTTATTCACGATTTCTTTTGGTGCTTTCAAAACTGCAATGAATGCCCGGGAAATATCCTCAATATGCACCAATGGTCTCCAAGGCTTTCCATCACTTTTCAACAATACTTTTCCCGTGGTAAATGCCCATGCAGAAAGATTATTGACAACAAGATCAAATCTTATTCTTTGACTATAGCCATATGCTGTTGCATTTCTTAAGAATGTCACGCAGAAATTATCATCTGCAAGCTTTAATAAGTCCTGCTCTGCAAGGACTTTTGATTTTCCATAAGGTGTAACAGGATTAAACTCTGCTGTCTCATCAATAAAATCATCTCCTGATGCACCATATGTTGAACATGAAGAACTGAATACAAATCTTTTCACACCTGCTTTCTTTGCTTTTTCAGCCAATGATACAGTTGCCTTGTAATTGATTTCATAAGTTATGTCTGGATTTAAGTCGCCTAATGGATCATTAGAAAGTCCTGCAAGATGCAATATAGCATCAAAACCTTTGATATCTGAAACCTCTACATCTCTGACATCCTTAATGATTGTCTTGACATCATGAAGCTCATCTCCATATGTACATGCCCTGTATATATCGCTGTCTAATCCTGTTACTTCAAATCCCTCTTTAATCAGCATAGGCACTAGGACTGAGCCAATGTATCCTTTATTTCCTGTTACGAGTATTTTCATTTTATCACTCCCATATTTTCCAGGGAGGGTTTCCCGAATTCCAATAATTTTCTAAAACAATTTTATCTTTCAATGTATCCATGCATTGCCAGAATTTATCATGCTTGTAAGCCATTAATTGTCTGTCTTTTGCAAGATTCCTCAATGGACCATTTTCCCACTCAATATTACAGTCATCTGATACATAATCAAAAATTCCTGGCTCTAAAACAAAATATGCTCCATCGATTCGATACCTATTTGTTTCTGGTAATTGTTGAATATCTATTATTTGATTTCCATGAATAATTAAATGACCAAATCTTTTTGGTGGATAGACCGCTGTCAATGTAGCGAGTTTGCCATGAGATCTGTGGAATGCTAATAGTTTATCAAGATTAATATCAGAAACTCCGTCACACCATGTCATCATAAATGTTTCCTTGCTAAGGTACGGTTGGAGTTTTTTAATTCTTGTTGTTTTAATAGAATCAATGCCTGTATCAATAAATTGCAGATTCCATTCCTCATCTGCACTATTTTTATTCTTTACATAATCTGTTTTACTAGTAATTGTATGATCAGCATTGCTTGCTATACCATCAATAAAATATTTTTTGATATGCTCACCTTTATATCCCAAAGCAATAATAAAATTCTGATATCCATAATGTGAATAATGCTTAAGAATATGCCAAAGAATCGGCTTTCCGCCTATTTCAACCATTGGCTTTGGCTTGATTTCAGTCTCTTCAACTAGACGAGTACCGACACCGCCTGCAAGTATGACAACATTCATATCAACACTCACATCTTCACCTTCACCATTGGTATTTTCATTTTTTATGCTCCCAGACTTTCCATGGCGCATTTCCCGCAGCCCATAAGTCTTCCAATACTCTTTTATCTCTTAATGTATCCATGCATTGCCAGAATGATTCATGCACATATGCCATTAATTGTCCGTCTTTTGCAAGATTTTGCATTGGGCCTCTTTCCCATTGGATATTGCCTTCATCTGATATGTAATCAAAGATCCCTGGCTCTAAAACAAAGAATGCTCCATTAATCAAACCTTCTTTTGTCTGAGGTTTTTCTGAGAATTCCTTGACTTGATTATTATGTATATCTAAATGCCCAAATCTTGCCGGTGGATGGACTGCTGTAAGTGTTGCAAGCTTTCCATGTGATATGTGGAATGCAAGCAGATCATTCAGATCAACATCAGACACGCCATCTCCCCAGGTCATCATAAATGTCTCATCGCCAATGTATGGCTGTAATTTCTTTATTCTTGTTCCTGTAAGGGAATCAATACCTGTATCAATCAATTGTATATTCCAGTCCTCATCTGAACCGTTTTTTTTCTTTACATGGCCTGTTTTCATGTTGATTGTAATATCAGTGCTTAAATGGGCATAATCCATAAAATATTTCTTTATGTATTCTCCCTTGTATCCTAAAGCTATAATAAAATCCTTAAAGCCATAGTGTGAATAATGCTTAAGAATATGCCAAAGAATCGGCTTTCCGCCTATTTCAACCATTGGCTTTGGCTTGATTTCAGTCTCTTCAACTAGACGAGTACCGACACCGCCTGCAAGTATGACAACATACATTTTTAACCCCCAAAATTGTGATATAGAGGAGAAAACAGTTGTATTTATAAATGTTATGAATTTAGTCACCGAGTGATAGTTACTATCTTAGTATGGTTGTTGTCTTCAGAAGAAAACGAAAAAAACAATAAAAAAAAATTATTTCTTTCTTGAGAAAGCAAACACTACTAATGCGCCTATCAATGCAACACCAGCTGCAATCACTCCAAATTCTGGAATCTCAACTGGCTCACAGGGTATTAATCCCCAATAGACACTATCTTCAGTATCAACTGATATTTCATACCATCCTTCTGTGACTATCTCAAATTCAGCCACTGCAACTCCCTGTGTTCCTGAAGGTGATGGATGGGTGAATGTTTCTGTGTAAACAACATTACTATCAATATCCCTGACTATTATTGTCAATGGCCTATTATCAGGATCACTTGCTAAGTAATCTTCATATTTATTATATGAATATTTATCAAAAAATACATAATTGTATGCCCCTGGATAAAAGTATGTTGTGTCTGTTGTAGCATCATCCCATATTACATGGAAACCATCATTGAAGAATGGATTTTCAGTATTCTGCAATACAAAAGCCTGTATTCCCCTTGTCCCATTATTATAGACTTTTGCTTCAAAATCTATATTGCTGCCTGAGCTTGTATCAACTGAATGCACTTTAACATCAGAAAGTATAACACCATCGCTCCAGAATTCATCAATTGGTGATTCAACACTATCAAGATGAACCTTAAGCCATTTATAATATTTTGTTCTTGTAAATATGAGTAATTGATCATAACCATTAGTCGAGAAACTCACATCTTCTTGAGCATCAATAAATGGATCATTTCCATTATACAATACAAGCTCTCCTGATCCGCTGCAAGATGTTATTGGCATTCTTGTTAACGTTTCTCGAGCAGCGACTGCACTTGCAGACACTACAAACAATGTCATTATCAATGCAAACAATAGCATCTTTTTCATTTTTGCTTCCCTAACTCTTCCCCTTAATAAAAACAAATATAAAAAATATTAAAAAAAAAATTATTCTTTTCTTTTGTAAGCAATTATTCCTACGCCAGCCAAAACAACTATCATTGCTCCTAGCATTGTCAATTCTGGTATTGTTATGTCAACAATTGCAATCGGTATAGGACATTGCTCTCCATCCCAGCATACAGGCCCTGTTCCTGAACCTGTATTTCCATTATATTCTGCTGAAACAAATGCTGTGTCCCCAACCCAACATTCATCATTGTCAAAATATACAACTTGATAACTGCCGTCTAAAAGACTTAATGTGTATTGAGTATAATTAACACCATTATGCTCACAATTTACAGTTACTGATGCTCCTTGTATCGGATCGGCATCACTGTCATATACATGTCCTGCAACTAAAACCGGAACGTCAACTCCAGCACTTGCAAATCCAACAATTAAAAAGCTCAATGCTATTAATATAAAAAGTGCTTTATTCATTTTGATCCCTCATTAATCTCTATTCCTAAGTATTGCAAATCCTGCAATAGCCCCAACCAATGCAATTCCTGCACCTATAACGCCTAATTCTGGTATGGTTACATTGACTAATGCAGTATTTATCTGACAGTCTCCATAACTTACTATGCCATCATCTTCGCCTGTAGCCTGACCTAATTCTGCATACACTTTTACATAATCTCCATCATCACATTCCAAAGGAGAGAAAAATGCATAGTAATTTCCGGCTCCATTGCTTGCCACGTCTTTTGTTGTATCTACACTGTCATGTGTGCATGTTACACTAACATCAACTCCTGCAACAGGATTGCCTTCACCATCATCAATTAATCCGTATACTAATGTTGCTGGCGCTTCTGCAGATGCAAACATCACTCCTAATGCAAAAAACATTATTAATATTACAAATAGTTTTTTCATTTTTGCACCCCACAATTAATTGATTTGATATATGCTGAAACCAGGATAAAAACAAATGCTATTGCAAATGCATACCCAGGCATATCCCTAATAGAAAGATTAGAATGATCCAGAGTACTGGCACAAACATCATATGATAATATTGCTATCATCAATAACAAAATGACTAAAGCCTTATTCATTTATACCCCCACAATTATGAACTTAAGCTAGTAAGTGCGAATTTATTTATAAATGTTACTATTTTCCGGTACAAATTTTACAACTATGATGTGATAGTGCATTAAGGTAGATATATTTTTTATACTACACAGTGCTTATTTCAATAAAAAAACATAATGATTTATGCAACCCCTGCTCTTAAATTATTCCGTAGAATAGCAAATAGTCAAATTTCACTATTTTTAAAAGAAAAAAATTAACAGTATTTATATGAATTCTATTCCGAGAACATCCTGCATCCCCTTGCTTTCTTTGGATTCTGCAATTGTCTTTCCAGTAATCTGAGAACTCTTAACTCCAGTGACAATCAGCATGACTCTGACAGCCCCATTCATGTCCTCACTAATCTGAGAACCCCAAATTATTCTCGCATCCTCGTCTAATTTTACTGAGATTGCTTCAACAATCTTTTTAGCTTCATTCAGTGTCAGGTCTGTTCCACCGACAACATTAATCAATGCACCATTAGCACCTGCAATATCGACATCTAACAACGGATTATGGATTGCCTTTTCAACAGCTTCCATTGCCCTATTTTCAGTATCGCTTTCCCCAATGCCTATCAATGCAACTCCACCATTTCCCATGACAGCCTTAACATCAGCAAAATCCAAATTTACAAGGCCTGCCTTTGTGATTAGTTCAGCAATGCCCTTGACTGCATTTGTCAAAATCTCATCAGCAACCTTGAATGCAGTATGCAAAGGAAGATCAGGAGCAAGCTCAATAAGCTTGTCATTTGGAATAACAATTAATGTATCAACATTCTTTTCAAGATTATCAAGGCCATACATTGCATTTTCATATCTTCTATGCCCTTCCATACTGAAAGGAACAGTAACTATCCCGACAGTCAATGAACCGAGCTTCTTTGCTATCTCTGAAATTACTCCAATACTTCCTGTTCCTGTTCCGCCACCAAGCCCGCAAGTCAAGAACACCATATCAGCTCCTGTAATGGAATTTTTTATTTCATGCTCCTGTTCATGGGCAGCATCCTCTCCTATTTTTGGAATTCCTCCTGCACCTAATCCTTTTGTTAATTCTTTTCCAATAAGGATCTTTTTGTCTGCAGTTGTGTATAATAAATCCTGGGCATCAGTATTGACCGCAATTGTTTCTGCACCAACAACACCTACTTCACTGATTCTGTTGATAGTATTGTTTCCTGCTCCTCCACATCCAACTACCTTGATTGATGCTTTCTGCTTTGCAAGCATTTCCTCTAATTCAGCATCCATGATATTTCTTTCAGCAGGCTCTTTAGCGAGCTTAGGATTAACTCCTTGATGTATCTTGTCCATATTAACACCTCAAACCTAATATTGCTTAAATGTTTAAATGTTTTACTGTTTAATACTCAATTGACATTGCCGTCTAGTGAGCCTTAAGTTGCTTATTCCATTACAAATAACTCGAAATACAATTGAATATATATGCAATGCGAACACGGCAATGCCCTAAATTACATTTTAAATATTATTTTGTAAATTCCACTTCCTTTACATTAGTCAATCTCTTAATCTCATTGCCTAGCAATTCCTTAATATTGTCAGGCAGTTCAATTCCAATCTTAATCATTGCCTTATTTTCAGCAACATCAACTTCTGAAAATGGAATCTTGAATAGGTTCATTATTCCAATGATCTTTTTCTTTTCATCATCAACCTTACCTAGTATATTAATGTCATATGTAATGTCTTGTGATGCCAGTGGATGATTGAAATCAACTATTACTCTTCCTCCATTAACAGTCCTTATTATGCCTCTGTGGCCATCTAGATCAACCTCTAGGCCAGGAACCGGCTGAACATCATGTTTCTTGAATTCACCGACAGAAATCAATCTCAATAGCTTGGCATTCTTTTTGCCAAATGCATTCTCTAGTTTAACAATATATTTTCCTGGAGTTTTATCCACAACAAAATCATCCAGTCCTTTAAGCAGATGCCCTTCACCAACACAAACAATCAATGGCTTATAGGAAGCTTCCTTATTATAAATATTATGCACTTTAGCTGTCTCTTCAGAAGTTGTATCAAAGATTACTCCATTATTGTCTATACAGGCAGTGTATTCAAGCTCAACAAAATCACCTTTCTTTATCATAGGCAAAAGGATTTAATCATGATTTAAAAATGTTTCTTTGACTTCAGAAACCCAATTATTCTATCAACATTCCTCTCAATAGAATGCTCCTCAGATGTATCCATGACAAGATCATATTGGCTTTTATCTGAAAAATCTATGCCATAATATTTCCCATATCTTTTCTTATCACTATCTATCCTTTTCCTTATCAGGCTTTTTTGATGATCAATGCTCTTTGCCTTGAACTCATCGCTTCTGTCAGTCAATGTATCATTCATTATCCTATTTGCTGCAACATCTTCTGAACATTGCATGAATATCTTCACTGAATCAGGTATGAAATGAAATCCTAGCCTGCTCTCAATAACCATATTGTCCTGCTCTCTTCCAAGCCTTCCCTGATAATCATCGGCATCATTGTCAGTAAATGATTCTTTTTCACCTAGCTTATTAAATTGGTCTATTGTCGATCCTCTTTCTTTTGCCATCAATCCTCTTAAGTCTCCGACACTAAAGAATCTATAGCCTAATCTTTTTGCCAATGCCTTTCCAATAGTCGTCTTGCCTGCACCAGGATAACCTGATATTGTAATGATCATAATAAAAAGAAAATATGCCTGTTTTTAAATCTTGCTGTAGAAATCTGATAGTGCATGCGCAGCCAGCTTGCTTACTTTAGCTAAAGGCTCAAACACTACTTTGTAAACCTTAGACCTATCATTGACATTGATATATTCTTCATTTGGATTATCTTTCTTGATCAATCCTAAGTCTTCGTATAATTCATCTTTAATCTTTTTATTGTATTCAAATGATCCTACGATTTCAGACAATTCCTTTTGCGGGAACTTTGATATTAATTTATCTGAAACATATAATCCTAATTTAGTGCTTGGCAATATGCTTAGTGCATTAGCAACCGAATTATTGAATGCTTGATCAGCCAAACACACTCCACCAACAATAAATATTGCACTTATTGTTGCATGAGCTTTATCATATATATATTCAGAAACATTATATCTATTTCTTTCTTTTGTGAGTCTCTCATTATCTGTTGTTGATTTAAAATGACTATAGTGCCTATTTGTAAAATATTCAGAAAATTTGCTTTCATCAAGACCATATTTTTGCATGAAATTATTTATATCTGGCTTGCTATTTATCTTGTTGCTGAATAATTCATCATGGAAATCATCTATAACATCATCTATATGCTCTTTATCATATTTAACTGCTAATTTTTTAGCTATACTGTTATTCCCCATACTTTTCAGAAATATTAACTTATTTAAAAATGTTTTTATCATTGTTACTTATAAGTGAATACTAGTTTCTTTCCAAAAATTTTATAAACAACTGAAAATTCTCCACTAATAATAAGTTGAGGGGAAAACATGGCTAAAGATTATCAACCAATATTTATATTACCAGAGAATACTCAAAGGACAACAGGAAAAAATGCTCAAAGAAACAATATTCTTGCAGCAAAGCTTGTTTCTGATATTGTTAGAACAACCCTAGGCCCAAAAGGAATGGATAAGATGATAGTAGATAGTTTAGGGGATGTAATAATAACAAACGACGGTGTTACAATATTAAGAGAGATGACTATTGAGCATCCAGCAGCAAAAATGCTTGTTGAAATAGCAAAAACACAAGAAGCAGAAGTAGGAGATGGAACAACTACAGCAGTAATACTTGCAGGAGAATTATTGAAAAATTCTGAATCATTATTGGATCAGAATGTCCATCCAACTGTCATTGCTAAGGGCTATAAGATTGCAGCAGAAAAAGCAATACAGATACTTGAAAACATTGCCAAGCCATTATCTGAAAGCGACATTGACACATTAATGAAAATTGCAGTAACCGCAATTACAGGAAAAGAGGCAGAGGCCAGCAAAAAAGTCCTATCAGGATTATTAGTCAATGCAGTATTAAATGTCATGAGCAAAGAAAATGGAAGAATAATTATTGATAAAAATGACATCAAGATTGAAAAATCAGTCGGTGGCTCAGTAATGGATTCTGAATTGATTGAAGGAATTGTTTTAGACAAAGAAAAATCTCATCCAACAATGCCTACTCATGTTAAGAATGCAAAAATTGTATTGATAGATTCTGCATTGGAGATAAAAAATACAGAGATTGATGCAAAGATACAGATCACTGATCCAGAGAAGATGCAGGCATTCCTTGACATGGAAGAGAAGATGATTAAAGGAATGGTTGATAAGATATTTGCTTCAGGAGCAAATGTTGTCTTATGCCAGAAAGGCATTGATGATCTTGCTCAGCATTTGCTCGCAAAAAAGGGCATATATGCATGCAGAAGAGTCAAGAAGGGCGATATGGAAAAATTAAGCAAGGCAACTGGTGCAAAGATAATAACAGAATTGAAAGATCTATCAGCTAATGATCTTGGACATGCCGGGGTTGTTGAAGAGATGCCTGCAAAGAATGAAGAGTTCATGACTTACATTAAGGATTGCAAGAATGCAAAGGCAGTAACATTATTAATCAAGGGAAGCTCTGAACATATAACTGCAGAAATCCAGAGAGCAATGGAAGATGCAATAGGCGACTTAATTACTGCATTGAAAAGCGGAAAGATAGTTGCAGGAGCAGGATCATGTGAGATAGAAGTTGCAAAACAATTACGAGAATTTTCAGAATCATTGTCAGGAAGAGAGCAATTGGCTGTCAAGGCATTTGCAGATTCTCTTGAGATAATTCCTAGGACACTTGCAGAAAATGCAGGTCTTGATCCAATCGATATTATTATTGCTTTAAAATCTTCTCATGATAAGAAGCAGATATGGGCAGGAGTTGATGTGCATTCAGGAAAAGTAATGGATGCATGGACAGAAGGCATTATTGAGCCATTGAGAGTAAAAACCCAGGCAATAAGCTCTGCTGCAGAGGTTGCAACAATGATATTAAGGATAGATGATGTCATCGCAGGATCAAACAACAATCCAATGCAGAATCCTCAGATGCCGCAAGGCATGCCTGAATATTAACAGATTATCCACAAACATTAAATACTTCTATAATATTATACATTTATGAATAAGAAAAAGAACTATCTATGCTCTGTGTGCAATACACAATGGGAATGCTACATATTTGATGAATTCATAGCTCCATTTAGCGCATGTGTTTATTGTTATATGGACATAATGAACATTATTAATAATGATCAGAAAGTCAATGAAACATGCAATCTATGCGATACAACAAAACCCTGCATTAAAGTTGATCTAGCAAATAACCCTGTGAAGAATAATATGTTTGTATGCAATGATTGCTATGAAAGAATGAAGGAATTGATACGAGAAAAGAGATAGCTCAAAATGGCATTTTCAGAATATAATTTCTCTTGAAATTTTCAATAGCTCAATCTTTGTAGTATGATTTTATGATATCTTCTGCATCTTGCCATCCGAGCAATCTTGCGCTGTGCAAAATAACTAATGCATCATCTTTATTTCCTTGTAACAGTTTTGCAATTCCAATCGTTGAAAAAATTCGGGCATACTCAGACTGTTTTTTTTGAGAATTAACACTGTGAGAGGAATTTTTATTGATTTGCTCTTCCATGTACATAAGATTTAATGCTTGCTGACAATCATATAATGCTCCATCGTAATCCCTCATTTCCAGTTTTGCATACGCTCTGCTTGAATAAGATGCTGGATGAAGAGGGCTTGCCATGATTGCCTTAGTAAAACTAATGATTGCTCCCTTATAATCTCCAAGCAGAAACTTATTGTTTCCTGCTAAAACAAATTCATCTAAATCTTTTCCCATTCTTATAGAAACACAAACACCTTTATAAATTTTGTCATTTGGTAATGACAACTATAAATAAATCTTATAGTAAAATTTAATTCTGAATAATATGCTTAGAATTTATTCTTTCTTTATCATTCCATATCCTATCAGTCTGAATCTTGTTCCGACTCTTCTAGAGATTGTTACCTTGCTTCCTGAATCTGCACATACTGGAAGCTTTAATTTGCATTTTACTCTGTTCTTTGATATTGATTGTACAAAGCCAACTGTTGCAGCAGAATTGACATTAAGCATCAATATCTCATTAGGCTTAATTGGCTCAACCTTCAAGTCTTCTTTTGCACCAACAACCCTATCAAGCAAAATACATTCTAGCTCAAAAGAATACCATATCTTAGGAAGCTTTCCTGGAATGCCGACAACATTTCCTGATAGCTTATCAGAATTAACAACACTAGGATCAAGATCAGTCATTACAGCAACTGAACCTCCTGGATGTAATTCATCAACAGGCGTTGATCCTGTCATTGCTGAAAGTATTGTTGTGAATAATGGTTTGGCAACAATCTGGTTTGCTTCCTCAACAATTCTTCCAGGCCTTATCTCTATCCTATCATTTTTTTTCAGAATGCCTTTCATCACTGCTCCTCCCAAAATACCGCCTTTCATGTTTTCAGGGGCTGTTCCGGGCTTGTTGATGTCAAATGATCTTGCAATAAACATTATAGGATCCTCTGATTCAACTCTTTTAGGAGTTGGAATGATCTCTTCAATTGTTTTTATCAATAGATCAAGATTAACATTATGCTGTGCTGACACGGGAATTATCAGAGAGTTTTCATATTTTGTTCCCTTAAGGAAATCTTTTATCTGCTGAAAATTCTTTAATGCACGCTCTTCATTGACTAGATCAATCTTATTCTGGACAACAATCACTTTGTCTAATCCTGACATCTCCAATGCCATTAAATGCTCTCTTGTCTGAGGCTGTGGACAGGATTCATTAGATGCAATCAGCAATAATGCACCATCAATTATTGCTGCTCCTGAAAGCATTGTTGCCATTAATGACTCATGGCCTGGTGCATCAACAAAACTTATTTTTCTTATGAATTCAGTTGGAACATTATGCACAGGACATGTCTTTGATGTTGTGAAACATTCTGGCTCATTGCATTGAGGACACCTTCTAAATGTAATGTCAGCATATCCTAGTCTTATTGTGATTCCTCTCTTGATTTCTTCAGAATGGGTGTCTGTCCATTTTCCAGTAAGCTTTTCAGTAAGAGTTGTTTTGCCATGATCAACATGCCCTACTAATCCAATATTCAATACTGGCTGGACTTGCTCTGATGATTCATGCTGCTTTCTCTGCTGCTTGACTTTTTCCTTTAATTCCTGGATCTCTTTTTCTTTCTTAATATCAGAAGCATCCTTTTGCTTTTTCCTTTTATCAACCATGCTCCAAAGAAAAATTGATGTATTTATAAAATATGTTGTTTTAGATAGTAAAAAATATATACTCGAAATAATTGAATTTAGCATGCATAAAGCTATTAAAAAAATAATTAGATATACTTCGTTTACAGCATTATTAGCATACGGATACAACAATATAGTCTACCCAGTATCGTTAATATTCGATAAACACGACACATATTTTGATAAACGAATTCAAGAAAAAACAGATATGATTCAATTTACAATTAATTATAAGGGGTCTGCTGAGCTCAGAGCATATCATTATTTGAAAGCTTCAGCAATAGCCATGAGTGGTTTCATAAAGTATGGTGAACCTGGAGGATTTCCCGATTCTGAGGAAACATTAGAATATGCAATAAAAACAGGAATAGGAGATTGTTATGTAACCACACAATTCACTTATTCAAATTTCATTCATTTAGCAATTATAAAAAATGATCACGAAATACTCGATAATGTAAGAACAGTATCAGGATATACAGATTATGGCAATGAAATTCGTGGACACAAATGGATAGAATTCAAACTAAACAATGACTGGGTGCCATTTGAAACCACTATGATAGATCGTAGGATGTTTAATGTCGAACAGGAGTTAACTAGCAAAAATAAGCTAACATCATTAGATTCAGTTATATTAGATATGGACCCAAATATATATACGGGTTTAGGCTATTACAAAATAAATAAGGATTTATCTACTGATAGGAGAATAAACTGGATCGGGGCACTTACTAATTTTAGATTCATTGTATTCGAGCAAATTTTCAAATAGTTTTATATTTCGATCATCGATTGAATCCAGTTTTCTGTGTTTGATATGCATTAACAGATAATTATCTTCTCCACCTATCAAGCTCGGCACCGCACTATTCATGACTTCCCATGATGTATAAGAAAGGGACAATACAAGCATTGTTTTTGTTATATACGAATATATCTTCTTCATAAAAGTAGTAATGCTTAAGATAATATATATTTTTCGTCTTCAAAATCGGAAATAATCCGGACTTCTCCGGATATCATTCAGATTATTTCTTCAATTGTTGCTTCTTTATATCCTCTGTGATCTTTTGTATCTGATCTTTCTGCTTCTCAATATCCTTTTCTATCTTATATGAATCATCATTCTTTATCTGCTCAGACTGTTTCTTTAATGTCCTTATTGCATTCTGTCGATAATATTCTAATGATTTCTTCTCATACAATTTCCTTTCCTCTTTTTTTACAGGATCAACAGTTGACCTTTTTATAGGAAGTATTGAATGGAATACTTTTTGTTGTGGCTTATCATAAACACCTATAATCTCAATATTTGAACCATATCGTGGATTGATGCTTATTGCTGAATGGAAAAATCCTCTTCCTGAAAAATCTATCTCGACCATTCTTGCTTCACGAACTTTTTTGATCATTATGATTGTTACTATCATTCTTAAGATTCCTGAAATCAATAAAACATAAGGGATGCTTGAAGTGATCCATATTGGCGAAATCTTTATCAATAAGCTTCCAAGAACAGCTCCAAGGAAAATTCCTATGCCCACAAGAAAATTATAATATGAGATGTGCTTGATCCTTTCATCTTTTGATGTTGCATCAAACAAGAAGCTTGAAGTGCTGAGATTGAATGCACTCCAGGCAATTCCAGAGATAATCTCTTCAATCAATAAGAATAAGAAAACATAAAATGGATTTTTTATGTATATTGCAAAAATCATCATTATTGGCATTAATGGAACAATAAATCCAGATATTGTCAAGACTTTTTTTGATCCATGCTTATCGATCATTCTTCCAAAAAAGCTCATTGCAAAAAAGCTTGCAGCAATGCTTACAGCAGTTATGATTGTAAAATAAACATATCCTAATTGCAGGTCTTTAAGCAGAAATAATGCAAAAAATGGCATGCTAATAGATGCTGCTGCCTTGAACAAGAAAACGTAAGTTACAAAGATTCCATAATTATTATGGGTCATGTTTTTAAGGAATTTGATGAATGAGGTCTTCTTTTCAGGAATCTTGAATTCTGGATCATATATCTTTGCCTTATAGAATGCTGCTGTGAATCTTGCAATAAATGCAATAATAAACAATATTGCAAATCCATAGAATACAGAATTAGCAAACTTCAAGCCATGGAATGAATTGATGATAAATCCTGCAATAAATGTGCTTAGAAAGTTTATTAGATTAATTATTCGATTTCTTTTGCCGAAAAATTCTCCTCTCTTATCCTCAGAGACAATATCTCCAAGAATGCTATTATATATAGGGCCTTGAAATGTTCCAAGACATGCCTCTAAAGTAATAATCAACAAAACAAGCCATAAATTACCTTTAGCAATAAATGGAATCAACAACAACGGAAGAAACATGAATGATTGTATCAATGCAGTCAAAAAGATCAATCTTGATCTGGTCTTGAATATCCTTAATGATTCCTGGCTGAATAATTGAAAGAAATTAGCAATAAGCTGAGGTACTGATCCAATAGCCGCAAGCATTCCTGTTGAAGCATTTAATGCAATTGCAAAAGGCATGATGTATGATTCTGTAAAGCCTGACTTGATAGAAGTAAAAATGCCATCTTTTATGCAATACTTTACTGATCTCTCTTTCTTTACATATTCAGGAGTTACATCCTTCTTTGGCTTGGATTCCTTCTGTTTCTTCTGTTCCTCCATCAATTCAGATAATTTCCTAGGCATAGTATTAATTGTATTGACCCTATTTATATATATTTTGAATTTAATAAAATATATAAAGCGATATATATCGCTATAAGTATGTGGGTTGCAAAGATCAAGTTCAGTACTAAAGGAACATTGATAGGATCAAGAGCAGAAAAATACAAGATAGTGCTTTATGGTTATCCTGTTTCTTTTGTCAAAGATAAGGATTGGATAAAAGTCAATGTAGTAGGAAGAGTCATTGGTGATGATAAAAAGATAAGACAATTCTGCAATGACTTGAAAAAACAAGAAAGAGTGTTGCATCTTGAAATGAACAATAATTTTATGATTGCAACAATAAAAGAACCATTGTTTCTGGAATGCGTGTATAATGAGAAGATATTACATGTATCACCAGCAGTCATTTCCCATGAAGGATATGAAATACTTAACTTAGCTTCATTTGACAGGAAGCTCTTGGAAGATACATATAAGGCCTTGAAGAATAATTCTGGAGAATTATTATCAATAAAAAAGAGCAAAGTAACTGGCATATCAATAATGAGAATGAGCAATGAATTGACTGAAAAACAACGTGCAGCAATAGAATTAGCCATAAAGCACGGCTATTATTATAGTCCGAGAAAGATTACTGTTGAGCAGCTTGCAAAGATTGCTAAATTGTCATTTTCTACATATCAAGTCCATCTACGCAAGGCAGAAGCAAAGCTCATGCCACAACTTCTTGAATAATTCTTCTAAACCAGTAAAACTAAGAGACGATATATATCGCTATAAAAAAGAAATATATTTATACTATTAGATAGTAGTTATGAGATTCGCAGAACAAATATTGAATGAGAAAGAAATTAAAGAATACGAATTTAGATGGCAACTGCATGAAAAATACAAAATAAATAATAGATTTGATGTGCATAATAATATACCAATCATAGGTTTGATCTATAAGTTTCCTAATAAAAATTTATTTAAAGCACATATATTCGGACAAAGATTAAGAAAATACAACCCATATTTCTGCATTGAAAAATATTATAATCCGTTTTGGCATCTAAATCATTATAATATGGCTGCTGAGCAAATGTATCACGCAGGCACTGCCTTAATAAGGGATAATCTAGAATTATGTGCTAAAGAATTTAAAGTGGACACAGAATTAAGGAGGGAAGCATATTTTAGAAATAACATATCTATAGAAATGATTCTGAATACGCTTCGAAGCTCAAAAGACTATAAACTTGAAGAAGTTAAATTCGCATTTTATGATGAAACAAATTCAGAATATATTGGTCAAATATATGCTAAGGCAATAGTTACAGAAAGAAAATATATAAAAGAATACAAAAGATTAAACGAAGCTTCTGAATCTATCATAAATTCATTGATAAGACAAATAAATAAACAAGATTTTCGCTTAAAGCAATTGTTAATACAAAGAGCAGATAAGCCTATAAAAAAAGATGAACTAATTCATAAGCTTCTAAATAATGAGGATTGTTTACAGGATCTAAAAAGATTTTTTTCATTATGGGACATACCATTAGACTATGAGACAAGATACGACAAACGAAAATCTTTATAAATAGTCTGAATTTCCTCATGATTATTAGCACGCTCACATAGAGTATGTTCTCAATTGTGTGCCGAGTTATTTAGTATAGAAGTTAAAAATCATAGTTCGCTAGGTGCTAATAATAAAAACATGAATCAAATACTTGCATTCGGGAAATGGGATTGCTCTCAGATCAAGGTAGATGATCCTGGAGTTGCACCGTATATTATTACTAAGCCAACTATTGTTACGAAGACAGGAGCTAGATATGCAGGCCAGAAATTCTATAAGTCAAAGATATTCATTGTTGAAAGGCTAATGAATAAATTGATGGTACCTGGCCATAGAGGTAAAAAGCATAAGATAACAAGCAGACAGGCAACAGGCAAGGCACAGACAGCTAATAGGATTGTCCTAGAAGCATTCAATATCATTGAGCAAAGACTAAAGAAAAATCCTGTTGAGGTTTTTGTAAAGGCTTTAGAGAATGCTGCTCCAAGAGAGGAAGTTATTGCAATTGAGTATGGAGGAGCAAGATATCCGAAAGCACTAGAATGTGCACCACAAAGAAGGGTTGATCTTGCATTAAGGCAGATGACCCAATCTACATTCCAGAAGACATTTAATGCAAAAAAAGGAGCATCAGAGGCATTAGCAGCAGAGATCATAAACGCATTCCAATTAAGCGCACAATCAGCAGCTGTTTCTAAGAAGCTTGAGCTAGAAAGACAAGCAGATGCTGCAAGATAAAATTGATTAACTTTTTAAAATTCTCTACAATCCTTAAAATATGTCATATTATTCATTGCAGAAACAGATATATAACAATAAGATAGAAAGGAAATTCAATG
>Ga0209211_10002910_pt1 | contig 28725 bp, 28 predicted proteins | sample RifGroA2_FD_183992 | JGI IMG/M metagenome (GOLD analysis project Ga0209211, IMG submission 183992) | Groundwater microbial communities from Rifle, Colorado, USA - Groundwater A2 (SPAdes) (version 2) | ecosystem: Environmental > Aquatic > Deep subsurface > Groundwater | place: Rifle, Colorado...
GAATGGAGCGAGGCATCGAGCGACTGAATGAGTGAAAGGTAAAAAGGTTGCCTTTGTCTTGCAGTAAAAATAAAATGGTTTTTTAATCAACAAAGAAACTGCACCTACCTAAAAAACATTTTTATTTTTACATTAGTTATGAGCGAAGTATCCCGACTTTGTCGGGATGCTTTGCGAACTGAAAGTTTATGAGCGCAGCGAACTGAAAACTGTTTGGGTTAGTTTGGGTTCAAGGGTGTAGTAGCCGTTTTAGTTTACATAAAAAGTGTTATAATCTGCATTGTACCAAAGGAAAAATCAGATAAAATAAATGCATTATAACCCCTTTTTATGTAAAAGGGAGGGAGACACGCCGTCAACTATAAAAGTTTTTTTTGTTGTGTGAGGAACGAGCGAACAAAAAAACTTTGGCGTGTTGCCGACCGACCGACTAAAACGGCGGAGGGTCTAATCAATTAGGAATTGAGAATTAGGAATTAAATCACGGTGGGGAAAAGTATCGGGTACAATTTCTTTACTTAAAAAACTGATTATTCTTTAGAAGTGAGAAGATTTTTAGAAAAGGTAATTCTTTTATTTATAAGGAGTTACAAGTCAAGCTTTACTTAGGCTTTTCTAAAAAGATGGATTTTCCTTTTCTAAATTAACTGCTAAGAATCCATTTAGAGGAAGCACGAGTACCAACATTATTTATTTTTTTGTCTTTTTGGGAGAGTTCTGATAACAAATTCTTGATTTTGTTTTGTTTTTGTATTTCATTCAAAACATCGGGTAATTTACTCATTAATAAATTGTCTATGTCTTCTCTGGAGGCGGATTGATATTTGGATAGATATTCGGTTATCAATTTTTTGTAATACGCTTTATCAAAAGCTTTGTTTTTAATGTAGCTTGATTTATCACCGGTAATTGATGCAATTTTGGATGTAACAAAAATGTTAGGGTATCTTCCTTCAACAAGGTTTAATTTTTTTAGATGTTGGTTTTCTTCTTTTGTAAGTTGTTGATCTTTTTGAACTTTGTCTAAAAGAAATGTTGAGTATAAATCTAAGTCGGCTTTTTCAATAAGAAGTTTGGAATAATTTTCATTGATAGCGCGACCGTAAATTCGTAATGTTATTTTATCAGAAACAGAAAAATCATATTCAGGTAATGGTAAATATCTTTTCTTCTGTTCAGTGAACATTTTTTTGATACCGTGACCAACGGTATCAATCATACCAAGATTTACCATAGCTTGGGCTAAAAAAGTGTTTCGATACTTTCCCGGTGTTTTATCTTTGAAAAGATATTCTTCAAGACTCCCTTCAAAGAATTGACCGGAATTTGAAAAAATCAATTCATCAGTTTTTTCAATTACATTTATACGAGAATTAAGAGAATAATCTTGATGCGCAATACAGTTATTCAATGCTTCTAAAATAATCCACTGCTCGTATTTGCTAACTTCGATTGGTGTTAATGTATTAGAGGGTAGAATTTTGTAATTATAATTCCGAATCTTATGATAAAGGTTATTGATGGTTAAGAAAAATGGAGGATCGAAATGTTCGTACCCGGATTCTTCTGCATCCAATTTCCAGGTGATTCTTGCCACTGACGGAGATAAATAATGAGTTGATTCAGGTTTACCGAGCAAAATAATTGCTGTATTAGTAATCTTTCCATCTACGGTGATTTTTGCTTTGTCAAGAAAAGTTATATCATTCCAATTATCTATTTCGTTAAAAACAGATTTCTCTTTGTTCTTTGATTTATAAACTTCGCGAGCTTTAAGAATTGCTATTTGATCTAAATTATTTATTGAAGCAGAGGGAATTATTTGAGCGGACCAATCAACTTGTTTTGATTGATTGCGGATTTGTTCTAACTCTTGAAGATTAAGTGCAGTAAGGGCTTCTCCATCGCGGCCGTAGTAATGTCCTTCCCAAGCTAAGGGGATGCCCGAAGGAGCAGCGTGAATATGAAATAAAATAACTCGACCTTGAGGATGACTAACTTCGTAAATTTCGTTAAAGGTGATTCTATTTGTTGATTTATTTGCGATTTCTGATTTTAGGGAATCTAATGACGGACGATGATTTCTATAATTTGTCCCGACAACAGAGTGAGCATTATTAACACCAAATATTAACCAACTACAATTTTTACTTTTTAGATTTGCTTCATTACTTAAAGCTGAAAAGTATTTCCCGATTTTATCAAAAGAATAGCTTTCCTTAGCCTCTTTAAACTCGACAAGTTCTGTTTCTGCAGGTAAAGAGAGTAGTTCGTTTAATTTATTTAGTAACTCCAATTGTGTCATACTAAAAATCACCTAAAAGTTTTTTGAAATATTTATTTGAACAAAACGCTGTTTTTGTTTTGCTGTGACTTTGTGAAAGAGCTTGGTGTCTGACATAGTTAAATACTTTTTTAGGTTATCAATTAATCGGTTGATTGTGCATAAGTAAAAACCCCCTCTTTATTTCTCCCCCTTGGTAAGGGGGAGAAGTGGGATGCTTTGGTGTTGGCTATTTGAAAGAGAAAAATTCATCTATAAGTTAAGTTTTTATAACAAATGTTAATTAGGGTACAAAATTAGTTGAAAATGATGCATCAAAGTCGTTTTCGAGGATTTTGTTGTAAAAGGGCATACCCCAAATTACGTATTCTTTTTCCTTCCAAAGGATTTCGACTTGATGCTCTTTCTTCAATTCCATTAAAAATGTTTGCTTCCAACCTTCTTTTGAACCTTCACTAAAATAACCTTCGCCATCTTTGAACTGATTGCCTTTAGGTTCTATAAAGATTTGGTAGAAAACCGATTTGGAAGGTTTATGGTTTACGAGATATAATACAAAATCCGGTTCAACAGCTCGTCCATCTTCAAAATTAAAAAGCTTAAAAAATCTTTCGTTGCGGACCAAGTAAACCTCATCATATTTCTTTTTGAGTTTAGAATATGTTTTATCAACGAAGTGAATGAAATGTTTTTCTTCGCTTGTTCCGAAATTATCTTCATAAATGAACCAATCCTTTTGTGAGAGATCCAAATATAGATTTGTTTCGGATTGGGTTATCATCGATTTACCGGATTCTTTATCTGTGCTATGTGTTTCTGCAAAATTGAGCGTCTTTTTCGTTTCGATCTTATCTTTTAGGAAATAATGGGTAAAATTCTTTGAGCCTTTGTATTCAATTTTGTTTGCTTGAATAGCGTCTTGAATCTGCAAAAGTATTTCGATTGCGATTTCAAGTTTTGTTTCTTGAGAGATGTTATTTAACTGCTCACGAGTTCCTTCGATTAATATATTTTTTATTTTGGCAAGATAACTCGATGATGTTATAAATTCTGAAATGGAATTCAGATGTGGGTAGAATGTTTTTAAATTATCGAATTGGAAAAATGGAATTCTGTCAATTGCTTTTCGAATAATTGCGGTCCCAAAATCTTTTAATTCAAAAGTTTCTTTATCAATTTTGAGAGATTGTTTTTGTTTTGACACATCCTCGTAGATAGTAGATGTTTGAGTCAATCCTGTACGTAAATGATGTTTAAATTCATGGGGGAGGGATTTAGGCTCAAGTGAAAAAATATCTGAACGATCATATTTATTTTTTTGATTAAGATAAATGAGTGCTGTTTTGAAAAAATTTGTTTTCTGAAAGGAATCTTTGAGAATTAAATCTCGCGGCTTCATAGTTTTGGGAGTGATACCAATTTCACGTAAAGCTAAATTTATTTCAAAAATATATTTAGGATTATGAGAGCTATGATAATAAAGTTCTTCACAGATTTTTAACTCATCTTCGACTCTATCATCATATTTACGTTGATATAATGGTTGTTCAATTGATATTTGGAAAGGGCAGTAACGAGCACCACGACCAATTAACTGAGCTTCCGCAACAGTAGTCTTACCAGGAGCATTTAATTTTGCGTTAAAATCTCTTGTTTCATAAAGACGGACAATATCGAAAAGATTAAGAACGTCCCAACCTTCATTTAACTGATCTACTGCAAAGACAGCGCGAATTTCATTATTTGGAGCTTCCAAAGTATTTATAAGAACTTGATATTCTGATTTAAGTTCGGTTTTTGTTTTGCTGTTTACAGAAATACATTTGGTTGAATCAAAATCGTTTTGCAATTCTACTATTAGGTTTTCAAGCGTAAGTTTATTCTGTTGAAAATAATCATAAGCTTTAGATAAAATTCCATCTGCTTTGCCAAAACCAAGTGGTATTTGTTTTGACTCGAACTTAGCAGCATTTGCAAAAATCTTTTCTAAATCTTTTGGTTTGAGGGTTTTAATTCTTGTTAAGAATTCTTTAAAGAAAGTTTCGCTTTCATCAATGGTTTTTGATTTGAAAAGGATTACAGGTTTAATAAATAGTTTGTGCTTGCTAAATACTTTTAACCGGTATTGATTTAGTATTACAGCTTGTAAAGCACGTTCGAAAGGTTCAAGATCGGTTTGCAATAATTTTACTTCTTTGGAATATCCATCCAATCTATATTGACTAAGAGGATAATCAATAAGAATTTTATTTTCATACTTTGAAGAAATATCTGGATTAGATAAATCTGCTGTGGCTGTAAAATCGAGCAGGAGATTATCTTTATTTGATTGGAAGATTCTTGAAACAGTGGTTTCCCAGCTTACACTTTCGAACAATTCTTCTTGCGTTAGTTTGTTGCCTTTTTTTGTTTCTACATTTAGGTGGTGAGCTTCATCAGAAATAAGAACAATCTTTTTATTTTCGAAATCATCATAGGTAACAGAATTTTCTTTTGGTGTGTTAAGGTTGGAATGTAAACCTTGAATTGTATTAAAAACAATATTTATGTCATCTTGATTAGCTGACTGAAAATTATCTACTTCTTTTATTCTTATTTGTTTACCGGTAATAGAAACTACATCTGCAAATAAATATTTAGGAGAACTTGGATTTAGAAAATTATCTCGAGTCTTTTCGATAATGTTTGTGCTATTAACAAAGAATAAAAAATTGCGATAACCTTTTTTGTATAGGTAAATAATTATTCCAGCCATGATAAGCGTTTTACCGCTGCCGGTTGCCATGTGAAATAAAAGCTGAGAAGGAACACCTTTTGGGCGTGCTTGGTATTCACTTAAATAATAAATGAAACGACCGAAAGTTTCATTTTGGTAAGGGCGTATTTCTGAACCCAAGCGAAGATTATCCAAAATTATAGAGTCAACTTTATCTTTGAAGAATGATTCCCCAAGAGCTTCGGATATTACAGAAAGTTTCTCGTAAAGTTTTGGCATTATTTTAATGAATAAAATTTCTTATTAAGTTTTTTATCATCAGTTGAGATGCTGTAATCTTTGTCATCAATTTCTGAATAATTAACATAAAGATGATTCTTATCGAGTACTGCAATCAAGAATTTCTTTTGATCAGTTAATGAGAGTTCTTCGAATTCAGAAATGTTTTTATCAATTTCTGTTGGGTTAACTTTATAACTTATGAATCCATCTTTTTTTATGGAAGACCAGATACTTTTTAATTCATTTGTTGTTTTTGCGGACTTGATTTGATTTAAAACATTATTATTGAGTTCGTTTAGTTCAAAATGAATGAATGTATCAGAAAGTTCTGATATATTTAATTTTACTCTTTCCTTCGTGACAGATTCAACATATTCCATCTGTTCGCAAACGATAAATTTACGATTACCACCATCCTTATTATTTATTCCGATGACTGCAGAAGCAGTTGTTCCACTGCCGCCAAAAAAGTCCAATATGATATGATTATCATTTTTATTTGTAGTTATTTGAATTACATCCATCAATAAATTGGGCGATTTAGGATAGCTGAATACTTTGCTTCCAAAAAGATTTTTTAATTCTGTTGTTCCCGTTTGACCAGAGTAATTTGACTTATCCCAAATGGTTTTTGCCTTTTCTCCTTCATAATCAGATTCTCTTTCTTTTATATAAATATCATAACCATTCTTTGTCTTTTTGCATTCAATGTATTTTTCGATATTATTTATAAACCTATCAGGACCCCAACGCCAACATCTTTCTTCACCAGCATCATCCATTGGTAATAATTTTACAAATAGTGTTGATTCTTTTTTTAATGAAAAGGCATTTTCTTCTGGATTATAGTAAATAGGATAAAATAAACCAGGTCTATCTTTACGTAATGAATTATTTCCACTTCTGCGGAATCCTCTGAGTTTATAATTACCAAATTTATCTTTCAGTTTATATTCGGCTAACTTTTCTTGTGAGACACCAAGTGTATTTAGTTTAACACGGGAGCTATCTTTTGCATAGAATAGCATGTTTTCATGTGCAGTAGGGAAAAAATAATCGTCTTGCCTACCACCAGGATTATGAACGACTGCGATAACTCCTAAACGATTATCTCTTTTAAAAATTTCATCAGAAAGTATACCAAGATAAAACAGTTCATAATGATCGATAGCAATTACAATGATACCGTCTTCAGAAAGTAATTCTCTTGCTACTTCAAGTCGGTTCTTCATAAAGGTTAACCATGAAGAATGGTTAAAATTATTATTGTAAGAAAAAGTATTTGCTGCACTCGCTGTATTGAAAGGAGGATCAATATAAATGAGTTTTATTCTACCACGATAAATAGGAAGCAGAGAATGAAGCGCTAGAAGGTTATTGCCTTTAATGATGAGATTATCTTCAAGAGAAATATCAGTTCCTTTGTGTTCACCTTTGCTATCATATTTTTTGAAGTTTGTAAATACTTTGGGCGAAAGAAGCCGATCAATTTCATCAGGCGCTAAGGTTTCATTCCAAAATATTTCATCACGTTTTTCATCTTCTTTGGTTTGACCACCTTCTAGAACACAATCTTTATGAGGCCAGGAAAGAACAACTTCTTTTCTTTCGGAAATAAATTCATCATTAGTTGTTAAGCCAATTTTATTTGAGAAAGCTGTATAGGAATCTTTAAGAAATGATTTGTTGCTTACAAATTTCTGGAATTCGATTTTATCGAAAACGTAAACACCGTCAATATCAGTAAAGAAATGTTTATTAAAAGTTTTATGCGAGAGCAGTAATTTTATTAGACCCGGATCGATTTGCAGAGCAGCTTCAATAACAGAATTCTTTAGAAGTTTGCCTTCAGCAACAAAACGTTCGTCTTTTTTAAGTAGGACAGTTAAATCAGTGAGTAAGTTTTGCATAAAAAATCTTTTTAATTTATAAATTAATTTAAGAAATTAAGCACAAGCAGAAAACAAATTATTAAAAATGGACAGAAATGCATAAATGAGGTTAATAATGGGAACGGTAAATGATTATTTAAAAAGGAAATGGTGGTAGATGCCGGGACAAATTATTGGGATAAATGAATGAAATATACAGTTAGGGATAAGAACTATTTAGAAGTTGCTTATTTACAACATGACGATTATAGAGAAAGGTGCCTTTTTCTTGAAGAAGAAAAAAAAGAAAACTGGCAACTTTATCAGAAGTTAAAGAAGTATAAACCAGGAATATTTGAAACATTTGCGGGGCATTATGGTTTAAAAGATTTTGAATGTATAGAGTACATGAATTTAGTGCAGACAATTAACCAAGAAATTTTGGACTATAAAAAAATCTTTCGATCAATGGGACGGGAAGGGAGGATATTTGGAGGTTTCCTTACTTTTATTACACCCAAGTTTTTAACACTTTATAAAAGTTTTTTAGATAAGCATTTAGAGTATGATAAGTTATTGAGTGAAGAAATAGAACACTGCAAAAAATGTATTGACATAATGAAGGATGGGAAAAATAGTGAAGGGATAAATACAACACCGAAACAATATAGACCCCAAAATACATTTAATATAGTCCACCATAATAAAAGAGGTAAAACAATAGCCGATGTAGAAACCATGAGACAAAAAATTGAAATCGGGAAATATATGTTTTATGGTAAAGAAGAAAACTATAGACCGGAAATTTTCAGTTTGATATACAATCATTTAAAAGTTATCCATTCAATGCCAAACTCCTTCCAAAAATTAGATAAGTTATTACAGATTGAAAAAGAATTAATAAGACTAGCTGAGGGATTTAAAGAAGTGACCCCAGAGATTGTGATTCACTTCAGGTATGCGAAATATTCTTTGTCTCACCGATACCCGGAAGTAGTATATTTTATTGAGGAGTCAGCGGAACGGATGAAAAGAATTTTTAAAAGAGACGAACAATTTCTGGGGGATATTTGGAGTCTGATCCCTTCTCTGATTAAAGATATTAAGCAAGTTCTAAAGACTATTGAGAGTGAAAAGGACTATTTGGAAAAGAGCAATGAACTAAAAATGAAGTTTGGTAATGACACGAGCGAGGAATTGATTGCCAGTAAAACAATCAAGCTCGAAGCGCTGAAAGATGAAAAACTGGAAACTATTGTGTGGAACGGAAAGCCTGAACAACTGCAAAAATTATACGATGGATTGACGATTAACAAGATAATTAATGATTGTGAAGAAGAAATATTTTTAGCACATTTTAAGATTGGGAGAGGAAATTCCAAGCGCAGGATAGCAGAGGTTAATAAATTGCAATGGAATATTGATGATAATGATTTTGCCGGGATGATTGAAGAACTTGTTGCAAAGAAATTAATCCCAAATCACAAAAAGTTTAAGGCTTTCTGCAGCCACTTTGTAAACTCACGAGGAGAGGACTTTAAAAACTTAGCCCAGAGCAAAAATTATATGAAAAACTATTCGAATTTAGATGGGAAATTGAAAGAAGTTTTAAATAAACTTTAGAAAAATGGTTATACTCTTTTATACATAAAAGAGTATAAAAGGGTATAGTTGGCTATGGGGATTTAATTTTATTTTATTTGTACCTAACAAAAACAAAAAGGTTAGGCGCAAAAATGAAACAAGAGAAAAAACAAACCGAAATTTCAGTACTTCAAAAATTATCGAGTATTGAAAACCTCCTCAAGAAAAAAGATGACCGTCCTCTAAACTTCAAAGAGGCATGTTCCTATCTTGGATTCGCTCCAAGTTATTTGTACAAGTTAACCTATCGAAAAGTTATTCCACATTATAAACCAACCGGCAAGATGCTCTTATTTTCCAAAAGTGAATTGGATGAGTGGATTTTCAGCAAGTCGAAAGTGACAAGTGAAAAGTTGAAAGAGAACGATCCCGGGACTACCCAAAGGGAAGCGAATGTAATTAATGAAGAGGATGAGGAACCGCCGTAGAAATAATTAGGAATTGAGAATTAGGAATTAGGAAATCCGTCAGAAGCGGATAAATAGGAATGAGTGAGAGATTAAGAATAAGATTATGATTAAGAAAAAGGAAATGTTATGAGAATTTTAATTGATAGACCGTTGACTAAACAAGAGAAGAAACAAATTTCAAAATGGTTGAATGAAACGCTGAATATGTTTTACTTCGCCGAGGAACTGAGTAAAAAAATTAGTGATGACAAAACAGTGAGGACTATCAATGAAAGCAAGAGTACGAAAAAGATTAAGATTAAGAAAAAACAATAGTGATGAGATTGATTAAAATGGATAATTGAAATGGAAAATGACGTTCAAAATATGTTAAGCAAATTCTCGATTGAGGATATGGAAAAGTTGAAAGTGCTTTTTTCAATTATGCCTCAGACTGAACAAAAGGAAGTTGTGACGCTGCGGGTATTTGTTGAGGAGTATAAAAATATTATCCGCAATAACAGATCGAGTTCTTATTTGAAGTCTGTTACTATTTCGTTGGGATATTTGACTGGTTACTTCGGAGAGCAGAAACCTATCTCATCAATTCAGTTAAAGGATGTTGAGAATTTTGTTATTCATCTTCAGCGCATTGTTAAAAGAGGTTACGTTGTTTATTTCCGCAATTTGAAAGCCGCATTCAATAAAGCAAAGGATTGGAAATATATTTCTGAAAATCACTTCTTAAAAGTAAAGCTACCGAAAAAACAGAGAGTGAATCCGGCGTACATTACAAGTGAGCAGTTGGCGGTTATCAGTGAACAGTTGGCAATAGGCAGTAGGCAAAGGGAAGAAGGCAGCCCGCCTGACGGACGGGCAAGTGGGCAGAAAGCAGAAGGCAATTACAATATAGTTAGGGATGTAATGATCTTTGCTTTTGGTACCGGAATGCGGTTGAATGAAATTGTTAATCTCCGGTGGAAGAATGTAAATCTTGCTACAAGGATAATTACTGTGGGTGATGAGGATTTTACAACAAAGGGGAGGAATCAAAGGTATATTCCGATTAGTGATGAAGCCCTCACCTCAATCCTCTCCCAAAGGGAGAGGAAGAAAGCTATTCCTATCGGGAATAGTTTTGTCTTCTCTAAACCAAATGGTGATCCATTCACTGGAGATTATTATTCTAAGAGATTTAAGCGGGCTTGCAAGTCTGCGGGGATTGATAAATCAATTCATTTCCACTCACTTAGACATTCGTTTGCATCGAACCTTGCACAGAAAGGGGTTAATCTTTACACGATTAAAGAACTGCTCGGACATTCGTCGATTACTACAACGGAAATTTATAGTCATTTGAATATGGATTCGTTGAAGGAGGCAATTGAAACGTTGAATCAACCTCACCCGCGCCAGAGGCGGGCAGGGCTAAATCCTCTCCTTATAAAGGAGAGGACTTTTAAAAAAGAAGAATTAAAATTAATTATTAATTAAAGAACAGGAAATAAAATGAATGCAGTAAAAGAATATGGTTTGCAATACCATCAGCTATTCGGGTTTAATGTTTTGCCGATACAAGGGAAGAAGCCGAAAATCCAGTGGGATAAATGGCAGAATGAAAAACAAACTACTGAGGATATTGAAAAAATGGATTGGAGTAATACAACGGGTATCGGTGTTGTCTTGGGAAATGAAGATCTAAGAAATCTGGATTTAGATATTGTTGAGGATTATGAGATTCTGGATAAGCTTATCTGCGATTTGGAACTGCCGGAGAAATATAATTGGGTAATACAAAGCGGAAGCGGTGAGGGATTTCATATTTACCTACGAGTAAAGGATGACAAAGGGATTTTAAGTAAAAAGTTCGGGGGCGATAAAGCTGTTTTTAAGTTTAAGCCAAAAGAGAAAAATATCTGCAAGCATGTTGAGGTGAGATGGAAAAATTGTCAGACTGTGCTTCCTCCCTCTATGCATGAAAGCGGTGGAGTATATACTTTTTATTATGATGAACCAAAAGAACTTCCGCTTTATATCGAAGCAAAAAAGTTAGTCGAAGTAATTTCAAAGTATTTTGAAATTGAAGAGGCGGCGGTTAAACAACTTAATATTAATGAGAGAAAAGAAGAGGTAACGCACTTTGATAAGGAAAGATTAGAAAGCGCTCTTGAGTGTTTGAGTAAAAACTTACCTTCAAATTGTTATGAAGAGTGGTATAGAATCGGGTTTGCTCTGGTGCCTTATGGTGACGCCGGGAGAAAATATTTTGTAGAGATGAGTCTTGCCAATCCCAATTACCATGATACTGAAATGCAGTTGAATAAAAAGTTTGATGAGTTTGTGAAGGACTATGACGGAAGGGTGACGTTAGGGAGTCTTTTTCATATTGCAGAAAATTTCGGATGGGTTAAACCGATTGTGAAATTCTGGTACTTTGATGACCGGGGTGTAATGAAAATATCGAGAACACGTTTTAAGAGATTACTTGAAAGTGAAGGATTTTGCAAGTATAGAATTGATGGCAGTTATTTATTTGTGAGGATTAAGCAAAACATCGTAGAGGAAATTGACTGCATAGATGTTAAAGAAACGGTGATGCATTATTTAGAATCATTCGCTGTGGAAGACTTAGAAGGGACAACGAGAACGGAACTTATTGATATACTGATCAAATCTGCTCAGCAATTATTCTCAATTCAATTCTTAGAATTCCTCATTACCCGGACTATTAAGTTTAATAAAGATTGCGATAAAAAAGGATATTTCTATTTCCAAAATGGATATGCCGAGATTGAAGAGAATAGAATTCAATTTAAAGATTACAAGAGTTTGGAAAAACATATCTGGAGGAAACAAATAATAAAACGGAATTATGTAACCACAGAAAAGAGATCAATGTTTGAAGACTTGCTCTTTAATATCTGCCGGAAAGAAGTTAGAAGATATGAAGCATTGAAAAGTGGAATCGGTTATCTACTCCATGCGTATAAAGACCCGTCAAACGCAAAAGCTGTGATCTTTATTGACGAAAAGTTGAGCGAAGGTTCTTTCGGAAGAAGCGGAAAAGGGCTGGTGATAAAAGGGATTTCACATATAAGAAATACGGTTGTGGAAGATGGAAGGAATTTTAATCCTTCAAAGAATTTTGCGTTTCAAAGAGTGAAAGCGGATACTTCAATAATTGCAATAGAAGATATAGGGATGAGGTTTCCTTTTGAGCGTTTGTTTTCAATAATTACAGACGGCATTACCATCGAACGGAAAAATAAAGATGAAATGTTCTTGAGCGGGAATGAATCGCCAAAGCTTGTGATCTCGACAAACTATTCGATTAAGGGTGTTGATGATTCAACTTTGGACAGGCAGTTTGTGATAGAGTTTACGGATTACTACAATAAAAATTACCGTCCGTTTGATGAATTCGGGAAAAGATTTTACGATGGATGGAATGAGACAGAATGGAATAGTTTCGATTGTTTTATGATTGAGTGTTTGCAGTTGTATTTGATGAGAGGGTTAGTCGCTTACGAATATGTGAATCTTGAAAAGAAAAAACTTATAGACGAAACTTCAATTGAGTTCTCTGAATATAGTGAAGGATTGGAACTTGAAAAGGAATATGATAAAAAAGAGTTGTTTGAAGATTTTAAGAAAGAGTATAGCGATTACGATTCCGACGGACCGGGAAAATTGACTCAGCGAAAACTTACTCATTGGTTCAAAATGTTTGGACGGATTAAAGGATTGAACATTGTGGAAAATAAATCGGGTGCAAAGAGGACAATTGTAATAGTGAACCCTCACCCCAGCCCTCTCCCTTAAAATAAGGGCGAGGGAGTTAATGGACGCTTGGACGCAAAAACGTATCGTTTTTAAGCGCGGTTGAAAAGTTGGTAAAATTGCGTCCATACGTCCAAGGTTATAAAATTATAACAAAAGAGGAAAATAAAATGAACGTAACACCATTAAAAGCGATAAAGAAACATTGTCTTGAATGTTCCGGGTTTGAGAAAAAGCAAGTCCGGGAATGTGTTATAAAGGATTGTGTTCTTTTCATCTATAGGCAGGGAACAAACCCGAATAGAAAAGGAAGTACATTGAGTAAAAAAGTGGCTTCAACGAAGGGTTTTGAAAAAGGGAAAGTATCTGTAGCGATGGGGAGTTTGTTTGGGGAAAATGAACGGTGAAGGGGAGTATTTTGGGGGAAAAGAGAAATTGAGCATACTCACGAAAAAGTGAGTATGCTTACAGTGTAAAAATTACGAGAAAGACTTTTGCGAATTTTTTTGGGAATAATATTAATTGCCCGATAATGACAGCATCATTGATTTTAAAGAATTGAATAATGCAACCGCTTCTTTATGAAGTCCTTTATTTGAATTTACAGCTTTAAGCATTATTTCCATATTCATCGTGGCGATAATTGTATTATCATTGTGTTCGTAAATTGCCAATTTACATGGCATGAAGATTGAAAAGTTGGGATAATCAGTAAGCATAACCGATGCGGTTTTTGCCTGGCATATTTCGTAAATGAAGACTTTTCTTTTTATTGGAAAGCCTTTGTTCTCAACTATTTCGTGATAATTATATGTTTGAAGTAAAGCGAATTTGTAACTATCACATGCTTGTTGAACCTTGTTAACAATGATTTCAATCGGTTGATCGGTTACGATTTGATGAGTAAACATATCAATCATTTTGTTGGGCGAAACAAATAAGTTCATAATTTTTTGTAGCATGATTATCCTTTTTAGAATGTTATTACTTTATCTGATTCAATTGTCCATGCAGTTAGTTCTGCCATTGTGCTGATTTGCGCTCCTTCGATTAAAGGAAGATTTTTGATTCCACGTGCATCGGCGCAAGTGCCGCATATTTTTACTTGTCCGCCTTTTAGTAAAACAGATTTTAACATCCGTTCAATGTTGTAGTATCCGTTTGGAGTATTTTGATTTGGCATAGCGCAAGTAGCCGCATCAGCCATTAAAAATATTCTTACTTCGTTATCCGGAAAGTCTTTTTTAATTTGCATTGCAAGACGAAGAGCGTTGTATGCTTTTTCTGTTCCGTATGGTGCATCGTTTATGATGATAAGGTATTTCATGTTTTTCCTATTTATTTGTTGGCAATAATTCCATAATGATATGGCGGTAAAGCTATTTCTTTGTTAATGATTTTGAAATTTGCCTTCAGCAGCCAATCAACGCATTGGAGCGAAGTAGGGCGGATATCTAAAGATGGACCGCGCGGAGTAATAGAAGAATGAATCCAATGAATAACTCCAACTTTACCGCCGGGTTTAAGTATCCGGTAGGCTTCATTTAAAAGCGCGCGAGGATTTTCTGCGTGAAGTATATTGAAAAGCATAGCATAATCTATTGAGCTGTCTTTTAGTCCGGTTCCATCATTCACAAAATTGCGCTTAATTACTTTTACGTTGGACAAATTTTCTTCCGAAACTCTTTTGGTTAAGCGCTCAATCATAACCGGATCGATATCAAACGCATAAAAATTACCTTTGATAATTTTAGCCGCCGGAACTGCAAATGTCCCGTAGCCGGAACCGAATTCCACTGCATCGTTTATGTTATCGAACTGGAGCTGCGAAAAAATGAATTGAGTATCGAAAAATGATTCCCAATAAGATTCTTCCGGCATTCCGCTTTCTCTGATATTCATAATCATCAATAAAATTAATTCTGAACCGGCAGACCATGAGCATGCCAGGAATTAACATCTTCTTTTAGGATAACAACGTTGAATCCTTTCTTTGTTAAAAGTTTTGCGGCTTCTGCGGCAAGCACGCAATATGATCCTCTACAATAAGCTACTATTTCTTTGTCGGAAGGTAATTCGCTAAACTTATCTTTGAGTTCTTTTAACGGAATTGAAATAGCATTAGGAATATGCCCGGTTACAAATTCTTCCTTCGGTCTTACATCAATAAGAGTAACTTCATCCTTGTTAAGTTTTTCATACAATTCGGCTGAAGAAATAGGAACAAGAGCTGATCTTTCTTCGAAAAAGAGCCGGGCAGTTTCCCTAATTTCGGATGCGCTTTTTTCGGCTAATGTCTGCAAACCTTTCCAGCATTTAACAACCTCCTCGTTTGCTAAACTGTAAAGAACTCTAACTCCTTCTTTTCTACTTGTTACAATTTTAGAGTTTTTCAATATTTGCAGATGGCGGGAGGTATTTGCGAAGTTCATATTTGTTTCTGTAGAGAGAGTATCAACATCTCTTTCGCCTTGAGAAAGTATGTCAATCAATTCCAACCGTTTTGGGCTTGCAAAAGCGGTAGCGATGTTAGCAAACTGCTGGAAAGTTAAGTCCTTGAATTCTCTTCCGGTCATGGCATCTCTTACTAAATCATTCAATTGATTAATTGAATAATAACGATTTGCTCTGATAATTACAAAGAACTGAGATATTTAACTACAACAAATTAACTGTATCCCTCAAATTTTATTGCTGAAGAGGAGCATAAATTAGAGTAGTTCACAAATCTTCATGACCTAAAAGTTCTTTTGCTACATAAAGTGAAACTCCTTTTTGAACCAGTTGCGAAGCAAAGGAATGGCGTAAAGTGTGGAAGTGAATTTTGTCATCTAATCCGGCAGTGCGAACAGACTTCTTGAATTGTTTGCTTACAAAATCTTCATTGAGTTTAACTTCGTTTATCCGTGCAAAGACAAAGGTGTTTTTTTCTAAATCAATTACTTTGGGTAATTGATTGATTAACTGAATTCTGAGGATTGGACTGATCGGAATAATCCTTTCCTTTTTGCTTTTGGTTGTAAAAGTAGCCGAGCATTGAACGGTGATAATATTTTGTTTAAAGTCTATCCAATTCCATTTCATATTTAGTAACTCTCCAAGGCGCATACCGGTATAAAAAGCAGCAGTAAATAAAACTTTGAGATATTCTTTTGGCGCATGTTAAATGATGATCTTCAATTCAATTTCTGAGATGAAGAATGGAAATGGTTTTGCAACTTTTGGAGATTTGAAATGAAAATTAAAAACAATTGCATGCACAAACTCTGCCCCAAAGATTTTACTTGACAAATGTTTCATTTTTCCCTATGTTTGTTAGTGAACACTAACTAATTATAGGAAATGGACAAATTGGCACGAATAAGTACAGAAGAAAGACAGGTTTTGATAGTTGATGAAGCTATCAAAATTATTCATGAAATGGGATATCAATCTTTTTCAATTAGGGAATTATCCACAAGGGTTGGAATTTCGGAACCAGCAATTTATCGCCATTTCTTGAATAAAGAAGACATTGTGCTTGGTATTTTGGCAAGATTTAGTGAGTTTGATATTAAACTCTTTAACGAAGTGAAGCTTAATGAAAAACCTGTGGAAAAAATTCAATGCTTTGTTCAGTATCATTTCAATTTTCTTGAAAAAAACCCGGGAATGACCTCTATTGTCTTTGCTGAAGAGATATTTAACCAAAGTAATTTAATTAGAGAAAAAATGTTGTCGATCATGGAGAAAAGAAAAAGGATTCTAATGAACATTATTGATGAAGCAAAATTGAAGAATCAAGTAATCAATCTGGAAACCGATGAAATATTAACGGTTATTCTCGGAATTATTCGTTTGGCTGTCCTTGAGTGGAGAATGAGTGGGTTTGCTTTTTCTCTTTCCAAAAGAGGAGCAAAGACCGTTGACACCATTGGAAAATTATTATTAGTAAAGAAATGATATTTTTTTATCTACAACGTTAGTGAATGATAACTAATCACATTAGGCTTGAATGAAAGTTGAAACACAAAAATATCGAGCGTTAATTGCCGGATATGTCCTTGATAAAATGATAACTAACGGCTATAAAAAAATTATACTTGACGAGATTACAGTTGATCTTGCAATCAGTAAAAAAACGATTTACAAAGAATTTTCGACCAAAGAAGAACTCTTGAATTTTGTTTTCCTTGATGAGTTAACAAAAGCATATCAGAAACTCGTTATGCTTGTTCAAGAAAAGAGCTCGATGTTTAACAAAGTAGAAAAATTGGCTGATCTCGTCGCAAGTTATATTATTCTTTTTAATGAAGAATCATTACAAAAATTGAAGAAAGAATTTCCGGATATTTGGGAGAAGATCGTTTCCTTTAGAATGAGTAAAATTTTACCTCTTATAAATCTTATAATCAATCATTCTAAAAAACATAAGATTATAAATAATATTTCAAATGAATTAATAATAAAACTCTTCAATAATTCTCTGACAACCGCAACAGATAAAAGTTTTTTAATACACAACAATCTAACGCAAGAAGCTGTGTTTAAAACAATTTTTAATATTCTGCTTAACGGAATGTTAACTAAAAAAGGGAAAAAACTATTAACAATAAATCAAAGGATAAAAAAATGAAAGCGACTAAAATCATTCTATCGTTAATTCTGCTTCTATCAATATATGGATGCAGCGGAGAAAATGACGGTTCAAAAATTGAGGCTACAGGCACTATTGAAGCGACAAATATTACAATCAGCTCAAAAAATGCGGGAGAAATTAAAGCAATAATCGTTGACGAAGGGAAACAGGCAAATGCGGGGGACACAATTCTTATTATTGAGCATGAAGCATTGGGGTTTCAATTAGATCAAGCAATAGCCGGCGAAAATATTTCCTCAGCACAGTTAAGCTTAATTATAAAAGGGGCTAGGTCGGAGGATATTAAGCAAGCTGAAGCAATGATGAATCAAACTGAAATTAATTATAAGCTAGCAAAAAATGATTTTGAGAGATACAAAGGTTTATGGGAAAGTAAAGCGATTACGCAAAAACAATATGAAGACATTTCCGGCAAATTCCAGATTGCTTTAGCACAATTTACTTCTGCGAAGGAAAACTTTATGAAAGTGAAAAAAATATTCAGACCGGAAGAAATAGAGCAAGCAAAAGCGAATTTGAAAAAAGCGCAAGCATCAGTTGATCTTTTAAAAAAGAATATTCGAGATAGCTATATAATTTCTCCTTTGAATGGTTTCGTGGTTAAAAAGTTTGTGGAAGTTGGTGAAACAGTCTCACCCATGTCGTCACTTGTCAAGATATCAAATCTATCGAGTGTGAATTTAATTATTTATGTCTCGGAAGGAGATTTAGGAAAAATCAAACTGGGACAGAAAGCCGAGATAACGATCGATACATATCCCGATAAAAAATATGATGGGAAAGTAACTTATATTTCTCCAGAAGCAGAGTTTACGCCAAAGAATATTCAAACAAAAGATGAGCGGACCAAGTTGGTGTTTGCCGTTAAAATAGAAATTCTAAATAAAGATTTTGAGCTAAAACCGGGTATGCCGGCTGATGCGAAAATAATACTATAAAGATTTGAGAACACAATGGAAACAGCAATAAAAATAAACGATTTGAAAAAAAGTTACGGTTCGGTATTAGCCGTTGATGGTGTAAACTATCATGTAAACCACGGTGAAATGTTTGGATTGGTTGGACCGGACGGAGCCGGAAAAACAACGACAATAAGAATGCTAGTTGGATTACTTATCCCGGAAAGCGGTTCGGCAGAGATTTTGGGATTTGATTTGTTATCACAAAAGAATTTGATAAAAAACGAAATTGGGTATCTTTCTCAAAAATTTTCACTTTACGGTGATCTCACCATTGATGAGAACGTTGAATTCTTTGCGGATATCCATGGAGTAAAACACTTTGAAAAACGACGAGATGAATTACTTGAGTTCACAAGACTAACACCTTTTAGAGACCGGCTTGCCGATAAACTTTCCGGCGGAATGAAACAAAAACTTGCGTTGGCCTGCACGTTAATTCATAAGCCGAAAATAATTTTTCTTGATGAACCTACAACGGGTGTTGATCCGGTTTCGAGAAGAGATTTTTGGAAGATACTTTCTAATCTCTTGAAAGAAGGGATTACAATTTTTATGTCCACACCATATCTCGATGAAGCCGAAAGATGCAACAGAGTTGCACTGATGGACAAAGGAAAAATAATCAGTTGCGATACCCCCAAGAATGTAAAGGACTCTTTGAACATGCAGATTATTGAACTTGTATGTACACCGGTAAGAGCCGCATATACCATTATTAAATCAAAAACAAATTTTGAAGTTCAGATGTACGGCGACAGACTAAACATTGCGGTATCTGAATATGATCAAGATTATGCACTTATTAAAAAATTGTTTGAAGAAAACTCAATTGTGGAAATTGACAAAAGAATTATTACACCGTCGCTGGAAAATGTCTTTATCCATTATATGAGCAAGTAAAGTTTGATGAAAAATGAAAAGGAAAGAAAAATGAAAAAACTATTAATTATACTAATGATTTCGAGTTCGTTGTTTGCCCAGGAGAAAATCCTAACGTTAAAGGAAAGTTTGGAAATAGGATTGCAGAACAGCAAGGATATCAAAATATCCAGGTCAAAATTAAATTATGCCGATTCTAAATTGACAGAAATCAACAGTCAATTCTTGCCGCAGTTCAAACTGTTTGGAAATTATACAAGGGTAAGCGATAATATTCCGCCGTTCGAAGTAACAATACCTTTTTCGCCGAATCCAATTAGAATTTCCGAACCGATACTGAACAACTACACATTCAAAATCGGATTCAGTCAGCCGTTGTTTACAGGGCTCAAATTATTATCCTTAAGAAGCTCGGCGAAACTAAATCGTAATGCATCAGAACAGGATTATTCAAAAGAAGGAAATGAAGCTGCATTTAATATTTATAACGCGTATTGGAATTATTACAAAGCCGATGAGATCAATAAGGTAATTGCACAGAGTCTTAAACAGATGGAAGAGCATCTTAAGGATACAAAAAGTTTTTTTAAGAACGGTCTGGTGTCAAAGAATGACCTACTGAAATTAGAAGTTCAATATTCCAACGCGAAACTCATGTATATCGAGGCAGAAAATAATTTAGAAATTGCAAGGGTAGCATTCAACAAAGCCTTGGGGATTGATCTGAACTCGAATACAAAAGTGGCTGCCGGTGAACAATCAGCTATTGTAGATAGATATGAACTATCCGATATTATGAATGAAGCAGTCAACAATCGAAAAGAGTTAAAATCGTTAGCCTATCGTGTGGATGCAAGCAAAGAAGGTGTAAGTGCAGCCAACTCCAGTTGGTTTCCCTCTCTTTATTTAACCGGAAATTATTATTACAGCAATCCGAATCCAAGATTTCAACCGGCAAAGGATGAATTTAATTCCAACTGGGATCTAGGTGTAACTTTAAGCTGGGACATTTGGAACTGGGGTTTGACCTCGTCGCAAGTTTCACAAGCTGAACAGACCAAAATTCAACTTGAGACCAATCTTGATCAACTGAAAGAAAATATTCAGATGGAAGTTTACGCAAACCACTTAAACCTAATTAAAACAGAAGAGAAAGTGAAAGTAAACAAAGAAGCATTGGATCAGTCATTAGAAAACTACCGCATTACTTCCGAAAAATATAATATGCAATTGGCTACAAGTACAGATTTAATTGACGCGGAAACTTCAAAACTGCAAGCAGAAACAAATTTAAAAACGACCGAAGTAGATTATAAAATTGCCAAGGTGAGATTAGAAAAATCTTTAGGGAGAATTATTTATTAATGAATGCAATAGAGGTAAATAATCTGACAAAGGTGTTCGGAAAATTCACTGCTGTTAATAATGTCAACTTCAATGTAAAGCAGGGAGAGATTTTCGGATTCCTCGGCGCTAACGGAGCGGGTAAATCCACTACGATTAGAATGTTGATTGGAATATTAGAACCATCTTCCGGCGATGCATTAGTTAGCGGTTATAGTATTAAAAACCAATCCGATATGGTTAAAAAAAATATCGGCTATATGTCTCAAAAATTTTCTCTTTATAACGATTTGACTGTGGCGGAAAACATCAGATTCTTTGCTGGAATTTATGGATTGGATGGAAAGAAATATGAGGAAAGAAAAAAATGGGTATTGAAAGTAGCCAACTTAGAGAATATGGAAAATGTTATAACCGGTTCTTTACCGGGAGGAATTAAACAACGCTTAGCACTTGGTACAGCGGTAATTCACGAGCCTAAGATTGTATTTCTTGACGAACCAACAAGCGGAGTCGATCCGATCTCGCGAAGAAATTTTTGGGACTTGATAAACGAACTTTCGGATGGCGGAACAACGATTCTTGTTACCACACACTATCTTGACGAAGCGGAATTTTGCAACGATATCATTTTAATCAATGCCGGAAAACTTATTGCTCAAGGAAATGCCAAGGCATTAAAAACGAATTACATCAAAAACCCGATACTTGAAATAGAAAGTGACCGAGTAGTTGATAGCCTGGAAATTTTAGAGAAAGAAAAATGGGTTGGTGAAACATCAATCTTTGGCAATTACATCCACGTTATTCTAAATGATAGCACAATTAACGAACAACATATTTTTCAACTACTGCAAGAAAAAAATGGAATTACCGTGAAGCGTGTAGAGAAAATTACACCGACGCTGGAAGATGTATTTATTCATTTAATTGAAAAGGACAGCAAGAAAAATGTTCAATAGAATATTTGCAATCGCAAAAAAAGAAATGCGGCAGTTGAAGCGGGATACAAGAATGCTGTTTATTGTATTTTTCTTCCCGGTTGTATTGCTGGCAATTTTTGGATATGCTATTAACTTCGATGTACATCATATAAAAATTGCAGTGTACGATCAAGACCGCTCTGAGTACACTAGAGATTATGTAAGCGGCTTAATAAGTTCCGAGTATTTCGACCTTGTTACATACATAGATAACGATGATCAGATTAAAAAATTATTGGATGAAAAGATCGTGCAAGCGGTTGTTGTCTTTCCTAAAGACATGTCCAGAAAATTATTATCAAAGCAGGAAGTTAAAATCCAGTTTTTAGTTGATGGCGTGGACGGCACTTCCGCAAATGTTATTCAAAACTATGTTAACGCTGCCACATACAGTTATTCTCTTCAGCTTACAAAAGAGTATCTGGCCGTGACGGGTAAGAAAATTTATGTTCCGATTGATCTTCAACCCCGCTTCTGGTTTAACCCGGATTTACAGTCAACCCGTTTTCTCATTCCCGGTTTGATGGGAATGATTTTGATAATTACAGCTGTAATATCCATTTCATTATCAATTGTCCGGGAAAAAGAGAGAGGCACAATCGAGCAGATTAATGTTTCGCCCCTTTCATCAATAGAATTTATTCTCGGCAAAACAATTCCATACATTGTAATCTCTTTGATTAACGCTACAATTGTTTTACTTGCCGGATACATTCTCTTTGACATAGTTATTAAAGGAAATATACTCTTGTTGCTCTTCGGAACATTCGCGTTTCTTTTTGCTGCATTAAGTTTGGGAGTTTTTATCTCAACTATATCAGATTCACAGCAGGTTGCTTTTCAGGCTGCAAATGTTACTTCATTGCTTCCTTCATTAATTCTTTCCGGATTTATTTTTCCGATAGAAAGCATGCCGGTTGCTATTCAGATACTCACAAACATTACTCCGGCAAAATTTTACATCGTCATTCTTAGAGCAATTCTTTTAAGAGGTGCGGGCATTTCCGCTTTCTGGGATCAATTAATCTATCTCGGAATTTTCGGAATTTTCTTTATTGCGCTTGCAACGGTGGTAGATAAAAAATCAAAAAATAAGTGAGAACTATGAAAACGATCTTTCAATTTATTATTAAAGAGTTATTGCAGGTAAAACGGGATAAAAAAATGCTCGTAGTAATTTTTATGGCTCCTATCTTGCAGCTAATATTCCTTGGTTATGCCGCCAACATGGATGTTAATGTCATTCACACAACAATTTACGACCAGGATAAAACATCTACCAGTCGCGATTTCGTAAAGCGGTTTGAGCAATCGGGATATTTCAAGTTAGATTATTATGTGGATAATTATGATGAAGTAACCGATCTCTTGAATGAAGGGAAAACTCTTGTCGCTATAGTTATTCCAAAAGATTTTGAAAAGAAAATTAACAGACGCGAAACCGCTCCGCTTCAAACTTTATTTGAAGGATCGGACGGGAACAAAGCTTCGATAGCACTTGGATACATTCAAGGAATCGCTACAAAATTTTCGCAGGGAATTGTAGCTGAAACCAAAGATAAACTTGGAATGAAAATTTCCTTAAGTGGTTCTTTAGTTCCGGAAGTTCGGGTTTGGTATAACCCGGAAATGAAGACACGTAATTATATGGTGCCGGGAATTTTAGGACTGATCTTGATGATCTCAACCATCTCCTTAATGTCAATGGCAGTTGTTAGAGAACGTGAGATTGGAACGCTTGAACAATTGATTGTTACTCCAATAAAGAATTATCAACTCATACTCGGAAAACTGATTCCCTTCACACTCATTGGTTTTGTTGTTTTAATAATTGTTATGATAATTATGACCCAATGGTTTGGAATTGTAGTGCGCGGAAATAAACTGTTTCTTCTTTTTACCGCATTACTTTTTGTTTTATCGAATTTGGGTATCGGATTATTTATTTCAACTGTTTCAAAAACGCAACAACAAGCAATGATGGCTTCTGTGTTCGCGATAATGATGCCGATGATCTATCTATCTGGATTTGCTTTCCCGATAGAAAACATGCCGAAGGCAGTGCAATATATTACCTATGTGATACCTTTGAAATATTTCATCATCATCATTCGTGGCATTGTATTAAAGGGAATTGGTTTTTCATCTCTTTGGATTGAGACGTTAATACTTTTTGGTATGGGAGTAACTCTCTTGATATTTAGTTCGTTAAGGTTCAGTAAAAAAATAGAATAAAATGGTTTTAAACGAGTCAGAAAGGAAATAATGAGTAATATAGATTTTGATCCCAAGAAAGTTGCACACTACGATGACCTAGCGCGTAAAGCTGTTTTCGGTTACGATCAGCTTTTCACGATGGCGCTATCTCTTTTAGTGGAGAGGCAAAATGAATCTGCAAATGTTTTAATAGTTGGTTGTGGAACCGGAATGGAATTAACAACCTTCGGAAATCTAATGCCTAATTGGCGATTAACAGGTGTCGATCCTTCCGAAGAAATGATTATAATATCAAAAGCAAAAATTGATAACCATGGACTAAATAATCGAGTAGTATTACACAATGGCTATGTGGAAGGTTTGCCTGAAGAAGAGAAATATGATGCAGCAACATTAATATTCGTTCTGCGTTTTATACCTGACGATAGAAAAAAACTATCGTTGTTTCAAGACATAGCAAAACGATTAAGACCCGGGGCAAAACTCATTCTTATTGACCAATATGGTGATCCAAGCATTGAAGATTTTCAAGATATGTCTAAAGCATGGAGAAAGTTTATGAAACTTGTTGGAGTCCCTTCGGAATTGGTAATGAAAATAGCGATTCAAGCAATTGAGCAAAGCTTTTTCACCGAATCTGAAATTCAAAAATTACTGTCCGAAGCGGGATTTGAAAGGGCAAATCGTTTTTACAATTCATTTATGCATGGTGGATGGATTGTTCAGAAAAAATAATTATCGAACAAAATCTGAAGGCAGTATGAAAGTTAAATTTTACTTTGCATATAACCATTACATTCTACTTTTGTTGATTGTTTTCCTGATCGGACTTAATGGACGAACTCTTGCCCAATCGAATTTCTATGAACAATTACCGGGTGGATTGGCTAGAAACACAAGCACAAAATATATGGCAGCGTTGGACAAAGAAAGCGCCATAGAAAAAAACTATTGGCTGCCGGCTGTTGAAATTGTCGGTTTAAATTTTAGCGTTTGGGGTTATCACAGATATTTAAGCGGTGAAAATTGGTCCAACATTAGTCGGGAAACGATAAAGAACAATTTTAAGACGGGTTTCAAATGGGATGTTGACGGTTATCTAATGAATCAATTTTGGCATCCATATCATGGTTCCAACTATTATAATCTTGCACGTTCAAATGGTCTCAGCTTTTGGGAATCCGCTCCTTATGCTTTTGGCGGAAGTTTAATGTGGGAATATTTTATGGAAAACGAGGCTCCATCCTATAATGATATAGTAAACACACCGGTTACCGGAATTATTTTAGGTGAGATTTCTTTTCGTGTTTCAAATTTAATTATAGATGAAAGCACTGTTGGATTTGATAGATTTTTACGTGAATTCACATCAACTGTTGTTGATCCAATGCAAGGACTGAACCGTATGATTAGCGGTGATATGTGGAAAGCAGGTAAACCAAACAAGCGTTCTAAATTTAATGTGATTCTTTCCGGTGGCGCGCACAATGTTTTTTTCAGCAGTAAAATGAACAACAGTAAATCGTATGTTGCGCTTAGAGTAGACTTGAATTATGGGGATCAATTTTCTGTTTCAGATCATCAAAAACCATTCGATTATTTCACGCTGCATACAGAAGTTAATATTGCGCCCGGCGATAATATTGTAGGAATTTTTGCAAGCGGCGTTCTATGGGACAATAAATTAAAATTATTCGAAAATTCAAAAAACATTATTGGTATTTATAAAGAGGTTGACATTCATATCAATACAGTTTACAAACTCTCGGCAACAAGTGTTACCGGGCAAATAATAAATACAGCGCCGTTATCAACATCAGTGTCTATGCAAAATTATTTTGGATTATCTGCGATATTAATGGGAGCTACAAACTCACAATACGCGTCCGTGTCCGGTAAAGATTATAACATCGGTCCCGGTGCCAGCGCTAAGATTGGGGCTAAAGTTATCTTTAAGAATTTTGGAGAAATCTATGCAAACTATAAAAGATTTTGGATTCATACTCTAAGCGGAGCCGAAGGAGAGGAGTTTGTTGGTTTACTTAATATCGGAACTAATTATCAACTACTTGAAAACAGTTATTTGGGGCTTGATTTCCTGTTGTATGAACGTTATGGAGATTATAAATATTTTCCAAATACACAAGATGCAAACTCAGCATTAAGAGTTTATTTTAAACAAAATATTTAATAGAACAATTGATTAAAAGAAACGTGAATAATTACATTAATTTACAAGAAAGGTATTACAATGAATAAAACGATCTATAAAAAAATAGCGGCAAGCATTGCTGTTGTTTTCAGTCTTCTCACTATCGTAGAAGGTACTCAAGTACTGTTGGGAATTACTCAACCGGAGTATGTTGTGCTTACTCCTTTACTCATTTACAATGTACTCATGGGGTTTGTTGGTCTTTTTGCCGGCATAGTGCTGTGGAGAAACTTAGGGTGGTCGTTAAAACTAACGACACTGGTTGTTGCAGCGCATATTATCGTATTGCTTACTGTGGGAGTAATCCACCTTTCCGGCGGCGCTGTTGCATCGCACAGTGTAAATGCAATGATCATCCGGTCAGTGATTTGGGCAGCAATTACACTGGTCGTATGGAAAACCGGGAAACCTATTGCTCAGAAATAAAACAAATATCAATCAATACATTTAAGGATATGCAATGAAAGTAAAATTTTTAGTCATCATACTTGGTTTAATTTTCGTTAGTAAAATAACTGCTCAGGATCAAGTATCACTTTTAGAAATAGATAAAGTGAAAGAATATTTAACGCTCAACGCGGATCAATATAAAACAATCAATGCAAAGGTTGTGCAAATAAAAGAGATTCTTGAAGAGGATAAAAAAATAATAGCGGCTTTAAAAGTACGATTCAAGAGCGGGGATGAACCGGGATTCTTTGAAAAAATTAAAGTCAAAAGAGCAAGGGATAATAGAGTATCCCAAATAAACGATCTTTTAGATAATATTGAAAAACAATTATATAGTGGACAGAAAAACAAATTCAAGAATATCGCAAAACCCGGACTGAAAGCGTTAAACAAAAAGGAATTAACGGAATAACTTGTAATTTTATTTAACTAAAAATACACTCCAATAATGTGCATTTTTTTTGTCGTGTTTAAATTAAACACGACTTATATTTCGTTCTATCCAATAGAAAATAATTTCCCTCTAAGCACAAATTTTTGTTGAGCTATGTGTCTAATCTTGTATAAAGAGAATTTTCCTATTATGAATGCAATGCAAAAGAATAACGAGTCTTGAGTTAATGGAAGAAAAGCAAATAATTGAACATCTTAAAAATGGTGATGAGTTTATCTATAAATATGTATATGATCAATATTCACGTATGGTTTATAGTGTTTGCTTTCGTATGAACGGTAATAAAGAAGAAGCTGAAGATGCCACCCAAGATGTATTTATTAAGGTTTTTAATTCGATAAATAATTTTCTCGAAGATTCCAAACTCTCTACTTGGATTTACCGTATTGCTGTAAACATTTCCATTAACAAATTAAGAAGAAAAAAAGTAATTAACTTTTTCGCGCTGGATTTCCGGGAAGATGAAAAAGGAGAGAAAGAAATGGCTGTTGATAATATTACACCAGAGACTAATTTGGAAAAATCGGAAATACAGCAAATAGTTCAAGAAGCAATAAATTCCCTACCGGCGAAGCAGAAAACCGCAATAATTTTATCCCGTTATGAAGAGTTATCCTATAAAGAAATATCAAAAGTTATGGAGCTCGGTGTTTCCGCGGTGGAATCGCTGATCTTCCGTGCAAAAGAGAATTTAGCGAAAAAACTTATTCACCTTAAAGAAAATTATGATTGACCGCAAGTTTTAATCTAATTATGTGTCTAATCATATTAGAAAAGGTAAAGTTATGAAACACAAAAAAATTCAAAAAAGATTTCTTCTTTATATTGACGGCGATTTACCCGAAACCGAGAAATTATTAATTGAGCAGCACTTAATCGAATGCTATAGCTGTAAAAATCATTTCGATGGGCTTGCTAATATCTGGAATGAAGAAAGAAGATTAGAACAGCCAATACCTTCACCGGCATTATGGTACAACTTAAAAAATAGAATGGAAGAAAAGACGGGAAATCCAATCCGGGCAGCGATTACTAATGCAAAGTTTTTGCTAAACACTGCATTTACTGTTGGGGTAGTAGTGTTTGCAATTTTAACCGGCTCGTGGTTTGGAACTAAATTGAACCCGCAAACCGGCAGTAATAACAATTCCTTAGCGCTGATGGAAAATACTAGAGACGAATTTGGAATGAGTTACTTCGATGTTGTTCCCCCAAACAGTATAACGAAGGATTTAGGCTTGTCAGCATCAAATGACAAAGGATTACAAAAATGAAAAAGAGAATTATATTTTATCTAATTGTTCTTGTTACACTAATTAATCTTTCCTCCTTGGGAACAATTATATACTTAAAATGGGCTGCTAAGAATAATACATCCTTTAGTGTTTTACCGGAAAATAGATTCGAAATAATCAAAGAAGAATTAAAATTAATGCCGCAACAGGTAGAACAATTTGAGAAGATCAGAACCGGATTTCACTCTAAACTAGATACTCTCGATACAAAATGCGAAACACTCCGTAAAGAAATGCTGAAAGAAATCTGGCAGTCGGAAGCGGACAGCCAAAAACTTGAAAGCATTTTGGAGCAGGTCAGCCGTCAGCAAATCGAATCTCAAA
>Ga0209211_10002912_pt1 | contig 28708 bp, 21 predicted proteins | sample RifGroA2_FD_183992 | JGI IMG/M metagenome (GOLD analysis project Ga0209211, IMG submission 183992) | Groundwater microbial communities from Rifle, Colorado, USA - Groundwater A2 (SPAdes) (version 2) | ecosystem: Environmental > Aquatic > Deep subsurface > Groundwater | place: Rifle, Colorado...
GCTTCTTTGTGACTCATCAGTTTGTCCATCTTCAAAATATCCGCCGCTGTTTTTAACTGGGCTGGCTTGTATCATCTGCGGACATTTCTATTTGGGAGAAACCGGACATTACTACTTGGGGCTAACAGGGCGCGATCATCGACTTCCAGTTGATTAAAGAAAATGTTAAAGATGCATATTCTAGAGCCCGTCAACTTCTCCAACAACGCGAGGATGAAGGTTGTCCTTTAGGGTGCCCATCCACGACAGTTGGAAATTTGGTGCTCAAGATTATTGAAAACGGAAAGTACAATGAGTCACTGATGCGGCAATTTTCTTAGTAGTAACGTAGCCAGATCGTGGCTGGATATCGGTGTATGTTATGTGTTCAAAGCTTTGTGGGGCCGCGTAATTAATGAGGTTAGAGACTCGCAAGCACCACTTAGACAAGCAAGTCTCTCCTCAATCAAATTTCGAGCCGCGCATCATTGGTTGTAGGCGGCGCTCAGCCTTTCCGATACGAACTCCGCTCTGGATGTTGAGTTGTTTTCCTGTCCGTGCAGCGAGCACCACGCAGTGAACTCATCCGGGACGATCAGGCATTCGATTGCGCGCACACCGGAGCGCTGGAATTCGCTGCGGGCTTTGATTGCCACGGCTTTCCATTTTTCGAAGCTGTCTTCGAAACACTCCGGGTCGGTTGCGGAGGCTTTCACCTGGGCCCAGGTTTCTTCGGTGTACCAGGTGAGGCCGATGATGAGTGCCTGGCTGCGCTTCTTGGCTTTCAGGCGTTGATGTAGTGTAGGTTTTCTCATGAGCTAGTACTGGAAATCAGCGTGAGCCGTTTTGTTATTCGTCGTCATCGCCAGCGATCACGCGGCGCGGCACAGTCGCTGGATCGGCGGTGATGGCGCGGTAAATCTCCACGCGATCGCCGGGTTTGAGCGCATCGTCGAGATCGGCGACCTTGCCGAAGATGCCAACCTTGTATTCCGCCAGATCGATGTACGGAAATTTCTTCAAGATGCCGGACTGTTCGATGGCGGCTTGCACCGTAGATTCGTCCGGCACTTCGATGCGCAGCCAGAGCTGTTGCGCGGGTTCTGAAAAAGCGACGCCGATTTGCATAATCTTTACTCCTCAAGCCGGACCAGCCGGAATCAAATGTAGGTCGGGCTCCGCCCGACATGGTGGGCAGAGCCCACCCTACGATATGCGTTGCATTTCAAGCCTCCTGTGCCACTAGTGCGACGCGTGCCGCGCGGCGCTGGTCCAGCACGCGCTTCGCGGCCAACAACAAACCCACCACCATGAAGCCGCCCGGCGGCAATATCATCAGCAAAAAGCCCTTGTACTCGGGTACGACAGTGGTTTCGAGGAAGGCGAAGGCAGGTCCGAGCAGCAGGTGCGCGTTGGAGAACAGCGTGCCGCTGCCGAAGATCTCGCGCACGCCGCCGATCAGCACCAGCGATGCGGTGAAGCCCAGCCCCATCATCAAGCCGTCCAGCGCCGAGTCGGCCATGCCGTTCTTCGAAGCGAACGATTCGGCGCGGCCGAGGATGGCGCAGTTCACCACGATCAGCGCGATGAACAGGCCGAGCACCTTGTACAGCTCGTGCGCCCAGGCATTCAGGCTCATATCCACCAGCGTCACCAATGTCGCGATCAGCACGATGTACACCGGGATGCGCACCTCGGGGCTGACCAGTTCGCGCACGCTGGAGATGATGACGTTGGAAAGCACCAGCACTGCCGTGGTGGCCAGCCCCATGCCGACGCCGTTGGTCGCACTGCTGGTGACGGCGAGCGTCGGGCACAGCGCGAGCATCTGCGCGAACACGACGTTGTTGTTCCACAGGCCGTCGCGCGTAATGGCTGCATATTTCTCGTTCATTTCACACCTCCTGCCTCGTCGAGCAATTGCGCCTTGCTGGCATCGAAGAACTCCAGCCCGCCCTTCACCGCATTCACCACCCCGCGCGGGGTGATGGTCGCGCCGGCGAACTGGTCGAATATGCCGCCGTCCTTCTTCACCGCCCATTTCTCAAGAGGCGGATCGCCCAGATACTTGCCCTCGAAAGAATGTATCCAGTCCGCCTTGGCCGGTTCGATCTTGTCGCCCAGCCCCGGCGTCTCCTTGTGGCTGAGGACGCGTACGCCCAGCACCTTGCCCGCACTCGACACGCCCATCACGCAGACGATTTTTCCTGCGTAACCGTGGCCGGTCACGCGGTACACCACCGCCTCGACCTTGCCCGCACGGCGCGCTCTATACACCAGCACCTCGCCTTCCTTGCCCGGCAGCGTGACGGTGTCCTTCAGCAGGTCGTTTTCGTATTCGCCCGGCAGCACCTGCGACAACGATTGCTTGAGGTCGGCCGCTTCAGCCGCCTTGATGTCCGCCTCGGTCGCACGCGAAGCGAAAGCCAGCGCAGCGCTGGTAAGCAATGCCACTCCGCCGAGCAGGATGCCCTGATAACTCAGCTTGCCGCGCAATTCTTCGAGATTCATCTCATGCCCCCTTCTTCGCCGGTAGCGCCGCACCCTTGCGGTCGCGACCGTATATGCGCGGCTTGACGTACTGATCGATCAGCGGTGTGGCCGCATTCATCAACAGCACCGCAAACGCCACGCCCTCGGGGTAGCCGCCCCAGGTGCGGATGATCCAGGTCAGCAATCCGCAACCCAGCCCGAAGATGAACTGCCCCAAAACGGTGTTGGGCGAAGTAACCGGATCGGTGACGATGAAGAATGCCGCCAGCATCAGCCCGCCGGACAGCAGATGCACCACAGGCCCCGCGTAATGGTTGCCGTCTATCATGTTGAACACCAGCGCGGGCAATGCCACGCCGAGCAGCATCGCGACCGGCGCATGCCAGGTGATAATGCGGCGCGCAATCAGGAACAAGCCGCCCAGCAACAGCAGCACCGCCGCCGTTTCGCCCAGACTGCCCGCCCGGCTGCCCCACAGCGCATCCAGCGGCGCATAATGTCCGAGCAAGGCCTGCTCCAGCCCTATGCCGCGGGTGAACTCGGTCTTCACATGGCCCAGCAATGAGGCGCTGGCCATGCCGTCTATGGGCTGACTCTGGAAGGTGATGCGCAGGCTGTCCAGCAAGCCGGGAGCCTGTACCGAAGGTGCGATCCAGGTGGTCATTTCCAGCGGAAACGAGATCAGCAACATCACCCGCGCGGCCATCGCCGGATTGAACACGTTCTGCCCCAACCCGCCGAACACCTGCTTGCCGATGATCACCGCAAACAGACTGCCCAGCACCGCAATCCACCAGGGTGCATAAGGCGGCAGAGACAAGGCTAGCAGCCATGCGGTGAGGATGCCGGATCCGTCCATCAATGCCGGCTTGATTGCGCGCTGTTGCAACCTCAGCACGAAGGCCTCGCCGACGATGGCCGCAATCAGCGACACCGCCCACAGATTGACCGCGGGCCAGCCGTAGAGCCAGAAGCCGAACAGCGTGGCAGGCGTGAGTGCGAGCAGCACGGTGCCCATCACCTTGTTTATGGAAATGGGGGCGTGGGCGTGGGGGGAATGGGCGATGGGGTTCATGTTTTATTCCTCACCATGTTTAACAGCTGCGTCATTCCGGCGCAGGCCGGAATCCAGCAAGAAGATACGGCCCGCGTAGCGGACAAAACCATGCTGTCCTGCTACGCAGGAAATCATTGGATCGACTGGATTCCGGCCTGCGCCGGAATGACGGTTCATCATGTTCATACCGCCTCCGCTTTCGCCGCGGCTTCCTTCGCCGCCCGTTCTTTCGCTTCGCGCATTGCCTTGCGTTTCGCCATCGCTTCCGCGCGTTCGCGCTCGATGCGGGCGATGCGTTCACCGCGAGCGTCCGCCAGTTTCTTGGTGGCTTCCTGTTTCAGCTTGGCGCGCTCCTGGGAGGCTAAGTCGCCCTTGGCGTAGTTGAAGAAATGCACCAGCGGGATATGCGCCGGGCAGACATAGGAGCAGGAGCCGCAGGCGATGCAGTCCTTCAGACCCAAATCGACTGCGCCGGAAAGATCGGATACGCGGATATGCGCCGCCATCTCCAGCGGCAGCAAGCCGACCGGACAGGCGCGCACGCAGGTCGAGCAGCGGATGCAGGGAGACGCCTCCGCCTGCCCGATCTCCTTCGGGGTCAGCGCCAGCACGCCGCTGGTGCCTTTCACCACCGGCACATTGGTATTGGTAAATTCCTGCCCCATCATCGGCCCGCCCAGCACCAGACGCGAGGCAGCTTGTGCGTAGCCGTCGGCGAAATCGATCAGCTCCTGCACCGGCGTACCGACCAGTGCTTCGACATTGCATGCGGCCTTGATCGCGCCGCCGCTGACGGTGACGATGCGCGAGATCAGCGGCCTGCCGAAACGAATCGCCTGCTGCACCGCATAGGCGGTGGCGACGTTGTGCACCAGCACACCGATGTCGGCGGGACGACCGCCGGCGGGCACTTCGCGACCGGTGAGCACCTGGATGATCTGCTTCTCCGAACCCATAGGATACATGCTGGGCATAGCCACTATCCGCACCGCGCTGCCCCTCGCCGCATCCTGCATCGCGGCGATGGCATCGGGCTTGTTGTCCTCGATACCGACCAGCACTTCGCCGGCGGAGACGGCATAAGCGATCAGGCGTATGCCCTCGACTATTGCGGTCGCCCGTTCGCGCATGATGCGGTCGTCGCAAGTGAGATAGGGTTCGCATTCGCCGCCGTTCATGATCAGCGTCTGCACGCCGCGGCTGAGATTGAGCTTCAATGCCGACGGGAAGGTCGCACCGCCCAGGCCGACGATGCCGGCCGCGGCCACCCTTGCGGCAATTTCTTCCGGTGACAGCGCGAAAGGATCGCTCAGCTCCCCGAGTGCGACCCAGCGATCTTCGCCGTCGCTCTCCAGCGTGATGGTCGGCGCCGGCAAGCCGGAAGGATGCGGCGCGGCATGGTCGCCGATTGCCGCCACCACTCCGGAAGTCGGCGCATGGATGGACGACGAGACCGCACCCTGCGCCGTTGCGATCAGCTGGCCTTTCAGCACATGCTCGCCGACGCTCACCACCGGCGCGGCAGGCGCGCCTATATGCTGCTGCAGGGGAACGTAAAGTTTTTTCGGCAACGGCAACGGGCGGATGCGGCGTTGCGCAGAAAGGTCCTTGCGCCCCTCGGGATGCACGCCACCGCGTAGATCGAAGAGTTTCATGCTGCCTCCTTGTGCGGCTTGGGCCAATACCAGGACTGCATCGTCGCCGGCACGGGCTGCAGCGTCACCGATTCGGTCGGGCAGGCATCCACGCATTTGCCGCAAGCGGTGCAGGCCTCGCGGAACACCACATGGATCTGCTGCGCAGCACCCATGATGGCGTCGGTGGGACAGACCTTGAAGCAGCGCGTGCAGCCTATGCAGATTTCTTCCTTGATCTCGGCGATCATCGGCCCTTTATCTTCCACGCCGGAAAGGTCGGCATCCACGCCCAGCTTGGCGGCGAGCGCCTGCACCACCGCGCGGCCGCCCGGCGGGCACAGCGTGACCGGCGCGCTGCCGTCCGCCAGCGCCTGCGCCGCACCGGTGCAGCCGGGAAAGCCGCATTGCCCGCATTGCGAGCCGGGCAGCAACTGTTCGATCTCCGCGACCAGCGGGTTGCCCTCGACTTTCAGATAACGCGCGGCGACCCCGAGCAATAATCCGAAGACGGCTCCCAATACAGTCAGACTGATAACAGCCGCAAGCAGCATTTCCTGTTCCTTTCAAAATTAAACCTATCCGCAGATTACGCAGATGACACAGATTCAACCCCACCCCAACAAAATTCCCTGCCTGTAATCTCGCGTAATCTGTGTAATCTGCGGACACAGGCTTTTCAATCTCACGCCAACCCGGCAAACCCCATGAATGCCAGCGACAACAACCCGGCCACGACGAAGCCGATGGGTGCACCGGCGAAAGCGGGCGGCACCTGCGCCAACGCGAGACGCATGCGCAAGCCGGTAAACAACAGCATCACCAGCGTAAAGCCGACCGCCGAGCCGAAGCCGTACAGCAGGCTGTGTATGAAACCGTTCTGCTCCTGCACGTTCAGCAGCGCGATGCCCAGCACCGCGCAGTTGGTGGTGATCAGCGGCAAATAGATGCCCAGCACCTGATACAGGCCGGGGCTGGCCTTGCGGATCACCATCTCGGTAAACTGCACGACCGCGGCGATGGTCAGGATGAAGGCGAGGATGCGCAGATACTGGATACCCAGCGGCATCAGCAGCCAGTGTTCCAGCATCCAGGTCGCGGCGGTGGTCAGCGTCAGCACGAAGGTGGTGGCCATGCCCATGCCCAGCGCGCCGTCCATCTTCTTGGACACGCCCATGAAAGGGCACAGTCCCAGAAACTTCACCAGCACTACGTTGTTCACCAGCGCGGTGGCAAGCAACAACAACAGGTATTCGCTCATAGCATTCATCTCCCTGCCCCCTACCCTGCAAACGTCATGCCAGAAATCTGAATCGCTGCGGAGTCGCACAGAATCAGGCTGTTGGTGCATAAGCGCACCAAACGGGTGCAAAAAACCATTGTCGCCATCTCGTCGCAAGCTGCACCGATGTAGCAAATGCGACAAGCAGCCTGTTACATCGCGATGAGGCGCAACAAGAATTTGTCGGCATGGTTATTGCTGAACCGTTTGTGTCATCAAATAACGGAGTCATCATGTCCAAGCCCGCACCGAATACGCCTGCAGAAACCGGCGACGCCTTGCCGGCGCATATCTTCCGCCAGGCGGTGGAGCAATCCGCGCTGGCGATTTCCATCACCGACGCGCGCGCCAACATCCTGTACGCCAATCCGTCGTTCCAGCGCACCAGCGGCTATGGGGAGCAAGAGCTGGTGGGCAAAAACGAGTCCATCCTGTCCTATCGCGTCACGCCCAAGCTGGTGTACGAGACGCTGTGGGCGCAGATCCAGCGGCAGCGCCCGTGGAACGGCCTGCTAGTGAACAAGCGCCGTGACGGCAGCCGCTATCTCGCCGACCTGACCATCTCGCCGGTGGTGGACGAGGAAGGCAACACCACGCACTACCTCGGCATGCACCGCGACGTGACCGAGGTGCATCGCCTCGAACGGCAGGTGCAGAACCAGAAGACGCTGATCGAATCGGTGGTGGATGCGGCGCAGGTCGCCATCGTGCTGCTCGACGAGAAGGAGCGCGTGCTGCTGGACAACCAGGAATACAAGAAACTGATCGGCGACCTCGGCAAGGAGCCGGCGGTGAAACTGCTCACCGCCTTGCGCGCGCAGATGGGCGAGGAATTTGCGAAGGCCTACGACAAGCATCGCAACATCGCCGCACGCGAGGTGTGCATCGAATTGCCCAAGCGCGCATCGCGCTGGTTCTCCTGCGCGGTGTCCTGGTTCGAGGAACAGGACGCAGGCGCGGATGCCTTTTACGAGCCGCTGCGCCGCCATTACCTGCTGCTGACCATACAGGACATAGGCGAACTCAAGCAGCAGCAGGAGACCATACGCATCAACGGCCTGCGCGCGCTGATGGCTGAGCAGGAGCGCGTGCAGGGCCTGCGCGAGACGCTGGCGGGCGCGGTCTATCAGCTGGAGGAACCGCTCAACATGCTGAGCGCCGTCGCCAACATGCTGGAACGCCGCCGCGACGCGGGCGGCGAACTGCCGGCCGCCAATGCGCTGGAAACAGCCATGCGCAAGAGCCGCGAGGCGCTGGAAACGTTGCGCGCCTGCATTCCCGTCCACGACGGCGAAGCGCTGCAGCCAGCCAACCTCAACCAGATCTTGCCGGACGTGCTCAAGCTCGCCACCGCCAGCCTGCTGGGCGCGGGCATCGTGGTCGAATGGCTGCCGTCGGACGCGCCTGCCGTGGTGCAGGGTCACCCGGCGCAACTGGCCAACCTGTTCAAGCAGCTCGTCGCCAATGCGGTCGAGGCCATCAACGAGCGGCGCGGCGGCAAGCGCGAGCTGCGCATCGTGTGCATGACGCGACCGGATTGCATCGAGATCCATGTCGAGGACAGCGGCCCCGGCATCGCCGGCGACCTGCGCTACAAGGTGTTCCAGCCCTTCTTCACCACCAAGGGCGCGGCCAGACAGCATCTGGGCCTGGGCCTGGCGATGGCGCAGGAAGTCGCGACGCGCCACGGCGGAGGCATCGACATCGACCCCGATTTCCGCAACGGTTGCCGCGTGCGCGTGCAACTGCCCTGCGCGATGGGAGAACATCATGGTTGAACCGCGCGTATCGAATGCCCATTCGGAAGGATGGTCCGATCTCGAACTCGACATGTTGCGCAACGAGCTGGAGACGCTGTATCTGGTCAGCCGCGTGCTGTCGCGTACGCTCAATTTCAAGCAGACGCTGGACGGCGTGCTGCAAGCGCTGCACGACGGCGTCGGGCTGGAGCGCGGCATGGTCAGCCTGATGGATCCGGCCAGCGGCGAGCTGCAGGTGTCGCTGGTCTACGGCGTATCCGACACCGTCACCGAGGAGATCAGCTACCTGCCCGGCGAAGGCGTGGTCGGCTCCATCCTGAAGACCGGCAACAGCATCGCGGTGGAACGCATCGCCGACGAGCCGCGTTTCCTCTCGCGTCTGGGCATCTACAACCCGATGGGTGCGTTCGTCGGCGTGCCTATCCGCATCGGCAAGAAAGTGGTGGGCGTGCTCGCGGCGCAACCCGCGCCCGGCGCTGAAGTGCTGCTCCATGAATACGAGCGCTTCCTCGAAATGGTCGCCAACCTGATCGGCCAGAGCGTGCGCCTGTCGCAGGAAGTCGCCCAGGAAAAGCGGGAAATCGTCGAGGAGCGCGACGTGCTGCGCCGCACCGTGCGCGGGCAATACGGCTTCGACAACATCATCGGCCATTCGCAATCCATGCGCCGCATCTTCGAGCAGGTGCGGCTGGTGGCGAAGTGGAACACCACCGTGCTGATCCGAGGCGAGACCGGCACCGGCAAGGAGCTGATCGCCAACGCGATCCATTACAACTCGCCGCGCGCGCGCGGCAACTACGTCAAGCTGAACTGCGCGGCGCTGCCCGAAACGCTGCTGGAAAGCGAACTGTTCGGCCACGAGAAAGGCGCGTTCACCGGCGCGGTGGCGCAACGCAAGGGGCGCTTCGAACAGGCCGAGGGCGGCACGGTGTTCCTCGACGAAATCGGCGAAATCTCCGCCTCGTTCCAGGCCAAGCTGCTGCGCGTGCTGCAGGAGGGCGAACTGGAACGCGTCGGCGGCACGCAGACCCTCAAGGTCGATGTGCGCGTAGTCGCCGCGACCCACCGCGACCTGGAATCGGAAGTCGAAGCGGGCCGCTTCCGCGAGGACTTGTATTACCGTCTCAATGTCATGCCGCTGACCCTGCCGCCGCTGCGCGAGCGCATGGAAGATATCCCGGAGATCGCGCGTTTTCTGGTTGATAAAGTCGGCACGCAGCAAGGACGCCGGCTGGGACTCACCGACACCGCATTGCGCGTGCTGATGCACCACGACTGGCCGGGCAACGTGCGCGAACTGGAGAACTGTCTGGAACGCGCGGCGGTGATGACCGAGGGTGAAACCATAGACCGTGACGCCATCCTGCTCACCGGTATCGACGAGAAAATCTCGGCGAGCCGCGGCCCTCTCCAGACGATGAATCTGGACGACCCCAACCTCGACGAACGCGAAAAAGTCATCGCTGCGCTGGAGCAGGCCGGCTGGGTGCAAGCCAAGGCCGCGCGCCTGCTGGACATGACACCGCGCCAGATCGCTTACCGCATCCAGACGCTGAACATCAAGGTGAAACAGATTTGAACACGAACAATCCATTGGGCCGTCATTCCGGCGAAGGCCGGAATCCAGCCGATAGACAAATTCCCACGCAAGTGGGACGACATTCAGGTTTGGACTTTCCTCGAAAGTCGCCGCAAGCGGCTCGTTTTGTCCGCTACGCGGTCTGTCTTTTGCATCTGGATTCCGGCCTTCGCCGGATAACCAGCGACTTGCCCGCTTGCGGGCTTAGTCGAATGGCTAGTAGTTCTACCAATGACATTTTTTGCTAATGAGCTTTTCGGGATAAACATGCACACCCTCCCCTCCCTGCTAACCGAGTTAGGCATCGACGATGCGGACATCGCGCAGCGGCAGGCCTTTCTGTCGTTCGACGAGCGCGACGCCGCCCTGCTCGCTTCGCTGCACGAAGTTCTGGCGACAAAGCGGGACCATCTGATCGAGCTGTTTTACGACCACCTGCTGCAGTTTCCCGAGATACGCCCGTTGCTGGGCGACGAGAGCAAACTGGCGCGGATGAAACAGTCGCAGATGAAGTATTTCGATCAACTGACCGAAGGCCGTTACGATCACAGCTATGTAGAAAATCGCCTGCATATCGGCGTGGTGCACCAGCGCGTCGGGCTGACGCCCAAGTGGTACATGAGCGCCTATTGCAAATATATGAGCGAAGTGATGCCGGTGGTGTTCGAGCATTACTCAAGCGATCCGGAACGCGTACTCGATGCCTGCCGCGCGCTGCTCAAGGTCATTTTCTTCGACATGGGACTGGCGCTGGACACCTATTTTCACGCCGAACACAAGGCGCTGATGCTGGCGAACAGCTACACCGAACAGATCGTCAGCAACATGCCGATCGGCTTCATCGTGCTGGATGCGCGCGGCAAAATCCGTCTGGCCAACAACACCGTGCTGCGCATGTTCAATCTGGACAGGAACGACGCATGGCAAGGAAAAATGCTGAACGAGTTCCTCGATGTTTCCGCGCTGGACGAGACCATACTGCAGGTGCTGAAAGGCGGAAAGCACTGCAATGATTTCGGCTTCGATCGCAGCGTCGACGGCGTCACCCGCTCCTATCTCGCCGACATTTCGCCGGCCCGGATGGGTGACGAAGCTGTCGTGCTGTTCATGGTGCAGGACATCACCTTGCGCAAGCAGTCCGAAGAAGAAATTCATCGCCTGGCCTTTTACGACTCGCTCACACAGCTGCCCAATCGCCGCCTGCTGCACGAGCGCCTGATGCAAAGCATGTCCATCAGCACGCGCAGCGGCAAGCACGGCGCGTTGATGTTCATCGATCTGGACAACTTCAAGACGCTGAACGATACACAGGGACATGATATCGGCGACCTGCTGCTGAAAGAGGTCGCGAGCCGGTTGACGCGCAATGTGCGCGAAGGCGACACGGTGGCGCGGCTGGGCGGCGACGAATTTGTGGTCGCGCTCGAATCCCTGAGCAGCAACTCGCACGAGGCAGCGAACCAGTCCGAGACCATCGCCGAAAAAATCCGCGCCGAATTGAGCCTGCCCTACCAGCTCAACGGCATCGAACATCATAGCTCGCCCAGCATGGGCGTCAGCCTGTTTCGCGGCCATCAGAGCAACATCGACGATGTGTTGAAACAGGCCGATCTGGCGATGTACCAGGCCAAGGCCGCCGGCCGCAACATGGTGTGTTTCTTCGATCCGGCGATGCAGACGGAAATGGAACTGCGCGCCGAACTGGAAAAAGACCTGCGCGCCTCGGTTCGCCTGAATCAATTGATGCTGTACTACCAGATGCAGGTAGACGAATCCGGCCGCATCATCGGCGCCGAGGCGTTGATCCGCTGGCTGCATCCGCGACGCGGACTGGTATCGCCCGCCCAATTCATTCCGCTGGCGGAAGAAATCGGCATGATCATTCCTATCGGTGATTGGGTAATCGAACAGGCCTGCGCCCAACTCAAATTATGGGAGATGGAGCCGGCGATGCGCAAGATCATCTTGTCCGTCAATGTCAGTCCCCGGCAATTGAGCCAACCATGGTTCGTCGAACAGGTCAGGGAATCCATCGAAAAGAGCGGCATCCGCGCATCGAAACTCAAGCTCGAATTGACCGAGAGCTTCATTCTCGACGATGTGGAAGAAGCCATCGAGAAAATGCAGGAATTGCGCGGCATGGGCATACGCTTCGCGATGGACGATTTCGGCACCGGCTATTCGTCGCTGGCCTACCTCAAACGGCTGCCGCTGGAACAGCTCAAGATCGACCAGTCTTTCGTGCGCGACATCGCCCACGACAAGAACAGCAGCGTGATGGTGCGCACCATCATCAGCATCGCCAATAACTTCGGTCTGGAAGTCGTCGCCGAGGGAGTCGAGACGGACGCACAGCTCGCCTTTCTCCGCCAATACGGCTGCCACAAATTCCAGGGTTACCTGTTCGGTAAACCTGTGCCCGTACAGGAGTTCGAGCGACTCTGCCTTTGATTTCAGGCATGTAATTTGCTGCCTGCTACGCAAGGCTGAAATCATGACATTTCAACCGACAATGTCGGGACAAATTCGTCCCGATGTTTCATTTATTCCAAAATTTACGGGACCAACATGGCAATCAAAGACATCAAGGCATTTTCAGACAAAGCCCGCACTACCCCTGAACTGAAAGAAAAACTGCTCGCCTGCCAGAAGGTGCGCGAGCTGCTCACATTGGCAAGCGAGAGCGGCTTCGGCTTCATCGAGGATGAGTTGTATCCGCCCAATGAACCGCAATTCACCGCTGACCAGCTGTCGGAAAGAATGGCCAAGGCGCTGTTGCGCGCCTGATCGCGATGAGCAACACGAGCAAGGAAAACCGGGGGGAGCTCCGGTTTTTCGTTACCTACTCCGGCGTGAAACTGCCATTCAACCTCGTCAGCGAATTGCAGGAACACGAAGTGCAGAACCGCAACACTTACTTCTGCGGATATTTCGACGAAAATGGCCGGCTGACCGGATTCGACAAGCTCGCCTACGGCGAGATCGAGTTGATACACCGCTACAGCTACCACGACAACGGCCGGCTGAGTACCGCAGAGATCTCCGACATCGACGGCGAATTAACCATGGTGCTATTCGATGCGAATGGCAACCCGGCATAGAAGGCACTGAGATGAAATAGTTAATCGCAGGACTAGAATTCCATCAGGTTCACCAAGAACGGAAAAATGCAGCGTTTCCTTAGGTTATGCATGATCGATAAGTTCATGCATTGTCCTGAGCAGTTCTTCCGGCCAGACAGGCTTGAGCAGCACGACATTGAAATCGATTTCTTCCGAGAATCCATCCGGACGCTGTAGCAGCATCGCGCTATACAGAATGACTGGCGGTGGGTTTCCCGGCAGAGATTCATGGAGCTTGCACAGGAATTTCCATGTATTTTCCCGCGCGGCAGTTTGAGTAACCAGAATGGCATCGAACGAAGCGCCGGAAATTTCTCTTGCCGCATCCTCCATATTTTCACTGTAGATTACATCGAAGTCGGCGAGGGACAGCACTTCGCCGAGATAATCCCGCATGATTGGGTCACTCTCGACGATCAAGATACATTTCCCCGTTCCAAATGGCTCCGGGATGGAAAATGCCTGCACAATTGGCAAAACGTCGTTTTCCTGCGCCGTTTCAAGTGCGATCTCGAACCAGAATTGGCTGCCTTCGCCAACGGTGCTTTCAATGCTTAATTCGCCTCCCATTTTGTGCACAACCCGAGTGGCGATCGCCAGGCCAAGGCCGGAGCCGGGACGCTCCGACGCTTGCCGTTCATAAGGCATAAAAATACGTTGCCGATCCTCTTCAGGGATGCCCGGGCCGGTGTCGGATACGGTAAAACGCAGATGCCGCCTGCCATGCTCGCCTTCCGGCAGAACATCCACTTGCAAGCGAATATCGCCGCCCATAGTAAATTTCGCCGCGTTGGACAACAGGTTGAAAAGTACCTGCTTCAAGCGTCTTGAATCGAACACCGCAACGGTTGGCATATCCCCATTCAGCACCATTCCGAAGCAATTGTTCTGATGTGCCGCCAAAAGTTCACCCTGATTGGCAACCTCATGTAGAAAGGCATAAAAATAAGCGGGGATCGGTTGCAGCTTCAATTGCTCCAGCTCCCCGCGCGCGTATTCCATCAGTTCGTCGATCAACTCCAGTTGATGAAGAATGCTGTGCTCAATAGCCCCTTGATACTGTCGGGCTTCTTCATTTGAGGAAGAGCCGAGCAGATTGGCGTAATGGAGAATATTTGCCAGCGGCGCTCGCAGATCGTGGCTGATGTAAGCCAGCATCTGATTCTTAGCCTGGTTTGCGGCATAGGTTTCGGTGAGCGCAGCATTAAGCTCTGCCGTGTGTGCTTCGACTACCTGCTGCAAACGGGCTTGGTGACGGTTGATGCTCATTCTGGTCAACAGAATGACCAGAATGGTGATCGCTGCACAGATCGCAAGATTGAAGAACAGTGTGTTGCGGATATCGGCAACGGCTTCGTTCTCGGACTTCTCGACCAGCAGATACCAGCCCAACTCCGGGATGAAGCGGGCATTCAACTGGTAGATCCCTCCGTCGCGACGGTACTGATACGCCCCTTCCTGTCTGGCGAGAAGCGCGGCGGCATGGTCGGACAAACCGGGTATTTTCTGGATGTAGCTGACCGCGGGGCTGAATTTGCTGCCATGCAAAACGATCCGCCCCAAACTGTCGGCCAGATAGACATTACGGTGATAGCGACTCTGGTACTGATCGATCAGTTTCCTGAGGTTGTCGACGGTAAGTCCGACACCGGTGACGCCGATCAGCTTTCCCCGATAGTCGGCAATCCGATAATTGACGAATATGGTCAACGCATGCCGGTGGGCTTCGGACGTATCCAGATTCAACTCGTAGGGCGCGGACATTTTCCGCACACGGAAGTACCAGACATCCAGCGGACTGTTCTCTGAAACTTTTTTGAGGATACCTCCCTCGTTGTAATAGACACGGCTGTTTTCCGACACCAGAAAACTGGTGACCGTGCCGTATTTTTCCTGTATCGCCTTCAAATATTTGGTGATCTTTCCCGTATCGCGTTCGCCGTCGATGATCCAGTCACGCACGAAGGTGTCGTGCGCCATCATCGAAGAAACGAAAACCGTTCTGGTCAGGTCTTTCTGTATTTCGGAATAAACGTTGTCCGTGGTCAGCGGCAACTCGTTGGTCGCAATTTCATGTCGGATGGAATTTCTGGAAACGAAATAACTGACCAGACTGGTGGCTGCGAAGCCCAGCGTGAGCAATATGGTCAGCCACAGGATCAGTCTGTGTTTCTCGTTAAAAGCTTTAGTTAGCATCGGGCAGAGAATCTTTCCTCATGGATTGTCGGTAGGCCGAAGGGGGCATGCCCATGCGTTCTCGAAACGCAGTGGTGAAGTTGGCAGCACGCTGGAATCCGATCTGGTCGGCGATATCCAATATGCTCATGTCGGTTTTTTCCAGCAAATAGCAAGCATGCCGGATTCGTTCCTCGCGAATGAAACCAAACACAGTCAACCCGGTCTGCGCGCGAAACGTCTGCAATAACTTCTTTTCGTAGGTGCCGATCCGCCGCGCGATTTCCGCCAGCGGCAACGGCGCTGGCAAGTGCTGGGAAATCAGTTGCTTTGCAGCGGTCACCATGATCTCGTTCGGATTGCGCATCCGCTCGTTCTGCGCCGCAGGTGCGACAGAACCGATACGCTTGGACAGCTCGAGATGGATACGGATGCGTGCCAACATCTCTTCGCCGACGCAGGGCTTGGTCACATAATCCACGCCCCCCACCGTAAGCCCCTCGATACGCTCATCCGGGGAATGCGCCGAAGTCAGAAAAATGACCGGAATATCCCGGGTCTGCGGATCGGCCTTCAACAACCGGCATGCGGAATATCCGTCCGTCTTCGGCATGCGCACATCCATCAGGATCAAATCCGGCTGCGACGCCAGCGCCCGCTGGTAGCCCTGCTCTCCGTTGAACGCCACGATGGTCCGGTAATACGGGCGCAACAAATCCAGCACCCGGCGCTGCTCTTCAGGGAAATCGTCCACCAGCAGGATGCAGTGCTTGTTAGATGGCGGCGTGGAAATCAACATTTTTCAGGAATTAGTTCAACGAGGAAAACGGACTTAATCCGGTCAGCTCGCCATTCTGACCAGATTGGCCGATATCGCAAAATTTTTCGATTTCGCAAAAGGTTTGTCCGCTCCAGCAAAGGCAGCCGCTGCGATAAACGCGCAAAATGACGCCCGATGACCGACTCGTCTTGAACCGCAAAAATCGCATAACCAATGAACAGCGCAAAAATACACCCTCAAATCGTTACTTTAACAGCCACTCTATTAAGGTAATGTTAGAGATAGGGATATCCAGATAATTAAAATCGCTCAATCCATGAGAACTCGGCACGTCATGCTCCGCCTGTGCGGACTATTGGTCACCATTTCCTGTTTCTTCAATGTTGCCGCAGCCCATCCGCTATCGGACCAGAATTCCGATGGCTGGACGCCCGGTCATGTCTTCAGAGATTGCCCGGAATGTCCGGAAATGGCGGTGATACCGGCAGGCCGTTTCGTGCTGGATGCCGCCGACTCGCCGCGAACCATCGAGATCGGACAGTCGTTCGCAATCGGAAAATACGAGGTGACCTTCGACGAGTGGGACGCATGCATCGCCGCAGGGGGATGCGGCGGCTATCGGCCATCGGACGAAGGCTGGGGAAGAGGCCGACGCCCGGTGATGAATATCAGTTGGCACGATGCCAACCTGTACGTACAGTGGCTATCGCAAAAATCCGGCAAGCACTACCGATTGCCGAACGAGGCGGAGTGGGAGTATGCCGCGCGCGGCGGGCTGTCTTCGCAACATTTGAAAGGCGACCTCCCGGGTAACATCAGCGCCAATTGCGACAATTGCGTCGGCCAGTGGGCCAATCTCCAGACCGTCCCGGTGGGCAGGCTGGAAGCCAATGTCTTCGGCTTGTTCGACACACATGGCAACGTCTGGGAATGGGTTGACGATTGCGCCGACTGCGAATGCGAGAAGCGCGTCCTGCGCGGCGCGGCGTTGGGAAATGGCAAGACCGTCTCCCGCGCCTCGCGCCGTCTACGCAATTCCGGCAGCGACCGCAACGGTCATGCCGGCTTGCGCGTCGCCCTGTCTCTGGTCGCGGACACCCAAACCTCGATACCGACTCCGCCCGACAGCGTCCATATTGTCGGCACCCTGCTCCCCCAAACATGCGGCACATCCGCCGAGACCGAGCCCGCCCAGACAACAACGGAATGCAAGCCGGAACGGATATGGGTATCGGACCGCCCTATCGTCATTAACGGCGCATTCTTCGACACCGACTCTGCCGTCCTGAAGCCGGAAGGCAAGGAAAAGCTCGATGTCGTCGTGAAGTTTGCCGAAAAATACACCGGCTCGAATCTCGACGTGACGGGCCATACCGACAGCAGCGGCTCGGAAGCATGGAATCGGGAGCTGTCGGCAGCCCGCGCCGAATCGGTCAAGACCTATCTGATCGACAACGGCGTTGCGGCGGACCGTATCGCCACCAGCAGCCTAGCCTCCACCCAGCCGATCGCGACCAACGAGACCGTCGAAGGGCGAGCCCTGAACCGTCGCGTCGAGATTCGCTCGTCGATACGGGAAGAGAAAAAAGTACCTACGGAGTAACCATCCAGTGCATTCGGTCGCTCACCTGTTCGCATCCATGTCTGGCCGCCAAGAGATGCTTGGCGTCGCCAAGAGGACGAATTGCTGCGCCCGATATTCCTCGGCAATGGCTAAAAAATCCGCATCCGGTAAAGAACGAGGAACTTTCCCGCTCTATTCCCCAGTTCGCTCCGGCAAGGTTGTGGAGATAATCGCGCGCCCCGCAACTGGCGACGACAGCAGGCGTCGCCCGCTGTACCGAGGCCGTTCGCATCCAGCCGTTTTGTTTGCATTAAAACAAGAAGAAAAACGCACTCCCATGACCGGAACTATTCGATCCAACCGCAAAGTCGCCTCGTGCGTTCCGGGCCAGTCCAAGCGCAACCGTTTGGGGCGCTCATGAGCAGAGCCGGAATCGTCCTGTTGCTGCTATCCAGCTCGCTGCTGGCCGCCTGCGCGGCCAAGCGGGATAGTTACGACGTGCCGAAAATTCACTTGCCGGAGAAGTTCGCCCAAGCTCCGGAAGTCATCGACGCAACCATCTCCCGCCTCCTGCTGAACGAAGAGGCGGCCACCACCGAAAAAACGCCGTCCAATGCAAAGGAAGCGTCGCCGAATCTGGGCGATGCCAATGCATCTCAAGAGTCGGCGTCGCCAACTCCAACCGCCCCGAAGTCGAAATCGAAAACCGGTCGTCCCGGCAAAAAAACATTGTCGGACCTGCTCGAAAACCCGATTCCCGCCTCGCCTTTGAGCACTGCACTCCCGGAGTGGTGGCGAATGCTGGGCAGCGAAGAGCTCAATCATCTGATCGACCGGGCATTGGCCAACAATCACGACCTGCGCATCGCCTCGTTGCGCGTCGCCCAGCTCAAGGCCCGAATGGAAATCGCCGGGGCGGACAAGCTGCCGACCATCACCCTGCCGGTTCGAAGCGAGACTTACTACCCCGAATGGGGAATCGGCAACCCCAACAACACCAACCGCTCGCGCAGCACGCACCAAATCAGCCTGCGCGCGGACTGGCGTCCAGATCTGTGGGGAGAGACCGCATCGCTGTACGAATCCGCAGAATTCCAGTTGATGCGCGCCACTTACCAGCGCGACGACATGCAACGCATCGTCGTGGCGCGCATTGCCGCCGATTATCTGGAATATCTGTCGCTCAACGACCGCCTGAACGCGACTCACGAAACCGAAAAAACGCTGAAAGAAATGTTCGAGTCGGTGAAGGCGCGCATGGAAATCGGCGATGCCACGATCACCGAACTGGAGCAGCAACGGGCGGCCGGCTACGCAGTGCGCGCCACCATCCCTGTTTTGGAGCAACAGCGCGTGGTAGTGCAGAACCGCATCGCCGGCTTTATGGGTACGGTACCGGAAGAATTGACGCTATCCAGGCAGGGTATGGATACGGTCGCGTTCCCTGCGGTGCTGCCCGGGTTGCCCTCCACGCTGCTGTTGCGCCGACCGGATGTACGCGCGGTCGAGGCACGGCTGTTAGCGGCGGACGCGGACATTGACGTGGCGCGGGCAAGACTGCTGCCGCCGCTGGATCTGACCGCAGAGGTAGGCTACGGCAGCTTGTACCTGTCGCGCCTCTTTTCTTCTCCGACGCTGTTCTGGAACACGATTGCCAATCTGTCGGTCACCCTGTTCGACAGCGGCAAGCGCGACAAGGAAGTGGAATTCGCCAAGGCGATCCACGAGGAAATGGTGGAAACCTACATCCGCGTGATTTACGACGCGGTGCGCGAAGTGGACGATTCCCTCAGCGCCATCCGCCATATGGGTAAGCAACTGGAGGAACAAAGCGTCGCCACCGAATCCTCCTTCCGTGCCTGGAATTACAGCCAGGAAGCCTATCATGCCGGTGCGGTGGATTATCTGGTCATGCTGGACACCGAGCGCACCTATCACCGTCATCTGGACGACCTGTACCGCTACAAGATGGAACGCTACCGCGGGCTGGTCGATTTATTCAGCGCACTGGGAGGCGGCGTGCATATGGGCGACAAGTTGCCGGGCGAAGGAAACCGCCCCGCCCCCATGCCCGATGAAGTCGATTATGGCGTGGTGCTGGACGCCGTCATGGCTGGTCTGCATCCGGACATCAACCCTGCCCCGCTGGGATACGACAATGTTCCTGTAGCACTGGGCCACAAGGGGGACGAGCCGACCGTTCGCAATCCCTCCGAGGCGATCATGCCTTCCTCCGACGACAACCACGAAATCGGCCACGCATTCAAGAATCCTCTTGCTGTAGCACTGACTGAAACGCAGCCCTCCATCGGCCAGACCGACGGCGTGGACTGGGACGGCGAATCGTTGCATGCAGGCAGCGAGCTATGGCTGGTTGAGCTGTTCGGCACGTTCGATCGCAACGCCATCTTCCCGGCCTGGCGCGACCTGCGCGCCCGCTTCCCGCAACTGGTCGAGGGCCGCAAGCTGCTGCCACGCCGGCAGGACAGCGCCGATATCGACAAAGCCGATGTCGGCAAAATGGAACGGCAATCCTGGTATCGGCTGTTCGTTTCCGCATTTCCCACCCGACTGGCGGCCGAAAATGCCTGTACCACGTTGCGCGCAAGCACGCAGCATTGCGGGGTCGTATCCTCGCAATCCCTGACCGATAACGATCCGTACAACACGAGCCGAACGCTGAACAACTCGAACGTGAAGCCGTCTCCAGCCGCGAATGCCGCGGCGCAGCCAGCCGCCGAGAAAGCCGCCGTCGAAAACGTCGCGCCGGTCATGCCCGCAGCAATGGGCAATCCTGCCACCCACAAGGAAGAACCCAGCGCCGCCACCGCATCCCCCGCTCTTGCGCCGGAACTGGAAATCCACCGCGCCGTGCTGGATTGGGCCACTGCCTGGTCTACACAAAATGCCCGCGATTATCTGACCGCCTACACGCTGGACTACAACGGAGCGAACCACAATGAATGGCTGAAACAGCGTCTGGAACTCCTGAGCAAGCCTGAAGCGATTCAGGTCGACGTCAGCGATATCCAGATCCGTATGCAAGACGCGACGCACGGCAACGCATCGTTCGTACAGAACTACCGTACCGGCAACAGTCTGGAAAAGCAGCCCAAAACCTTGCGTATGATCTTGCAAAACGGTCACTGGCTGATTGCCGAAGAAACACCCGAACCGGCCTTGTCGCGGCGCGAAATCGCCTCCCCCCCCCCGGTAGCTCCCGACTTGCGCGAGACGAACCGATTCGCGACGGGCCGAATCGAATCGACCGACCAAGAATTCTGGCTGGTCGAATTGCCGCCCGTGCACAACCAACGCGCAATCGCCGCAGCCTGGCAAGATCTGCGTAACCGATTCCCCGGACAGATGAAGATTCGCACCTTGCTGACGCGGAGCGAATCCAGCGTGGTCGGCAAGGCGCCGGAACATCGCATGTTCGTCGCCCAATTCCCCGAAAAAATCATGGCTGCGGAATTCTGCGACATGCTGCATTCAGCCATGCAGGCCTGTAGCGTACTCTCGTCCCGTTCTTTCTCGCAGCGCGACGCCCTCGACGCGTCATGGTCATCGAACCGCAGTTTTGCCAACCGGCAAGAAAGGGCAGAACGGCCATGAACGAACGCAGCCGCATCAAGCCGTTTGCCGACCTGACTCCGCGCCAGTTGCAGATACTCAAGCTGCTGCAGGAGGGCAAGCCTAATAAGGAATTGTCCGAAGAACTGGGCATCGGGCTGGGGACGGTCAAGCAGCATCTGGTGGCGCTGTTCAAAAAACTTAACGTCAAGAATCGCGCCATGGCGGCATCGCTGGCGCTCGACATCCGGCACGAACATGAAACGATCCGCCCCGCATCCCTGAGAACCGCAGTTTTGCTGGATCGCCGCCCCTGCGTGGTACTCAGTTTGTCGCTGCCGCCAGAAGCCGGCTCGCAAGCCGTTCGCCTGATGCACGGCAGTCTGGCGGCCATCGCGGCAACCAACGACGCCATCTTTCTGGCGCGTCCCGGCAATGCCGGCGATGTCATTTTCGGCATTCAGCGCGCCACGGAATATATGGTTGCGGTCGCACTGCAAACGGCGCTAGCCGTCCATGACGACCTGCTGGCAGCCGATGCCGCCATGGCGGCGCAGTTGCGCGGCTGCCTGACTGCCGGACACGCTTTCGCCAGCATGCATCGCTTCGGCGGCTGGACCGGCGAAGCGCTGGCCAGTACGGCGATTTCCGCGGCGCGAGAACTGCTCGATACGGTCGAGCCCGGACATTTCTCCATCGATAACGCGGCTCGCGACTTGACCGCCTTGTTCGGCATCGAAGGAATACCGGAAGACACCGGGGCCTTGTCGTTCGCCGACATCGTTCGATTGCGCTGGAACGCCAATCGCCCCACTTATGAACTGACCGGTCGCATCGCCGAAAGATCCAGGCTGTTCGCAGCGTTGGGAGATGCCGTTCAGGGCCACGGGAAACTGTTCCATATCGAGGGCGAGATAGGGATGGGCAAGTCGCGCTTGTGCGAAGAAATCTCCCGTCTTTGCCTGCACGATTCCGGCTGCGTATCGTTCTACCGCTGCCTGCCGGCGGCGCTGGGCCAGATTTGTTACGACACCGCGAGCCGGGCATATTGCACCGTCGAAGACATCGACACGCGGCTGCGAGCCCAAACCGGACAGCCGCCCGAACTGATAATCGTCGACGATATCCATCTGCTTCCGGCAGCCCAGCAAACAGCGCTGGCCAGTGCTGCGGCAACGGCGATGCAGCATGGCAAGCTGGTTGTTTTCGCCGGACGGAAGATCCTGCGCGAACAGGACGCACCGCTAGCGGAAACCATGGTCTTGCGCCGCATGCCGCCCCAGTCGCTGCAAGGGCTGGTGCGCAAGGCGCTGGGCAAGGACACCGTCCAGGATCGCACGAACAAGGTGCTGAACATTTGCAGTGCGGCAGCCGGCGTGCCGCTGTTTGCCATCGAACTGGCCCGCCATTACGACGCGGACAAGCAATTGCCGCTCACGCTGCAAGTCGCCGTCAATACCCGCCTCGACGGCCTGCATCTGGATCGCAGACTGCTGCGCGAAGTCGCCTGCCAGGCTGCAGGCATCAGCCTTGAGGATGCGTCGCACAACATGGGGGAAGACATCGCAACAGTCGAAAAATACCTGAACGACTCGATAACTGCAGGCGTACTGGGCCGCTCCGCCGACGACTGGATCTCGTTCACGCATCCACTGCTGCGACTTGCCATCAACGATACGATTACCGACTGAAATGAAAATGTTCTTATCCAATCGCGGAAAAAACCGCCAGTCGAAACAGAAGATTGAATTCGCAGCACTGTCGCAGCTCCTGCACTCGCCCGATCTGCGCCGACTGCTGCCCCTCCTGGGGCTGTCCGCGCTGCTATCCAACGTGCTCGCGCTGGCGCTGCCGCTCGCCATTCTGCAAATCCTGGATCGCATTGTGTCCAACCAGTCTGTCCAGACCCTGATATTCCTGACGATAGGCGTGGTTTGCGCCCTGATTCTGGAAATGATTTTGCGTGAAATCAATGAAGTCATCACCAGTTGGCTGGGCGCGCGCTTCGAGCATAACGCCACGGTAACCTGCCTCGAACACTTGATGAAAGTGCCGCTTTCCCGTTATCAATGCGAAGAGCCGGGAGCCAATGCCGAAAGAATTCTGGCTGCATCGAAAGTGGCCGAGTTCTACTCCGGCAGCGCCTTGCTGGTTTTGTTCGACCTGCCGTTCGTGCTGATCTATCTGGGATTGATTGCCATGATCGGCGGAATTCTGGTGCTGGTTCCGGTCGTCTTGCTGCTGCTGTTCGGTTTCATGATCTATTACTTCGGCAACTGGATGCGCGATCAAGTACACCAGCGCAATGTCCTCGATGATCGCCGCTGGGGCTTCCTGTCCGAAACACTGTCGGGCATCCATTCGGTCAAGACACACACGATGGAATCGCTGATGCTGCGCCGTTACGAGCGCCTGCAAGAGTCCAACGCCAAACTGGGCGATACGCTGGCGCGCGGCGCGGCCCGCTCCGCCAACTACCGCAACCTGTTCGCCCAGGTCATGATCGTCAGCGTCGTGTTTGCCTGTTCCTGGTTTGTTATCGACGAACAAATGACACCGGGCGGATTGGCGGCCTGCATGTTGTTATCGGTGCGTGCATTGCAACCCTTGCGTCGCACGCTGTCGGTATGGATGCGCTATCAGTTTTTTGTCGCCGCCAACGAGCGCCTGAACGAAGTGCTGGAAATGCCGTTCGAGGACGACGACGGAAAATTCGCGATTTCACCCGTCGTTCGCGAACTGGTATTGCGCAATATCACGCTGACGCATGAGTCCGACGCGATCATATCCAATCTTGCATTGACGCAAAAAGCGGTATTCGGCGGCGAAATTCAGCAGCGCGAAATAAAGCCATTGTTTTCGAACCTGTCGTTGACGGTTAAAGCCGGCGAATGCATCGGCATTCGCGGGGCCAGCGGCAGCGGCAAATCGTCCCTCCTGTCGCTGCTGAACGGTACGACACGCCCCAGTGCCGGCGAAGTGCTGGCCGACGGCTTGCCCATCGGCAATTTCATTTCCGATAGCGTGCAACGCGAAATTTCCGTTTTGCCCCAAACAGGATCGGTGCTGGCTGGAACGATTCTGGAAAATCTCACGATGTTCGACCAGTCACTGAACCAGGAGGCGCTTCGACTTAGCCAGAGGTTGGGATTGGACAAATATGTGTCCAGCATGCGGTTCGGGTATGAAACCACGATAGGCGAAGGGGTCGGCAACACTTTGCCCGCCGGGGTGGTTCAACTCATCACCATTATCCGGTCGCTGGCGTGCAACCCCAGTGTCATCCTGTTCGACGAAGCCAACATGTCTCTGGACATGGAAAGCGACAAACTGTTGCGCGCTTACTTTGCCGAACAAAAAGGAAAACGCACCCTGATTCTGGTCACGCCCCGCCCCTCATTGATGTCGCTGGCCGACAAAGTCTATTCCCTGGTAGACGGTCGTCTGGAAGAAGGTCTGATCCAGGCTCACCCGGAAGATGCCAGCTCGATGTTGACGGCCCAATACCCGCGTCCGGAAAGCAGCGCCAGCCCCGAACTGGTCATCCATCGGCAATTCGACATCGACACCGACCTTTCCATTTGCCTGTGGCCGCTATTGCAAGCCATGGAATGGGACGGCAATGCGCGCCATCTGACCGAAGCGATGCCACATCTGGCGCCGCGTCTGGAGTTGTCCGGTCTGTGCTCGACCATGAGCAACCTGAATCTGCCCCCTCGCAAACTGGAATGCAAACTCTCCAACCTGGATTCCCGTTTGATGCCTTGCCTCCATGTGCCGCATCATCTCCCGGCCCAAGTGATCCTGAAACGCATGCCGAACGGCAACTTGTGGGGATTCGACAGCGCCAGCCGGTGCGAAAAGGAAATTCCGGCAAGCACAGTAGCTACCGCCGTTTACCTGTTCCAGAAACCGGACGCGCTGGCCCACCACAAACATCACCCGGACAAGTGGCTGGGCAACCTGCTGTTGCGCTTCAAGAACCACCTCCTGCTGGCATTTGCCCTGACGACCGTGAGCACACTGCTCAACCTGACGGCGCCATTCTTTGTGCGCACCGTATTCGACCGGGTCTTGCCGACCGGCGATACGTTAATGGCAACCTATATGGTGGTAGGCGTGGCACTTGCAATTGCCGCCGATGCAGTCATCCGGAATCTCAAAGGCCAGATCATGGCCTACATCGCGGGACGATGCGAATACGTACTCGGCAGCAGCATTTTTCAGCGCATCGTTACGCTGCCCACCTCATTGATCGAAAGCGCTTCGGTCGGTAAACAGCTGGTGCGCATCAAAAACCTGGAAAGCCTGCGCGAGTTTTTCCTTGGGCCGATTGCCGTGCTGGCTTTCGAACTACCTGCCACGTTGATATTGATTGCCGTGATCGGCATCATCAACCCATGGGCACTGCTGGTCATCCTGGTTTCTATCGCAGCTTTTACCGTGCTGGGTATGATTGCCCGCAAAACAAGAGAACGCACCGTGACCACCGCCTCCCGGTTCGCCTCGGCTCGTTGGGAGTTCCTCAACGAAACGCTGACCAACATGCGCAGCATCCGCTCGGTCAACGCCGGCGCAACCTGGATGGCGCGCTTCCGCGAATTAAGCGCCAAATTCGTACTGGCCGAGTTCCGCGACTTCAAGGTGCAGGCACGCACCGATGTCATCGCCCAGATTCTGGGGGCAACGACCGGCTTGCTGGCATTGGCGCTATCGACCTATCTGTCGATCATTGGCGCAATCACCAGCGGCACCATGCTGGCCACGATGATGATACTGTGGCGCATCACCGGGCCGATGCAAAACATTTTCATCGCCTCGAATTCGCTGGTGCAAATCGATGCGAACATTCGACAAGTCGAAAATCTGATGAAACTGACCGGAGAAACCGACACCGGAGTCACGCAATCACTCCGCCCCGATACTCAGGGTGTATTGAATTTCAACCGGGTTTCCTTCCGTTACAACAAAGACTCGGACCCGGTGCTGCTCGGTCTGACGTTCACGATAAAGCCCGGAGAAATGATGGTGCTTGCCGGACCCGACGGCTCCGGAAAATCGACGCTGCTTACGCTGATAGACCGCATCCATACCCCCCAGGCAGGAACCATTCGACTCGATAACGTGGATATTCGCCAACTGACCGTCACCGACCTGCGCAGCAAAACCAGCTACATGCCGCAACAGTGCCGTTTGTTCTACGGTACGGCGGCGCAAAACCTCCGCTTGGCGTACCCGACTGCGACCGATGAAGAACTGGCCTGGGCGCTCAACATGGCCGGCCTCGACCAAGATATCGGTAACCTGCCAGAAGGACTCAACACCCGAATTTCCAGCAATCGCTCCGGACAGCTGCCCTACGGTTTCCGTCAACGCCTGTCCCTCGCCCGCACCATATTGAAACCGGCTCCCATCATATTGCTGGACGAACCGGGAACCGGCATGGATGCAATCGGCGAAGCGGCTTTGCTACGCTGTATCCAGTGGTGGCGCGGACGCTCGACGCTCATCATGGCATCGAACAGACCAGGGCATATGCGTCTGGCCGACAAGGTGACTTTCATGCGCAACGGCAGCATCATCGCCAATGGCAAATTCGATGAAATCAAAGATAAAATCATGCAGGAACTAAGCTAAATGTTCAGAAAATTTCGCGCCAAACCAAAGGGTCCCGAATCTTCCGTACATCAATCGCTCGGCAGCAGAGCCCGCGGCCTGCTGCCGGAAAGCATTCATGTCGAAGAAGAGTTGATTCCCGACTTCGTCCGCCCTGCTCTGATGGTGGTAACTGCAACGGTGATTTTGTTCATTATCTGGGCGGCGGTCACCAATCTGAAGGAAGTTGCACGCGCCCCCGGAGAAATCATTCCTTCGGGCGATATCAAGGTGGTCCAACATCTGGATGGCGGCGTCATTTCCGAAATCCTGACCGCCGAAGGTCAACTCGTCGAAAAAGGACAGGTTTTATTGCGGGTTTCAGGCTCGAAAGCAACTGCGGAACTCGGTCAGATGATGGCTCGCCTGGACGGATTGCGCCTGCGCGAAGAGCGCTTGCTGGCAGTAACGGAAGGAAAGCTCAAGCCGGACTTCGATGCATTGGAAATAGGAAAACCAGGCATGGTTACCACCCAGCGGGATATTTATCTGGCCCAGTTGGCGGCGCGGGCTTCGACTCTGGATATTCTGGACAAACAGATCGAACAGCGCAGGCAACGTATCGAGCAACAAAGAACCGCATTGGCCGTGGCCAAAGAGCATCAGATGTTAACGAACGAATTGTCCGACATGCGGGAGGACTTGGCCTCTCGCCGGCTGGTCAATCGCTCCGTGCTGCTTGAAACGCGTCGAGCCAAAGTAACCGCGATAGGAGAAGTTGACCGTTTGCGCGAAGAAATCGGGATTTCCCAGCAGGAATTGGCCGAATCCATCAGCCGACGCACGGATGCCCAAAATCAATTGCGTCAGGAAGCGCTGGTCGAACTGGGGGCAATCCGCGCCGAAATCGCCGAACTCGAAGGCGCAATATCCCGCCTGCAAGGACAGGTGAATCGACTCGATGTGCGTGCGCCCAATCGAGGTTTTGTGCATGATTTCAAGATCTACAATGTGGACCAGGTCGTAGAGCCGGGTGCAATGTTGATGCAGATCGTCTCCGAGAAACCGGTGCTCGAAGCTGAGGTTCGCATCGCCACCCGGGATATCGGCTTTGTCAAAGTAGGCCAACACGTCAATCTGCGCGCGACCAGTTTCGACTACGCCAGGTTCGGCGTAGCCAAAGGAATACTAAAGAAAATCGGCCCATCCAGCCTACTGGGGGATGACAAACTCCCTTACTATCGAGGCGTAGTCGAACTCGATAATCCATATGTGGGAGACGCTGCCGACCACTACACTCTTCAGCCCGGAATGAGTGTCGAAGCCGATATTTTGACTGGTGAAAAAACCTTGCTGACCTACCTCACAAAACCGGTCATCGATGTAATCAGTCTGTCGTTCAGTGAAAGATAGCCAAATATAACCTTTGGCTATCTGTTGTTATTGACCGACCATCCGTAGTATCCGAGCCTATGAAATCTTTAGGAGTAGCTGAATCATGGCCATTAACGACGAGAGCAATACACAAAACCCTGCCCAGACTCCTGCATCTGCCCCAGCAGACGTTGTGACACCGACAGGCGAAAATGTCCTCTTCGACGACCTTACGGTATTCAGCAACGAACAAGCTCCCGATATCCTGCTCAACCCGGATCTTTTATCCATAGCGCCTGAACGCATCGATGGTGCAGGCAATGAAAATATCCAGGCGACATCCCGCAACAACGAAGTTCGAGACCAGTTAATTCTTAACGGCAAGCAAGGAGATGAATATTCCTTCGACCTGCGCAACCAGTCGTCAAGCAAAAGCTATGTCGTTCCAGCCATGGACACGAACAGCTTGGGCGGACAGGATCCAGTACCTTTCGTTGACCAACCGCTCCCGGAAGGCAAAGTAGAAGTAGCAAACCCCGATTTTGCCAGACCCCCACCTCCGGCCCCATTAGCCCCAGAGGTTGTAACGCCCATTGGCGGTGAAGCATCAATTTCTGGTGGCGAGATGACAATTTCGCCGACCGTGAGCCCAACTGTGTCGCCGACCGTAAGCCCGACCGTAAGCCCGACTGTGTCGCCGACGGTAAGCCCAACCGTGTCGCCGACCGTGAGCCCAACTG
>Ga0209211_10002915_pt1 | contig 28696 bp, 25 predicted proteins | sample RifGroA2_FD_183992 | JGI IMG/M metagenome (GOLD analysis project Ga0209211, IMG submission 183992) | Groundwater microbial communities from Rifle, Colorado, USA - Groundwater A2 (SPAdes) (version 2) | ecosystem: Environmental > Aquatic > Deep subsurface > Groundwater | place: Rifle, Colorado...
CCCTCCTTGGCCATGCCACCGGCTGCGCCCATGAGCAACTGCTCGGCCATGCCCATCTGGAAAAAGCGCTCGGGGTAGGCCCGGGCGAACAAGTGCAGGTCGGTGTACTTGGACAGGTCGGCAGTCAGGCCCACGATGTCGGGGCGCCCGGCGGCCAGTGCCACCAGCGCCTTGCCAAAGGGCGCGGCGCGGGTGCGTTGACCCTCAGATGCGATCGAGGCGATCATGGCCGAGGTGGTCAGGCGGGATTTGGGTGTGGTCACGGTGTTCATGCGGTGGCTTCGGCGTGTTGGGCATCCAGAATCGCCAGCGCTTGTTGCCATTCGGGTGGATCGACCCGGATAAAGTGATTTTTCTCGCGCTGCTCCAGAAAAGGCACGCCCTTGCCCATCAGGGTGTCGAGCAGGATGACGCGGGGTTGCGACTGGTCGTGCCGACGGACCGAGTCAAAGGCGGCCAGCACTGCGGCGATATCGTTGCCGTCGACACGCTGCACAAACCAGCCAAAAGCCGCCCATTTGTCGGCAATTGGCTCGAATTTGAGAATCTGGCCTGAGGGGCCGTCGGCCTGCTGGTTGTTGATGTCCACCATACAAATCAGCTTGCCCAGGCCATGGTGGGCGGCGGACATGGCGGCCTCCCAAGTCGAACCTTCGTCGAGCTCGCCGTCTGACATCGAGTTGTAGACAAAAGCCGGGTTGCTCTTGAGCCGCAGGCCCAGCGCCATGCCCACGCCAATGATCAGCCCCTGGCCGAGCGAGCCGCCCGATATTTCCATGCCCGGTGTGTAGCTGGCCATGCCTGACATCGGCAAGCGACTGTCGTCGCTGCCATAGGTTTCAAGCTCTTCCTCGGACAGCACCCCGGCCTCAATCAGCGCGGCGTAGTGGGCGATGGCATAGTGGCCGTGCGACAGCAAAAAGCGGTCACGCCCTTCCCACTCTGGGTCTTCGGGGCGGAAATTCATGGCGTGCCCGTAGGCCACCGCCAGCGCGTCGGCCAGGCCCAGGGCCTGCCCGATATAGCCCTGACCCTGCACCTCGCCCATGCGCAACGCGTAGCGGCGAATGCGGTAGGCGCAGTCTTTCAGTGACGCAATGCGGCTCATCTCAATGGCTCCCTTCATAGGCCTGGATCAAATCGACCTTGGGCTGCGAGCGGCCGCCATCAAAGTCGCTGCGCAGCCAGGCATCAACAATCGACTTGGCCAGCTCCGGCCCCACCACGCGGGCACCGATGGTGATGATTTGCGCGTCGTTGCTCTTGCTGGCGCGTTCTGCCGAATAGGTGTCGTGGCACTGCGCGGCGCGCACGCCCTTGACCTTGTTGGCCGAAATGGCCATGCCAATGCCGGTGCCGCACAGCAGCAGGGCGCGCTCGAACGCACCGCCCGCCACCTGCTCGGCCACGGCAAAAGCCACGTCCGGATAGAGCACGGGCTGGGCGTCATGGGTGCCGAAATCGGTGACCTCATGGCCGGCGTCGGACAGGTGTTTTTTGAGCATCTGCTTGAGGTCGTAGGCGGCCTCGTCACAGCCAATGGCAAGTTTCATGATGGTCTTTCGGGTGTGAAGTCAAACAGGATTGGCGGCGTCCAGCTGGTCTTGCAGCGAGCGCGCCATGGATTGCAGAATGAGGCAGCAGGAGGTGGCGCCGGCATCGAGCACACCAATGGAGCGCGGCCCCAGTCGGGCGGAGCGGCCAATGCGGGCTTGCAGGTCTTTGGTCGAATCGCGGCCCTGTTCGGCGGCGGCAGACAAGGCCTGCAGACAGGCCGAAAAGTCGGCACCGGCCGCGTGGGCTTCGCGGTAAGCGGCCAGCGCGGGCACCAGCGTGTCCATCAGCGTCTTGTCGCCGACCTGCGCATTGCCCATGCGCTGCACATTGGCCACGGCAGCGCTCAGCGCATCGCCAAACAAGGCGGCATCGAGCTGCGGGTGCGGCGCCAGTGTGGTCACAAAGCCCATGAAGAACTCGCCATACAAAGGCCCCATGGAGCCGCCGATGTCGTCCATCAACGCCTGCGAGAGCTGCTCCAGGGTCGCGGGCAGCTGCTGCGCCGTTGCGCCCAGCGCGTCCAGCCGCGTGCCGCAGCCAGTGAAGCCCTTGGCCATGTTGATGCCGTGGTCACCGTCGCCGATCAGGCCGTCGATTTCGCTGAGGTATTGGCGATTCGCCACGATGGTGTCGATCAGCTCGCGCACCAGCACACCGCTGGTGGCCAGCGGCACGGCGGCTCCGGTCACCCGCCGCGGCGCCAGGTCGGCGCCAGCGCTCACCCTGGTTTTTTCAGCCAATGCGGCCTGTGGTTCAATGCGGCCACCATAGCTGCGCGCGCGGGTTGCGCCGGGTGCGCCCACCACCGTGAGCCCAACCGACTGGCAGGGCTGCTGCAGGCAGGCCTCCAGCTCTTCGTCGAGCTTCATCACGGTCAGCGTGACGCCCATCATTTCCAGAGAGGTGAACAGGTTGCCGACCTGATTGAAGGCGATGGTGATACCGCGCGACTGCAGGCGCTGCGCCAGCTCACCGTAAAGGATGTACTGCTCCATCAGCGGTGTGGCGCCCAGGCCTGACACCAGCACGGCCACGCGGTCGCCCGCCACAAACGGCAGGTCCGGCAGCACCGCTGCCAGCATCAGGTCGGCCATCTCGGCTGCGCTGGCGATGGGGCGCACGTCAATGCCCGGTTCACCATGGTGACCAATGCCCACCTCCATGGTGCCGTGCGCAATGCTGAAATTGGCCTTGCCTACCGCCGGAATCACGCAAGCCGACAAACCGATACCGACGCTGCGGGTGTTGTCGATGGCCTTTTTGGCAGCCGCAATCACCTCATCAAGCGAGCCACCTTGGGCAGCGATTGCTGCGCCCACCTTCCACATGAAGACCTCGCCCGCCACGCCGCGACGCTTTGACTCGTCGCCCTTGGGTGCGGAGGCCACGTCGTCGTTGGCCACCACGGTCCTGACGGTGATGCCCTCGCGCTCGGCCATCTGCATGGCCATCTTCACGTTCATGTTGTCGCCAGCGTAGTTGCCATACAGGCAGGCCACACCCGCGCCGCCGTTGGCCGCGCGCATGGCGTCATGAAAACTCCTGGCGGTGGGCGAAGAAAAAATCTCACCGACCGCCACGGCGTCCAGCATGCCGTTGCCCACATAGCCGATGAAGGCCGGTTCATGGCCAGAGCCGCCACCGGTCACGACGCCCACCTTGCCAGTCTCGGGGGCCTGCACCCGCTGCACCACACGCGGGTTGGCGGGCGCGGCGCACACGGCATCAGCGTGAGCCGCCAGCCAGCCCTTGAGCATGTCTTCGACCACCAGGTCGGGGTTGTTGATGACGCGATTCATGCGCAAATCTCCATCCTCAGGGCTGGGCCAACGCGGGCACATCCAGGTGTTCGTTGACAAAAGCCAGCGCGGGCCGCAGCACCGCCTCGATGTCGGCCAGGGGTACGCGGTAGGGTGCGCGGCTGGGCTGGGCATTGGGCAGGCGGTGCAGGCGCATCGGGATCTCGATCGACAGGTTCATATCTGTCTGCGCCACGGCCCGCAGAATGCGCGCGCAATCAATCTGGCCCTGGCCCAGCGGCGTGAAGAAATAACCGGTGGCGTCAGCGCGCACGTCCTTGATGTGGGTATGCAGGCACAGCGGCATGGCCATCAACGCATCATCTGCCGGCACCACACCGGGTCGGTGCGAGATGGTGTTGCCCGCGTCGTAGTTCAGGCCCACCATCGGATGGTTGATGTCGGCCAGCAGACCGGGGCCGTCACTGGCGGTGTTAAGCAGGTTGTCGGAACCGTCGCCCGGGTTTTCCAGGCCGATCCGCAGGCCAATGGCCTCGGCATGGCGCGCCAGCACTTCAATGTTGCGGGAAAAGCGCTTGCGCAGCCGGCTCGCCGCGGCGTTGGTGTTGATGACGCGTGCGCCCAGCTCACGGGCGAAATCCATGCGCCCCAGAAAGACCTCGACCGCGTCGTCGCGCCCCAGATCGATGTGTGAGGACATTGCGTCGCAGGCGATGCCGGCATCGGCCAGCCAGCCTCGCCACAAGCGGATTTGCCTGGGTGAAAAGCTGCTCTCGTCGAAGGGTTCGGTGTAACCGACAATGAATGCAGGTTCCACATGTGTCGCACCACAGCGGGCTAGACTGGCCAGCATCTCTGGCGTTGAGTAGCCGTCGTAGGGCGCACCTGATACAGAAATAGTATGTTGTTTCATAGAGTACTTACTGACGAATCACTTGAGGGTCATGGCGGGCACATAGGAGACAAGTAGCAACACGCCAAAGGCCACCAGATAGAACGGTCCCATGGCGCGCACCGTCTCGCCCACCTTGACCTTCGCCAACGAGCTGGTGATGAACAGCGTGGTGCCTACTGGCGGTGTGTACAAGCCGATGGCCAGGTTCACCACCATCATCAGGCCCAGCTGCACCGGATCCATGCCAACGCTCTTTGCCAAGGGCAGGAACACCGGCGTGAGCAACAACACCGCAGCGGGCAAGTCGATGAACATGCCGACAAACAGCATCATCAGGTTCATCATCAAGATCACCAACCAGTCGGTGTGGATATTGCCCGTGACCCAGTCCGTGATGCTCTGGGGCATCTGGTCGAAGGTGAGCAACCAGCCGATCGTTGACGATGCCATGATGACAAGAAGCACCACCCCGGTGGCAATCCCGGCTTCAACAATGGCCGTATGCAGGCGCCTGATCGTCAGGTCGCGGTAAAGAATGCCGGACACCAGCGCAGCGTACAAGGTGGACAACACAGCCACTTCGGTCGGGGTGGCGATGCCGAAACGAAGAAACACCACGATAAAGACGGGCATCAAAACCGCGGGAAGCGACATGATCAGATCGCGGCGCATGGCCGCGCCGTTGACGGCGCCGGTCTCACGTGGAAGATTACGGCGCTTGCCAACCCACCAGCATGCCGTCATGAAGCCGCCGCACAGCAGCAAGCCGGGCAGGATACCGGCATAGAACAATGCGGCGATCGATGTGTTGGAGGACAGCGCGTACAGGATCAACGGGATAGACGGCGGAATGATGATGTCGATCGTCGCCGCCGAGGCCAGCGATGCCGCCGAGAACGCCATGGGGTAACCCAGGCGACGGTGCCAGGGCATCAACAGCGATCCAATGGCCGAGGCATCCGCAACCGCAGAACCCGAAACACCACCAAAAAGCGTGGACGAAAGAACCGACACCTGAGCCGGACCGCCATGCCAGCGTCCCACCACGTTCGACAGAACCCCGACCATGGCAGCACCGAGACGGCCACCCATCATGATCGCCCCGGTCAGCATGAAAAAGGGAATCGCGATCAGCGGGAAACTCTGCACCTGCGAGACCATCTGCTGCACCAGCAAGTCCAGCGGCACCCGGTCGGTCGTGGCTGCCGCCACCATTGCGGCCAGCAACAGCGCGTGTGCGATCGGAATCGCCGCGACCGCCGCGCCAAGGAAGACTGCCAATATCAGAATACTCATGACGGGCTCCGTTAGGTTAGCAGGCGCTTAAGCCTGTGCCTGCGCAAGGCTTGCGGCATCAACGTCGATACCTGCAGGAAACGAAATTTGCGCGGTCAGCACACGCCATGCCGACTGCAAGGCCAGTAGCGCCAACATCGCCAGACCGGCCAGCATGCAGCCGTAAGTCACAGAACCCGGAACCTGAAGAATCGGAGAATGTTCATCCGCGACGATCTCAAGCATGCCGTACGTGGCCCAGCACAGGGTGCCGTACATACCGGCCACGACCAGCCACACAAACACGCCGGTGACGCGTCGTATCGGCACGGCAACGGCGTCCATCAGGAACGTCGTGGCAATGTGACTGCCGTGCACGGCAGCCAGCACGACGCCAGCCATCACCAGCCAGGGAAACAGCAATTCCGGCAGCTCGTTGGCCCACTGCAGGCTGCCCCCGGTGCTGTAGCGCAGCAGGGTATTGATGACGAGAATAAGGAAGATCACGATCGATGTGATCCACAGGACAACCTTGCAGATGGCACTGATGACCTTCTCCAGCCAGCCTGACTCGACTTGCGACATGGGACTCTCCAAAGAATGGCCGACCTGCCCGCAGGCAGGTCGGCATCAACGCCGAATTGGACGTCTTACTGGGCGCGTGAAGCAGTGACCACCGTCTTGACGAAGGGTCCGATCGGGCTGGCCTCCCACTTGGTGACCACGCCTGAGGTGGCCTTCTGGAAGGCCGCCTTGTCCGGGCTGTCGATCTGTACACCCTTGGCTTTGAGTTCGCCGATGAGCGTGTCATCACTGTCTTTGGACAACTTGCGTTGCAGCGTTGTGGCCACTTTGGCAGCATCCTGAATCGCCTTGTGGTCCGCGTCGGAGAGACGGTCCCAGGTCTTCTTGCTCATCAGGAAAGGCGTCAATTCATATTTGTGGCCGGTCAGCGAGATGTACTTTTGGACTTCGTACAGCTTGGCCGACGCGATGTTGGTCAGGGGGTTTTCCTGACCATCGACCACGCCTTGCTGCAGGGCCACATAGAGCTCGGAGAACTTGATCTGCTGCGCTTCAGCACCCAGACTTTGCATGATGTCGACGGTGACCGAATCCGGCGGCGTGCGCATCTTCAGACCCTTGAGATCGTCGGGTTTGAGCAGCGGGCGTTTGCTGTTGCTCATCTGGCGAATGCCGTTGTCCCAGTAGCCCAGAACCACCAGGCCCTTGGCCGCAGATTTCTCAGCCAGTTCCTTGCCGACGGCACCGTCCAGGATCTTCCAGGCCTGCGGCAGATCCGCAAACAGGAAAGGCATGCCGAACGCGGCGTACTCGGGCACCGTGTTGGCAACGGCACCTTGCGAGTTTGCCGAGATGTCCAGCGCGCCGGTGCGCAGCGCGGTCACCATGGCGGAATCGTCACCCAGCTGCGAGGCGGGCGCGACCGTCACCTCGATGCGCCCGTTCGAACGCGCCTTGACCTCGTCAGCAAACTTGACAGCCGCCAGGTCGCGGATGCTGCCGGCCGGGTTGCCGTGGCCGAGCGTGAGCTTGGTCTGTTGCGCAGAAACCATGCCCGTTGTGGCCACCAAGGCGGTGACCAGCAGGGTGCGGCGCAGAAGCTTGAATTTGTTCGTCATGTTGTCTCCTATTTTTTGAAATGAAACCTGGCACGCGGCCAGGCGGTGGGAAAAAGCGAAATCAGTGAATCAGCATGCCGCCGTTCACATCCAGCGTGATGCCGGTGCAATAGCCCGACAGGTCGCTGGCGAGAAACACCACGCAACCGGCCACGTCATCGGGCGCGCCAATGTAGCCAAGGGGAATGCCGTCCAAGATGGCCTGGCGTTTGTCTTCAGGAATCAGCCCCTTGTTGATGTCGGTGGCAATCAGGCCCGGGGTCACACAGTTCACCCGGATGCCTGCACCGCCGTATTCACGCGCCATGGCACGGGCCAGGCCCAGCACACCGGCTTTGGCCGCCGAGTAATGCGGGCCACCCAGAATGCCACCGCCACGTTGTGCCGACACCGAGGAAATGCAGACGATGGAACCGCGTTTTTGCGCAAGCATAGTCGGCACCACGGCTTGTGATGCGATCAGCGTGCCGCGCAGGCTGACATCCAGCACCTCGTCATAGTCTGCCGGCGTGATGTCCAGCGTCTTGCGCGGCTGGGTGATGCCCGCGTTGTTGACCAACACATCAATTCGGCCCTTGGCCGCCAGCACTTGCGCCACTGCGGCATCACACGATGCCTTGTTGGTCACATCGGCCACCAGCCCCATGTGCTGCTCGCCGAGACGCGCCGCAGCAGCAGCCGGGTCAGCTTGGGCAAGGTCAAGAATGATGATGGTGGCGCCCTGCGCCGCCATCATGCGGGCCGTGGCAAAACCCAGGCCGTTGGGGCCGGCGCCGCCAGTGACGACGGCTACTCTGTCTTTAAGCAACATGTGTTGTCTCCTTGTAAATCTGGGCGCGATTCTGAATAAAAAACGGGCCCTCTACAAACGATAAAATCTCATTCTCAAGTGAATATCTGTCATGTTGCATTGCAATAAATCGCCCATTTGTCATGTTGCCACCCTTACCTTCGCTGCAGGCCTTTGAAGCCATTGCGCGCCGCCGCAGCTTCGCTTTGGCCGCTGCCGAGCTTCACCTGACACCGTCTGCCGTCAGTCACCAGGTGGCTCGTCTGGAAAATTTTTTGGGAGTCAAACTGTTTGAACGTTCGCCGCGCGGCGTCAAACTCAGCCCCGCTGGCGAGGCCTATCTGCAACGCGTGGCCGGGGCATTGGGCGCGATTGGTACGGCCACCGACGACCTGCGCCAAGGCGTTCGCAACTCGCTCTACGTCCATGCCAGCCCAAGCTTTGCCAGCCTGTGGCTGATGCCCCGTATCGGGCAGTTTGCGCAGTCGCACCCAGGCGTGTCATTGTTTCTTTCGGCCTCGCATCTGCACTCAGATTTCGAGCTGGGTCAGGTGGACATCGACATCCGCTACGGCGTGCCCGCTTGGCCACAACTGGTGGTCAAGCCTGTGTTTCATGAACCCATCATGCCGCTGGCCAGTGCAGCCTTCATTGAGCGCCATCAAATTCGCGCCCCGACAGATTTGTTGCAAGTGCCGCTGATTCAATCCACCGTCAGCATCGTGCAATGGGCCGACTGGTTTGCGCTGCATCCGCGCCTAAAAAAGCCCGAGCGCTTTGCCTTGCGCTTTGATCGCGCGCTGATGACGCTTGATGCGGCAGTGCAGGGTCTGGGCGTGGCGCTGGAGAGCACGGTCATTGGCGGCAATTACATCAAGGCCGGAAAACTGCAGCCGGTATTCGATCAAGCATGGGCCATACCCGTGCAGGCGCACTACGTCGTCTACCCTGAGCGCCATGGCTACCGGCCCGAGGCTGTGCAGTTTCTTGAGTGGCTGCGCGAGCAGGCGGGCGAACCAGCCGAAGCCAATCCGGCAAGCGAAGTCCATCAGCCCCTGAAACCGAAGGATTGAGGCGCCCTATTTCAGCGGTATGGGTGGCGTGGCCGGCAAGTGCACGGCGGTCACACTGCTTTTCGGGCTGCCATCGGCCAACTTGTCCGAATACACCAGATAGACCAACGTGTTGCACTTGTTGCCGACCATTCGCACCACACCATCAACAATAAACAAGGTCCGTGTGCCCAAGACCCTGGGAGTAATCGAGCACGGAAATAACCGTGGGCGTGACACGAAACAGGCGGAAACGGCGTTGGTCCCGGCCTGACCGATTCAATGGCGGTATTGCCATGACTTTGCCAACGCCACAACCCGCGCCAAAATACCTGCGTGTCTTAACGCTTCTTCGAACTCGACCGGATGATATAGTGTATTTTTAAATTAACACTTTAAATAAACCCGATATGCACCTCCGGCAAAGTTCCACACGTTTGGCGCAGCTGGCCCGCCAGTTCCCGGCGGTATTGATCCTTGGCGCGCGCCAGGTGGGCAAGACCACCTTGGCCCGGCAGGTGTTTTCTGACTTCAATTACCTTGACCTGGAAGACCCGGCGACTCGGGCGCTATTTGCTGAAGACCCGCGTTTTCAGTTGGAGGCACGCCAGGGTAAGGGGCTGATTCTGGACGAAGCACAGCGTCTGCCCATCGTGTTTGATGCGCTACGCGGTGCCATTGATGCCGATCGCCAGCGTATGGGCCGCTTTGTTATTCTGGGTTCGGCGCAGCCGGCCCTGGTGCGCCAGGTGGCCGAGAGTCTGGCAGGCCGCGTGGGTATTCTGGAACTGGCCCCGCTGACCGTGCAAGAGGCCAGCACGGGCGACGCACCCGTGGCCGACTATCGCACGCTGTGGTTATGCGGTGGTTTTCCGGATGCACTGGGCGCGGCCGCACGCGGCGGGAATTTTCGGGACTGGTGGGAGGCATATTTGCGCACCTATGCCGAGCGTGACTTGCCGGCCATGGGGGTGACCGCAGACCCCTTATTGATCCGCAAACTCCTCACCATGCTGGCACACGCGCAAGGCGGACTGGCGAACTTGAACCAGTTTGCCGCCTCACTGGGCCATTCGCAGCCCACCATTGCTCGTTACGTGGACATTTTGGAACAAAGCTTTCTGCTGCGCCGACTGCCGCCGTATTTTCGCAACGTGGGCAAGCGGCTGGTGAAGGCGCCCAAGCTGTACCTGCGCGATACCGGCCTGCTACATCACTTGCTTAATATCGATTCGTTGGACGTGCTCGACAGCCACCCAATTCGCGGTGCCAGTTGGGAAACCTTTGTGATTGAAGACCTGCTGCGCCGCGAAGCTTTGGACTATCCGCATGGTGTTGCACACTTCTGGCGCACGGCTGGTGGTGCCGAGGTGGACTTGCTGCTGGAGCGCGCTGGCGCACTTCATGCCGTGGAAATCAAAACTGCACGCGCCACCTCGCCCTACCTCGCCCGTGGCCTGCGTGCCATCATGGAAGACACCGGTGCAGCCAGTGCCACCATCATCGACCAGGGGCCGGGGATTGACCCCCTGGCACCGGGCGTGACGCGCCGTGGCTTTGACGAATCGGTGACATGCTTGCCCGCGCAGTGACGATACCTGGTTGCTTCTCAAGGGCCATTCTACGGATGGCACCCAATCAAATGTCAATATTCCCCGCCTGCAGCGCATTGGTTTCAATGAACTCGCGGCGCGGTTCGACCTCGTCGCCCATCAGCATGGTGAACACCTTGTCGGCCTCGATGGCGTCGTCGATCTGCACCCGCAGCAAAATGCGCACCGCCGGGTCCATGGTGGTTTCCCAGAGCTGTTCGGGGTTCATTTCACCCAGCCCTTTGTAACGCTGGCGGCTGGTTGAGCCTTCGGCCTGGGCAATCAACCAGGCCATGGCCTCGCGGAAATCATTGACCTTTTGTTCTTTTTGACGCTCGCCTTCGCCACGCGTCACCCGCGCTCCTTCGCTGAGCAAGCCCTTGAAGGTCTTGGCAACTTCGCTCAGGGCCGCGTAGTCGGCACCGTGCACAAAGTCCTGCGTCAGCACGCTGCTCTTGATGTTGCCGTGCAGACGGCGGCTGATACGCAAAATGGGCTTGTCGCTACGCACGTCAAATTCGCCCGCCACTTCGGCGTCTGGCAACTGGGCCTGCAGGGCGATGGCCGAGACCTCGGCGTCGGCCACCGTGTCAAGGTTCAGCGCCACACCGTCGGCAATGGCGCGCAAGGCCGACACGTCGAGAAAGTTCGCCAGGCGGGCAATCACGGTCTGGGCCTGCTGGTGCTTGCGCGCCAGCTCGGTGAGCGCGTCACCCGTCAAGGCCGTGCTGTTGTCACCCCCGGTGTAGACCGTGGCATGGACCAGCGCCACGCGCAGCAAGAAGTTGTCAAGGTCAGTGGCACCCTGCAGGTACAGCTCTTCGCGGCCGGCCTTCACCTTGTAGAGCGGCGGCTGGGCGATGTAAATGTGACCGCGCTCCACCAACTCAGGCATCTGGCGGTAAAAGAAGGTCAGCAGCAGGGTGCGGATGTGGGCGCCGTCAACGTCGGCGTCGGTCATGATGATGATGCGGTGGTAGCGCAGCTTGGCCACATCAAAGTCGTCATTGCCGGTGCTGCCGCCGGCCTTGCCGATGCCGGTGCCCAGGGCGGTGATGAGCGTCAAAATCTCGTTGCTGGTGAGCAGCTTCTCGTAGCGCGCTTTTTCCACGTTCAAAATCTTGCCGCGCAGCGGCAGAATCGCCTGGAATTTGCGGTCGCGGCCCTGCTTGGCAGAGCCACCGGCGGAGTCACCCTCGACGATGTAGATCTCGCACAGCGCCGGGTCTTTTTCCTGGCAGTCGGCCAGCTTGCCGGGCAGGCCCATGCCGTCGAGCACGCCCTTGCGGCGCGTCATGTCGCGGGCCTTGCGGGCGGCTTCGCGGGCACGGGCAGCCTCGACAATTTTGCCGACGATGATCTTGGCGTCGGCCGGGCGTTCCTGCAGGTAGTCCCACAGCAGCTTGCTAACAATATCTTCCACCGGGCCGCGCACTTCGCTCGACACCAGCTTGTCCTTGGTCTGGCTGGAGAACTTGGGCTCGGGCACCTTGACGCTGAGCACGCAGGTCAGACCTTCGCGCATGTCGTCACCGGTCACTTCGACCTTGGCTTTTTTGGCAATTTCGCTGTCGTCGATGTATTTATTGATGATGCGCGTCATGGCCGCGCGCAGGCCGGTCAGGTGGGTGCCGCCGTCACGTTGCGGGATGTTGTTGGTGAAACACAGCACCTGCTCGTTGTAGCCGCTGTTCCACTGCATCGCCACTTCAACACCAATATTGGTGTCCTGGTCGCTCTGGCGGTCACCCATGGCGTGGAAGATGTTGGGATTCAGGACGGTCTTGCCCTTGTTGATGAAGTTCACAAACCCGCGCACGCCGTCCGCGCCGGAAAAGTCGTCTTCCTTGCCGGTGCGCTCGTCCTTCAGGCGAATGCGCACGCCGTTGTTCAAAAAGCTCAGTTCACGCAGGCGCTTGCTGAGAATCTCATAGTGAAAATCGTGGTTTTCCTTGAAGATATCGGTGTCAGGCAAAAAATGCACTTCGGTGCCACGGCGCTCAGTCTCACCGGTGACACGCATGGGCGACACGTCGACGCCATTGACGCTTTCCACCAGGCGGTTTTGCACAAAACCCTTGCTGAATTCGAGCACATGGACCTTTCCGTCGCGGCGCACGATGAGGCGCAGCATTTTGCTCAAAGCGTTGACACAACTGACGCCCACGCCATGCAGCCCGCCCGAGACCTTGTAGCTGTTCTGGTTGAACTTGCCACCGGCGTGCAGCTCGGTCAGGGCGATCTCGGCTGCGCTGCGTTTGGGCTCGTGTTTGTCATCCATCTTGACGCCGGTCGGGATGCCCCGGCCATTGTCGACCACCGACACCGAGTTGTCGGTGTGAATGGTGACCAGGATGTCGTCGCAATGGCCGGCCAGCGACTCGTCGATCGAGTTGTCCACCACCTCAAACACCAAATGGTGCAGGCCGGTGCCGTCACTGGTGTCGCCAATGTACATGCCGGGGCGCTTGCGCACCGCTTCCAGGCCTTCAAGGATCTGGATCGACCCTTCACCGTAAGCTTCGGAAGCGCCTGCCTGGTGGGCATCAATGGTGGGCTGAAAGTTGGAGCTGTCGGCCTTGCCTTCGCCCGTGTGAACGGCATTTTCAGGGGTTTGGGCGGGCGTGTTTTCTTCGGTCATGGCGGAGTCAGTGAATTTTTAAAAGGGGCAAGGCAGCGGGCGCTGCGATTGAAATGCTAGATGCGCATTGGCATCACCACATACTTGAACGTGGTGTTGTCGGGAATGGTGAACAGCGCCGAGCTGTTGCCGTCGGAGAGTTCCAGCGTCACCATGTCTTGCGACATGTTGCTGAGTGCATCAATGAGGTAGGTCACATTGAAGCCGATTTCGATGCTGTCACCGCCGTAGTCGATGTCAAGCTCGTCCACGGCCTCTTCCTGCTCGGCGTTGTTGGCGGCCACGCGCAGGGTGCCGGGGTCAATGTTGAGGCGCACACCCTTGAACTTTTCACTGGTCAAAATGGCGGTGCGCTGCAAGGTGGCGAGCAGCGCGCTGCGGCCCAGGGTGATGCTGTTCTTATGGTTGCGCGGAATCACGCGGTTGTAGTCGGGGAACTTGCCCTCGACCAGTTTGGTGACGAATTCCATGCCGTCGAAGCTGAACTTGGCCTGGTTGTTGGCAAATTGCATCTCGATGGCGCCTTCGGCATCGGACAACAGACGTTGCAGTTCCAGCACGGTCTTGCGCGGCAAGATGACCTCTTGCTTGGGCACTTCGACGTCAAGCGTGGCACTGGCAAACGCCAGCCGGTGGCCGTCGGTGGCCACCAGACTGAGCTGCTTGCCCTCAACCACAAACAAAATACCGTTGAGGTAATAACGAATGTCGTGCACCGCCATGGCAAACGACACCTGGCTCAGCAAGGCTTTGAGTGTTTTTTGCGGCACGCTGAAGGCCGGGCCAAAGTTGGCCGACTCCTGCACCAGCGGAAAGTCTTCGGCAGGCATGGTTTGCAGCGTGAACTTGCTTTTGCCACCCTTGAGGATGAGTTTAGCGGCACTGGATTCGAGCGACACCAGCTGGTCGGACGGCATGGTACGCAAAATGTCAATCAGCTTGCGCGCCCCCACCGTGGTGGTGAAGTCACCGGTGTCACCACCCAGTTCGGCGGCCGTGCGGATCTGGATTTCCAGGTCGCTGGTGGTGAGTTGCAAGGCATCGCCCGTTTTGCGAATCAGCACGTTGGCCAGAATAGGCAAGGTATGGCGACGCTCAACAATGCCCGAGACCGCCTGCAAAACCGACAAAACCTTGTCCTGGGTGGCTTTTAAAACAATCATGTCTTCCTCTTGGGTTCAATGGCGAATAAGCTGGATCCCGATTGGCCCAGACCAGCTTGCGATAAATTGGCTATTTTCCCACTCATTTGCATCAGCCTTTTGGCATCAACCTTTAAGTGTTTGTTCCAGCACGTGTAATTGCTGGTTGAGTTCAGTGACCTGCTGGCGCTCGGTGCCGATCTTGCGCACCGCGTGCAGCACCGTGGTGTGGTCACGTCCGCCAAACATTTCTCCGATTTCGGGCAGGCTTTTTTGCGTCAGTTCCTTGGCCAGGTACATGGCAATCTGGCGCGGCCGGGCAATACTGGCCGGCCGCTTCTTGGAATACATGTCGGCGATCTTGATTTTGTAGTAGTCCGCCACCGTTTTCTGGATGTTTTCTACCGATATCTGGCGATTCTGAATGGACAGCAGGTCGCGCAGCGCCTCGCGAGCCAGCAGGATCGAGATTTCTTTTTGGTTGAAACGCGAATAAGCCAGAATCTTGCGCAAGGCGCCTTCGAGCTCGCGCACGTTGGAGCGCACATTTTTGGCCACAAAAAAGGCCACCTCTTCGGGCATCACAATGCCCTCGGCCTGCGCCTTGTTGATCAAAATGGCGACCCGCATTTCGAGTTCGGGCGGCTCGATGGCCACCGTCAGGCCGGAATCAAAACGCGACACCAGGCGCTCATGAATGTCAGCCAGGCCCTTGGGGTAGGTGTCGCTGGTCATGACAATATGCGACTTTTTGGCCAGCAAGGCCTCAAAGGCGTTAAAAAACTCCTCTTGCGTGCGTTCCTTGTTGGCAAAAAACTGCACGTCATCGATCAACAGCAAATCCAGCGAGTGGTAGCGTTCCTTGAATTCATCAAACGCCTTGCGCTGGTAGGCTTTCACCACATCGGTGACGAATTGCTCGGCATGGATGTAGAGCACCTTGGCATTGGGGTGGTCGGCCATCAACTGGTTGCCCACCGCGTGCATCAGGTGGGTTTTGCCCAGGCCTACACCGCCATAAATGAACAGCGGGTTGTACAAATGACCCGGCATGCCGGCCACGTGCATGGCCGCCGCACGCGCCATGCGGTTGGCACTACCTTCGACCAGGGTGTCAAACGTCAACGACGTGTTGAGTCGGCTTTTCAGGGGCTCGGCCGGGCGAAAGTGGTCGGCCTCAGCCAGCGTCTCCAACAGCACGGCAGCGCTCGCCGTCTTGGGTTCGGGTTTGCGCACCACGGCCTCCCGGGCGGCCAGCGCCAGCTCGATCTGCACGGTTTGACCGGTCAAACGCTCCATGATCAAAGCCAGCTTGTGGCTGTATTGGGCCCGGATCCAATCCATTTTGAAACGGTTGGCGACAAAAACGGTGACCTTGGTCAAGTCATCGGCCACCTGGGCTGTCAGTGGCTTGATCCAGGTCTGAAACTGTTGTTCGGGGAGCTCCTGCGCCAGTTGATCAATACAGGCTTGCCAAAAATCTGTGCCGCCAGGGTCTGCTGCGGCTTGGGGTTGGGGGTGGGGGCCCAGGGTCATTGTGTGCTTGGTTTCTGTGGATAATTGTGATTTCTGACACCCTTGATTCTAATTTATCAAACAGTTATCCACACTACGGGTCTTCCCGTGATTTACCAACCTCTGAAAAGTTTGCGATAATCTGCGGTTTCGCCGGAACTGTTCGGGTGAAATTAACGTTGATGCCGCTGGCATATTCAATCAAACAGAGGCTGCTTGCCTCTGAAGCTTCTTAGGATTTCCGAAAATGAAACGCACTTACCAACCCTCCAAGATTCGTCGCGCCCGTACCCATGGCTTTTTGGTGCGCATGAAAACCCGTGGCGGTCGTGCCGTCATCAATGCGCGCCGCGCCAAAGGCCGCAAGCGTCTGGCCGTTTAATCTAACGCTTGACGAAGTCTGCCCACGTTTGCCACAACGCTTGACTGATCTTGCAACGACTCAAAAGTCGGCGCCAATTTCAAGCCGTGCTGGCGGGGTCAACCCTGGCGCGTACGCCACACTTTGCACTGCACACTGTGGCGCTGAACGCTGATCCAGTGGACTTGGCAGCAAAACCACTGTTCAACGTGCCAGACGTGTGGCTCGGCGCGATGGTGCCCAAACGCTGGGCCAAACGCGCCGTGACCCGCAACGCACTGAAACGCCAGATCTACGCCGTGAGCGACCTATACCTGGCGCAATTGCCTGCGGCTGCTTATGTGGTTCGGCTGCGCAGTGGTTTTGACCGGATGCAGTTCTTGAGCGCGAGCTCACAAGCCCTGAAACTGGCGGCACGCACTGAAATGCATCAGTTGCTCGACCGGGCCACGCGCGTGCTGCCCGGTGCATTGACGCAGGTAACCGCATGATGGCGCGCTTACTGATTCTGCTGGTCAAGGGCTATCGGCTCTTTTTGAGTCCATGGCTGGGCTCATCGTGTCGTTTTGAGCCCACTTGCTCCGTTTATGGCTTGCAAGCCCTGCAACGTTTTGGTGCAGCCAAGGGCGGCTACCTTATGCTGCATCGCATTGGTCGTTGTCACCCCTGGTGTGACGGCGGACTCGATCCGGTGCCTGAGGCATCGGCCAAGGCTTCGTCCCATTTGTTTACCCGGTTGATTCCCTCTTCCACTCAAAAGAAATCCTCATGAACGATATCCGCCGCACCATCTTGTGGGTGATTTTTGGTTTTTCCCTGGTCATGTTGTGGGATCAATGGCAGGTGTACAACGGCCGCAAAGCCACATTCTTCCCCGGCCCCACACCTGCCGTCGTGCAACCCCAAGGTCCAACGGGCGCGGCCAGCGTGCCCAGTAGCGTACCGGCTGCGGCCAGCAGCGTGGCAGGCGCCGAACAGATTGCCGGAGCAGTGCCGGCACAGGCAACACCAGTGACGGCACCCACCGTAGCGCGTGAGCGGGTCGAGGTCCAGACCGATGTGTTCAAGCTCACTTTTGACACCGAAGGCGGCTCGCTGGTCAAGGCCGAGATGCTCAAACACGCCGACATGGCAGACAAGAACCAGAATTTCATTCTGTTTGACGACAGCAAAGATCGTGTTTACCTTGCCCAGTCAGGCCTGATTGCCGGCGCGGGTGGCCCGGCGCTGCCGACCCACAAGTCGGTGATGACGCTGGCCCCGGGCGAGCGCAGCCTGAAAGAGGGCAGCCAAAACTTGGAACTGCGATTTGAGTCGGCAGCGGTGGGTGGCGTTCAATTGGTCAAGACCTACACCCTGACACGCGGCAGTTACGTCGTCGCGGTCAAACACGAGGTGGTTAATGTCGGTGCCAGCGCTGTTGCGCCGCAGCTTTACCTGCAATTGGTGCGTGATGGTAACAAGCCACCGGGCGAGTCGTCGTTTTATTTCACCTTTACCGGCCCGGCGGTTTACACCGATGCCCAAAAATACCAAAAAGTCGAGTTTTCCGACATTGAAAAAGGCAAGGTCGACATTGAAAAGTCGGCCCAAAATGGCTACGTGGCCATGGTGCAACATTACTTTGCCAGCGCCTGGCTGCTGGCAGACGGCATCAAACGCGACCTGTTCATGCGCAAGGTCGATACCAACTTGTACTCCGTGGGCATGATTGCCCCGCTGGAATCCATCGCGCCTGGTGCCCGCAAAACGGTAGTCACCACACTCTACGCCGGTCCGCAGGAAGAAAAAATCCTGGAAGCTTTGACACCCGGGCTGGAACTGGTCAAGGATTATGGCTGGCTGACCATTCTGGCCAAACCGCTGTACTGGTTGCTGGACAAGCTACACAGCTTCATCAGCAACTGGGGCTGGTCGATTGTGGCCCTGGTGCTGTTGCTCAAGGCAGCGTTTTACTGGCTCAACGCCAAGGCCTATTCAAGCATGGCCAAAATGAAGGCGGTGAACCCGCGCATCATGGAAATGCGTGAGCGCCTGAAAGACAACCCGCAGCAAATGCAGCAGGAAATGATGCGCATTTACCGCGAGGAAAAAGTCAACCCGATGGGCGGCTGCTTCCCGATCATGATCCAGATCCCGGTGTTTATTGCGCTGTACTGGGTGCTGCTGGCCAGCGTCGAAATGCGCAACGCGCCCTGGATCGGCTGGATTCACGACTTGTCAAGCCCTGATCCGTTTTACATTTTGCCGATTGTCATGACCCTGACCACGGTGCTGCAGACCTCGCTCAATCCGGCCCCGCCAGACCCCTTGCAAGCCAAGATGATGTGGTTCATGCCGCTGGCGTTCAGCGTGATGTTCTTCTTCTTCCCGGCCGGCTTGGTGCTGTACTGGATCACCAACAACGTGCTGTCGATTGCCCAGCAGTGGGTCATCAACACCCGCATGGGTGTGCCGCCAAAGTTTCACTTACCCAAGTTCTGAAGCCTTGTGGGACAGACCAAAGCTACACGCAGTGAGCGTGCTCTGTCCCCAACACTTCGTCGGATGTCCACCTTGTGGGACAGACCGCAGTGACACGAAGTGCGCCAGCTCCGTCCCCAACACTTCGTCGGACTGACACCCCGTGAGCTTGCCACGCCACAGTGACCCGATCGTGGCCATTGCCACGGCGCCAGGTCGGGGTGCGGTGGGCATGGTGCGTGTCAGTGGCCGCGGCCTGAATGACCTGGTGCTGGCCCTGTGCGGGCGCACCCTTAAGCCCCGCGAAGCCAGTTACACCCCTTTTCTGGACGCCAACGGCCAGGCCATCGACCATGGTCTGGCGCTTTATTTTGTGGCACCACATTCCTTCACCGGCGAAGAGGTGCTGGAGCTGCAAGCCCACGGCGGGCCGGTGGTATTGCAATTGCTGCTGGCGCGCTGCCTGCAGGCGGGCGCCGAGCCCGGCGCAGGCGGCGCACCCCGGCTCGCGCATCTGCGGGTAGCGCTGCCGGGTGAGTTTTCCGAGCGTGCTTTTCTCAATGACAAGATCGATCTGGCCCAGGCCGAAGCCATTGCCGACCTGATTGATGCCAGCACTGAAGCCGCTGCACGCAGCGCCAGTCGTTCGCTGGCGGGGGCCTTTTCGCAGGAAATTCACCAATTACGCGATGCCCTGATTCATTTGCGTATGCTGGTCGAGGCGACGCTGGATTTCCCCGAAGAAGACATCGATTTTTTGCGCCAGGCCGATGCGCAAGGGCAGCTTGACCGGCTGGAACAAAGCCTTGCCTCAGTGATGGCCCGCGCACAACAGGGTTCGCTGCTGCGCGAAGGCATCAAGGTGGTGATTGCCGGCCAGCCCAACGCCGGCAAGTCGTCGCTGCTCAACGCCCTGGCCGGCGCCGAGCTGGCCATCGTCACCGCCATCCCGGGCACCACCCGCGACAAAGTGCAGCAGACCATCCAAATTGAAGGCGTGCCGGTGCATGTGATTGACACCGCCGGGCTGCGCGAAAGCGAGGACGAGGTTGAAAAAATTGGCATCGAACACGCCTGGGAAGCCATTGCGCACGCCGATGCGGTGCTGTTCCTGCACGATTTGACACGCGTCGACCAGGCGGCCTACCAGGCGAATGATGCGGCGATTGCCCAAACCATTGGCCAAAAACTTCCAAAGCAGGTGCCGGTGATCGAGGTCTGGAACAAGCTGGACGCAGCCACGGCACCTGGCCTGCCCAACGGATTGCAGCTGTCCGCCAAAACCGGGGCGGGGCTCGACGCGCTGCGCCATAAGCTGCTCCAGGTGGCAGGCTGGCAATCGGGCTCAGAAGGTATTTTCATGGCCCGCGAGCGCCATGTGCAGGCCTTGCAGCAGACCCAGGGCCACCTGGTTTGGGCGCAAATACATCTGACAGCCCAAGCGCAAGCGCTGGATCTGCTGGCTGAAGAACTGCGCCTGGCGCAAAACGCCCTGGGTGAGATTACCGGTGAGTTCACGTCCGACGATTTGCTCGGCGTGATTTTTTCAAGTTTTTGTATCGGCAAATAAACTGGCTGGAGGGCGCAGCGGCGCATCCAGCAGGGCGCTGGCGCGCCGACCGCGTTCGCCTAGAAAAAATTCCTTGATGAACGGGTGTGGCTGTGCCATCACCTCGGCGGCGCTGCCGCTCGCCACAATGTGCCGATCTGCCACCACGGCGATGCGGGTGGACAGCTCCAGCAGCGTGTCAAGGTCGTGTGTGACCATGACCACGGTCAGGCCAAGTTCCTGGTGCAACGACTGCAGCAGTGCACAAAACTCGTCGGCGCTGCCGGGGTCCAGGCCAGCGGTTGGCTCGTCGAGCAGCAACAGTGGCGGGTCCATGATCAGGGCGCGCGCCAGTGCCGCCCGTTTGACCATGCCGCCCGACAAATCAGCCGGCATCTTGTGCGCCGCGGTCGGGTTCAACCCGACCATGCGCAGCTTGACCATGGCGACATCCAGAATCAGGTCATTGGGCAGGGTTTTAAGTTCGCGCAGGGCAAACGCAATGTTGTCGAGCACGCTGAAGGCCGAGAACAGGGCACCATGCTGAAATAACATGCCGACCCGGCTGGCCGCACCTTCGCGCCCCATGCTAGACGCGGCCTCGCCCAAGACCTTGACGCTTCCGCGCGTCGGCACGGCCAGCCCCAGCATCTGGCGTAGCAGCACGGTCTTGCCGCTGCCGGAGCCGCCCACAATCGACACCAGCTCGCCCGTCTCAATGCGCAGATTCAGGTCCTGATGGATCACCGCGTCGCGCCCGGCCTCGTGAAACACCGACCACAATTTGTCAATTTCAACCACGGGCGGCGTCATAAACCGACATTTTTGAAAACCACGGCAAACACCGCATCGACCAGCAGCACCACTGTGATGGCCGTGACCACCGAGGCGGTAGTGCCCTGACCCAGGCTTTCGGTGTTGGGTTTGACGCGCAAGCCGTAGTGGCAGCCGATCAGCGCAATCAGCAGGCCGAACACCACCGACTTGCCCAGGGCCAGCCACAGGTTGCTGATAGCCACGGCGCGTGGCAAAGTGGCAAAAAAATAGGCTGGCGTCACACCCAGCACCACGTCGGCGGCCAACATGCCGCCCAGCAGCGCGGCCAGCGTGGTCCAGACGCTGATCAAGGGCATGGCCATGGCCATGGCGATGGCGCGTGGCAGCACCAGCCGATAACCCTGGGCAATGCCCATGACACGCATGGCGTCGAGCTCTTCGGTGACGCGCATCACGCCAATTTGCGCGGTGATGGCCGAGCCCGAACGCCCGGCAATCAAAATTGCCGCCAGCATCGGGCCCAGTTCACGAATGATCGACAGGCCCAGAATATTGACAATAAAAGTGTCAGCACCAAACAAGCGCAACTGGCGCGACATCAGGTAGGCCAGCACCACCCCGATGGTAAAACCAACCAACGCCGTCACTGGCAAGGCCCGGGCGCCGATCCGGAACAGGTGACCCGAGACGTCACGCCACGGCCCGCGCTGGGGGGCGCGCAACAGCGCCATGGCATCGAGCAGCAGTTGGCCCAACAGCGCCAACAGCCCCACAAGGTGATCCCAGAGCAGCCAGAGTTGCTCACCCAGGCGCAAAAAAAGTTGCCAGGCCGTGCGGCGCGCAGGTTTGACAGCGGGTGCCGTAAAGCGCGCTACCCGCTCCAGCATGACGCGCTGACCGGGCTGCCATTGCAGTTGTGCTGGCTGTTGGTGGCCCCATGTGTTCCACAACAGCTGTGCACCGGTGTGGTCGAGCCGGGAAATGGCTTGTAAATCCCAAGTCACGGCACCCTGGGTGGCCACGTCAGCCAAACCCTGGCTGATGCGGCTCCAGGTGGCGGATTCGGCCAGGCGCGCCGCGCTCCAGCAACCGCCCAGCACCACGCATGGCGCGCCATCGGGGGCGGTTTGCAGGGTCAGCGTGGGGACGACATCGGGCATGGTGTACAGGAAGATATGGAATGGTAACGGCAAAGCGATGGGTGGCTGGTTTTTCGACTTTCTTCGCGACATGCGGCAAAATGCCTACAGAGACAAAGCGCCCGTGTGCGCTGTGACCACAAATATCAGAAAGTGATTCGCCATGAACACCTCCTATGACTACATCATCATCGGCGCTGGCACCGCGGGCTGCCTGCTGGCCAACCGTTTGTCGCAGGAGGCGTCCAAACGCGTGCTATTAATCGAGGCGGGGCGCGCTGACAACTACCACTGGATTCACATCCCGGTGGGTTACCTGTATTGCATTGGCAATGAGCGCACCGACTGGCTGTACAAGACCGAGCCCGATGTCGGCCTGAACGGCCGCAGCCTGCGCTACCCGCGCGGCAAGGTACTGGGCGGCTGCAGCAGTATCAACGGCATGATTTACATGCGCGGCCAGGCACGCGACTACGACGCCTGGGCGCAGCTTACCGGCGACAAGGCCTGGGGCTGGCAGAACAGCCTGCCCGACTTCATGGCCCATGAAAGCCATTACCGGCTCGATGGTGCGCCTGCCAGTCAAAACCCGGGCCAGTTGGGTCAGTTCAGCCAGTTTCACGGCGCAGGCGGAGAGTGGCGGGTAGAGAAACAGCGCCTGCGCTGGGACGTGCTTGATGCCTTTGCCCGGGCCGCACAACAGGCCGGAATTCCCGCAACCGACGACTTTAATCAGGGTGACAACGAAGGAGTGGGTTATTTTGAGGTCAACCAGCGCAGCGGCTGGCGCTGGAACACCGCCAAGGCTTTTTTACGCCCCACGTGTATGAGCCGCCCCAACTTCACGCTCTGGACCTCGGCCCAGGTGGTCAAACTCGCCATCGAAGCGCAAGCCAACGGACAGTTGCGCTGCACCGGTGTCGAGGTGCAGACGCCCAACGGCCGGGTCAACGCGCAGGCCAGCGGCGAGGTCATTTTGAGCGCCGGCAGCATTGGCTCGCCGCAGATTTTGCAACTCTCCGGCATTGGCCCGGGCACCTTATTGCAGCAGCACGGCGTCAAAGTAGTGCATGACGCGCCCGGCGTGGGCGCGAACCTGCAGGACCATCTGCAGATTCGTTCGGTGTACAAGGTGCAGGACGTCAAGACCCTCAACGTGCAGGCCAATTCGCTGTGGGGCAAGGCCATGATCGGACTGGAATATGCGCTCAAGCGCAGCGGCCCGATGAGCATGGCGCCAAGCCAGCTGGGCGCCTTTACCCGCAGCGACCCGAGCCAGCCCTACCCCAACGTCGAGTACCACGTGCAGCCACTCAGCCTGGAAGCCTTTGGCGAGCCGCTGCACAGCTTTCCGGCGTTCACCGCAAGCGTTTGCAACCTCAACCCCAGCAGCCGGGGCAGCGTGCAGATCAAGTCGCCTGACTTCTCGGCCGCACCCGCCATTGCACCCAACTACCTGAGCACCGAGATGGACTGCAAGGTGGCGGCTGATTCGTTGCGCCTGACCCGTGCCATCGTGGCGCAACCGGCGCTGGCCAGGTACCAGCCGCAAGAGTTCAAACCCGGTGTGCAGTACCAGAGCGACGACGACCTGACCCGCCTGGCCGGCGACATTGCCACCACCATTTTTCATCCGGTGGGCACCACCAAAATGGGCCGCGCAGATGACCCGCTGGCCGTGCTTGACGCGCACCTTCGGGTGCGTGGACCGGGCGGTGTGGTTGCGGGCTTGCGTGTGGTGGATGCCGGTGCCATGCCCATCATCACCAGTGGCAACACCAATTCGCCCACCCTGATGATGGCCGAAAAGGCGGCACGTTGGATCAGCGCGGGGGTGTGACGGACCGGTGCATCGAAATAGTCCTGGCCTAGGGTAATTCCTGATGGCACTACACCAAATTGGCGCCTAAAGTCGCTCCCATCGCTTGATAGAAATGTGCTAATTCAAGCGAAAGGCCCCAGGAGATCATGCCCGCAAGGGTCGAAAAACAAACAGAAACAAGGCACCGGCAAACCCGGTGCCTTTTTCATTTGGATCGACAATGCAGCCATGGAATTGCTCATTGTCTCTGTTGCGTCCCTCTTTGCCGGTTTTGTCGATTCCATCGTCGGTGGTGGCGGACTGATTCTGGTTCCCGCCCTGTTTGCCACCTTTCCCAATGCGCATCCAGCCACGCTGTTCGGTACCAATAAAGGTGCCTCGGTGTGGGGCACGGCCATGGCCACCTGGCAATACAGCCAAAAAGTCCAGATGCGCTGGGCCGCGCTGCTGCCAGCGGCGGGCGCGGGACTGCTGGCCTCTTTTGCCGGGGCCTGGCTGGTCACCGTGGTGTCACCCGAATTCTTGCGCAAGGTCTTGCCTTTTGTCTTGCTGATGGTGTTGCTCTATACCCTGGTCAAAAAGGAACTCGGCCGCACCCATGCCCCGAACTATTCTGGCGTGCAGGAACAGCTCATCGCCGCCGGGATCGGTGCCGTGATTGGCTTCTATGATGGTTTTTTTGGTCCGGGCACCGGCAGTTTCCTGGTGTTTTTGTTTGTACGCCTGCTGGGTTACGACTTTTTAAGCGCATCGGCTGCCGCCAAGCTGGTCAACACCGCCACCAACGTGTCAGCACTGGCACTGTTCATCGCCACGGGCCACATCTGGTGGCACTTTGTGCTGGCCATGGCGCTGGCCAATGTGCTCGGCAGTCTGCTGGGCACCCGGCTGGCTCTCAAGCATGGCACTGGTTTTGTGCGGGTCGTATTTTTGCTGGTGGTGAGTGCGCTGATCCTCAAGACCAGTTATGACGCGTTTGTGCGCTGATCCTGCCGGCGCTTGCCTCAGTGCGGGGTGACCACCGGGGCTGATGCGGCGGCTTGCGCGCCACGCGGCCAGGGCACGTCGACGGCCAGCCGCGCTTGACCCACGGGCGCAGATGCCACGCCCTTGCGCACCAGGGCCAGGTCCTCCTCGTTGGGGTATTGACCCAGCAACCAGTAATCGAACGCACGCCGGGCCATCGGAGCGGCAGAGACCGAACCAAAACCAGCGTTTTCAACAATCACGGCAATTGCCATTTTGGGATCTTCGGCCGGCGCAAAGGCAATGTAGAGCGCGTGGTCGCGCTGGCGCTCTTCCATCCGCGATGCGTTGTATTTTTCATTTTTACCAAGCGACACGGCCTGCGCGGTACCGGTTTTACCGCCGCTGAGGTAACCGGCGCCGGCAAACACGCGGCGCGAGGTGCCGTCTTGCGTCACCCCCACCATGGCACGGCGAATGGTATCCAGATGTTCCGTCTTAAAGCCCAGGTTTTCGGCCGGCTGGGCTGGCACCGGCACGTTGACCTGGGTACTGGCGTCCTGGGTGGCCAGCACCAGTTGGGGCGGGTGCTTGACACCATTGTTGGCAACAATGGCAGTCGCCTGCGCCAGCTGCAGCATGGTGAAACTGTTGTAGCCCTGACCAATCCCCAACGAAATGGTTTCCCCGGCGTACCATCGCTGCTGCTCCGGGCGTTTAAAGTAATTGCGTTTCCATTCCTGGTTGGGCAACACACCGCGCACCTCGCCATGGATGTCAATGCCGGTGAGCTGACCAAAACCCAGCGGCTTCATGAAGTCGTGCATGGCCTCGACACCCAACTCGTTGGCCAGCGAATAAAAGTAGACGTTGCTCGACTCGACAATCGCGCGGTGCATGTCCATGATGCCGCCACGCTCGTTTTCTGGGCTGCCAAAGCGGTGGCCGCCAAACATGAAAAATCCGGGGTCGTTGATCTGCATGCTGGCCGAGCGCTTGCCCGTACTCAAGGCCGCCAGGGCCATGAAAGGCTTGTAAGTAGAGCCCGGCGGGTAGGTGCCGCGCAGCGCCCGGTTCAACAGGGGTTTGTCGATCGACTCGTTGAGCCCCTGCCAGCTTTCCTGGTCAATGCCTTCGACAAACAGATTGGGGTCAAACGTGGGCTTGCTGACAAAAGCCAGCACCTCGCCTGATTTAGGGTCCAGCGCCACCAGCGCGCCGCGACGCTCGCCAAACATGTCTTCAACCAGTTGCTGCAACTTGATGTCAATAGACAGCTTGATGGTGTGCCCCGGGGTCGAGGACTGACTGGACAGGCGCCGCGTGGCGCGGCCGCCAGCAGAGGTCTCCATGGCATCAATGCCGGTGACGCCGTGTAATTGGGCCTCAAAACTCTGCTCCACACCGAGCTTGCCGATGTACTCTGTGCCGCGGTAATTGGCGGCGTCTTCCGATTCTTCGAGTTTTTCTTTTTCCGCCGTGTTGATACGTCCGATGTAGCCGATCACATGGCTGGCCAGCTCACCATAGGGGTAGCTGCGAAACAGCCGCGCCTTGATGTCGACACCGGGAAAGCGGTAGCGCTGCGCGGCAAAACGCGCCACTTCTTCGTCGGTCAATCGGCTGCGCAATGGGATGGATTCAAAGCTCTTGCCCTCCTCGCGCAGTTTTTTAAAGCGACGACGGTCACGCGGGGTGATCTCAAGAATGTGCGCCAGTTCGTCAATGGTTTGTGCCAGATCGGGCACTTTGGCCGGCGTGATTTCCAGTGTGTAGGCCGAATAATTGGTGGCCAGCACGATGCCGTTGCGGTCCAGGATCAGGCCACGGTTGGGCACAATCGGCAGAATCGCTGTGCGGTTATTTTCGGCCTGGGCACGCAAATCGTCATGGCGCAGCACCTGCAAGTAATACAGGCGCGTGGCCAACAGGCCAAAACACACCAGCACCACCAGACTGGCGACCAGCACCCGCAGACGAAAGCGCGCCAGTTCAAGTTGAACATTGCGGATGATTTTCATGGGCGCTTTACAAAGAGGGCGTCACCAGGGAATTCACAGTGGCCGATTGGCATCCGGGTTGGGTGCACGTTTTTGCGGCAGCAACAGCACCACGCTGATGACCGGCCACAGCAGCACCTCCAGTGCCGGTGCCAGCAGCATGGACCATCCGGGGAAGCCTCCCCCGGCAAGCAAGCGCACCAGCAAGGCCAGCGCATGCGCCGCCACAAACAGCGGTAACACCTGCACCGCTTGTGATGACACACTGAACCACAGCAGGCGGCGGTGGATGGCGATCGCCAGAAAACTCAAGACGGTATATGCCAGGGCGTGCTGTCCAAGGAGCGCACTTTGGTGCACATCCATCGCCAAACCCAGGACAAAGGCTGCACTCATGCCCACGCGGTACGGCTGATGAATGGTCCAGAACACCAGCACCAGCGCCAGCAGGTCGGGCAGCCAGGCCGCGCGCCCCGAGAGCCCCATGTTGAGCAGCATATTGATGCTCAAGGCCGCCAGCAAGCTGGTCCAGATAAAAAGTGAACTGGCTGGCAGCAACAATTGCTGACCCCGTGGCATGATCATGGCACCCCCCTTGAGCTGCCCTTTGCGGGGGCAAGCTCAGCCATCGGTCTGACCGGTAGTTGTGCCGCCAGCGGCTGCAGCACCAGCACATGCAGACTGCCGTCCAGACGTGCAACGGGCTGGGCCGTGATGCGGGCAAATGCCGAATCGGCCCGGCGTTCTATTTTTAACACACGCCCGACCTGAAGCCCGGGGGGGTAGATACCGTCCACACCACTGGTGGTCAGCAAGTCGCCTACAGCCATATCCACGTTGGCATCCATGTAGCGCAACTCCAGCATGCCGCTACGCAGGCTGGAGTTGCCAAAGGCCAGACCCCGGGCACCGGTTCGTGCGTTGAGTACCGGGATCGCCTGATTGGGGTCGGTGATCAGGGTGACTTCGCTCACCGAGGCATAAACCCGGGTCACCTGGCCCAGCACACCGGCATCGTCCAGCACGGGGGCGCCTGCTGCCACCGCCGCCTGAGCGCCCTTGTCAAGAATGACTTTACGGGTGTAGGGATCGGCCGCGTCATACAGCACTTGAGCCGCCAGCGCAGGCGTGTTGATGCGCGCGCGCATCTCAAGCAAAGCACGCAAGCGCACGTTTTCGAGCGTGAGTTGCTCCACTTGCTGGGCGCGCTGGGACTGCAAGCCAAGTTGATACTTAGCAGCGGCTTCCTTGAGCTGGGAATGGTTGAGGGTTTCAAAATAACTACTGCCTTCACGCGCCCAGACGATGGGGCGCATCACCACCCATTGCACCGGGTAGAGCGCGGTGGCAATGACGCCGCGCAGGGGTTGGGTAAACCGATAGCGCACATCAGCCACCATCAGCAGCAACGCCAAAGCACTGAAAAAAATCAACTTGGACAGCGCCGACGGGCCCTGCCTGAAAAATGGCGGTGGCGCGCCGTCCAGCGTACCGAGTGGCATCGCTGCGCTGGTCCGGTTATTCGCTGGTAAAAATGGAGCCCAGGCGTTCCATCTGCTCCAAAGCAATGCCGCAACCGCGCACCACACAGGTCAGCGGGTCTTCGGCGACCAGCACCGGCAGGCCGGTTTCTTCGGCCAGCAGGCGGTCCAGGTCACGCAGCAAGGCGCCGCCACCGGTCAGCATCATGCCGCGGTCGGCGATGTCGGCACCCAATTCAGGCGGGGTTTGTTCCAGCGCATTTTTGACCGCTGACA
>Ga0209211_10002917_pt1 | contig 28681 bp, 29 predicted proteins | sample RifGroA2_FD_183992 | JGI IMG/M metagenome (GOLD analysis project Ga0209211, IMG submission 183992) | Groundwater microbial communities from Rifle, Colorado, USA - Groundwater A2 (SPAdes) (version 2) | ecosystem: Environmental > Aquatic > Deep subsurface > Groundwater | place: Rifle, Colorado...
ACTAATTTTGGAAGCAAAATTAATTAGAAAATTTCAACCAAAATATAACTCGATTTGGAAAGATGACAAAAGCCCACTTTACATCAAAGTCACAATTGAAGATGAATATCCTAAAATCTTCTTAATCAGAAAGCCTCCCGAATCGGGGGATAAAGAAACAGATAAACGTTGTTTGTATTTCGGTCCTTTTTCTTCAACAAGAATTGCTCAAACAATTATTAACGATATCAGGAAAATAATCCCCTTTTGCACGCAAAAAAAAATCAGTAAAAAAGCCTGTTTTTATTCAAAAATCGGGTTATGTAATCCTTGCCCGAATGAAATAAATAATTATAGAGACGAGGCACACCTCGTCTTAAAAAAACAATACAAAAAAAATATTAACCAAGTGATCTCTATTCTTAGAGGTAATGTAAAAACAACCATTAAAGATCTTTATCAACAACTAAATATTTTTATAAAAAATAATCAATATGAACAGGCGATTGTTATCCGTAATAAAATTTTCCGGTTTGATCGGCTATTGGATTTAAAAGATGATTCGGAAGTTTTCCAAATAAATAACAATAATGAAAAAAAATTGGAAGAAATGCTTGTTATTTTAAAAAAATATTTTTCTCAATTAATTAAATTAGATCGGATTGAAACCTATGATATTAGCAATTTGGGGTTGAATCAGGCGGTTGGTTCAATGGTGGTGATGAAAAATAGTCAGATTGATAGAGGCGAATATCGTCGTTTTAAAATTAAGCAGAAGGGCTTGAGGTCTGACCTTGACCGACTTTCAGAGGTAATCAAGAGACGATTAAAACAACCATGGCCAGTTCCTAACTTAATGATTATTGACGGTGGCCGGCCCCAAATCAAAACTATTATTAAAGTTTTTCAAGAAAACCAAATCAATATTCCACTGCTTGGAATTGCTAAAAATCCTGACCGTGTGATTATTGGTGTTGAGGGGTTACCTAATCTATTTTTAAAAAATGACAGCAAAGTTTTAAACGTCATTAGATTGCTTCGTGACGAGTCACACCGCTTTGCCCGCAAGTATCATCTGTTTTTAAGAAGCAAGGATTTTTTGCTATAATCTTCTTATGAAGAAGCTTTTCAGGATGATTATTTTTTCCGTGGCAGCAATATTTTTGACTGCACTTTGGAATAAGGGCTTTATTATTAAAGAGGATCCAATAATTTATTTAAAAGCCGCTTTAATAATTGCTGCGGTTTATTATTTGATTGTTCCGGTAAGTAAACTAATTCTTTTACCGTTGAATATTCTTACTTTAGGTTTTGTCTCAGTAATTTTTTATGCAGCGATTTTTTATTTTTTATTGAATCGTTTTCAGCTTATTAATATCGGGGAATGGGTTTTCCCGGGATTGAAATTGTTTAGGATAACTTTAACTGAGGTGAAAATCTCCGGCTTATCTAATATCTTTATTTCTTCTTTTTCGATTTCCACCATTATCAATTTATTAGAAACAATTATATGAAGAGTTTTCTTTTGATTCTTAATATTGTTTTGAGTGTCTTAATTATTATTTTTATTTTAGTTCAGGGAAAAGGGGCTGGTTTGGGAAGCGCTTGGGGCGGGGGAGGCGAAATGTTTCAAACCAGACGCGGAATGGAAAAAATAATCCTTTGGCTAGCGATGATTTTTATCATTATATTTTTTGCGGTTTCCCTGATTAATCTTTTTGTTAAATGAAGAAAAATTTTTTCCGTTATTACTACTGGCTTTTTTTAGAATTTATTAAGAAGTATTCCCGGCTGATTTTGATGAGTTTTTTTATTGGTTTTATCAGTCTAATTGGTTTTTTATCGGTTTCTCCATATTTAAAATTAATCTTTAATAAACAGGAAATAATTGGATTAGTCGGCAACTATGATTTTACTAATCTGCCTGACAAGATAATGAAAAAAGTTTCTAATGGTTTAGTGACTATTAATGAAAAAGGGGAGATTGTTCCGGTTTTAGCCAATTCTTGGGAAGTTAAAGATAAGGGAAAACAGTATCGTTTTTATTTAAAAAATAATCTTCTCTGGAATGATGATAAAAAATTTAGCGCTTCTGATATTGATTATCAATTTGATGATGTTAAGGTAAAAGTAGTTGATAAAAATGTGATTGATTTTTATCTGAGTAAGCCTTTAGCGATCTTCCCGACTTATTTGAACAAGCCGCTCATTAGGCCACCCCTAGTAGGGATTGCCGGTTTTTATAAATTAGGGAGATTTAAAATTTTCAATGGTTCTCTTAAAGAATTGACCCTTGTTCCCAATACTAAAGATCTACTGACAATTAAGTATAAATTTTATAACAATGAGTCGGATTTGGTAACAGCTTATAAAAGAGGTGAAATCAACGAAATGACTCTGACAAAAAAATCTGTAGCTGATACTTTTGCCAACTGGAAAAATAGTCAGATAGTTAAGTCGGTCGATTATACTCGCTTACTGACTTTATTTTTTAATAATCAAAATAAGGCTTTTGCTAACAAAGATATCAAAAACGCTTTTTCTATGATGATTGATTATCAAAAGCTGTCTGAGTTTGGAGAATTAGCTCGGGGTCCGATTCCACCTTTGTCGTGGGCTTATAATCACACCTTAAAAACAAACGTTTATGATATTGAAACAGCGACAAAAATCGTTAAAAAAGAAATTGAGGCCACCGAATCCGCGCAATTAAATTTACTGACTTCTTATGATTATTATGATGCGGCTGACAGCATTGCCAGTGAAATAAAAAAAACCGGGCTGAAGATTGACATCAATATGATTTCTTATAACCGGCCTGATAACTTTGATTTGCTTTTGGTTTTTTGGAATTTACCAAGCAATCCAGACCAGTATTATTTTTGGCACTCAACTCAAATAGGTTTGAAAAAAAGTAATATCAGTAATTATAAAAATGTCAAAATTGATCTTTTACTGGAACAAGGCAGAAATACGATTGATCTTAGGGAAAGAGAAAAGATCTATCAGGAGTTTCAGAAAATTATCCAGGACGACCCGCCGGCGCTTTTCCTTTACTATCCTTACGTTTATACGATTAAGAGAAAGTAAAGTAGGATATAATATCAAATAACAAATATTAAATAACAATTGAATAACAAATAACCAATAATAAATATTTAAAACATTTGTTATTTATTATTTAAAATTCAATTGATGTTTGTTATTTGTCATTTTTTATTTTTGTTTTAGTCGGGGTGGCGAAATGTTCAACTGACTGTTTGCGAGTGAAACGAGTAATTACAGTCAGTTAATCCCGACCGAGTGGAACGAGGCGGGAGTAGACGAAAAAAAAGGGCGAATGGCGAAATGGTATACGCGTAGTCTTGAGGAGGCTATGGGGCAACCCGTGGGAGTTCAAGTCTCCCTTCGCCCACAAAAAATAAGAGAGGTTTCCCGCTGGGCGGGATTAACTCGCAGTAAAACTCACTAAAAGTTCGTTAACTGCGAGTTGAACAAGTCCTGTCCTCGACACAAATTTAGCCTCATACAACCTACGAGGTTGTATGGCTAATTTCTTTTTTAAACCAAGCAATAGTTTCTTTATTTGCCTTTTTAATATTGGTCATAAATAAAGTATAGGTTTTATAACTGTGAAGTTTGTTAACTTCTTGATTAATCTTTTCAAAATTTTCTTCAATTGAATCCATGATCAACAAAACTTCTTGTGCGGATTCGATTTTATTTTTCCATAAATAAGAAGAGTTAATGGATATTTTTTTAGCGCAGACAATCAATTTTTCCTTGAGTAATTGATTGGAAATATTATTTGCTTCTTTAATATTTTTACAGGAAAGAAACAATAAACATAGTTTCATTTTCATATCTAAGATTGCAAATTTTAATAACAAATTTTATCATAAATTATGTGTCCGGCGTGCATTATAACTATTGGAGGAGGATTATTATTAGCCAAAAACCTTGGAGTAAGCAATCTTTTGCTTATTGGTTTATTTACGATTCTACTTTCTTTGACAACCGATAAACTTTTAAGAAAGATTAATCACGGAAAAGTTTTTTTCCTTTATCAAAAAATAGTGATCCCTATTATACTATTGTTAATAGTGACATTAATTTTTCAATATGGAATTAAATAAAAATATTAAAAAGTTTTTTGGTTATTTTAAAAATGATTTATTGAAAAAAATCAGTAAAATATTTATAAAAATGTTTGATTGTTGTCGAGAATGAGTGTAGGATGAATTTAGATATATTATAAATTTTTCTTTGAATATTATGTTTGATCTAAAAGGTAAAAAAGCTCTAGTTACCGGAGCTTCACGAGGAATTGGTAAAGGAATTGCTCTAGCTTTAGCTAAAGCTGGCGCATCGGTCGCCGTTAACTATCATTCAAAAGCTCAAGAAGCCGAAGCAGTCGTAGCTGAAGTTAAAAAATTAGGCGGTGATTCATTCTCGGTTCCGGCTGACGTCTCCAACAAAGAACAGGTCGTCAAAATGTTTGAGGAAGTAAAGAGTAAATTTGGCCAGCTTAATATTTTAGTGAACAATGCCGGGATAGTTTATATGAATCCGATAGATAAAATAACTGAGGAAGAATGGGATAAAGTATTAAACATCAATTTAAAAGGCCAGTTTTTCTGTGTTCAAGAAGCGATTAAGATTATGCCTATAGGAGGAAAGATTATTAATATTTCCTCAATCGCTTCTGGCGGAGTGGGGGTGGGATTTGGCAACATTGCTCATTATGCCTCTTCAAAAGGTGGAGTGATTGCCATGGTAGAAGATATGGCGATTGAGCTTGGGCCGCGGGGAATTAATATTAACGCCATTGGCCCGGGCGTGATTGAAACCGATATGACGACAGGAATATTAGCTGATGAAAAGACAAAAATAGGCATGTTGGCAAGAATCCCAAAAGGAAGATTTGGCAAGATTGAAGATATTGGGGCAGCAGCGGTCTTTTTAGCATCTGACGAAGCCGACTATATCACGGGTTCCGTAATCTATGTTGACGGGGGATGGTTAAGTCAGTAAGATGATTATATGACCTTAACCGAGCTTTCTTATTATTTTCGAAAATTTTTGCCGTATTTAATCTTATTTTTTCTTATTTTTTTGATCACCTTTTATTCTATCAAGCTAGTCCTGGTTTATTTAGACTCCAATAAAACCCCCACCATCTATCTTGATAAAAGCCTTGGAAATATTAGTCCTCCGGAAATTCCTCAATCAACCACCAGCGCCGGCTTTAAATTTACTTTAGATACGATTGAAGGGGCTCCGGTCACTACTGCCACTGAGACCGCCAAAGTTTTTTTCCTGCCCCAGTTCAATCCTCGTTTTGGTTACAGTGAAAAAATTTACTTGATTGCCAAAAGTTTTGGTTTTAATACCGAGGTGGTAAAACATAAATTAGTTGATAAATTAGCGACTTTTACTGATGAGGAGAAAACTTTAAATGTTGATATTTCAAACTTCAATTTTAAATTTGATCGTAAAATAAATAATGAATTTTTTACGTCTTCTTCACTAACGATTCCTTCCCAGACAGAAATTGAAAATAAGGCGATTAATTTTTTAAAAAAGATCGGCCGTTATCCGGATGAACTGGGAAAAGGCACAACTGAAATAATTTATCTAAAATATAATCCCGGTAATCAAAATTTTGTTAATGTAAAAAAACGAGATCAAGCTCAATTGGTTGAGATAGATTTTCGTCGACCTGATATTGGCATTTATAAAACGGTCACACCGAGATTTTTTACCAGTCAAAACTATGTAATCATGGTTTTTGAAGGAAGCGATTATACAGTGATCAAAAGTCAAATTGCCTTTTTTGAAAAATCAGAAGAACAGGTTGGTGTTTATCCAATAAAGACTGGCGAAGAAGCTTGGTCGGAACTAAATAATGGTAAAGGTATGGTGGTTGCCGGGACAGAAGGTCAAAAGAACATTATCATCAAAAAAATGAAGTTTGGTTATTTTGACCCGGATATTTATCAAAATTATTTTCAGCCGGTCTATGTGTTTTTGGATGATGAAAATTTTGCCGCTTATGTTCCAGCAGTGAAAGAATAATATCCAATGTTTTCCTCAATCCATCTAATAATATTTCTCGTATCGTTAAACCTATCCAAACTTTTTAAGATAACAATTACAAACTGGTGGCCGTTTTTTTTATAGAAAGAGACAAGATTTTCTCCGGCATTTTCCGTATAACCGGTTTTTAAGCCGCCCAGTCCCTGGATTTCTCCAAGAAGCTTATTGACATTAGTTAGTTGATGAAAATATTTAAAGTCAATATCAGAGATAGTGATTTCTTTAGTGGAAACGATTTTGGAGAGATATGGGTTTTTAAGAAGTTCTCTGGCCGCAAGAGTTAGATCAAAGGGTGTCGTGAATTGATCAGTTTCTTCCAATCCGGCAGGATCAGTGAAATGACTGTTAATCATTTTCAATTGAGATGCTTTTTTATTCATCAAATCAATGAATTTATTATATCCATAGTTGTCAGCTAAAACATAGGCGGCGTCGTTGCCCGAGTGGACCAATGTTCCGTAAAGAAGATTTTCAACCGTTATTTTTTCACCAACGACCAATCTCATCACTTGACCATCAGCAATTGTTTTTTTAACAGTAATTGCCTGATCGGGTTTATAGATATCATAAGCGACCAGAGCAGTTAAAATTTTTGTTGTCGAAGCGGGGAAGAGTTTTAAGTTTTCATTCCTAGAAAAAACCGAAGTAAAAGAAGGTAGATCAACTAAGTAAATTCCTTCAGCAGTTACTTCAGGATAATAAGGCAACTTCAAATAGGGAATAGGGTTAATTTTAAGTTTTAAAGCCGGCGTTGTCTTGTTGATTGCTTCCCGATTATAGGCAAAGAGGTGAAAATAATATGAATCGCCGGGGTAAAATAAAAATAGCAAAGTATAAAATGTAAATAATAAGCAGAATTTGAGGCGCATAATTTAAATTTTAATCCCCAACTCTTTCAGTTTTTCTTCTTTTACAACCGATGGTGCTTTCATGACCGAAGTTCGTCCGCCTGAGGTCATTGGGTAGGCGATTACTTCTCGAATTGAGGTTTCACCGGTGATACAAGTAAGTAACCGGTCTATGCCCGGTGCAATGCCACCATGAGGAGGTGCACCGTAACCCAAAGCTTCGATCATGTGACCGAATTTTAAATTAATTTCTTCTTCAGATAAGCCCATAATTTCAAAAACTGCTTTTAGTCCTTCGGGAGTATGATTTCGAATACTGCCTCCGCCGACTTCATAACCATTACAAACCAAATCATACTGAGTTGTCAAAATTGATCCGACGTTTTTTTTATTAAACAGGTCTTCCATGAATTCCGGTTTTGGAGCCGAAAAAGGATTGTGGGTAAATGTCCACCCACCCTCCGGTGTTTTCTCAAAGAATGGGAAATCAACTACCCAGGCAAAGGCTTGAATATTTTTTTTCTTTTCCTCTTCAGTGCGCAGATCAAATTTATCAGCGCCAAATTTTTTTATTGCCTCGGCATAAGTAAAGATTGGGAATGGTTTTTGTTTAATAGGGACTTTCAATTTTTCGTAAACTTCTATAAAAAGATTTTCCGTTAGTTTCATTACATCTTCCCTTTGGACAAAACTCATTTCTAGATCAAGTTGAGTAAATTCGCCGTAAGCCCGATCAGCTCGAGGGTCTTCATCGCGGAAACAGCGGGCAATCTGAAAATATTTCTCTATTCCTCCGACCATAAACAGCTGTTTGTACTGCTGAGGCGATTGGGGCAGGGCGTAAAATTTTCCCGGCTGAAGACGTGAAGGAACAATAAAGTCGCGGGCGCCTTCCGGCGTAGTTTCACTTAGAATTGGTGTTTCAATTTCCAGGAATCCTTCTTTAAAAAGGTATTGACGAATCAGATCAATAAATTTACTTCGAAAAGCTAAATTTTTGTACATTCGTGGTCGACGCAGATCAAGGTAGCGATATTTAAGCCTGACTTCTTCATCAACATCATGTCCGTCGGTATTGACAGGGATTGGAAGGGGTTGAGTTTTATTTAGAACCTTTATTTCTTTGGTTTCGATTTCGATTGTCCCTGTTTTTAGCTTAGGGTTGATCAATTTTTCCGGTCGTTTTTTGACAAGGCCTTTAATATAGACAACATCTTCAGTAGATAATCGCTTAAAACGTTCGTCTCCTACAATTTGTACAGTTCCCGTTCGATCCCTCAAATCAATAAAGACTATTTTTTTGTGGTCGCGTTTACTATCAACCCAGCCATAAAGTTCAACAACCTCTCCAATTTTATCAACAGTTTGCTCAACGTAAAGTGTTTTCATAAAGATTTACTTATGATACAATCTTTTCTCCTTTTTGACAAGGCTGATAGGTTTTTATATAATATATAACTTATAGTTAATTTTGAAAGGATAAATTATGACAGAAAGAGAAGCAGTAAAAATTTCGGTAGTGGAAGTCTCAAGAGCTTTTCCTTATGCTTTCAGAACTCCTCAAAGTATTCTTGCGAGTTTAGATAAATATTTACTGTATCCAAACGGAAAAATTCCCATTATTGAGATCTTTCTAGCCCATAAAACCAAAAAAAGCAAATATAGTGCCAATTATTTAGCACCAATTGGTGGAAAAATGCTTCCAGGCGAATCAATTTTACAAACAGCCTATAGGAAAATTCATGAAGAATCAACATTGGCATGTTCTCCATTAATAGAAAAAGAAGACAACAGGTTTTCAATAGATGAATCGTTTAATTATGATATTGCTAGTAACGGTCATAACCCCTATGAAAAAAGAAAGGTACATTTTTCTATTGTATCCGTAATCAATCCTCTGATAGTGACGTCGATCTACCCAATCCAAGAGGATAGTAAAATAGACGGATTTATTGGCTTATCAGTTGATGAATTAGATCAAGCATTTAATTCAGGAACATATATAGATATTACTACTGGTGAAACCTTCCCGCTCCAAGGACATATTACCAGGTTAAAAAATTCTCCTGATACGAATTTAACCGAACGGAACAGAAATGCAAGGACAAAAGTGTTAAATAAAGCGATACACATTCTAAAACAACAGGAGTTAAGGGCGAGAAATACTTTATATGACAAGTTAGTTTTTCTAGCCGTTACCAAAATGGGACTTTCTGAAGAAAAACTTCCTCTCATTCCTCTTAAAATTAAAGAAGAAATAGATGCAACACAAATATTTCAGAGAGTAAGAGATAAATCAAATAAGTTAGAAGAGCTGTTGATCATACTAAAAAATACTTTTGGCGATAATTTTAATCAATTTTTTACAGAAGCTTATAGTGCAGTATTAGGAGAGTTATATATGAATCATTTCCGCGAACAAGAAGAAAAAAATATAGATAGACCTATAAAGAGAAAAAAACGCAGACGAGGTATTATAGAATTTTTAAAACGCAAGAAAGAAAATTCGGTTGATGAAGTTCTATTTTATGAAGCAAGGGCAATAAGGAAAAAAATGGTCAATGGTAACTTTTCAGTAGACGTTCTTCATTTTTTACCTTTATTTATAAATATGGAACAAAGTTTTAAAGGAAGGACGACGCGCCTTATTGTTGAACTAGCCCGTTTTATGAGAGATTTAACAAAAAAAATAACTTTGGAAGGACCTTATAGAAATTTAGATGAATTAAAAGAATTTTTTATGGATCAGAATATCTTATTGGAAACAAAGTTAGAATATAGTCAAAAACTTAATGAACAGTTGCTCACTGTTTTAGCGGAAATATTTCAAACAGACCAAAAATCTATAATAGATGCTTGGACCCTAGCTTCTCGCTTTATTCCCGATTTAGCCGAAGAAGCTAAAAATGCCAACCCTAAAATGTCACAATTTTATCAGTTTCACGAACTTCGTAACGAAATTACTAATTCCTCTTTAGGACAAACTCTTTTACTAGCTTTAGGAGTCGACTTGAAAGATAACGGAACAGATTGGTCGATAGTAAAATTTGAAGCCTTAAGACAGTTGACGTTTTTTTTGAAAATTTTATTTGAAAAACCTATTTATGAAAATATTATAAAGAAAAAACCTCACCCGGTTGACTTTGGCATTAATAGTTTTTTTGGACCAGTAGTTGATAAAAGAGTCATTATTCTTAATAGTAACGGTGTAGAACGGAAAATGCCGATAACTTATAGAAGGGGAGGTTTAAACAGTGATCAATTAATCATTGATGAAAAACCGGTAAAATCTTTAAGATCAGTAGTTAGGAAAAGCCTAGAAGAAAGAGTAGATAATATCGCAGATATTCAAAGTTGTGCTATAGTATTGCCTGATGATATTTATAACCATTTAAAGCCAGAAGAAAGGATAGATTTTATCAACAATCAGGCTGATGGATTTGTGGAATTTTTGAAGTCTAACTACCCAAGCTGGCAGATAGAAATAATGCAGGACAAAGATACTTTTGATAATTATATGAAAGCCGTAAAAAAACAACAAATATCAGATGGCGGAAAAAGAACAGGCTCTAAAGGAGATTTATTGATAAGAAGAAAGATAAAATTAAAAATGACTGATAATAAAACAAAGGATAGTTATAATTATGAATTGGTTTTTTATCCTTTTGAGGAATTTAATGGCGTATCTTATCAAGAGGCCGAAGAAGACAGATTAAAAGGTTTGATGGGTTGGAAAGAGAAGATAGAAGATGACCCATCTTATTTGTTAAGAAGATTAGTCTATCCTTTAAGAGGCGCACTAGGCTTAAAATCAATATACGAATTATTATTTCCTCCATTTTTATATCCTGAATTGGTTGAACAGATGAGAATATCAAGCGCAAACGTATATAAGCATATTTCTTCTTAACTTATTTAGAGATCTTTTAGCACAAAAAAATCTAAACAACCCAAGTAATTTTTCTTGATTTTCCCAGTAATTTATTTTTAAACTATAAAGAATATCAATTGAACTCTCTCTTGATAATAGTCCTATAGTTTGATACAATTTTAACTATATTTTTTTTGAATATGCAAAATATAGGAGAAAATCCAAATAGAGTTATTAAATCTTTTGGAAAACACATGTTGGCTATTTCCCTTTTAGGTGGAACGGGTGAATTACTAGCAAATATACTTGTCAATACTGGTACTGGAGCTATTTTAGGTCATATTAATGCTGGTTGTGCAGTAAATCTAGCTTGTAATGAGATGGTTATAAATACTGTTAAAATTCTTCCGATTCTTCTTCCAGCGCTTTACGGATTAGGAAATAGGGTAAAAAATGTTGTTGTTGCGGCCTGTAGTAGAAATCCTAATGGTGGTACAAACCAAAGTATTAAAGGACAAATTGAATAAATTTTAATATTCCTCTCAATCTTTCCCTTCCTCCCCACCTATCAACTTCCAACGCATAAACAACATTAATTAAATTTCCTCGAGAGAGTTTATTGGATTGATCGGCTTGGTTGAAGGCAATTAATTCGAGGGGGAGAGAGTTATTATCTTTGATAAATACTTTTAGGTGATTATTGGTTTTTCCAAAAAGTTTGGCTCCGATGAGTTCTCCCTGGCTGTAGAAAGTCGGCTTCGGATTACCCATCCCAAAAGGTTCTAATACTTCTAAAGATTCCACTAACGATAGATTGATTTTTTCTAAAGGAATCTTTAAATCCGCCTCAATCTTTTTTTCCAAATCCTTGTCTTTTATTAATTTCTCCGACCTATCCCTAACGGCCGTCGTGAATAGGTCGAGCTGGTTTTTTTCTAAAGTAAAGCCGGCCGCTTGTTTGTGGCCGCCAACATCAATGAGATATTTTTTTAGAGAGCGTAAAAATTCGGTGATGTGGAAAGAGGGGATTGATCGAGCCGATCCTTTGTAATGATCATCAGTTTTGGTCAAAATTAAAGTTGGGCGATAGAATTCCTCGGCAATTTTGAGGCAATTAAACCAAATGATTCCTTCATGCCAGTGGTCTGAAACGAGAATCAAAATCTTGGGGAGTTTATTAGGGTCAGACCTTTGAAGAAGGACTGACCCTTTAGCTTCTTCAACAGATTTTTCCACCAATTCCTGTCTCTCTATGTTCACGTTGCCGATTTTATGGGCCAGTTTATACGCTTTTTTCTCATTATTAGTACAGAGTAATCTTAAGGCGTCAATCGCATGCTCCAGTCGGCCGATGGCATTAATTCGGGGAGCAATGATAAAGCCAATATCATAAGGAGTAATGTCTTTATTTTCTATTCCCGACTCTTTAATTATTTGTTTGAGTCCAACCCGTTTTATTTTCTTGAAAGCCTCCAGTCCGTGTTTGACCACTGAGCGGGAAGGGCCGGTAAGGGGAACAAGGTCAGCGATCGTGCCGATGGAAGCCAAGGCCAAATAATCGGTGGTGAAATAATCTCGTAGAGACGGGGCATGCCCCGTCTGTACATTAGGAAATGCATTAAATATTTCTTTGGCGAAGAAATAGGCAACGCCGGATCCGGAAAGAGCGGGGATATGAAAAATTGCTTCGGCTTTTTTTGGGAGGGTTTCGCCTTTCAAATGGTGATCAGTGACAATTATTTTTATTCCTAAAGTGGTGGCATATTCAATTTCTTCAACTTTGGTAATTCCATGATCAACGCTGATAATTAAGGCCGGATCAAATTGTTTTTTAACATTATCAATTCCTTTTTTGGAAAAACCATAGCCTTCAAGGCGCCGGTGCGGTACATAAGGCATGACTTTAAACCCGAGGAGGTACAAAGTTTCCCAAAGAATGGCTCCGCCGGTAATACCATCAGCGTCATAGTCGGTATAAACGACGATCATTTGATTTTTTTCTTTGATTTCTTTAAGAATTTTTAGGGCTTTTTCAAAAGATTTTTTTAATCCGCCGGCTGGCGGACCAAAATCCTGAAGAGATAGATTAAGAGGCGGTGGGGGATTTAAGAATTCATCAAAGTTTTTTATGTGGCGGGATTTAAGAAGAAGGGTAACGATTTCTTGATTAGTTAGCTTGTCTTCGGGTTGGATTTCATGTTTAAAGGAGATTTTCATAAAGGTTAAATCTTAAAGGTTAAAGGTTAAATAAACCGTTAAAGACTAAACAGTTAAACATAAAAACGTTTAATATTTAATTGTTTAATATTTTTTTAACCTTTAATATTTAATCTTTAATATTTATACCTATTCAATCAATTTCTCTTCCTTCTCCACCGCCAACAAATTTGTTGACTCTAACTTTTGTCCCAATGAAGAAAAAGATTTTGTTACTTGTGAGCTTTGGTTATAGGCATTTGTCACGTGTTTATTTAAAACCGATAACGCCTCGTCAGTTTTTTGATAATCCTTTTTTATTGCTTGTAAAATCTTTAAAATTTCTTTGGCTTTAGTCTCAATTTTTTCACCTTCAAATGAAATTAGAATCGCCTTAATGTATGCATAAAAACTCATCGGGGATACCGGTAGAACCCGATTTTGCCCGGCATAGTCAAATATGGTTTCGCTATTAATTAATTCATAGTAAACACTTTCGGAGGGAACATACATTAAAGCATAATCAACCGTTTTTTCTTCGGCCAATATATATTTTCTGGCAATATCATCAACGTGTTTTTTGACGTCATGTTCGAAATCTTTTTTTATGGCGGCAATCTCATCTTTATTAACGGCCTTGGCAATTTTTTTAAAGGTATCAATCGGAAACTTTGAATCAATCGGGATTAAGCCCTGCGAAGTAATCAGAACGGCATCAACGATCGATCCGGTTTTAAAATGATACTGAAGTTTATAGGAAGATTTTGGAAAATTTTGAGCCAATAATTCCTTTAAAACATGTTCGCCGATATTACCCCGCAGTTTCGGGGAAGTCAGGTATTCCTGCAATTCCTTCATTGACCGACCGATCTCTGAAAACTCTCCGATAGTTTTTTGAACTGAAGCAAAAATTTCCAAATTCTTAGTCAGTTTTTGGTCAACCGAAAGATTTGATGTTTTTAGCCACTCGACAATGTCCGATGAAAGGGTAGTTTTTTCCTCAAGTTTATTGAGCCAGGACTTGATAAAAAAAAGGATAGTTAAGATAGAAATAAAAAACAAAACTAAAATCAAAGGAAGATTCATGAAGATAATTATACTATCTTAAATTAACCTAATTAATCTAATTATTCTAATTGATCTAAATAATGACCAATAACCAATTTTCAAATTGAAGTTTTAATAATTGGGTATTTTTTAGAAATTAGGTTAATTAGAAATTAGAAATTTTAAATAAGCCCCCCTCCTTTGAAGATCTTTGGCTTAAGCCATTCTTGGCTGGTTTGAGGTTTATCAATAACGGCTTCTTTCTCGACCGATTCGATTGGGCTAGACTTTGGGATTTCAGGACTATGTCCCGGCATAGAATTAATTACCTGAGGTTGTGGTCTGACTGGTTGTGATTGAAAGTTCATGGTTGGAGGAGTAGCAACAGAACCAGGTTTTTTAAAGGCTTTTTTAACAGCGCCTAATCTAAGCAATGTGGCAATATGTTCAAAAGTATCGGCGTTAGTGGAATAAGAAGTAAAGTTATTGGTTGAAGCGGCGGCACCGGCATATAAATTAGTGGCTATATCCCGATCAATTTCGACTCTCAAAGTTTGCAGGATCGATAAAATTAACTCGGAAATCGAAGAAACAGTTTTGTTAACATAGTTAACGGTGCCAAAATAAGCATTGGTTAAATGACGATCAATATTGATAATATCTTTTCCGGTAAACTGGTTTTGATTGTTGGTATAGATTGTTCCTAAACTACTTAAGGTTGGCGCATCAATGACAATAATCATATCAACCAGACCGCCGGTATAGGAAAAATTCACTTGATTGGGTTGCAGTTTTTGAAAGCCGGGTCGGGGAGTGATAATAAGGTTAAAAGTTTCTCCCTGAATGTTATAGTCGACTTTATCAATAGCGCCATCGGTATAAGGAAAGGAAACCATCAGGCTATCGCCACCAGCACCAATAATATTTTGGAATTTATCAGAAGCGACTAAATCAGATTGCGGTTTTTGACTGCAAACAAGAGAAACGGTTTTTCCCATTTTATTTAAAGCTAAATAAAAAGATGTTGACGCAGCAATCGCATCAATAGACGGATTAGGAGGAACGATAATGACAGAAGACCGGCATTTGGTAGTAATTTCTTGAATTCTCGCTAAAGTATTTTGGTTATTATCCATGGTTCGACTTCGCTCACCATAAATAGGTAAGCAAATATTATAGGATTGATTTTACCACATCACCTACCAAAAAGTCAAGAGGAGGGCCGAAGATCATTCCCGCCTCCTGACCTTTCTTTACCTCGCTAACGATCTTAGCGCGAATTTTTAAAGACACTAATTTAGTTTTTCCTATAAGCTTATTTTTTCGAAAGCATTCTAATTGATCACCCAGATTAATTTTTCCTTTGATAACCAAGACTCCGAAGATTTTTTCCCTTTCAATAATAAAGTTAGCTATGATTCGAGCTTCACCTTTAAGATTCTTTTCTTTTTCCTCTTTTTCTTTAATCAGATTAGCGACTTCGTTAAGTTCGTCTAGTAGTTCATAGATTATCTGATAGGATTTGATAATTACTTTTTCCTGCTTGGCTAGGTCCTCTGCTTCGGCACTGGTTTTAACCGTATAACCAATAATGATTGATTTGGTGGCTTTAGCTAAAAAAATATCAGATTTATTAATCTCTCCGACGGTTAAAAGAATAATATTAAGGTTAATATTATCTTTTAAAGAATTTTTTAATGCTTCGACACTACCTTGTGAATCAGCCTTGATGATGGCGGCTAATTTTTTCTCAACGACCGGGACTTTGAGAACGTCTTCGAGAGTCAAAGGAACAGAGGCTGTAGATTGTAGTGGGTCGGTTGTAGTTGACGTTTTGCTAACGGGTTGTTGGGTAATTAAGCTTCCGACTTCGGGCATGTCGTTAAAGCCCAAAATTTCAAAAGGACTTGAAGGCAAAACCTGAGTCACGCTTTTTCCCAAATCATTAATCAACGACTTAACCTTTATTTTTTGATCATTAACAAAAAGAGTGTCAGTTATTTTTATTGTACCGTCTTTAATAATGGCACTGCTAATAATTCCCCGTCGGTCTTTTTTTGTTTCAATAATATAGGCTAAAGCTGGGTTTTTTTCGTCGTAGTTAAGTTTTAAATCTGAGGCAATAAAAAGAATAGTTTCTAAAAGTTCATTAATACCTTTACCAGTTTTCGCGGAAACTAAAGCAACCGGAACCTCCCCGCCTTTGGCTTCAGTCATTACTTCATATTTCAAAAGGTCATTCTTGACTTTTTCCGGATTAGTTTCGGGTAGATCGATTTTATTAATAACAACGATAAACGGAATTTTAGCGGCCTTGATATGAGAAATGGATTCAACGGTTTGAGGCATGACAGAATCTTTCCCATCGATTAAGAGCAGGGCAATATCTGCTATATTAGCACCTCGAGCACGTAATTTAGTAAAAGCTTCATGACCAGGAGTATCAATAAAGGTGATTTTATTGGTTTTATATTCTTTAAACTCGGTCGTGATTTCATAAGCGCCGATTTTTTGAGTAATGCCACCATATTCGCGATCTGTAATGTTACTCTTTCTAATATAATCTAAAAGGGTGGTTTTTCCGTGATCAACATGGCCTAAAATTGCAACGATTGGTGGGCGGGATTGATTCATTATTTAATTATAATTTAAAAGTCAAAATTTAGAAGTCAAAAGTGCAAGTAAAAAGTCAAAAGTATTAAAAAACTTTTTAATTTTGACTTGTCTTTTTGACTTTTGCCCTTTGAATTTTAACTTATGTCTTTGGCTTTTCCTCAACAATTTTATCTTCGGTAGTTTTTTCGGTCGCAGCAACCTCTTTTGACTTAGTCTGGACAATATCTATCTCAAATTCCGTTAGTCTTGAGGCTAAGTTGACATTGATTCCGCCTTTTCCGATGGCTAAAGGGGCTTCTTTTTCTTCCACTGTTACTTTAGCTCTTTTGCCCGTTTTATCAATCTCAACTGAAGTAATTTTAGCTGGTGATAAAGCGGCGATTAAAAATAATTTTTCATCTTTATTCCATTGAATAATATCAATTTTTTCTCCTCCACCCAATTCGTCAATGACAGTTTGAACCCGAATGCCTTTTTGACCAACACAAGCACCAACAGGATCAACTCCGGATTGGGTTGAAGTAACGGCGATTTTAGTTCGTTCGCCCGGTTCGCGGACCACTTTTTTAATTTCGATGGTGCCATTGGCTATTTCCGGTACTTCCCGTCGAAACAACTCTTCAATTAACTTAGGATGAGAGTGGGAAACGATTATTCTTGGATTATCAAATTTATCATTGGAGATCTCTTTGAGATAAACAATCAGATTATCATTAACTTTATATTGATAGTTATTCATCTGTTCTTCTTTGGGAAGAATAGCTTCAGCTTTGCCAATATCAACAGAAGCGCTATAGCCGTCGTAACGAATGATTCGACCTTTAACAACTGTCCCAACTTGAGATTGATAATGAGCCGCCACGGTTTTTTTCTCGGCTTCTCTAATTTTTTGTAAAATAACTTGTTTGGCAGTTTGAGCGGCAATCCGTCCAAATCCTGGAGGAGTTATATCTTTGTCATTCTCAAATATTTTTGTTTCGCCGGTATCTTTATTAACAATAGCTTTAATTTCCTCGATTTTTTCCGGGTACTCTTTTTTATAGGCAGCCACAATTGCAAGTTCAATCGAAGAGAGAACATCACTAACCGAGATGCCTCTTTCGGTGGCTACCTGATTTAAAGCTAAGGAAAACTCACTTTTGATTATTGTCATATAGATTGTTCAAAATTTACTTCTTTGGAATGGCTGAAGCTTCTTTTTTGATTTTTTCCGCCGGCTTTTCTTTTTCACCTTCACCCGCCGCTACTGGGGCGACTATTCCCTCTTCACCCTCTTTGACAGCTTCGGTGATGATCTCAGGAGCGGCAACAGCCGTTTCTGGAACAATGCTTTCTTCTTTATGGGCAATAACGGAAACAACCACTTTTTCTGCTAAAGTTTTAATTGCATATTTATCAGATTTTTTCAGATCAGCCACTTTGATTTCTTGACCAATTTCCTTTATGACAGAAATATCAACTTCAATACGTGATGGAATATCTTCAGGTAAGGCTTCAACCAGCAGAGTGTCCGAAAGAATAAGGAGAACACCGGCTTTTTGAGAAACCGCTTCGGATATTCCGATAGTTTTAACCGGAACAGCTGTTTCGATTTTTTTAGAAAGATCAATTTTTCTAAAATCAATATGGAGTAAAAAACCCGATACCGGATGTTTTTGAATGGTTTTAATTAAGACAGGGATATTATCTTTATCTAACGATAAGTAAACAACGCCAGTTTCACCAACTTTTTTATAGGTTTTGACTAAATCTTTTTGTAGAACAGAGATAGATTGGGACTTGAAGTCCGGACCATATACGTTGCCAGGCACGAATCCCTGTTTACGAATCTTATTTAATTTTTTACCAAAAACCTGTCGTAGCTCTACTTTAAGAAGCACTTTTTCTGAGGAATTAGCTGATTTTTTGTTTTTCATATAATTTTTATAAAATTTATAACGTTTATAACGATTATTTACTCCCTGTTTAACTCAATCAGAAAAATTTTATCGGTTGATAAATTGGTATTATAGACGATTTGATTATCTTTAACAATGGGAGAAAAATTTTGATTGAGTACGGAAATGTTTTTGTCCAGCTGATATTCTAATATTAGGTCGGAATTTTTGGCGCCAATTTGTTTTTGAACAATTAGTTGATAGATATTTCTTCCTTTTTTCAAAGGTTCATTTATTTGGTAATTAATTTTTATCTCGACGGTTTTTCCCGGTGCCAGTTCAAAAAAAAAGCCTATCAGTTTATACTGACCGTCTATTTGATCGACATCCTCAACTAAAACACCGTCTTTGGTGATTTGATTGAGAGTAGAGTTTAAAGGCAGAAGAATCTGAAAATAATTGCGGTAATATCCGGTCGGGAAAATTTCTGCCGGCGACTCGTTTTTATACTGAAGAGAAAGAAAATGAGTGATTTTGCCTTGAGAGTCAAGATTAACTTTTAAATTGATAAAACGGTTAATGAAAAAATTAGCTTTATTGGCGCCGACATTGGCATCATAAGGGAAAATATAATCGGAAATGCACTCCTCTGACAAAGTGCATTTGGGATCAATAACCCGGCCAGACCAAAAAGATGAGTCAAAAAACGATTGCAAATTTTTATCTTCCAAAAAGACGGTAATCTGTTTTTCATCAAGGGATTTTTTTATTTGAGAAAATAAGGCTTTGACATTAACAGTATCCAAATTATTTTGTAACTGCCTAACTAAAGAGGATAAAAATACTTTTTTTTGAATGGAACCAGGAAAAAAATTCTTTTCTGTATAAAATTGAGTTTTTAAATAAAAATTCTTAGCATTAATATACTCCTTAAAATCGGGCAGATATAGATCATTGAAAGCGTAAAGAATATTTTCGACGGCACTAGTTGTCAAAAGAATTCCACCTGAAAAATCAGTCATTTTCATTTCCTTTTCCAGGAAAAATAAGGCTTTTTGATAGTTAGTAAAAAAATCAGGAGAAAAATTTGAGTCTCTGAAAAACCAATGAGGGACATTAAGATATTGGGCAATTGGTTTTGGCGGATCAAGATGAACGGTTAGTTGGCCATCAGCATCATAAATATCATAAACTTTAATATTGCTAATATTATAATTACCAATTTCAAAAATACCGAATGAGCCGATAAAACCACCACCGGGACGTAACTCCATATTATTAGCAAAAAATATTACATATTTTTTTGGTTTTTTTTCTGTGATAACATCTTGAAAATAATTGATAACTTTTTTGGTTTTTTGCAAACTATCAGCTAGTTCGAGCAACTGTTTTTTTATTGGCTCAAAATAATTATTTGACATTGGTATTTTTTGAGCAATGATATTAAGTTCTTCCTGGATATTGGCCAAATTAGTCTTTGTTTTTTCAATTCTTAAAATCAAAATGGTTTTTTGTTCAGTTGATTTTTGTGGTTGAAAGAAAAGATCTTCCAAGCCCTTAAAATTCTCCAACAATGATTCAGTTTGTCTGACAATCATCAGGCTTTTTTCGTTGATATCAATCAGATTATCAGGAAGGATGGCAATTCCAAATAGTAGATAACTAGGACGGACAATTGAATATAATTTTTTAGAAATTTCATTGATTAATGTCGAATTATTAACATCTTTATAAGAATTGTTTTTTAGAGTTAAATAATTTTGATAATTGAGAAAAAGTGATAGAAAAAGAAAGGGAATAAAAGCAAAATATAACATAATAACGGAGAATAATGATAAAAGAATTAAATTTTTTTTGGTAATAAATTTTTTGTAGTTACGAGTTAGTTCCGGTATAGGATTTAATTTATTTTTTACTAATTGAGATAGGTTTAAGTTGAGGTTTATTTCATTACTTTTAGAAAAAACAAACCAAAGAATCTTATCGATTTCATTTTTTTCCAATAAATTACCGTTAACAGTAATAATTTTTATATTTTTTGGCGGATTTTTTATATCAATCTGACGGTTTTTTTCCCCGAAAAAGATATAGACAAAAAAACTCTCTTTATTTTTATTGATTTTTTCTAAAGATACAGATTCATTAATGATAAAAATATAATGGAATATTTTGATAATTTTTGGAATAAAAGGGGAATAAAAAGGACTAATAGAGACTCTTTTTAATTCATTTTTTAGAAGAGAAATAAAAGGATATTCTTTTTTTGATACGATCAAAGCATTTTGTTTTTCTTCAATAATCTCAGTTCTCAGTTTCATATCTTTATTGTATAATTTCTCTTGTGAGAAAGAAGGCATTAATTGTTAGATATAAGGAAATCCAAGAGGCGGAAAATTTTTTTAAAGACAAAAAAACGATTTTAGTCGGCGGATGTTTTGACTTAATCCATTTTGGTCATCTGAAATTTCTTGAGAAAGCAAAAGAGCAAGGTGATTTTTTGATTGTTGCTTTAGAATCGGATGAGTTTATCAAAAAATATAAAAAAAAACAGCCGGTTCATCAACAATCTGAGAGAGCAGAGATCCTATCGAATTTAAATATGGTAGATTTGATTGTTTGTTTACCTTTATTAAAAACGAATAAAGAATATTTTGATTTAGTGAAAAAAATATCTCCCAGCGTAATAGCCGTTACCGTTGGCGATAAGCAAATAGAAAATAAAAAGAAACAAGCTTTGGGAATTGGGGCTGAAGTTAAAGAGGTTGTCACTAACTTAAAAAATTTTTCTACAAGAAATATTGCCAAAGTTTTTAATTTATAAAAGTTTTATTATGCGATTATTTTTAGCTATCGAGTTGTCAGATAAAATAAAGAAAGAAATAGACGATCAACTGTTAGAAATCAAAAAAACATATCCCCAGTTTCAATGGGTGTCTAGTGATAACTATCATATTACCATCCACTTTTTTGGGGAAATTTCCGATCATAAAAAAATTATTAATAAATTAGAACAAGTTTTATATGATAAGGAATCATTTTATTTTTATTCAACCTCAGTTGATTTATTTATTCATCATAAAATTACTATCAACCTTGATTTTAGAAGAGAAAAAAAAATTGAAAAAATCAATGATAGTATCAAAGAAATATTTAAAATTTCTGAAAATTCAGTAAGATTCATTCCACATTTAACCTTGGCTCGTTACAAGATTCCTTCAAAACAACAGTATTTTGTTCTTAAAAAAAGATTAGCAAAAGTGATAGTTGATATCTCTTTTAAAATAAATAAATTAGTTTTATTTGAAAGTATTCTTAGCGGAAGTCGATCTGTTTACAAAAAAATTCATACTTTTAAGCTCCTTTGATTAAAAAAACCCCGCCACTAAGAGCGGGGTTATATACCCTTCGCATTTTTAGCTACAAAACGCTACAAGTATATGCCCCTCTAAGCTGTTTTGTTCCAAATCAGCGCAAGAGGGGCAAACATACCTTATTTAAATAAAATATTATGCTGAACCAATTCTATACATACCAGTGCTACAAACCGGGCATTTGCCTTTCATCGCCGGTTTACCATTTTTCATGGTGACTTTTTCCGGATTAGCCACATCTCTTTTAGTTCGGCATTTAACGCAATACATAGATACCATATTTTTGATTCACCCCCTTACTTTAAAAAAATTATAAATTCGAAACTCGAAACTCAAAACAATTTTTAAATTTGTAAATTTCCAAAATTCGAATTTTTTTCGGATTTCGGATTTCGTGCTTCAGATTTTTTATCTAATAAGCTTAGTAAAATATAAAGAAATTTCAAGTCCAATAATCAGAGTGATTAAAATTAAACTTTTTTTTAGGTCGGAAAAAAAATATTGGTTTAATTGTTTTTCTTCTGAGATGATAAGTGGTTTTTTTGTTTCTTGCTCTATAACCGGCATCAATGCAGGGGAAGGGGTTGTAGAGGTAGTTACAGGGGTAGTCGTTTGCTTGCTTTCTAATAAACGAATTTTTCTATGATAGAGAGCCAATAACTTTTCTTTCTTCGTCTTTTTAGGCATACGCTATACACGATAGCATATCGAAAATTAAAAATCAACCCTTCGACAAGCTCAGAGTAAACCTTTCAATAAACTCAGAGTAAAATATCGTTGACAGTTTTTGTTGAAGACGATAGAATGTATTTGATGGTAATATATATAATCGGAGCCATTTTTTTTATTTGGCTGGTTTTTTTGACGGGGATAGTTTTAAAGACAAAAGCCCATTATAATAATTTAATTTCTAAGACGAGAAAACAAAAGATTGATGAGATTTTAGATGAATTGTTGATGATTGATAAGAAAACGGGGCAAGAATTAGAAATAGTAAAAAAAGAATTGCATGGAGAAATAAAAACATCAACTCTTCATATTCAAAAGATTGGTTTAGTCAGATTTAATCCTTTTGAAAGAAGTGGGGGAGAAAAAAGTTTTGTTATCTCTTTTTTAAACAATGAAAATAGTGGTATAGTTATTAATTTCATCTATACCCGAGACGGCTTAAGAGTTTATAGTAAAAAAGTCAAAGATGGTAAGGGTGAAGAGTATAATTTGTCTGAAGAAGAAGAAAAAGCCATTGAGAAAAGCAATTAAAAATTTATCGTGACAATTGTCCAAACCTTTTTTATGATCAATAAAAAAATAGCTTACCTGATTATTTTTGTTTTATTTATTCTTTCGACGGTGACTACTTATTCTTTTTTTTCGACTGAAAATGGTCAATCTTTTTTGTCACCAATTGGCTATCAAGCTCCTAAGTCGGAAAATGGAATAAGTGAAACGGCCGCAGTTAGTGAACCAAAAACAGAAGAATGTCCTCTTAACGGGCAGATGTTGACAAAAAATCAAAAAAACGTTTGGGAAAATCATCGCCCCTTAGGAATAATGGTTGAAAATCATAAGTTGTCTAGGCCTCAATCTGGTTTATCATCAGCTGATGTAATTTATGAAGCAGTGGCTGAGGGGGGGATCACCAGATTTTTAGCAATATTTTATTGCCAAGACGCGTCTTATGTTGGACCGGTTCGTTCAGCCCGCATCTATTTCTTAAAGTTTCTTGAAAGTTATGGAAAAAATCCTCTTTATGCTCATGTTGGGGGAGCCAATACTGACGGACCAGCTGATGCATTAGGTTATATTAGCGAACTGGGTTGGTCTTCATATAATGACCTTAATCAATTCTCAGTTCCTTTTCCTTATTTCTGGCGCGACTATGAAAGGCTGCCGGGAAGAGTGACCGAACATACGGTTTATACCTCGACTAAAAAACTTTGGCAGTATGCAAAAGACAAAAGAGGTTTAACTAATGTTGATGATAAAGGAGTTAGATGGGATAAAGGATTTTCTGCTTGGAAATTTGAAGATGATGCCAGCCAAGCTAATCGAGGAACAGTTGCGAAAATAGATTTTGGTTTTTGGGACAGTCTAGCTACTGATTTTAGCGTTGTTTGGAGTTATGACAGTCGGGTCAATAGTTACAAAAGGACTAATGGGGGAGTTTCTCATCTAGATAAAAACAGCGGAAAAACCTTAGAAACTAAAAATGTTGTTTTGATATTTGCTAAAGAATCACCAGCCAATGATGGTTATGAAGGTGGGCATATACTTTATAAAACTGTTGGCAGTGGAGAGATGTTATTCTTTAAGAATGGTCAAGTATTCAAGGGAACTTGGAGTCGGGATGATGAAGAAACTCAAATCAAATTTTTTGACCAAAATGGAAAAGAAATTACTATTGTTCGTGGACAGGTGTTTGTTGAAATATTACCGATTGGAAATAAAGTCACGTATTAAAAAGCTCGATACCGAAATTTTTTGACGGAAAACCACAAACCGCAAAAAATTTGATATCTTCGCTTTTAATTAATCCATATGTTACAACACATAATTCCGTCAAAGGCCCGAAGAAAAATTTTGGAGTTTTTTTTCCATCATCCGGGTGAAAATTATTACCTGAGGCGAGTAGTTCGAGAAGTTGATGAAGAGGTTAATGCCGTTAAAAGAGAGCTGGATATTTTGACTGAAGAAAAATTACTACTGCGAGAACGGCGCCTCAATAAAGTTTATTTTGCTTTAAATAAGAGCTATCAACTATATGATGAGTTTATGAGAATTTTTGCTAAAACCAGTTCACTGGCGATTGCAATTCATAGTAATTTATCAAAGATTGGAAAAATAAAGTTCGTGGCGGTTTCTACCAAGTTTCCAAAGAACTTGGTTATTAAAGATGATGAAATTTATCTTCTATTAGTTGGTGTAATTGTTGTTGTCGAGATTGAAGTATTAATTAAAGAAGAGGAAAAACTTTTTGGCCGGCCAATTAATTATTCGGCGATGACAGAAGATGAGTTTATTTTTAGAAAAAAAAATAACGATCCTTTTATCTGGCGATTTTTGAAACAACCAAAAATTATGTTAGTTGGGGTAGAAGAAGAGCTATTAAAATGAAATTAATTAAAACAATTTTTATCACGGTCATTTTATTAGGATTTATTTGGGTTGACCTTCCTGAAAATGTTAAAACAAAATACAAAATACCAAGTGGGATTGATTTTAATGCTTACGGATTAAATGTTAAAAAAGATTTTACTACAAAATTAGGATTAGATCTAAAAGGCGGCAGCAGTCTAATTTTTGAAGCAGAAACTGCAAAGGTTAAACGCGAAGATTTGAACGATGCTCTAAATTCAGCCCGGGATGTGATTGAGAGAAGAATTAATTTTTTTGGAGTGACAGAACCTCAAATACAGACAATCAAAACAGGGGATAAGTATCGGTTAAGTGTTGATTTACCGGGAATTAATAACTACGAAGAAGCGATAAAATTGATTGGTCAAACAGCCCAACTAACCTTCAGAGAGTTACCTGATGGAAAAATTGCCACAACAACTCCAATTTTTATACAGCTAACCCGCGATACGGGACTGTCGGGAATTCATATACTCAAATCAACGGTCGAGTTTGATAGTCAAACAGGTAAACCTCAGGTGGGATTAAAATTTAATAAAAAAGGAGCTAATTTGTTTTCCACCATTACAAAAAGAAATATTGGGAAACCGGTTGGTATTTTTCTGGACAATATGCCTTTAACGACACCGGTGGTGCAAACAGAGATTTTAGACGGCAGCGCCGTAATTACCGGTACTTTTACGACTGATGAGGCTAAAAAATTAACCATTGCCATTAATTCCGGAGCCCTGCCTTTACCAATTAAATTGGTTGAGCAAAAAAATATTGGGCCAACACTGGGCGCAATTGAAGTCAGAAAAAGCGTCTATGCAGGAACGATTGGTTTAATAATGGTTTTGTTTTTTATGATTGTTTATTACGGTCGATTAGGTTTGATTGCCTCACTTGCTTTAATGATTTACGGATTAATTTCTTTGTTTATATTTAAAGCTATTCCGTTAGTTTTGACATTACCGGGGGTGGCCGGATTTATTTTATCAATTGGAATGGCGGTAGATTCTAATATCCTGATTTTTGAAAGAATTAAAGAGGAACAGAGAAAGGATAAAAGTTTTGATATTGCGGTTAGATTGGGTTTTGGCCGAGCTATTGATGCAATTAAAGATGCGAACGTCACAACGTTAACAGTGGCTTTTATTCTTTTTAATCCGTTAAACTGGGAATTTTTGCCTCAATTCGGCATGGTAAGAGGATTTGCTTTAACATTAGCAATTGGAGTGGGGACGAGTCTGTTTACCGGAGTTGTTATAACGAAAAGACTAATTGAGATTTTTTATAAACAGAAATCTTAAAGATTAAATATTAAATGTTAAATAAACTATTAAAGATTAAACTGTTAAATAATTAAAAACGTTTAATATTTAACTGTTTAAAAATTATTTAACCTTTAACATTTAAGATTTAACTTTTAATTTATGATTAACTTTCTCAAATACCGCTGGCTCTATTTTTTAATTTCCTCTGTTGTCATCGGAGCGGGACTATTTTCTATAGTTAAGTGGGGTTTTCGTTATTCAATTGACTTTACCGGCGGGAGTAATTTTGAGTTTCAAACAAATAAAGTGATTGAAAAAAATCAACTGCTTAAAATATTGGATCAAAATGAAATATCAATTGTGAGTTTAAAACTAGAAAATAAAAATATTCTTTTAAGAACCAAAGTATTGGATCAAAAGAAAGAATCATTATTAAAAAAAGATTTAGAAGCAAAATTAAAAATTAAAATTACGGTTTTACGCTCAGAAACAGTTGGCCCGATTTTAGGGAAAGAGGCAATCGGTAAAACTTTAACTGCTTCGATATTGGCAATAATTGGCATATTAATCTATATGAGTTTTACTTTCAAAGGTTTCAACTTTGCTTTTGCGGCGATTCTGGCAATGTTTCACGATCTTTTAGTAGTTATTGGTACTTATTCCTTATTAACTCATTTTTTTGGGGCAGAAGTGGATACGATGTTTGTTACGGCGGTTTTAACGACGATGTCTTTTTCCGTTCATGATACGATTGTTATTTTTGACAAAATCCGCGAGTATCACAATGAGCAAGAAACTTTAGAAATTGAGTCAGCTTCCAATCAGGCGCTGACTGAAACAATGGTTCGTTCTCTCAATAATTCGATGACAATAGTTTTCATGCTTTTGGCTTTGACGATGATGGGCGGATCAACGATTAGATTTTTTATCTTAACTCTTTTAATTGGTACGATTACCGGGACTTATTCTTCGCCGTTTGTAGCCACTCCAATTCTTGTCTGGTTAGAAAAAATGAAAAAGCAAAAATAAATTCGTGTTAGAATATTATTAATTAAATAAATGAATATGGATGATAAAACATCGGAAAAAGGTTCTGAAGTCTGTCCAAAATGCGGATCGTCACTTGGTGAAGTTTTTGAAACGAAGTCCGGTAAAAAATTACAACGTTGTTCAAAAGGGAGCTGGAATCCGGAAACTCATACGATCGACGGCTGTATTTATGTAAAGTGGCTTGAGGTTGAGCCGATTACTCTTGACGAAAAATGTCCGAAGTGTGGAGCACCCTTGCTTTTAGTAGTAACCAGATTTGGAAAAAAAATGAAGAAGTGTTCAACGGCCACTTGGGATTCGGCAACAAAAACAGCCGGGGGATGCGACTACATCGAATGGATAAAAGGAACGACCGAACAGTTGGAAGAAGACTGTCCAAAATGCGGAGAGAAATTAGTTTTGTTTACAACGGCCGCCGGAAAAAAACTAAAAAAATGTTCGACCGCGACCTGGGATCCGGCAACGAAGACGGCCGGGGGATGCGATTATGTTGAGTGGTTAAGGTCATAATAATGAAAATTGTTAAATATTCTTTAGGTCAATTACAGGCTAATTGTTATTTCCTAATTGATGGTCAAGACTGTTTAATTATTGATCCGGCTGACGATGCCTCATTTATTCTTGAAGAACTGCAAAGACAGCGATTAAATTTAGTCGGCATGTTGGCGACTCATGGACACTTTGATCACATTGGAGCAGTGGGGGAGATTCAGTTATCTTTTAATGTTCCTCTATACATTCTTAAAGAAGATCAGTTTTTAATTGATCGATTAAACGAAACAGCTAAATATTTTTTAGGATTCGACCCTCATTTTATCAAACCAATTATAGTTAAGTACTTAACTGCTACTAAATTTAGTCCCGACTCAGTCGGGATAGAATTCAGAATTATTAAAACACCCGGACATACGCCGGGAAGTTGCTGCTTATATTTTGAAAAAGAAAACGCACTTTTTACCGGAGATACTTTATTTAAAGAGGGGATTGGTCGAACGGACTTATCCTACAGCAACAAAAATGACTTAAAAAAGTCTCTAAAAAAAATATTTAAACTACCGAGTGAAACAGTTGTTTATGCAGGTCACGGCGAAGATACAATATTAGAAGATGAAATGTAATCGAGAAGAGTTTGCTTTTCATTTTTTATTTTTCCTTCAACCACATGATCAAAAAGTTTTTTTAAAATCTCACCAACTTCACGTCCTGGCTTGATTTTTAAAATCTTCATCACATCATTTCCATCAATTTTTAAGTCCTTGATTTGAAAAGGTTGTTTTTGAACTTCAATTAATCTTTTTTTGAAAAGGTCAAGACGCCAGGAAGTTGGCGTTGCACC
>Ga0209211_10002918_pt1 | contig 28681 bp, 30 predicted proteins | sample RifGroA2_FD_183992 | JGI IMG/M metagenome (GOLD analysis project Ga0209211, IMG submission 183992) | Groundwater microbial communities from Rifle, Colorado, USA - Groundwater A2 (SPAdes) (version 2) | ecosystem: Environmental > Aquatic > Deep subsurface > Groundwater | place: Rifle, Colorado...
CCGCTTTAGAACTTTATTTTAGCGATTATGGAAAGTATCCGGAACCGGCCCGAGGCTACGGTTTTTGGAGCGGTCATTGTGAAGGCGATTTCGGAAATTTTGATGAATATATTATAGGATTAGCGCCGGATTATATTTCCGTACTCCCTAGGGATCCTAAATTTGATTCCGAGTTCCAATGTTACACATATCTTTCCACTGAAACAGAATATATGTTTCTTGTCAGCTATGCCATGGAAACGGTCGGCGCAAACACTGCCGACCTATCAAATTCTAATTACATCCGCGCGCTCGCGCGGCCTTGCACATTAACTGTCTGCGCTCCTCAACCCTCTATTGCTATTTACACAGACGGACTGGCGAGGAATTGGTGACGCGCGGCTTCAATAGATTTAAGATTCACGATTTATGATTTAAGAATGATTTAGATTTGGTGATAAGCCCTTGTAACAAGCGATGCGCGTTATTCGCCGGAGTCATTAACTTTTCAAAATCTTCCTGGGTAAGATAGCCGACATCTTTGGCAATCAAAAGTTGGTTTTTGAGTTCAGTAAGCGACCCTTGGGCTAAATAATAAAATTGTATTTTTTCCTTCATGCCTTGTCTGCCAAAACCTTCGGCGATATTTGAAGTGATGGAAGTCGCGGCCCTCCGCATTTGATCCACCAGAGAATAAATTTCCTCACGCGGGAAATTTTTGGTCATCTGATACACAATGATTACCAGTTCATGGCCTTCTTGCCACGCTTTTAAATCTGTAAATTCTCTAATTTTGTTCTGTTCTTGAATCATGAATCGTAAATCGTAAATCTACCTGCCGAGATTATATAATCTCTTAATCTCGTCGGAGGTTAATGCCCTGTTGTAAACGCGGACATCGTCCCGGCACCGGAACAAGTTCGGTGCGGGGTAAATCGATGAGGCCTGTGGATACCGCTATTGACTTATTTATTGCATTTGCTAGCATGAAAATGTAGTCACTATGAAAGCCCCCCTATAAGGTTTTGTCCTTATGGGGTTTCTTTCTTTTTACACCGTTAGAAATTTGATCATTCATTACGCCTAAGATACGGTATCCGGTCTTATATATTCGACAAGCATTAGAATTATAGTGAGTCATATGATTTCTAACGGGGTTTATACTCAAGTTTTTGCCTTAGATCGCTTACAAATGCAATCTTTTTTCCAGCGACTTTTTCCAAAAGCGAAGAACAATTTTTAGGAGACGGCGCGAGCGCCCTGCCAAATTTTCCAGCAGATTCCAATTCCAAGTAGGGTCAGACCCTACTTTTGCTTATTCAATGATTTCGGGGCCGAATTCCGTTTGGCCAGCCTTAAAACTGATCCAATCTTCCACGGCCTCCTTGCACCTCTTTTCATTGCCATAGAAATCAAGAAAGAATTTCCGGTTCACGACATGGGGGAACTTGGATTTTCCAATATAATCGTTGTAACTTGAGGCCCAGTACTCCTCAAGTTTTTTGATTGCTTTCTCCGGACTTTTTACTTTGCGCTCTTTCCATCCCGGCTCCCATAACTCTACCGGATTGGTATGCACGTATGCGAAGACCGTATTCAGCTGTACATCATCTTTGACGCGTATTGCCTTAAAACGCGATTGGAAAAGCGGACCTACTCTGTCATACTGTTTGTTAAAATAAGTAGAGTAGCCGCCCATTTTTTGCATGAATTGCGAAATTCCATTTTCTTTAATTTCACAAAGAATGGCATGGAAGTGATTTGGCATCAGCGCAAACGCCAATACCTCAACCAGTGGGACACTGTTCATTTTACGTTTTTCTTCAAGACGCTCCCTCAAGAGCTTAGTAGGGTCTGACCCTACTATTAGCGTCCAGAGATCTGTGGGTTCGGAAGTATTGCAAAATTCTAACCCTAAAATAAATCTGTGGTAATCCTGGGGTTTCTGAAAAATTTTGCGTTTTTCAACGCCGCGCTTTACCACGTGATAAATTCCGTTAATCTCAAATTCTCTTGGTTGTCTTGGCATAATAGTAGGGTCTGGCCCTACTTATAGCTTAACATGATATGGATTATTGCAATAGTAGGGTCTGACCCTACTTGGCGCTACCTGCCGAGATTATACAATCTTTGTATCTCGGCAGGTGTCAACGCGCGGCTTGCCCCGTTAGAAGTCGCGAACGCTTGCGTGCGCGTTCTCCTTCTAACGGGGTGAATAGACGCGGACGCTCGCCCCAATTAAATGGCTTCGCATCTAACGGGGTAAATCGATGAGGCAGTTAAATATTTTTAATGCCTGCTTTTTTATAGAACTTATCAAAAGACAAGATACCATCCAATTGGTGCGTCTTGGCCATCGCCACATTCAAACAATCGATCCACGAGATACCTTTCTCTCTGCGAGAATAAAATATTTTATCGGCTTCATTGCAAATCATGTGGTCTAAAGGAAGTTCAGTAAAATCTTTGCCGCGCAAGTATTCTAAAAATTTCTTAGCCGCACTTTGCGAAACTTTATACGAAAGCACCGTGACCGCTTCAGGAATGGTAAATTGAGTAATAAAAACAACGGCGCTTTTTAACTCTTCTGATTTAACTAAAGCGTTGTTGTGATTTGAATCATCCTCTTTTGCAAGCGCGATGAGAAAATCGGCGTCAACAAGAACGCGCATAGCTATGCGTATAAATAGTAATCAAGCTTGGAAGAAAGATTCTTTGGCCCGCCGTGAAGTTTTAATTTCGCAACATCAAGCAATAAAGCACCGCCACTGACACGCATTTTTTTTACAAGAAACCAGCGAAGTTCCCTATTGATTTTGTCCAGCTCAAATAGCAACTTTTTATATTCATTTTTTGGTAACGTTGCATTATTCATACATTCACACTAGCACGCAAACATTGTACGTGCAAATCCTAAACCTACCTCCCCAAATTGTATAATCTTTCCTTAAACTTTTGGATATCCGATGTCCAAAAGTTTAGTGAGCAATTACCTGCCGAGGTTGTAGAGGCGCTTGATCTCATCCGCCGAAAGCGCGCGGTTGTAGACGCGGACGTCGTCGATGGCTCCATTCAGATAGGCTCGTCCACCAGGCACACAAGCGCTTATCCCAAATCGCGTATTTACTCCGCTCGAGACATTGGCTGTGCCCGCTCCCGTACTGGAAGTAACCAGAGCGCCATCCCGATAGAGTGTCAGCGTTGCCCCTACACGCGTCGTCACAACGTGATGCCATGAGCCATCCGCTACGATCAACGCCGTTTGAACATTATTATAATTTGTGCCTCCGCTACCCATGACTTCCAAAATAAAGCCGTCCTTGGCGTCTTCAGTGCCGAAAATGCCTGATCCCCAAAACGCGCTTGACCCGCAATCTGTTTGGCGATTACTAATGAGCACTTGTGTAACGGTTGTAAGGGGTGGCGCTTTTAGCCATTGAGCTATTGAAAAATCCCCGGTTCCAAATTGCCCAATCGAACTATTTATATCCACATAATCATTACTCCCGTCAAAACTCATCCCCTGGCCGATTCTGCCGATGGCGCGAGTGGGGCCGTTGGTGAGAGTGCCGTTGTTTCCATTTCCTGAACGATCCATGGCAAAAGTATTTGAAGGGCTTTGCGCCATGTCGTTGTCATTGAAAGACCAGTAGCCGACGAGGCCCCTTTCCAAATCCGGATTGTCGCGCGAAACATCGGTGTTAATTTTCAGCGTCGCCCCGATGCGGTAGAGGCGTTTGATTTCATTATTATTTATTACTCTATTGTAAAACCTCACATCATCCAACACTCCGTCAAGCGGAGCCGTGGTGGTGGCGTTAAGCCCGAGGTTCACGGCGCTGGCGTTGACCGCGGTTCCGGTGGTAACGGCGATATGATGCCAGCCCGCGTTCACCGTTGATCCCGAAGCGCCGTCAACGAATATGGAGGGGCTCGTAAGGCCGCTTGCCGTAACCGTGCCGCCTACGATTTTGATGCTTTGCCCCGCGTTTAAGTCAAGCAGATTGACTGTGGGAGAGGAAGAAGCGGTTTTCATCCAGAAGGAAAAGCTGTTTACGGATGAGCTGACATTGCCGGGATTAACATAAGATTGGGTGGAATCAATTCCTTGTCCGAGCTTGCCCGCCGTGGGCGCGAACTTGGGAAGGCCGTATGAGTAGAGTTGGGCGACTTCGGCGGCCGAAAGCACGCGGGTATAGAAACGGACTTCGTCTAAGGAACCATTAAAATTATTGCCGATACTGGTACTGCTGGTAGGAGTCGCGGGATCCGATGTGCCGCCAGTTACAGTAAGCGCTCCATTTACATATAATTTCCATGTACCAGCATCTCTTAAAAGCACGAGATGCGTCCATTGATTAGTGGGCATAACGTAGCTTGAGCTTAAGGCGTCGCAGCTTACACCTCCTAAAATTAAAGTAACCTTATTTCCAGATCCACATCCTCCATTACTTATCCACCAACCATATCCATCACTACCACCAACGCCATTCTGGAATAAGTAATTATCACCTAATGTGCCATTCCAGTATGCCCAAACTGACATAGTAATGTTATTCGTGGCCGTAGTAACTAATGATCTATAAACATATCCCCCAGTAATCGCGTAGGGTCCAATTTTACTTGAAGTTGTCCATGTAGGCCCATCAAGAGTTCCTGTGTTTCCTTGCCCGGAAGAATCCCCCGCCGGTAGCCCCCGACCCTTCATCCAACTTCCACCAACCAACAAGGCCGGTGCGCAAAATATCTTGGCCAAGAATAGAGCCGTTTTTTCCTTGGCCTGATCTATCATATGCCGTTGTCCCCGCGACATCCGGGGCGTTCATAGTCCAATATCCTACGAGCCCATTCGCGAGCGAATCATTATTGATTGAAGTGTTGATTTTCAGCGTCGCGCCGATGCGGTAGAGCCGTTTGATTTCATCCGCCGAAAGCGCGCGGTTGTAGATGCGTACGTCGTCGATTGAACCATCAAAAGTAGCGGTTGAAGCCCCTCGGTTCCCTACATAGAGATTTAAAGCGTTATCAGAGTTTTTGGCATCTACTCCATTCTGCTGTTGCACATATGCAGCTTCGGTAGCATTGATATATATTTTTGCATTTGCTGCTGAACTTGAACCGTCCCATATCAGCGTTATATACTGCCATGTGTTTAGTGTGATGGCATTATCTACAGTGGCGACTATCAAATCAGTTGTGCTGTAGTTTTTAATGAATGACAAACTATTGATTCCTCCGCTATACATTCGCAGCATCCAATAACCACTTGTTAGCGCTGTATCCTTGGCGATGATGGTGCCTATCCCGTTTTCCCCTTCGCTTCTAGGATATATCCAGGCAGAAATTGAAACCGGTCCGAGGTCATCCAATACACTTGCCGTTCCGCTATCCACATAATCATCCACCCCGTCAAAACTCAATCCCTGTCCGATTTTGCCGATGGTGCGGGTGGGGCCACCCGTGAGAGTGCCGTTGTTGGCATTACCCGAACGATCGTAGGCGGTGACGCCACTCACGTCATTTCCATTAAATGACCAATAGCCGACGAGGCCGGAGGTTAAGCCGATGTATTTGGGAGCTTGGATGATGAGAGCGGCGGATGCCGCCGAAGGCAGCAATAAAAATCCTAATATCAAAATCCTAAATCCTAAATAATATCTAAATTCTAAATTCAAAATTCTAAACATAATTATTTTGATTTTTCTAATATAGCGCCAAAGATTTTCCTTAATTCTACCGCTTCTCTAATAAGATTTCCACGCTCGCTTTCTAAGATACTGCTACTGCCTATTTCTATGAGTTTTAGCCAGAGCTCGCTTTCTTTCGCTTCTTTTCTGCAAATCTTGCTTCTCATCACAAAGTCCTTCTTGCTCAACGCTTCGTTTGCTTCTATATAGTTGGCGGCGACTGAGCCGGACGATCTTACAAGCTGCTTTCGGTATTCAATATTTTCCAGCGTTTTTGGCAATTTACGAGTTAAGTTGCCCGTGTTCTTCGCGAACCCAAAAGTCCGCTCTTCCAGATCATATTTTTTGGGATTTTGTGTTTCGGTCATTAAATATTGTTTAGGATTTAGATATTAGAATTTAGGGTTTGATGTTAATGTGGTTGTGGATATTTACGCTTGACATGGTTTGTGGGTTTGCTATCATGGCTTTATAAACGGCTTCGGCCTCGGTCCCGCTTCGGCGGGATCTGACATTTTAGGGCTTCCACATAAGGATATTATTGACTCTGTTAGCGCCTTATAATCTGCTTCGCTGACTACTCCGAATTTTTGATATAATCTTTTGCCATCAATCAACCTCAATTGGGAAGTAATTGCTACCCTTAAAACCCCGTCTTCCATCCCGATTGGAACATAGAATTTACTTCTTTTTATTTTTGTGCTTAACGGTATTCCCCAAAATACTTCGTTATTAAATTTTTTGAAGACAATAATAGGTCTTGCAAAATATTCTCCTTTTCCGTCTTGTTCAAAACCGACATTTACTCCGATTGAGCACCACCAAACTTCCCGCTCGTGAAAAAATATCCGCTTCGGCGCGTTATCTATTTGTTCTTTATATTTATGCCATTTTTGGAAATCTTTTTTCATATTTTTAGATTATCATATCTTTGCCGTCAAAAGGACCAATAGCCGACAAGGCCTGAATTGAGGCCGATGTATTTGGGGGCTTGGACGATCAATGCTACGTGGGCCGAAGGCAGCAATAAAAATCCTAATATCAAAATCCTAAATCCTAAATAATATCCAAATTTTAAATTCGAAATTTTAAACGCATTTCGTTTTGAATTTATTATTTTAATCATTGGGGTTTGTTTAGAATTTAGATATTAGGATTTAGGATTTGATTAATGTAGTTGTGGATATCATGCTTGACATAGTTTTTGGGGGTGATATAATCGAGATACATTCGGCATTAGCCGCGGCCCCGCCTAAAGCGGGGAACATTTATTTATAAAGCTCCCAAAAGGCCTTTTTTATTTTAGCAAAATCATTTGTGTCTATTTGGCCCAATTTCGACGACAGCCGTCTATAATCAATTATCCGTATTTGGTGAATGCAAACATAGACGAATTTCCCTTCCTGTTTTATTTCAACATACCACGTGCCCTCTTTCTTTTTTGTGGTAGTGGGCGCGACAAGATAAAAGCTACGCGATAATTTTTTCAAAACAATCGCGGGCCTTGAAAATAAGTCGCTCTTGCCGTTGATTTCCGAGCCAATGTTTTCCCCGAAACTAATCCACCACAAATCGCGCTCTTTTACGAGGGGCGGCTCCTTTTGCACATTGTGCAATTTTTCTTTAAGTTGTATCCATTTTATAAATTGCTTTATCATATCTTTAATCTATCATAACTGGCATCCCCCGCCATATCTTTGCCGTCAAAGGACCAATAGCCGACGAGGCCGGAATTGAGGCCGATGTATTCGGGGGCTTGGATGATCAAAGCCGCCTCTGCACTATTGCTGAAAGATAGTAATAAAAATAGCGCAAAAGCAATTTTCAATTTCCAATTTTCATTGAATTATTTAATGCTTTAATTTTCATTGTAAATTTGTCACTACTTATTCTTTTCCATGGTTGATATAATTTTAGTAAATCAACGATGTTTTCGGCAAATTTGGCGGTTCGTTCTTCTAAATCATATTTCATTGGGGCATTGTTTTAATTATAACATTCATTGGAAATTGAAAATTAGAAATTGGAAATTTAGCAACTCGGTAATATTATATCATACAAAAAGCCCGGACAAATCCGGGCAAGTTGCCGATCAATAACCGCACCGCAAGCAGTTTAGTACTCCATCCCTCCGCCGGACGGCATCTGGGGCGGATCTTTTTTCTCGGGGATTTCAGTGATGGCGGCGCCTATTGTGAGATAATTGCTTGCCACGGAAATCGCGTTCAAAAACGCGGTTTTTGTGACTTTCAGCGGATCGATTATTCCGGCTTCTTTCAGGTTACCGAATTCGTTCGTGGTGGCGTTAAACCCGAGCCAATTATCCTTTGATTCGCGCTTTTTATCGGAGAGCTTCTCAAGCATATCCCTGCTTCCTCCGCTATTTTGGATTATCGCCAATACCGGCGCCTCCAGCGCGCGCGCGAGAATACGCAAAGCCGCGTCCACCGCCACCTTTTTGTTGGGCTCGATATTTGAAACGGCCGATCTTGCGATCAGATTAAAAAGAGCCATGCCACCCCCGGGAACAATGCCTTCTTCCATGGCGGCGCGCGTTGCCGCAACAGCGTCCTCAACGCGCTGTTTCAGTTCTTTTTGCGCCGATTCAGTCGGCGCCCCCACTTTTATCACAGCCACTCCGCCCGACATTTTACCGACCCTTTCGTTCAAATTTTTCTTTTCATATTCGGAGTCGGTTTTTTTTATCTGCGCTTTGATCTGGCTTACGCGCTCTTCGATCTTTTTCTTCTCGCCTTTTCCGCCGACGATCGTCGTGTTGTCTTTGTCGGAGATGACCTTCTGCGCCCTACCCAAGTCGGAAATATCCGCGCTCTCCAATTTCTTGCCAAGCTCTTCGGAAATAAAATTTGCTCCTGTTACCGTAGCGATATCCTGCAGCATGTCTTTTCTCCTGTCGCCAAAGCCTGGAGCCTTGACCGCCAGAACACTGAACACGCCCCTCAATTTATTGACGACTAGTGTCGCCAGCGCCTCGCCATCCACATCGTCCGCAATAATCACAAGTTCTTTTTTGCCGGTCTGGACTATTTTTTCCAATAATTTTATAAAATCGGCGATTGCCGAGATCTTTTTATCCGTTACCAAAATATACGGATCTTCCAGCACCGCCTCCATCCTTTCTTGTCCGGTTATCATGTATTGAGAGAGGTATCCGCGGTCGAACTGCAATCCTTCAACGACTTCGTATGAATTTCCGAGCGTGTTTGAGTCGTCTATGGTCACGACGCCGTCTTTGCCTACTTTTGCCATGACTTCGGCAATGAGCCTTCCTATCTCCGCGTCTTTGGAAGAAAGCTTGGCAACCTCTTCTATTTTTTTGTTATCGTTAATGTCTTCTTTTTGGTTTTCAAGTTTTTTAACGATCTCTTCGCCGGCCAATTTCAATTCCTCCGCCAGCCGGATGACGTTAAATCCTTTTTCGAGGATTATTTTTTCTCCCTCGTCTATCATCGCGTGCGCGAGCACAACGGCGGTCGTAGTCCCGTCGCCGACTTTGTCGTTCGTTTTGTCAGCCGCCTGTTTGATAAATTCCGCGCCAAGATTTTCCCATTTATCCTTTAATTCTATTTCTTTCGCCACCGTTACCCCGTCGAAAGTCACCTGTGGCGCCCCATAGCTTTTTTCGATAACAACGGCGCGGCCCTTGGGACCCAGGGTCATCTTTACGGCTTCAGCGAGCTTATCAATGCCTTTTTTCATCGACTCGCGCGCCGCTTCGTTGAATAGTATTTGTTTTGCCATACGATATGATGCTAATATGCTAATTTTATGCTAATAATGCTAATTGCCAATAAACGATGCTAATTGCTAATAGAAGAATTAAGAATGCGTTTTGGTTTAAGATATTTATCTCTGAAATTTACTAAAATCCCCAGTTTCTTTTCAAATGCATCCAGATATCTTCTGATCTGATAGTATGATTCTCTGCTTAGTATTCTGACTGATTTCAACTCCAGAACAACTTTATTATCTATAACAAAATCTATTTTATTCCTTCCCGCCCTTTCTCCTTTAAATGATTCCGGAATTATTTTTTCTCTTTCGTATTGCAAGTGCTCTTCTTTAAACATTTTTTCCAATAAATCCCCGTACTGTTTTTCATTACAATATCTGCCAAGTTCGTTGTGTGCCGCAAATAGAATGCCTGTTAATTTATAAGATAGTTCGGGAAATACCAATGCCTCCTCTTTCTTATTCGTAATTTGTAGATTAGCATTCATTGGCATATTGGCATCATTGTATAATCCCTAAAATATCTTCTTCCTTTGCTATCAAATATTCCTTATCGTCGACCTTAAATTCCGACGGGCCGTACTTGGAAAAAAGCACTTTATCGCCGGCCTTTACCGTAATCGGTACTAAGGTGCCATTTTCCAGCCTCTTCCCTTCACCAACCGCCAGAACCTTTCCCTCCTGCGGTTTTTCTTTGTCGGCGGTGTCGGGAATAAAAATGCCGCCTTTTGTCTGCTTTGACTTGTCTTCTTCGGACAACGGTTCAATTAAAACCCTGTCCCCCAATGGTTTGATATTTAACATTGCTAAATGCTTTACGCCGTATGCCATACGCAATTTGAGCGTACAGCTTATGGCTTATGGCTAATGATTAGCACTCGCGACCTTTGAGTGCTAATGAGATACTATCAAAACGCCTGAGCACAAGTCAAGGTCACGCGAGCCTTATTTAAAGGAATTTCCAGCTTGCCAATATTTTTGAAAGCTCGCCGGCAAATTCGAAATACGCGCTTACCTGATATAATGCTCCTCCCCTGACGAACCAGACCTCTATCATTTTCCCTTCTTCCTTTGGAGAAATAAAGGCAAGAGCATCCGTCCCGGCGAACGATATCGTTTGCGGCTGTTCAATTTTTACGCCCGGCAGATCTTTTTTTATCCTTTCGGGAGTAATAGGACCCGCTTCATCGAAATCCGTGATAAAGATCTGAAACGTCCTTTTTTCGCCGGTGCCCTCGGCAAGCACCGTCAGCGCGCCGTTATCTTCGTCTATTTCCTTTATCTGAAAATCACCGGCATGACCGAACGCGAAACCCCAATACGCGTTTTCATAAATGTTGTCCTGCGATGAAAGCGGATCGCCACCGTTAACGCCGGCGTCCTTTAAATTTTGGGCGAAGTTGAACTCCGGCAAACCACCCGGATTTGAAGCACTTTTCCAGCCAATAAGCCAGTAAATGCCGACGCCGAGCAGGATAACTATAACGGATGCCGAGATCAATTGGCCGAATTTAGTCATAGGAATATTATACTACTTCATTTTTATATTTTAAATAGCGCGTCGGAGCCATTGGCCGGTAAAAGATCCTTTGGTGTCCGCGATATCTCCCGGGATCCCTTCGGCAACAATTCTTCCGCCTCCTATTCCACCTTCCGGCCCAAGATCAATTATCCAGTCGGCGTTCTTTAAAACATCAATATTGTGTTCGATTATCAAAACGCTGTTTCCTTTATCCACAAGCGCGCGCAGTATATTCAAAAGTTTTTGAATATCGTCGAAGTGCAAACCGGTCGTAGGTTCATCCAAAATATAGAGAGTTCTTCCTGTTGCTTTCTTTGAGAGTTCAAACGCGAGCTTCACCCTTTGGGCCTCCCCGCCGGAAAGAGTGGTTGCAGGCTGGCCCAGCTTCATGTAGCCCAAGCCGACATCGACGAGGGTTTTTAGGCGGTCGGCGATCTGCGGGATATCTTTGAAAAATTGGTGCGCCTCTTCAATAGACAGATCTAATACGCCGGCAATGGTTTTGTTTTGGTATAAAATTTCAAGAGCTTCGCGGTTATAGCGCTTGCCTTTGCATTCTTCGCATTCCACATAAATATCCGGCAGAAAATACATCTCGATCTTCTTGACGCCCTGCCCCTCGCAAATTTCGCATCTTCCGCCTTTGACGTTGAATGAGAACCTGCCCGATTTGTATCCGCGCGCCCTTGCCTCGACGGTGCGGGCGAAAATCTCGCGAACTTGAGTAAAAACTCCGGTGTAAGTAGCCGGGTTCGAGCGCGGAGTGCGGCCGATCGGAGACTGGTCAACAAGAATTGCTTTATCAATATGTTCCAGCCCCTCTATTTTTTTATACTCGCCAGGCTCTGTTTTCGCGCCATAAAAATATTTCGACAATGCTTTTGCCAAAATGTCGTCAATGAGAGAAGATTTTCCGGAGCCGGAAACGCCTGAAACAGCTACCAATTTCCCGAGCGGGATCTTCACGTCTATATTTTTTAAGTTGTGTTCTGAGGCGCCGAGGATTTTGAGCTCGCCATTTTTAGCTCCCCGCGTTCGTAAATTCTCGCGCTTAACCCTCTCTTCGGGGGCTCCGACGCGCATTCGAATTTTCGAACGCGGGTCGCTTTTAGAAAATTGCTCGCTTTGTAAAACCTGTGCCTGCGCCGTCACCCTTACCTCTTTTCTCCCGCTTAAATAATCCCCAGTCAGCGTTTTTGCTTTTAGCAATTTCTTGAAAGTTCCTTCAAAAATCACTTTCCCGCCATGCTTGCCAGCGCCAGGGCCCATATCAATTATCCAGTCCGCTTCTTTCATTGTTTCGATGTCATGCTCAACGACCAGCACGGTGTTCCCGAGGCCGCGCAAGTCTTTAAGTGTTTTTATCAGCCGCGCGTGGTCTCTGGGATGCAGGCCGATCGATGGTTCGTCCAAAACATAAATTACGCCCGTGAGTGATGAGCCGATTTGCGTTGCCAACCGGACGCGCTGTGCTTCGCCTCCAGCAAGCGTCGTTGACTCCCGCTCAAGCGTTAAATAATCCAATCCAACTTCAAGCAAAAATTCGAGGCGCCGTGTTATTTCTTTAAGGAGAGGGCGAAAAGCTCCGCGCTCCTCAACACCCGGTGTTTTTGGGGATTCAACACCGGGTGTTTTCCCGCGCTGAGCAAAGAACTCCTTCGTCTCTTCGATCGTCATCCCGCAAACATCGGCGATATTTTTATTATGATATGTTACCGCCAAAGCTTCGGGCCTTAATCTCTGTCCTGCGCATGAAGGGCATTTTTCGATCTTCATATATTTTTCGAGCTCTTCCCGCGTCCACTCCGATTTGGTTTCTTTCCATCTTCTTTTTAAATTTTCCACAACGCCTTCGAATTTATCCTCATCGCCCGACAAAACTATTTTTTTTATTTTTTCCGGCAATTTTCCGTAAGGCGTATTCAATGAAAATTTATAACGTTCAGCTAAATCTGATAATATCCACCAATACCATGATTGGCGCCCTACTTTTCCGTCCAAGGCGGATCCGCTTTCGGCGGAATGCGACGCGGCGGCCCACGGCTTAATTGCGCCTTCGGCCAAAGTTAATTTTTTGTTCGGGATAACAAGCTCCGGATCGACTTCCATGGTACTGCCAAGTCCGGTGCAATGAGAACATGCGCCGTACGGGCTGTTGAATGAAAAAAGTCTCGGCTCTATCTCCGGCATTGATATTCCGCAATCCGCGCAAGCGAAAAATTCCGAATATAGTGTCTCATTTATTAAAATTATTCCTTTTCCTACTTTAAGCGCCGTCTCCAACGATTCGCGCAATCTCGGCCTGTCTAAGTCTTTATCCATCAATAACCTGTCCACAACGACCTCTATACTGTGAATTTTTTTCGGGTCAAGCGCCTTTTCTTTCAGCTCCTCAAACCTCATCATCTCGCCGTCCACGCGTACCCGCAAAAAACCGCCGCGTTTTATTTCTTCAAAAATGTTCCGATGCTCTCCTTTTTTGCCTTTAACAACCGGCGCTAAAATTGTGATGGCGGTGCCGTTCTTTAGTTTTAAAATCTGCTTTAATATTTCATCCGCGCTTTGCTTCGAAACAGCTTTTTTGCACTTCGGGCAATGCGGCATTCCTGCACGCGCGAATAAAATGCGGAGATAGTCGTATATCTCCGTTATCGTGCCGACCGTCGAGCGCGGATTTTTTGCAACGCTTTTCTGGTCGATGGCTATAGCGGGAGACAGCCCGGTTATCGACTCGACATCCGGTTTTTCTTTGACTCCCAAAAATTGCCTCGCATATGAAGACAGGGATTCCACGAATCTGCGCTCGGCTTCGGCATAAATAGTATCGAAAGCAAGCGATGATTTGCCTGAGCCCGAAAGGCCCGTGATCACCACGAGCTTCCCTTTCGGAATATCAAGATCGATGTCTTTTAAATTATGAACTCTCGCCCCGCGTATTTTTATATAATAATTCTTATCCTGCATGACTTATCATTATATAACGGATGTCAATACCAAAGCAAGCGCCCCATAACCCCCTCAACTTACCCTCTTTTCCTTATCAATGTCCGACACTTAGTTTCGGTCATTTAGATCATAGCTGTCTTTTCTTGCAGATTGGGTAAAAAGTTTAAATTCCTTTTTATCGGAATCAAAATAGTCTAATGCGAAATCTGTCCCCAATAATTTACCCCATCTATTTTCAGCAACATAATCTTGAAAACTGGACCACGGATATTTATGCTCTTTCCTTTTCCAAACATCAAGATCTTTGGGATTCAAATGGATATAAGCTAAAGCTCTCATTATGTAATTGTCATTATTTAAATACTTGGCATCAAAAGTTCTTTCAAAAACATGCCCTCGCCTTTCATATTTAAGATTGTAATGTTTCGAATAACTGACAAGAAGTCTATGCATAAATAAAGAAATATTGCCGTCTTTTATTTCGCGAAGGAGCAGATGAAAATGATTTGGCATGAAGCAGAAACCCGCAATATCAATAACCTGCCCGCCAATATTAATTTTCCCATCCCTTATGTCTGAAACTAAGTTTCGGTCATAGAAACGATCAAGATGTGAAATATCCCGCTTTCCATTGGCTACAAATAATGTAGTTAAAAATCTAAGATAATCGGCGTCTGAACGGAATAAATCCATATCCCCTACCGCATGGGCATACACGTGATAAAATTCACCTTTTATAAAAGGTTGTTTGCGCATACATATAAATATGCCTGAAACTAAGTTTCGGTCAAGAGACGAAAAACAGCTCACACATGTGTGAGCTGTTTAATATGCTTATGAAATTAAAATATCTTCGAATTCCTTTGCCTTATCACCGATCTTGCCGGCAAGAGCAAGAAACAGATTTTCTTTATTTAACAATTCCGGCGCTACCGATCGCAAATCTTCGAGAGTTACCGGTTCGACATATTTTTTAAATTCGACATCGTTTTCCAACGTCTCGCCCGTCAAAATTTCCGACCCTCCATTGGCAACGGCCACACTTAATGATTTTTCTTTGCGTTCCGCGTACCGCCTCTTCAACGATAGCTTAGCGCGCCTTAGTTCTTCTTCGGTTACTCCGTTTTTTAAAACATTTTCATATTCATCAAGCGTAATCTTCAAAGAGGTTAGCGCCTTTACAGGCTCCGCGGCAAAATACGTGTAAGCGCTTCCTCCGTCAGTGAAAACAGAGGCAGAACTGTATATCGTGTACACCAGGCCCATTTCGTCCCGGACTTTTTTAAAAAGCCGCGTGCTGCCGCCCAAAATATCCAATAAAAGCATGGCTGGAACAGTTTTTTTTTGATCTTTTCCGTTAGAAAGCCAGTTCAACGCTTTGGTTCCAAGTACCGCATGAACCTGCGTCACATCTTTTTCCGTCATCTCGATTCGTTTTGCTGACGGGAAAATTTCTCCGGCGAATCTTACGCGCGAATTTGCGTCTCCGTCATAAAAATATTTTAAGCAGAGTTCAAAAACATCTTCTGAAGATATTCCGCCGGCTACGCTCAAAACCATGTTGCCGGGATAAAAACACTTCTCAAAATACTCGAGAAAATCTATTCTTGCCGCTCTGCCGACATGCTCCGGAGTTCCAAGAATATCGCGGCCTACCGGATGTTCTCCCCAAGCAAGCTGCCTATAAAGTTCGTGCGCACAATTTTCCGGATCATCAGTACTCCTGTCTATTTCTCCGAGTACGGCTCCCCGCTCGATATTAATATCCTCTTCTCTAAACAACGGATGAAAAACCATCTGCGAAATCGCGTCAAAAGATTTCTCAACCGATTCTGGAAAAACACACGTAAGACAGCATATCTTCTCGTGACTTGTCATAGCGTTCCAATATCCCCCGTCAGCCTCGACCAGCGCGTTAAGCGTTTCGCGGTCAGGATATTTTTCCGTTCCTCTGAAAAACACGTGCTCCAGGAAATGCGCGATACCCAGAGATTTTTCGCTGTCGCAACGAGCGCCGCCTTTTATATGAAGAGATATACCGACCAAATCAGCATGCGGCATTTCTTTCATAACAATCCACAAACCGTTCGGAATCATCCATTTTCTAAGCATTTATCACTTTCAAAATCTTACTCCAAACTAGCATATCGCGGAAAAAACAAAAGCCCCGTTTAAGATGGGGCTTCAATGTTTGCTATGAGCGATTTCGGGCGCTCAAGATAAACGCTTTTCAATTCTCCGTTTTCGAAAACCGTAAGTTCAAATGTTTCTTTCTTGGATGGAGGATCGCACTCAAACAGAGCGGCTTTTACCGCGTCCATTGCGTCATCAGTAGCGTCTAGGTGTTTTTTCTCTCCGTAATAAGATTCCATTTTTTTGACCGCGTCTTTAACCGGATTCCGAACTCCGCTTTCAAACATCTCTTTCATCATTTCGGACATTTGTTCTCGCGTCTTGCCTTTTGTCTCCGCGCCGGTCAAAGTATGCATCGGCCGATCCTGATACGGGTATCCGCCCAACACCCCGAACCCGACATAAGTAGCGGTATCCCCGTTGAATCGCGCCATTTTAAGCTTTGAGGATCTCAAATTAACGTACATAATATCCAACGCGAGCGGCTTCCCTGACTCGTAAGCCGATCTGATTATCGGCGTAAGATATTTATCATAAACCGGCAGAGTTACGTATCTTTCCTGAAGAAAATTATCGGTAATTGATAATTTCAATAAATCCGCGAGGTCGCAAAACGACCTAAAACATCCGTACTGGCCCAAACCGACTACCAGAGAAGTGGAATTTAATTTCTTAATCCACTGCTGTTCCTCGTTTTGCCGTTTGTCGAAGCGGCTGCCTATTACCGCGCCATTTTTGTAACACGCCACGATCAAGAGATGCCGGCCAATCTTGTCGGCGGCATCACCTTCTTTCATTAGAAATAAATCAGATGTCTGAATCACGGTGCTGCTATTTTGATTTTCAAACATAGTCATTCCTTTCCCGAAAAAAAATCCGCATGGGCTTTTTCTCCGCGTCTTTTTTTATCTTTAATATGCAGACTCCACGCGAGCCTCAAGGATTTCTTTTCCGGCAATATTCTGCTGCCGGTTTTTGAAACCGAATATACGGTTATCGGCGCGAGAGTTCCGGGAGAAGTATAATTATCACGGGACGCTCTCATTACGGAGCGGATGGCCAAAAGCACCGCGTCTGTTTCGTTTAAATCCGCCTCCCATCTGTCATCCAAAACCATTTCCGCGAGCAGTCCGCCTGAACCGGATACAACGTAGTCTTTTTTTTCGTATCTTCCGCCGGTCTCATCAAATTCGAACAATCTGCCTTTTTTTAAGAAAGGATCATAGCCAGCCAGAATAGGTACCGCGTAATATCCGAGCACATACATCAGCACATTCAGATATTCGAAATTCTGCCGAAGAATTCTCTCGAGCAATTGCGCCTGCCCGTCAATATAAATAGTTTCTTCGATGATATTTTCCCAATACTTTCTTGCCGAGATCAGGGTCTTTTCAAGATCATCTATATAGGAGCTCGTGCCAGAGCAGGCAATAAAAGTAAGATTGCCCATGTCCTGCACTTTGATAAAGTCGTCCGCGTGGACATGACCATAGGAGCCTCTCCTGTCGCCGGCGATGACAATGCCGTCCTCGTATTTGAGTGCGATTACGGTCGTGCCGTTCGTACGCCTGTTTTTGATGAGGTCGTGCATCGCAGGAGCAAGGCCCGCAAGATCAACTTTTGCTTTTAAATTTTCAAGGGATCTTAGTGCAAAATGTTTCGGCTCGAGCAGATTTTTAAAATCAAGAGCCGTTTGGAACATTTTTTCCATCATAGGTTGCCTAAATCCAATCTAGGTCTAAAATAGCGCTATGGCCATAAAAACACAACCTAGACAAATTCCGCAAAATGCCGGAGTATATTTTTTTAAAGACGTACACGGAAATATCTTGTATATAGGAAAAGCGGCGAATCTACTGGCCAGGCTTTCTTCATATTTCGCAAAAAACGTTGCGCCAAAAACCGCCGCTCTGGCGTCGGAGGCAGAGTCTGTAAACTGGGAAATCGTTAGTTCTGAAATCGAGGCGCTGATAAAAGAAGCCGAGCTCATCAAAAAATACCGCCCCAAATACAACGTGTTGATGCGGGATGATAAGCAGTATTTTTATGTTGGGTTCACGAAAGAAAAATATCCGAAGATATTCATAACACACCAGCCACTACAAACTAAAAACTATAAACTAAAAACTGATTATATCGGCCCTTTCACCGAAGGCGGAGCTTTGAGATCGGTTTTAAAAACGCTCCGACGGGCTTTCCCTTACTGCGCATGCAAGCAATCGCACAGGCAACCGTGCCTTAACGCGAAGCTCGGAAAATGTTTGGGAATATGTTGCTTAACCCCTACCCAGCCTTCGGCTGGACTCCCCCTTCGCAAGAGGGAGAAAATAAATTCTTCCCCCTTCCCCCTTGCGAAGGGGGAAGGGGGCGAGGAGGTTAGGGGTTATAACCAAAACATCTCCGCGATAAAAAAAATCCTTTCCGGGAAAAACAGAGCCTTAACGAAACAATTAAAAAAAGACATGCAGAGATTGTCAGCGGCCAAAAAATATGAGGAAGCGGGGCACACACGCGACCAGATAAGAGCGCTGGAAAGGATATTTGAACATCGCGCAGTAATTAAACGAGACATACCTTCAGAAAACCAAAAAGCTCTGAATGCCCTCAAAGCTATATTGGGCATAGAAAATATCGACAGAATAGAAGCCTATGATATTGCGAATATCCGAGGGAAATTTGCGTACGGCGGAATGGCAGTCTGGGAAAATGGTTCGTCAAAAAAAAATGATTACAGGATATTCAAAATAAGGGGTGTTGAAGGCTCAAATGATCCTGCGATGGTCCATGAAGTTTTATCGCGAAGATTCAACCATCCGGAATGGCAATTTCCGGAAGTCATTATTATTGACGGCGGTAAACCGCAGCTAAGTGCCATAAGCCATACGCTATATGCAATAAATTCTGAGCATGCGGCATACGGCTTACGGCATACTGCAATAATTGCGCTCACCAAAAATAAAAAACATGCCGGCGACCATGTTTTTGTCGGCGGGCAAAAGAAACCCATCGCGCTTGACAGGCTTCCTCCTCCGCTTAAAAATTTAATATTGCATCTGGATTCCGAAGCGCATAGATTTGCAATCAAGCATTACCGAAATCTCCACAAAAAATCGCTGTTGACTTGAGGCGAGCGCCATGCTAGACTTATGAAAACATGAGTAACATGCTCCTCTGGGTACAAATTACCGCCTCGGTACTGTTGATAGCCGTCATCCTTCTCCAGCAAAAAGGCGTTGGTTTAGGCTCTGCTTTCGGCGGATCGGGCCAGGTGTATCGGTCAAAACGCGGGCTTGAAAAAATACTATTTTGGGCAACAATTTTTTTGGCAGCCGTATTCGTGCTCTCCGCCATGGCGAACCTTATCTTCTAAATTATTAATGTTAAAAAATTATGCGCGGCGAAATCTTTGTATTTGTAGTGCTATTCATAATTGCGCTTGTTTCTCTTTTAGGAATAGTTTCAGAAGTAAATAAACAGTATTCAATCGAAACTCCGGCATACGGCGGTGCTTTGCGCGAAGGTATTCTTGGGGCTCCCCGGCTTATCAATCCCGTGCTCGCGCAAACCGACGCGGACCGCGATCTTGTATCGCTCATCTATACCGGACTTTTAAGATACGATACCGAGGGAGTTGCTGCGCCCGCTCTTGCCGAAAAATATGAAATTTCAAACGACGGGCTGGAATACACCGTAACATTAAAAAATAAAATATATTGGCAAGACGGAGAAGGCATTACTGCCGACGATGTGGTATTTACCGTGCGTCTTGCAAAAAATCCACAACTTTCCTCACCGCGCAGGGCGAACTGGGAAGGAGTGGATGTTGAAAAAATCGATGAAAGGACGGTTAAATTTATTCTGAAAAAACCCTACGCTCCTTTTGTGGAAAATCTTACTCTGGGGATCATGCCAAAACATCTTTGGGAGCCTATCCCCATTTCCCAATATCCGCTGGTGGCATTAAATACCGCGCCGGTGGGCGCGGGCCCATACGAGACCAAATCGGTCAGCCGTAATTCGGTCGGTTCAATAACTTCGATAAAACTTGGTTCAAACAAATATTTCGCGCTTGGCGTCCCGCACATAAAAACTCTTGAGCTTAATTTCTATCAAACGGAGGAAGCGATCATGGCGGCTTTAAAAAATAAAAATATAGATTCTGCGGGAGGGCTTTCTCCGAAACTTGTCGAGAGTCTGAAAAAACCGGCAGCAGGACTCGATGTCAGCGTAAAATCGATTGGCCTTCAAAGAATTATCGCTATTTTCCTCAATCAGAGCTTAAAAAAAGAATTTGCTTCAATTGATGTCAGGCGGGCAATAGATGCCGCAATCGATAAAAATCTCCTTGTCCAAAATATTTTAGTCGGGTTTGGCAAAACGATAAGCGGCCCATTGCCGGAAAGCGTTTTTATTGGCGCGGATATTCCACAAAAGATCAATACTTTCAATCCTGATCTGGCGCAAAGTATTGCGGCAAAACAAAAAAATCCGATAACGTTCACTTTAACTACGGCGCAAACGCCTGAACTCGTGGACGCGGCCCAAATGCTCAAAGAAATGTGGGGCAAGGCCGGAATAGAGGTTACGATCAAAACTTTCAATTTGCAGGACCTTGAACCTTTGGTGATCGGGCCGAGAAGGTACGAGGCGTTCCTTTATGGAGAGGAGGTTGTCGGACAAACGCCGGATCCATTCGCTTTTTGGCATTCAAGCCAGCGCGCCTACCCCGGATACAACATCGCTCTATACGCGAATTCGAAAGTGGACCAAATGCTGGATTCTGTAAGATCCACGCTAGATCCTGATCTGCGCGCAAAAAACTATGCGGACATTCAAAAAGAAATAACAAAAGATCTTCCTGCCGTCTTCCTTTTTACTCCATCTTATATCTATGTATTACCCGTAAATCTTAAAGGGGTCGAAACCAAAAATATCAACACCGGCTCGGAACGGTTTTCAACCGTACACGAATGGTATTTGGAAAAACATTATGTCTGGAAAATATTTAATTAAGGATATATCTAGGAGACTTTTGGGAGATATGCGCGGTGTTTTATTTGATGAAAATGCCATAGAAGGAAGGGAGAGCGAGATTCTTTATACGGTTTTCAGAAATATTGAAATCGTTGAGGGCAAGGCAAGATATGATATTACGGAAATTCCTGCCCGACCGGCAGGCGAGCCCGCCGGCAATATCGGCGGAGAATTCAATAAAACTTTCGGTCACTACCATAAAAATGGTTTGCCGGAAGTTTATGAAATATTAGAAGGACATGCTTATTTCCTGATTCAGAGTCCTCAAAATGACCCTGCCGAAATTAAAGAAGCATATATAGTGGAGGCGGAAAAGAATGAAAAAGTGGTAATTCCGGGAAATTTCGGACATTTGGCGATAAATGTTGGAAAAGAAACTTTAAAACTCGCGAACTGGATGGGGTTCGCTGATTACGACTATGAGACTTACAAAAAACTTCACGGCGGATGCTATTATGTGCTTGACGGCGGGCAAACGATAGAATTTGAGCAGAACAAAAATTATAAAATTGTGCCGGAATTAAAAAAATTGAAATTAAAAAATTCCCCGGCATTAGATGAACTCGGCATCAGAAATGATAAGAGTCATCCGATAATTGATCTAAAAAAACATCCCGAAAAATTGGATTGGCTCGCGCATCCGGAAAAATATAGAGAATTATTAACAATTGAAAAACTTTACAGGAAAATTTAATTATGCCCGGGTGGCGGAACTGGAATACGCGTACGCCTCAGAAGCGTATCCCGCAAGGGTTGAGGGTTCGAATCCCTCCCTGGGCAAAATATATAAAAATATGTTAAACCCGCTCCCACAAGGAGAACAAGCCGAAATTTATTTATCAACTAATTACTAATAACTAAAAACTATCAAAATATGCCGCCAAGAAGAAATCAAAGACCAAGAATAAGAACTTTAAATGACGAACCGATACGGCTGCTGCAGGATCATAAAAGCCCGCATCAAACGCATCGCCAGAATAAAACAAGCGAACGCAAATTTTACAAGGAGGGTTCGCTTACCGGACATGAACCTCAAACCCACGCCCACGCCTTAAAACGCGATACTGTTTACTACATCCCGCTTGGAGGACTCGAGGAAATCGGGCGCAATTGCTCGTTCTTTGAGTACAATGATGAGATCGTAGTCATTGATATGGGTATCCAATTCCCCGCCGAGGAAACTCCCGGTGTGGACTGGATAATCCCGAATACGAGTTATCTTGAGAGAAAAAAGAAAAATATCAAGGCACTTTTGATTACCCATGGGCACTATGACCATTTCGGCGCAGTACCCTATGTTTTGGAACGCCTGGGCAACCCGACAATTTACGGCACCAGACTTATCCGCGAGATCTTGCAAAAGCGGTTAAATGAAATGCCGAACGTTCCGAAAATGAAATTCATTGAAATAAAAAATCATGATACGGTAAAATTATCCGAACATTTCACAGCGGAATTTTTCGGAGTATCACACACCGTCCCAGACACGACAGGCGTCGCGCTCCACACGCCGGCGGGACTTATGGTACATTTCGCTGACTTCCGGCTTGACTATGACCAATTGGACACGGTGCAGAACCTTCAGGAATTCGAACGCTTAAGCCGCCTCGGCATCCATTCGCTTTTTTTGGACAGCACCAATGCCGACTTTGAGGGGCATTCCGTTTCGGAAAGATTGGTGGAAGCGAATCTCGAAAAAACATTCAGGGAGGCAAAGGGCCGCATCATACTTTCAACCTTCGCGTCAATGATAACCCGTATGGCCGAAATTATTAATATCGCGGAAAAACTAGACCGCAAAGTGGTCATCAACGGCCGAAGCATGAAAGATAATCTGGAGATCGCGAAACAGTTAGGCTACATCAAATATAAACCGGGCACCGTCATCCAAGTTGAGGAGCTTGAAAAACACAAAGACGATAAAATTCTTATTTTATCAACGGGCGCGCAAGGGCAGGAAAACGCCGGACTCATGCGCATCGCGAACAGCGAGCACAAGCATATCCATATTAAACCTGGAGACACCGTTATTTTTTCTTCATCGGTAATCCCAGGAAACGAACGCGGCGTACAAACGTTAAAAGACAATTTTGCCCGCCAGGGAGCGATAGTTATCACAAACAACGACTTGGATATCCACTCATCTGGCCACGCGCCCGGAGACGACCTGATGATAATCGCGAAAATTTGCAAACCGAAATTCGTCGTCCCCATCCACGGTTTCTTTTTCAAGCGCGCCGCGAATATTCCGAATATGAAAAAAATCGGTATTGAAAAAAACCGCGTTATCCTGATGGATAACGGCCAGGTAGCGGAACTTACAAAAGACAATATTAAGATCACCGACAAAACTGTAGATGCGTTCTATGTGCTGGTGGACGGACTCGGTGTCGGAGATGTTAAAGAGGTCGTTCTCCGAGACCGCAGGATGCTCTCTCAAGACGGCATCTTCGTAATTATCGCGGTGGTTGACGCGCAGAGCGGACAAGTGAGAGGCTCCCCGGATATCATTTCCCGCGGATTTATTTATCTCAAAGAATCGCACGAATTGCTTTCGCAAACGCGGCATCTTATACGCCACGTCGTCGAAGAATCGACAAAAAACATGCATCCAGTCAATTTCGCGCATGTCCGCGACAATGTCCGCGAACGCCTCGGCTCGTTCCTGTTCAGACAAACAAAGCGGAGACCGATGGTACTGCCGGTGATTATTGAGGTATAATAAAAAAATGGCGCTAAATAAACCAGTTGCGGTAAGCGGGATACAGGCGTCCGGCAATTTGCATATCGGAAACTATATCGGAGCGATAAAACAATTTGTGGAACTTCAGGATAAATCCAACATGTTCGTTTTTGTCGCGGACCTGCACGCGATAACAGTCCCGCAAGACCCGAAAAAACTGGAGACACAAACAATGGACACGATTCTCACTTACCTCGCGTGCGGGTTGGACCCGAAAAAAACTACTATTTTTGTCCAATCCCATGTCCCGGCGCACGCAGAGCTCGGATGGATTTTAAACACGATTACGCCTTTGGGAGAATTGGAAAGGATGACTCAATTCAAGGATAAAAAGCAGGTACAAGAAAGCGTTTTGGCCGGAATTCTCAACTACCCCACACTCATGGCGGCGGATATTTTGCTCTACAAGCCGGACGCGGTACCGGTTGGGCAGGACCAGCTTCAGCATCTGGAGTTAACCCGCACGCTCGCGAGAAAATTCAATTCAAAATTCGGCGAGACATTCAAAGAGCCGAAAGCACTCGTCCAAAAGGAAGGGGCAAGAATTATGGGTTTGGACGATCCGACAAAAAAAATGTCTAAGTTGGCTTCCCCGGCGAACCGCATTGAATTATTGGACAGTGAAACGGCAATAAGAAAAAAAATCATGTCCGCGGTAACGGATTCGGGGAGCGAAATAAAATTCGATCTCACCGCTAAACCCGCCATTTCCAATTTGCTCGCCATTTACAGCCAGATGACTGGAAGGGCGATCGCGGACATCGAAAAACAATATCATGGTTCGGGATATGCCAAATTTAAAACCGAACTTGCGGAGGCCATCATCGCCTCACTAGCCCCGATCCAAGAAAAACACACAAAGCTTGCCAAAAATAAAACAAACGTGCTAAAAGTTCTAAAGGAAGGCGCTAAAAAAGCCGGCAAAGTTGCGGAGGCGACAATGAAAGATGTCCGCAAAAAACTCGGCCTGCTGGAGGTTTAGTTGAAAAAAACAATCTATTTGATACGGCACGGCCAAACCGATGCCAATTTAGAGCACGTCTATCAGGGCGTGAGCGGAGATAATCCTTTGAACGCGGAGGGTATAAGACAGGCAACTCTTCTCGGATTGTGGATGGAAAAATATTTGTCTCCTCCCGAGATAATATTATCTTCTCCGGCGCAGCGTGCGCTGATCACGGCGTTTTATATCCACGACGCCTATAAAGGCAAACCGTTGCCAAAAAGAGGGGTTTTTAAGGTGGAAGATTTCCACGAAATCAACCATGGTGATTGGGAGGGAAAATCAGACAGCGATGTAGCCAAAGAATATCCAGAGCTCTACAAAATGTGGCATGAAAACCCGATGGCCGTACGCTTCCCCGGCGGAGAATCTATGCCGGAAGCCGCAAAAAGAATATTCGACACCTGGACCAAAGAGGTTCTGAAAAGTGACGAAAAATGCTTAATGCTCGTAGCCCATGCCGGGATTAATTTTCAGATCATCAACGGTGTTTTAGGTTCCGAAAAATTAAGAAATGTCCATCAGGACAATTCCTGCTTAAATATCATTGAAATGAATGACGACGGAAAATTGAGAATAAAACTTCTCAATTCAACCGTTCATCTTTTAGAAGCTCAAAAATGAGCTTCTTTTTTTTGTCCAAAAGTTTTTGAGTCGAGGCTTCGAGGTTCAAACGGACTAAATTTTCGGTGTTGGACAAACGGAGATTAAACCACCAGCGCTCCGCCGCCGCAACAGCGCTATTCCAATGTTCGACTGTAATTCCGTCCAAATAAGATATTTTTTCATCATTAAAATGCGCCGCAATCCTATCGAGCGCCTTTTCTTTTTCCGCAATCTTAAAATCTATTTCTTCGGTTTTCGCGTATTTCCGCAACGGTTTAATCAATTCACTTAAAGTTTTTTTCTCAACCCGCATCAGTTCCAAAACTGCGAGCGCGGCAAAAATGCCCGAATCGCAATAGAAAAAATCCCTGAAATAATAATGGCCTGAAAGTTCGCCGCCGAATGCCGCGTTTTCTTTTCTCATCAGCGGTTTGATGAAAGCATGTCCGACCCTGCTTTCAATCGGCCGGAATCCGTATTTTTCTATTTTTTCACGGACAACGCGGCTTGAGCGGAGGTCATAGACTATCGCCTCGCCGACAGATTTTTCAAGACCCGCATATTCGCCTGCTGGCGAATTGCTAAGTCTCGCGCCGTCGCGCTGCGAAAAGTCTTGAAAAACCTGTGGCTTCGGCTTTTTCTTCGTGCTCCGAAAAGCGCTCGCTTTTGAATTTTCATCTGCTTCTGCAAAATATCTGACCAAAAGTGCCGTTATAATATCGCCGGGGACGCGGTTCCCTTTTTCATCATCAAACATTACCCGATCTTCGTCAGTATCAAAAGATATCCATTGGATCTTCTCGCCGGATACCATTTTTTTTATCTCTTTTCCAAAGTATGGAAAATGATTTTCTAAAAATTCTATATAATCATTTGTAAAATCTTTTTTTGTTATTTTTATTTCGCTATCCGTGTTTTGAAAAATACCCCTGACCGTGTCCCCTTTTATTTCGTTCATTCCCGCGCCCTCCGAAATAGGCATGGCGCCGCGCTTGGAAAGTTTGAGTCCGTTAAATTCCAACGGGAGATGTGAAGCGGTTATCATAGCCCCGCCGTCCGCTTCCGAAACATTTACCGCGAAATAATGATGCGGAGTTGTTGTAACACCGGCATCTATAATCTCGGCGCCCTCGTCTGAAAGACCATCAACAAAAGCTTCTTTAAGCGCTGGCGAAGATTCTCTTTTATCGGAACTAACAAGAATTTTTAATATTCTTCCTTCCGCTTTGCCCATCCTTAAATACCTCGCGAACGCACGCGCGATCTTATATGCCGCATCTTCGTTTATTTCCGCAGGATATACTCCGCGAATATCATACGCCTTGAAAATCTTCTCACTCCAGCTTTTCCCCGCAATTTTATGCATATGAGCATATTACCATAAATCTTCGCGGCTCACTCTTCGATCTCGGCCTGGAAATATTGGTTGATCTTTACCGTTTTCCCTGTGACTCCGATTATTGTTTTATTTTCTAGGCGTGCTTCAAGCAACATCCCCTGCATTGTGAGTGGCGCGAAATCCTGGTCAAAAACAAAATTTCCCAGGCTATAGGCAATATATTTTTCTTTGTATTTTTCGATCTTCTCGATGGTATGCGGATGGCTCCCGACAACAAGATCGGCTCCAAAATCTATTGCCTTGTGAGCGAGCTCGACTTCGTCCGCGCCAGGTTCAAGCTGATATTCCGTGCCGAAATGAAAATAAACAATTACTATATCTGCATCGGTTTTAGCCTTTTTTATTTCGCTTTCTAAAATCGGATCGTCATTTTTGGAAATAAAAGCTATGTCGCCTCGCTTTGCGCCGACGTTCGTGAACGCTAAAAACGCCAATTTTGTATCACTGATATTTACAATCTTCGGAGAATATGGATTTGAACCGGCCCCGACATAAGCAATTCTTGCTTTATCCAGATAATTGATGGTGTCTGCGGTTGCTTCTCTACCCCAGTCACTGATGTGGTTATTGGCCAAAGAAACAATATCAAACCCGGCGAATTTTATCGCCTCGGCGCTTTGCGGATCCATCCGAAAAGAATAAGCTGAACCTTGATCTTCTCCGCCCGCCGAGATCGGTCCTTCAAGATTTCCGAAAAGAATATCGTATTTTTGCAAAATATTTGCCGCTCTCCAAAACGGGAATCTGTAATCTCCTCCGCCATTTTCCATAATACTTTTTTTAACGCGCCGGTCCAGCATTATGTCGCCGACGAACCCCAGCTTAATAACAGGGTCAGGCGCATTTAAAACCGCGGCGACCATCGCCATTCTATTTTTATTCTGACTCGATATATTTGCTTCACCGGCGCTTATTGCGTTGCCGCTCCGCTCTGACGGAGAAAACATAAAATCAGCTCCGATTTTTGTCAAAAACACCAAACACGCAAATAGCGCGACAAATTTTATCAGAAATATAAAACCTGTTCGATCAAAACTTAGCATTATATCCCCCCTTTCCTCAACGCATCAATTTTCTCCTGCAAAATCTTGATCTGGTCTTGAATGCGCAGAAGTTGTTCGTTGGATGTTGTGGTAGAAGATGGAATGCCGTAGGAAGAGGAAGGAAGAGTTTGAGAATAAAGTGCATTCAATTTCTGACGGGTCTGGGGACCGGCAACCCCGGTCTGTTCAATCCCGTATTTAGCCTGGAATCTGGTAACCGCAGCTTTGGTAAGGGGGCCGTAGTATCCGGTAACGGGGCCTGTATATATGGAAGGGTCGCGAGATAAGTATTGTTGAAGAAGTTTGACTTGGTCATTTTGGTAGCCGAAAGCGAAGGGGCCTACAAGAATTTCCAATTTCAAATTTCTAATTTCTAATGAATTTTCAATGTCAGAATTTCCAAAAATCTGATTCAACTTGGCTCTAGTAATAGGTCCAACTGTTCCAATTGGGTCTATGCCATATTTCTTTTGGAAGTTGATGACAGCTTGGCGGGTTAAAGGTCCGAAGTAGCCAGTGGGGCTGACGGAGAGCATTTGCTGAAGGGTTTTGATTTCATCGCTTCTTTGACCGAAGCTCATTGAGGTCTTTAGATTTGAGAATTTAGCGACTGCGGTTGGCGCTGGCACTGCCTGTCCGCCGCTCTGCGAAGCTGATGGCGTGGTAGCTGTCGGCGTGGAAACAGGGGTTGGAGATGGCGAGAAATATCCTCCGCCTCCACCACCGGACGTTTGCGCAGGAGTTGGTGTTGGCGTGGGTGTTGGTGTTGGCGTGGGTGTTGAAACTGGAGGATTGTCCCCCATCAGCGCGTAGGTAGAGAAGGAATACAGAGC
>Ga0209211_10002919_pt1 | contig 28667 bp, 29 predicted proteins | sample RifGroA2_FD_183992 | JGI IMG/M metagenome (GOLD analysis project Ga0209211, IMG submission 183992) | Groundwater microbial communities from Rifle, Colorado, USA - Groundwater A2 (SPAdes) (version 2) | ecosystem: Environmental > Aquatic > Deep subsurface > Groundwater | place: Rifle, Colorado...
AGCGGAAACGGATAAATCGCTTTCTTTGATTTCCTTTCTGATGCTGTAATTTGTTTTGGCGTTTTTGTGAAGTTTTTGCAACATAGTTATTAAGATATTACTCTTAACAACCTATCGTAGTCAAACATTTATTCAACACTGATAAATCGGGCATCTCTCGCCACATAAAAAATATTTACAAGGACGGGGAATTGGACAAAAAGGCAACTATTGCAATTTTTGCAACAGTTCAAAAAGAGGGAGAAAGGATAATAAAAAGAGATGTTGAATTTTATAATTTAGACACCATCTTATCTGTTGGCTATAGAGTCAATTCCAAACAGGCTACGCAATTTCGTGTTTGGGCGACTAAAACTCTAAAAAATCACTTGATTAAAGGTTATACGGTGAATGAAAAACGGCTTTTAGAAGCTCGCGAAAAATTTCAAGAATTGCAGACGGCCATCTCGTTTTTGCGGGAAAAATCAAAAAAGGAATTATTGAGCGGGCAAGCCGGGGAGATTTTGAATTTGCTTTCCGATTATTCTAAAACTCTGACTATCCTTGAACAATACGATAAAGGACAGCTCAAAGAATCAAAGGGCGGGAAAACAAAATTTGTTTTGAAATACGATGATTGTTTGAAAATAATAGCTGAATTAAAAAAAGAATTGGTCCTGAAAAAAGAAGCAAGTGACTTGTTTGGAAATGAGAGAGACGGAAGTTTTGAGGGTATCATTAAAGGCCTTTACCAGTCATTTGGCGACAAAGAACTGTATCCGTCAATAGAAGACAAAGCTTCGCATCTTCTTTATTTCATAATCAAGGACCATCCATTTTCTGACGGAAACAAACGCTCCGCCGCCTTTTTGTTTGTGTATTTCTTGGACAAAACGAATTTTCTTTTCAAAAAATCAGGTGAGCGAAAAATAAACGACAACGCTCTCGTAGCCTTGGCGCTTCTTGTCGCCGAAAGTGATCCGAAAGAAAAAGAAACAATGGTAAAAATTGTTAAAAATCTTTTGGCGGAGTAACGAATAAAAATATTATGTTATAATCTTCTTATGCCGCAAATTTTGACGATAATTTTGGTTTTGGCGGGAGGGGGAAGCGTTAGAAACCACAAACCGGAGGCCAAAGAACAATTATTGGAACTTGGCATCCAAAAGTGTTAGAATATTTTTGTTATGGAAGAAAAAGACGACATTTTAATAGAAGAAGAGGCGGATAATCCCGCCGAGGCTATAAAAAAACTAAGGGAAAAATTGAAGGTTTGCGAAGCCGACAAGAGCGAGTATTTGGCTGGCTGGCAGAGAGCGAAAGCCGATTCGGTCAATGCCAGAAAAGAAGAAGAGGAAAGAAGAAAAGATATTATAAAGTTTTCCGAAAAGGCATTGGTGCTGGAATTGATCAATCTAGCTGATTCTTTTGACGGGCTGTACGCCAATAAGGAAGGCTGGGAAAAAATTGAGAAAAATTGGCGGCAAGGGATGGAAGTTTTGCGTTCCCAGTTGATGAATATAATGAAAAGCCGGGGAGTGGAAGCGATGGAAAGTTTGGGAAAAATATTTAACCCCAAAGAAAGCGAAAGCATAGGAGAGGTGAATGTTGACACGGAGGAAAAAGACGGTATCGTGATTGAAGAACTGCGAAAAGGATACAAAATGCACGGGATGGTGATTCGGCCGAGCTTGGTGAAAGTCGGCAAATTTAAGTCAAATAATTAAAGGCAATGAGGCGTCGCGAACGATATTAATTCATCAATTCATAATAAAAAAAATGCAAACATCAAAAATTTTGGGAATAGATTTGGGCACGACTAATTCGGCGGTGGCTGTTATTGAAGCCGGCGAACCGAAAGTTTTGGAGAACGACGAGGGAGGAAGAACCACCCCTTCCATCGTGGCTATTTCTAAGTCCGGCGACAGGCTGGCGGGTTTGCTGGCGAAAAGACAGGCCGTCACTAATCCGGAAAATACCATTTATTCCGTCAAAAGGCTTATTGGGCGAAAGTTTGAAGACGAGGAAGTCAAGAAAGACAAAGAACTTTTACCCTACAAAATAGAGAAAGCCGACGATGGAGGCGTGAAGGTGAAGATGTCCGGCAAGAGTTACCGACCGGAGGAAATTTCGGCGATGATTTTGCAAAAACTCAAGCACGACGCCGAAGCTAGAATTGGCGGAAAGTTTGAAGGGGCGATAATTACCGTGCCGGCTTATTTCAACGACAGCCAGAGAAAAGCGACCAAAGATGCCGGGGAAATCGCCGGTTTGAAGGTGCTCCGAATAATCAACGAGCCAACGGCGGCCGCTTTGGCTTACGGTTTTAATAAGAAAAAAGACGAAAAAATCGTCGTCTACGATTTTGGAGGGGGTACTTTTGATGTGTCTGTTCTGGAGGTGGGCGACGATGTTATTGAGGTGAAGTCCACCGGCGGCGATACCCACTTGGGCGGAGATAACATAGACCAAATAATAATGGGCTGGGTAATTTCGGAATTCAAAAAACAAAGCGGCATTGACGTGGCCAAAGACATTTTGGCTTTGCAAAGAATCAAAGAAGCGTCCGAGAAAGCCAAACACGAACTTTCTAGCACCTTTGAAACGGAGATAAATATACCATTTATTACTTCGGGTTCTTCCGGACCGGAACACTTGCTCGTAAAATTCGCGAGAACGAAGCTGGAAGAATTGACCGGCGACCTTATCAAAAAATCAATCAATATCACCAGAAAAGTGGTGGAAGATTCCGGCTTGAAGATGGGAGAGATCAACGAAATTATTCTGGTGGGCGGGCAGACCAGAATGCCGGCGATGCAGAAAGCCGTCAAAGATTTATTCGGCAAAGAACCGAATAAATCCGTCAATCCGGACGAAGTCGTCGCTGTGGGAGCGGCGGTGCAGGGAGGCATTATGAAAGGGGAGGTAAAAGATGTTTTGCTTCTTGATGTCATTCCGTTGTCGCTGGGCATAGAAACCATGGGCGGTGTTTGCACGAAAATCATCAACAAAAACACGACCATCCCGACCAGCAAGAGCCAGGTATTTTCCACGGCCGCGGATAATCAAACTTCGGTAGAAATTCACATTTTGCAGGGCGAGAGAGAAATGTCCGCCGACAACAAAACCTTGGGCCGATTCATCTTGGACGGAATTCCTCCGTCGCCCCGAGGCCTACCGCAAGTGGAAGTGACTTTTGACATTGATGTCAACGGCATACTCAATGTGAAAGCCAAAGATAAGACGACCAACAAAGAACAGTCGGTCAGGATAGAAGCTTCTTCGGGGTTGTCCAAAGACGACATTGAAAAAATGAAAAAAGACGCGGAAGCCCACGCCGAAGACGACAAGAAGAAAAGAGAATCGGCCGAGGTGAAGAATAACGCCAACGCTTTGATTTACACCGCCGAGAAATCTTTATCCGACGCCGGAGACAAAGTTTCCGCCGAGGTAAAAAAGCCGGTGCAGGACAAAATTGAGGAGCTGAAAAAGGTAAAAGACGGAAGCGACACGGAAATCATCAAGAAAACAACCGAAGAGCTTTCCAAGACCTTGCAATCAATCGGCGAAGCTATGCGCAAATCCGCCCAAGGCGGAAATCCAAGCGGCCAAACCGAACAGCCTGCTTCGCAAGGCGAGCCAAAAAATGAGGGCGGGGAAGGCAAAACTAGGGAAGCCGATTTTGAAGAGAAAAAATAATCCGCCTCATCGGCGGACGAGATAAAATAATATGAACGATTACTACGAAATATTGGGCGTGGCCAGGAACGCCACTAAAGATGAAATTAAAAAAGCCTACCGCAAGCTGGCGCACAAGCATCATCCGGATAAAACCAAAGGCGACGACAAGAAATTCAAAGAATTAAACGAGGCTTATGAGGTTCTTTACGATGACAAAAAAAGAGCCGATTATGACACTTACGGAAAAACTTTCGCCGGCGGAGGGGGCGGGGGGACGGGCGGATATAGCCAAGGACCAGGCGATTTTGATTTCGGCGATTTCGCTTCCAGGGGCGGACAAGGGTTTGAATTTGATTTCGGGGATATTTTTGAAAACTTTTTTACCGGACAAGGGGGTCGGGCGTCCGCCGGCCGGCGGACGAAAAGAGGCGCGGATATCGCGGTGGATTTGAGCATATCTTTTGAAGATTCAATTTTTGGAACGGAAAGAAAAATATTGCTTTCCAAGGTTTCCTATTGTTCCGTTTGCAAAGGAAGCGGAGCCGAACCGAATTCGGAAATGGAAAAATGCCCCGCCTGTCAAGGGGCGGGAAGGGTGCACGAATCCAGGCGGTCAATCTTCGGGGCAATCCCGTCTTTTCGGGAATGCTCCAAGTGCGCCGGCAAAGGAACGATTCCGACAAAAAAATGTTCCGCTTGTTCCGGACACGGCGTTTCCAAAAAAAGCGAGGAGATAACGGTCAAAGTTCCTCCCGGAATAAGAGATGGAGAAGCCGTAAGCCTGCCGGGGATGGGCGAGGCCGCGGCCGGAGGAATGGCCGGCGACCTTTATGTGAAATTCACCGTCGGCAAACATCCCGTTTTCAGAAGAGAAGGCTTGAACCTGATTATGGACTTGGATGTCAAAGTGTCGGAAGCCCTGCTTGGAGTTGAAAAAGACATTGCCACCTTGGACGGGATGATTAAATTAAAAGTGCCGGCCGGTATAAGTTCCGGAGAAGTTTTAGTGGCGCGGGGCCGCGGCGTTCCGCAGGGACACGGCTTGACGGGATACAGAGGAAGAGGCGATTTGATGATAAAAACCATAATCCGAACCCCTCGAAAAATTTCCAAAAAAGCCAAGGATTTGATTGAAGAACTCAAAAAAGAAGGGATTTAAAAATGGTGTCATCGGCGCCGGTGTGCTATTATTTTTTATATGAATAACGAATATTTAAGCAAAGAGGGTTTGGAAAAATTAAAAAACCATATTAGATAATCTTATTTTAAATAAAAAATCAATACTGTGATAACGCAAGAACATGATAAAAAAATTTACCATCAATGAAGAGTATTTTCGACGATACAGGCAAAAACTTGGTTTTACAAACCAGGCGGATGTAAAAAACTTTTTTGGCGCGAAAGACATTATTCCGATCGTAGATTTAAATTACATAAAACTTTTGAACGGCCGTCTTTATGAAATCATCGATAAAATTGAAGATACCGTCTCCGATGAAATTAAAGCCCGCAATCTTTCCGCTTTCAAAAAAGAACATATAGACCGTCCATTCAAAATAATTAAAAGGAATGGTATTTTACCGATACTTAATAATTTGGGAAGGAGACCGGAACAAGTCTATTTTTCTTGGATGCGAGGTTATGTCATCTCAAATTTCTTTTTGAAAGCGCTAGGCGCGATATTTGAAGTAGATGCGGAGAAAATTGATTTGATAGGAGATGACGATTTGAAAACCGCAGAAACTTTCAAAAAAACCCCTAAAGCTGATTTGGAAATCCGCTTGAATGGCAAAAAGAAAGTTCGTGTTGAAATGCAGTCAGGTTTCACCGGAATAAACGACATCAAACAGCATAAAGTTTTGGAAGCAAAAAGAGTTTTTCGCGAGGAAGGTATACCGTCGCTCGCAATTCACATTGACCTTTACAACGGACAAGTCGCCTTCGTGAAATTGGACGAAATAGAAGACGGCGATGTGAATTGGATAACACGACAACAAATGGAAGGGCAAACCGTTTTCAACATCGACCAAAATCATTTCGTTTGGAAACTTACGGAGACACCCGTCAAATACAAAGAAATTGATTTTGGTTAATTTTTCTTATGACCAAGAAATTAAAAGTCATAGATTTGTTTTGCGGAGTGGGCGGGTTGAGCTATGGCTTTGCTCACAACGATAATTTTGAAATAGTCGCCGCCAACGAAATTTTACCGAACATGGCAAAAGCGTATTCGTTGAATCACCCCGCGACAAAAATTTATGTTGAGGACATAAAAGATTTTAGTGCCGAAAAAATAGAGAAAGATTTGGACATAAAAGCGAGTGGAATAGACATCATTGTTGGCGGTCCGCCTTGCCAGGCATATTCAACAGTCGGAAAGAGGCTGATTGACGACCCCCGCGGAAAACTCTTTCAAGAATACTACCGAATGTTGAAAGAATTTAATCCGAAACTTTTTCTTTTTGAAAATGTAAAGGGTTTATTGTCCATGCAAGGCGGTGAATTGTTGGAAAAGATAATTTCTCTTTTTGAATCATTGGGTTATAAGGTTCAGTATAAACTTCTCAATGCGGCGGACTTTGGTGCGCCGCAAATAAGAGAGAGAGTCATAATCATTGGCTCAAAACTCAAAAACGACTTTCAGTATCCGTCGCAGACGCATTACAGTACGGAAGAAGCTCCCGATTTGTTTAGAAACGGATTGAAACCTTATCTTACTCTCGAGGAAGCGATAAGCGATTTGCCTTTTTTAAAGTCCGGCGAAGAAAGTTTTGAATACGCCTCCAAGCCGCAAAATGAATTTCAAAAGAAAATGAGAATGAACGCACCCGAAAAATTGACGGATCATAATGCTCCAAACAATAACGCAAAATTGGTAAAAATGATGGAACTTTTGCCTGACGGCGGAACGCCGGAAGATTTACCGAAAGAATTGCGTCCGACATCGGGATTCAAAAATACATACTGCCGACTTTGGTGGAACAGACCGTCAACGACCATTACGAGGAATTTAAGCACTCCGTCATCTTCTCGGTGCATACACCCGAAAGCTCCGCGACCGCTTACCACACGCGAGGGCGCGCGGATTCAATGCTTCTCTGATTCATACCAATTTTATGGGTCAAGAAGCGATAGAAATTTACAAATAGGCAATGCCGTGCCAACGGTTCTGTCAAATGCGGTGGCTGGGGCAATTTTGTCTAATTTCCAACAAGAGTATGCAAAAAATTACGGCATATTTGAAAAATAACGATTGGCGAGTCGTGCGAGTTTGGGGGCATGAAATCAAAAAAGACATTAACGCGGTCGTTTCGTCCATTGTTGATTTGATTTAAAAATGGCGTCAATGGCGCCGGTGTGCTATTATTTTTTATATGAATAACGAATATTTAAGCAAGGAGGGTTTGGAAAAATTAAAAAATGAACTGGAGTCCCTGAAGACCGTCAAAAGAAAAGAGATAGCCGACCGTCTGAAGCATGCTAAAAGTCTTGGCGATCTGTCGGAAAACGCCGAATACAAAGAAGCGTTGGAAGCGATGAATCTTATGGAAGACAGGATTGAAAAACTTGAAGATATAATAAAAAGGGCGGTAGTGATAGAAAAAGGCTCCGGGTCAAGCGTCCAGCTCGGTTCCGCCGTAAAGATAAAAAAAGAAACTGACGGAAAAATTTGCGAATATATTTTGGTCGGCCAAGAAGAGGCCGATATTTCGCTCGGCAAAATTTCCAACCAAAGCCCGATAGGCCGCGCCCTTGTGGGCAAGGGAAAGGGTGATAAAGTCAAAGTTTTGACTCCGGGCGGAGAAATTAATTATACGATAGAAAATATATCATGAGCGCTTTTGAAGAAATCAGAAATGAAAGATTGAAAAAGTTGGAACTTTTGAAAGAAAAAGGCGTTAATCCATATCCTGTTTTTGCCAAAAAATCTTCGGATATCGCCGGAATTTTGGGCGATTTTGAAAAGCTTTCGGAAAAAAACAAAAATTTAAGCATTGTCGGCAGAATTATGGCCGTAAGGGCGCACGGCGGTTCAATTTTTTTTGACTTAAACGACGGAACGGGTAAAATCCAAGCTTACATAAAAAAAGACGAAATTGGAGAAGAAAATTTTTCTTTGTTTGGCGACGCGGCGGACATAGGTGATTTCGTCGGAGTCTCCGGTGTTCCATTTGTCACTAAGAAAAATGAAAAATCAATAAAAGTTTCATCTTGGAAAATGCTGGCCAAAAGTTTGAGGCCTCTGCCGGAAAAATGGCACGGACTGTCTGATGTGGAAGAAAGATTCAGAAAAAGATATTTGGATTTGTTGATGAATGAAGGTGTCCGCCGACGCTTCACTTTGCGTTCCAAAATTATTTCGGAAATAAGAAAATTCTTGGACAAAGACGGCTTCTTGGAAGTGGAAACGCCGGTTTTGCAGACACTGGCCGGAGGCGCTCTAGCCAAGCCGTTTAAAACTCATCACAACGCTTTAGATATGGACTTGTATTTGCGCGTCGCTCCGGAGCTTTATTTGAAACGCCTTCTTGTCGGCGGACTTGATAAGGTTTATGAAATAGCCAGAAATTTCAGAAACGAAGGAATAGATGTCACTCACAATCCGGAGTTCACGATGCTGGAATCTTACGAAGCGTATCGCGATGCCGAGTATTTGATGAGCTTTACCGAAAATCTTTTGAAAATAACTATTGTTAATTCTGTCGGCGAAAATATTGTAAAATTCGGCGACAACAAGATAAACTTCGGCGGAGAATATCCGAGAGTCAAATATTATGATTTGTTCAGAAGATACGCCTTGATAGCCGAACCCGAAAAAGCGACAAAAGAAGATTATGCTTTGAAAGCCAAACAGCTCGGCGTGGAAGTCAAAGATTTTGAAGGAAAAGAAAAGATAATGGACAATATTTACAAGAAAATCTGCCGTCCCAAGCTCGTTCAGCCGACATTTATTATAGACTATCCGGCTGGCGCGTCGCCGTTGGCCAAAAGAAAAGAAGAAAATAAAAATTTGATAGACCGATTCCAGCTTGTGGCGGGAGGGTATGAACTGATCAACGGTTTTTCCGAGCTTAACGACCCGATTGACCAGAAAGAAAGATTCAAAGAACAGGACAAAGCCAAAGAAAAAGGCGACGAGGAAGTTTCTCCCAGCGACGAGGAATATCTGGAAGCGATGGAATACGGTATGCCCCCGGCCGCCGGTTTCGGCTTGGGTATAGACCGGCTGGTAATGCTTCTCACCGACACGCATAACATCAAAGAAGTGATACTGTTCCCGACAATGCGACCTAATTTTTAGCGTCCAATATTCAGAGCGCGCGTTGTTGTTTTTTAAATAAAATTAGTGTAGTATAATTAACATTATGAATTCCAACAAATCAGCCGTTATAGAAACGGGCGGAAAACAATATCTGGTTCAACCGGGCCAAACGCTCAAAATTGAGAAGATTAAAGACGCCAAAGAGGGCGGAAAAATTTCCTTTGACAATGTTTTGCTTATCATAGATGGGGAGGATATAAAACTGGGCAAGCCTTATGTGGAAGGGGCGAAAGTGTCGGCCGAAGTGAAGAAAGAAGGCCGGGCCGAAAAAGTGACGGTTTTAAGATACAAAAGAAAAACTAGAGCGCGAAGAAAAATGGGACACAGACAGCCGTTTACGGAAGTAATAATCCAAGAAATAAAATAGAGTTAAGTGAAATAATTAAACTATTTTAACGGCCGGTATACATAGTTTGTGATAAAAATAAATTTATTATTAATAATCAATAAAATTTATGGAAAATCTTGAAAAAATAGGATATATCGATCCCGAAAAGCAAAAAGTAAATAAAGTCATTGAAGAAATAAAACAACTATTACAGAAAGAGTCGATTGAAATTAAAATATATGACGAAATGCCTGATGAATTTCTGAATCGCAAGCCCCAGTATGAGAGATTTCATCGTGCCGGACAATTTATTGAAACCGAAGAAAAGCTCTTTGCTGTATATTCAAATGGAAAAATAGAAGAGATTGATTTAACTCCATATAGCGTGGCTGATATACGCGAGGGAGGGCAAGAGGATATAGTTGAAGATAAAGATAAAACAGGCTTGGCTTATGATGAAATAATCAAAAAGAATACTAAGTCTGATCTCGAGTATTTAGCGAGTTATTACAAACATCTTAAAGAAACTGGCAAGGAACAGGAAAATAAATACAAATCAGTTCTTGAAATATACAAAATTAAAAAATAAATTGTTAAAATTATAAATAAAGTGCGATTAATGCGATACCGCAAAAAATTGTTTTTTATTTCCTGTTCTTCAGAGCATTTTCTATCGTATCGCTGTCGCTGTATTCCAGCTCTGCGCCGGTGGAAAGGCCGCGTCCGAGGCGGGTGATTTTGACTTTTAACGGCTCCAGAATTCTTTCTATGTACAAATTGGTGTTTTCGCCTTCCACGGTGGCGCTGGTGGCCAAAATAATTTCCGCCGGTTTTTCTTTTTGAACTTTTTCAAAAAGCTGTTTCAGCCTCACTTCGGCGGTTCCGTTTCCGGCCAAAGAAAGCAGTCCGCCCAAAACAAAATACTTGCCGCGGAAGTTGCCTGTTCTTTCTATGTTTTCCAAATCAACATCTTTTTCCACCGCCATAATGACGGAAGAATCTCGGCTGGCGCCGGAACAAACGGGACATAAATCAGTTTCGGCGTTTTTTGATTCAAAATACCTGTAACAGCTCTCGCATTGCTTCATCCCGCTTTTAACTTCCAGAATGAGCTTGGCCAAATTGTCCACATACGCTTTGTCTTCTCCCGCCAAAAAATAGACAAACCGCCTGGCTTGCCTCGGGCCGATGCCCGGAAATTTCAAAAAACTTTCTATAAGCCTGTTGATATCCATAAATAATTTACATTTGCCCGAAATCTCCTCTTTCTATGGACGAAAAACTGACTTTTTCCGCGTTGAAGTAAAGGTCAATTTTTCCGGTCGGGCCGTTTCGGTGCTTTTCTATATGTATTTCGGCGATATTTTTCCTGTCCGTATCCGGCTTGTATTTATCTTCCCTGTAAATAAACATCACCACATCGGCGTCCTGCTCAATAGAACCGGAATCCCGCAGGTCGTGAAGCTTGGGAATGGGCGGATTTCTTAATTCCACCGCCCTGTTGAGCTGGGATAAAGCCAAAACCGGCACTTCTAAATCTTTGGCCAAGCCTTTGAGAGAACGGGAAATTTCCGTCATTTGCTGGACCATATTGTCCGAATTTTGCCTTGGCACCATCAGTTGAAGATAATCAATGACAATCAAACCCAAGCCGTGTTCCGCCTGCAATCTTCGCGCTTTTGCCCTCATTTGCATAATATTTACCGAAGATTCATCGTCTATGAATATCGGCGCGGTGGAAAGCCGGTCCAAAGCGTCTCTTATTCTGGCAAATTCGTCGTCGCTGGAAAGCCGGCCGGTGCGCAGTTTCCAAGAATCCACATGGGCTTCGGAAGCGATCATTCTGTCCACCAGAGATTGGGTGGACATTTCAAGGCTGAAAATGCCCACCGGCACGCCTCCCTTGCAAGCCACATTGCGGGCGATGTCCAGAGCTAAAGCGGACTTGCCGATGGACGGCCTGGCCGCCAAGATGATAAGGTCCGATTTTTGGAATCCGGCCAGCAAGTTGTCCAGTTCGGGGAATCCGCTGGGCACGCCCCTTAATTCTCCTTTTGACTTATGAAGCTTGTCAAACCTTTCCCACGCATCCATAAGAGAAGTTTTCATATTCACGAATCTTTGCTTGGTGGACATCCTGGCGATGCTGAAAATTTTCTTTTCCGCCTCGTCAAGAATGGAATCAATCTCTCCTTCCTCGTCGTAGCCCAGCTGATGAATATGTCCGGACGATTCTATCAAGTCTCTTAGAACGCTTTTTTTGTGGACGATTTCGGCATAATGCTTGGCGTTGCTGGAAGTCGGCACGGAATTGACCAGCTCGGTCAAGTAAGAACTGCCTCCGGCGGCATCAAGCTGTTTTTTATCTTTGAGCCGGCTGGAAAGAGAAAGAATATCTATCGGTTCCTTGCTCTGATACAAATCAAACATAGCCTCAAAAATAATTTTGTGCTTGGTCTGGTAAAAATCATTCGGCCGCAGAATGTCTATGATGACATCAATGGATTTGGAGTCCAGCATCAAAGAGCCCAAAACAGACTTCTCCGCCTCTATGTTTTGCGGCGGCATTTTCGCCATTAAGTTTTTGGGTTCGTTAGGCATAATTACTGGTTAGATAATATCATAAAACTTTTTTTTATATCCATTTTTTTCTTTTGAAAAAAGTGAAGGCGGTAAAAGCGCCGGCCAGCATAAGGAACAGGACTATCCAGAAATCGCCCGGAACGCCGACAATGGGAAGCCATCTCGTGTTCATACTGAAAAGAGTGGCCAAAAACATAGCGGGGAAGGTGACGAAAGCCATCACCGTCAGGGTTTTCATCACCTCATTGGTCTTGCTGGACAGCAAAGAGTCATTGGTGTCTCTTAAAAGTTCTATGGTTTCTTTGGAACTGTCCAGCAAATTTTCCACTCTGGCCAGCTCGGCCAGCATACCGTTCAAATAATGAGGAAAATCTTTTCCGGTTATTTTGGGGTCTGTTTCGTACAAAGACTTTAAAACGCTGCCATGGGCGTGAATAGCTCTTTGGAATTCCAGCGTGTCTCTTTGGACATAAGAAATTTCTTTGACCATTTCTTTTTCCTGGTCGGTGAATATTCTCTCTTCAATTTCCGATATTTTGTTATGAATGTGTTCCAGTTGCCTTAAAGCGTAATCGTATAATTTTTTGGCGATTAAAAAAGTCAGCCGTCCGACGCTTTTGGCAAAATGATTTTCTTTCAAAAGGATGCCCACTTCAAATATCTTAACCAACTCGTGCAGAGGTATTATTGATTTGTAATGCGCCGTTATTATCAAATTTTTCCCCAATATAAAATCAACTTCGCAAGGCTCACTGACTTTCCGGCTTATGTCGTAAATGGGGAAGTGGAGAATGAGATAAATGATATTGCCGTAAATATCCGCCTTCGGCCTGATCGTCGGCTTCAAAAGCTCGTCGGCCACGATGGGCGGGATATTGTATTCCTGCATCAAAATTTTGATGTCTTCCACGACGGGCGATTCCAAGTCCACCCAGGTTAAAGTTTTGTATTTATGTGTCGTAATCATAATCTGCTTTTAATTATATATTTTTTAATGTAAAATGAAAAGCATGTTTTCAAAAAATAAATATCTGGCTGTTTTTATAGCCGTTTTGGCGGCCGCCGGCATATTTTATGGCGGACTGTTTTGGGGACAAAGTCAAAAAAATCCGAGCGGAAAAGAATTCAACATCATCAATCAAGAAACCGGCAAACAGCCGGAAATTGATTTTGCTCCGTTTTGGACGGCTTGGAATGCGGTCAACTCCAAATATGTTTCCGCCAAAGACTTGGACGGGCAAAAAATGGTCTGGGGCGCCATAGAAGGAATGGTGAAATCTTTGGGCGACCCTTACTCCGTGTTTTTCCCGCCTCAAGAAAACAAGGAATTTAAAGATGTCATTAGGGGAGATTTCGGCGGAGTCGGAATGGAAATAGGGGTAAAAAATGGAACCATTATGGTAATTTCTCCCTTAAAAGGAACCCCGGCTTATCGCGCCGGCATAAAAGCGGGCGACAAGATTTTAAAAATCGGCGATAAAATCACTCTAAATATGACGGCGGAAGAAGCGGCCAGGCTCATCCGGGGAGAAAAAGGCGCGGCGATAAAACTTCTTATTCTTCCCAAAGGCGAAGAAGCCACCAAGGAAATAACGCTGATAAGAGAAACCATCGTAGTTCCGATTTTGGAAACGGAAGAAAAACCCGGCGGAATATTTCTGATAAAATTTTACAGCTTTTCCGGAAACTCAACTAATGAGTTCAGAAACGCTTTGCGGAAATTCGTTTATTCCGGCAACAGCAAAATGATTATAGATTTAAGAGGCAATCCTGGCGGGTATTTAGAATCGGCGGTTGACGCCTCCAGCTGGTTTTTACCGATAGGAAAAATTGTGGCGCGGGAAAAATTCGGCAACGGAGAAGAAAATTTGTTCAGAAGCAAGGGCTATAATATCTTTAACAATCTTCCTTTGGCAATTTTGGTCAACGAAGGCAGCGCTTCCGCTTCCGAAATAATGGCCGGAGCTTTGAAAGAACATAATGTCGCCAAACTGGTCGGGACAAAAACTTTCGGCAAGGGTTCAATTCAAGAACTTATTGAAATTACCCCCCAGACTTCGCTGAAAATCACCATCGCCAAATGGCTGACCCCTAACGGCGTTTCCATTTCCGACCAAGGGCTGGAACCGGATTTTAAAGTGGAGATAACCAAAAAAGACCTAGAGTTGGAAAACGACCCCCAGATGGAAAAAGCGAAAGAGGTGGTCAATAATTGGAAAAATTGACAAAAAAGTTATTTCCAGTATAATGTCAACATACTTTTTTCCTGTATTTTAACAATTTTTTAAGGAGAAGTGATGAACAAAAAACTGGATGAAACACCGGTAGTCCCGGTGGTTGTTGTATTCTCTTTTGGTTCAAAAGGAACAAAAGGAAACAAGTCGTTGGCTTTTGCGGGCGCGATAGAGGCGAACAACGGAGGAGCCATTGTTATAATAACACAAAAAGACATCCCAAGGATAGAAGGGGTGCATTTTTGTTACTGTGATTTGGAATTGGAAAGAGATTGGCACTCAACATTATGGGTGGCAACTTCGGCAAGGGAAATTTGCGAATATTGCGAATTTTCCAAAAAGGCTATAGTAGTGGCCGCTCCAATGCACCTTAAAAGGTGCGTAAGGGATTTGAAGAGAAACGGGTTTGAGGTGATCAAAACTGTATCACCCAAACTGAACAACAGTAGTTGGTATGAAAAAATGTCATTACTACCATGGACTCGTTCATGGTGGCGGTGGTGGTCACGAGAAATCATCCTAAGGTTATTACCTTGGGGTGTGTATAAGAGGTTGACGCTAAGAGAAAAATAAAGCGAGGCGCCAGCCAAAAGCGAGAGATTGGGTTGGTAACAATCCTTCTCTCGCCTTTTTTATTTCAAAATGTATAATAAAAGCATGAAAGTGATTTTATCGCAGGATGTTGCGGGAGTGGGAAGAAAAGGAGAAATAAAGAATGTAAGCGACGGATACGCCGGCAATTTTTTGTTGCCGAAAAAGCTGGCTCAAATTGCCACGCCAAACGCCCTTGTTGTGGCGGAAAAATTGAAGAATCAGATGGAACAAGACAGGGAAGTCCAAAAGGATATTTTAGAGAAAAACATAAAAGGCCTCAAAGATTTGAAAGTCCAAATAAAAGCCAAAGCCAACGAAAAAGGGCATTTGTTCTCCATAATCCACCCCGACGAAATAAGCAAAATTTTAAAAGAACAGCATCATTTGGACATTCCTTCCAAGATTATTGAGATAGAAAAACCGATAAAAGAAATCGGCGAGCATACCATAAAAACAAAACATCAAGAGTTTGTTCTTGATGTTTTGGCGTTATAAAAACGATTATTGGCGTAATGAAGCCCGCGAAACTCTGTTATGAGCGACGCCTTACGGAGCGCGGCGGCGCGAGTAGAGCAAATTTTCAGCAGAAAATTATGCGAGCTGAGCGAATAATAGAGTTTTGCGGGCTGATAATTTAAACAACACTGGCGACAGAAACCCTTTTGGTCGTCCCGTCGTATCTCGTTTTTCTCTTGTCGGTGAATTTGACTAAGCCGTCTTTTACGGAGAAAAGGGTATTGTCTTTGCCCATCCGAACATTTTCCCCGGCCCAAACTTTAACTCCTTTTTGGCGGACGATAATAGAACCGGCTTTGGCTTTTTGACCGTCGGAAAGTTTAATACCTCTATATTGAGGACCGGAATCTCTTAAGTTTTTACTGGTTCCTCCAGCTTTTACATGTGCCATAATTTCTAAAAAATTTCTTAATTTTTTGTGAAATTATGAGCAATCTCGCCGAAGTTTTAACGAAGGCGGATGCCATAAAATCAAAAAATCTATATAATGCTAATTATGCTATCAGAAACAACAAGGCTTTGCAAGCGACTGGTCGGATGGGTAAAAAACAATAATGGACTTGCCCGCCGAGGAGGCGGGGAGCTTTATTTGGCGGCTGTCATCGTTTTAGTGGCTGTTATCAGTTTCGGCTTGGGTCGGTTATCTAAAATTCGGGAAGAAAAAACGCCGATAACTATAGAAAATGTGAAAGAAAATACGGAAACTGGCGAATCAAAATCACTATCGACATCGAATGTCGATAAAAACATCGATAAAACAAATGGTGCTGGAATTATGCTGGAGCATAATTCCAGCACCATTTCAAATTTCCCATCTTCCTCAAAAATTTTCGTCGCTTCCAGAAACGGCAAAAAATACTACTACGCTTGGTGCGAATCGGCCAATGTCATCAAAGAGCAAAACCGTGTCTGGTTTTCCACTCAAGCCGAAGCCGAAAAAGCCGGCTACCAACCGGCGGCCAATTGCAAAGGGTTGAAGTAAAAAAGTGCTCGTCGAAGTCCGGTGTCGACGAGAAGGGAAATGTGGATAAACAGGCATAAATACGATAGAATAAAAGTAATAATTAGATGGATACAAATTTAATCAAACAATATTTAGATAAACAGAAAATTAAGGTTGTGGAAACCTATGATTTTGATGACCGCAAAGTCAAATATTCAGAAAAAATAAAAGGTTGGAAGATAGATAAATTCAGGGGGGACGAGGAAATCGTCAGAACTTATCTTCTTGCAAGGCTAGCCGGCGATCTGGGCTACAAACCGGAAAATATTGAACTGGAAAAGGAATATGATCTCGGCAGACCTAAGGTAAACAAGCCAAGGGTAGATGTTATTGTCAGAGATGATAAAGGCGATGCCTTTTTGTACATGGAACTCAAAAGCCCGCAAGATTACGAAAAAGATAAAGATGAAGTTATAGAAAAGCAACTTTTTAATCTTGCGTCTCAAGAAAAAGGACAGGGAAAAAATGTAAAATATCTTGTTTTATATACCATTGAAATTATTGACGGCGAAATAAAAGACAAATGCGTTATTGTTGATTACGAAAAATTTTCGTCTTTTGATTCTTGGAAGGAAGTCAGAGACTTTGCGGATGAGCTTCCCGCGCGATACGGCAAGGCGCAGAAAGAGCCGTATGTAAAAGGGAAAAAGGATCTTGAGACAAGCTTTACCAACGAAAAATTAGACGGGTTAAGAAAAAATTTGCACAATGTGCTTTGGGGCGGAGGAGGAACGGACGACAATGATGTGTTTTCTTCGCTTGTAAATATCATTTTGGCGAAAATTCAAGACGAGAGCGAAAAAAAGAACGGCGAAAAATACGATTTTCAGATATTTTCATATAAAGACGGCGAAAGTTTTGAGACAAACGAGCAACTCTTTGAAAGAATAAATGAATTGTACAGAAGGGCTTTAAAACAAAGATTGAACATTGTTGATGAAAACGAACTAAGAGAAAGTTTTGTGGTTGAAAGAAAAAAATTTTCTTTGGCGAAACTTAAATTTGCGGTTTCGGAGCTGGAAAAATATTCTTTTACAAACGGGAATAAATTGCCTAACGGAAAGGATATTTTGGGGGAATTTTTTGAAAACATTATTTCAACCGGATTCAAACAATCAAAAGGGCAATTTTTTACCCATATAAATATAGTGAAATTTTTGCTTTGGGGTTTGCAGATTGATAAACTGGCGATTGAAAGAATAAACAAAAACAATGAAGCGCCGTATTTGATTGACCCAAGCGCCGGAAGCGGTTCGTTTCTTATTGAATATATGAAATTTATCACTAATGCGGTAAAGTATCGGTTTAGAAATAAAATTGAAGACTCTAAAAACACGCAAGCGTTTTTACAAAAAAATTTTTATCCCGACGAGCTGGAGAATATGTGGGCTGAAAAATTTATTTACGGAAGCGAGATCAATCCGAATCTTGGAACTTCCATTAAAGTAAATATGATTTTGCATGGGGATGGATCTGCGAATATTTTTGTCGGAAGCAGCAAGGGAGACGGTCTTTCCAAATTTTCCAAATATCAAAAAATATCCGGCGAGAATATTTTAGATGATTCAAAAGAAAGCGCGGTTTATCAAAAAGATGTAAATGAATCTTTTGATGTGATCATTACCAATCCTCCTTTTAGTGTCAGCCTTGATAATGACACTAAAAGAACGTTGGAATCTTCTTTTGTTTTCGGCAATAAAAAGAACTCGGAAAATTTATTTGTGGAAAGGTGGTATCAACTGCTTAAACCGAACGGGCGTTTTGGCGCGGTGTTGCCAGAAAGTGTCTTTGACACCACGGAAAACAAGTATATCAGGCTTTTTCTTTACAAATATTTTAAAATAAAAGCCGTAGTTTCGTTGCCTCAATTAACCTTTGAGCCTTTTACTTCCACCAAAACCAGCCTGCTTTTCGCGCAAAAGAAGACAAAGGCGGAGATCCAAGAATGGGACAAATTATGGAGCAAATATTCAAACGAATGGAATGCGCTCAAAACTCGGTGCGAAAACCTGCTTGCCGTATATCTTGAAGGCAAAGACAGGAAAAAACTGCCTTCAATTAAAGACTTGAAAGAAGAGGAAGAAAAAGAAATTTTAGCCAGAATGTTGAAAGATTATATTGAAAACGATGATCTTAAACTTTCCGCAAAAGAGCTTGCGGAAAAATATCAAGATGAATTAAAAGAGCTTTGCAAATACGACAACGACACCAAAGATGTTTTTGGTTTTGTAAACACTTGGTGGGTATTCGGCGAAACAGCAAAAGAATTGAATTACAAAATCTTTATGGCTGAAGTGGAAAATGTAGGCTACAAAAGAACAAAACGAGGCGAAAAACCGATGTCAAACGAACTTTATCGGACAAACGACAAAGGCGAAGTTTTGATTGATGACGGGAAAATAGAAACCGCGCTTGATTATATGCGAAAAATTGAGTGGGAATAAAAAACTATGAAAATTATCGAGAAAATTGAAATAAGGCACTTCCGTTCATTTGATGGAGGCGTCGGTCAAACAAAAGTGGAAGTCGTTGATTTAAAAGATATCAACATATTTTCTGGTGCAAATGACTCAGGAAAGTCCAATATTCTTAGAGCTTTAAATCTATTTTTTAATAACGAAATATCTCCAGGCGTTCCGTTTGATCTAGGGCGAGATTTATCAAAAATACAAAAAAATCGTAGTGATACAAAAGCCAAAACAAAGAGGGCTGGTGGGAAAAAAGATGTCCGACAAAAAGATTTATCAGTAAAGATCAGAGTGTATTTTGATAAGGAACAAGGTGGAGTACTCCCTGATAACTTTTTTGTTGAAAAAACTTGGGATAAGAATGGTCTCAACCCTAACAGAAAACATAATATTAAAAAAAATGTTGATCAAGCAAAAGCTGGAGCTCAAGAAGGACAACTTTCACAATTTTTGAATAATATTAGTTTTGAATACGTCCCTGCTGTAAAAGATAGGCAATTTTTTAATATTTTATTTAAGAAACTACAAAACTATTTATTCGAAAAACAAGACAAAAAGAACGATAATAAATTTACGCAACACTCATCAAAGTTTAATGATTTATTAAAAACAGAAACACAAACTCTCTTTGATGAGTTTAAAAAAAATGTTGGCATTGATGCTGGGTTTAGGATTCCTGAAACCCTAGTTGATTTTTTTAGGACACTTGGTGTGGAAACAGAAAATGGTATTTCACTTTTTGACAGAGGGGATGGTATTCAGGCAAGATTTATTCCTGATATTTTAAATGAAATTTCAAAAGATTCACGAAAAAAAGTGATATGGGGCTTTGAAGAACCTGAAAACTCATATGAACCTCTAAGATGTTTTGAGCTGGCCCAAGATTTCGTAAAATATTCCAAAGAAAAGCAAATTTTTATCACTTCACACGCCTTTCCGTTCATAGGACTTAAGGGGGAAAAAATTGCTTCATATAGAGTAAAAAATGCAAGCAATGTTTCTAAAATTGGGAAAATAGATTGGAACCAAAGAACAATTAAGGGAATTGGGTTTGAGAATGATACTGATGAATTAGAGAAGGAGGTTGGAATTTTAGAAATGTACTCTAAACTGAGTGAACATTTAGGTAAGGCGGTCGAGAAGAACAAGAACTATGTCTTTATTGAAGACTCGAGAGATCGAATTTATAAAATTGCTTGGTTGAAGCTAAATGACATATCTTGTACAGAATCTAATTTTGAAAAAATCTTTGACGAGAAATGTACTTTTTTCCTTTTTCAAAAGGATGGTAAAAACAACCTCCAAACTTATTTGGATATGCCTGTAATAAATGAATTTAAGAATAACAAAATAGTTGGCGTCTTTGATTTTGATGATGGTTTTGATAATTTCAATGGATTAAATGCTAGTAGATGGAATCCTATTGATGGGGACAAGGATACTTGTTTTTCAAGAAAGAGAAAGGACCATGATTATTTTTACGCACTTCTCATACCAGTACCGCAATCCAGAGGTTCTTATGCTGATATTAGCCACATTCACAATTATTTAAGCATTGAGCACTTAATTAAAGATGCCGATCTGCAGACCATGGATTGTTTTGACGGCTTCACCACACCAGGTGGCACAACACAAATTGTAAAAATAAAAGGAAAGAACAATCTTTGGAAAAAACTTTTTAACTTGGACAAAAGAGCGTTTGAAAATTTCAAACCGTTATTTCAGAAAATTGACTCTATTTTTAATACATAACCATGCCACTAAAACAATTTACAACTGATTTTCAGAGTATTGGGCAACAAGAATTCCTTAGACCCAATGTTTGTTATAGATATTTTTTTGATGTTCAAAAAGCGAAAGTATATCCCGCAAAACAAAACACAAAACTAAAATATGTTTTAAAAGAAATTACCGCAAAAAAAATTTCAAAAGGAGAATTGGAAGACATAGAAACTTTAATTGATATCGGAAATATTGAAAGGCGGTTTAATAATCTTATAAATGTTGAAAAAGTAAATGAAATAGGATCAGATAAAAACATTCTACAGAGTGGCGATATTATTATTCCAAAAATTCAACCGCAAATGGGGAATATTTTTTTGAACCTTCAACATCATAGGCATATTGGATCTACTGAACTGCTAGAGTATTCAATTTCAAAAAATACTAACCCTTTGTTTTTGTATTATCTTATTACATCAAACAAGTTTTTGTCCGATTTGGGGAAGCTTGAGAGCGGAAAAACACACAGGAGAGTAAACCCAGTTGATTTACTAAAAATCAAAATCCCTTTAATTCCAAAACAAACCCAGGACAAAATCGTTGTCGAAATTGAGCCGATTGAAAAGAAGATTAAAGAACTCAAAAATAAAATTGCTCCGGCGCAGAAAGTTATCAATAAAGTTTTTGCGAGAGAATTTAGGTTTGATTTACAGAAATTTGAAGAGTTAAAGAAAATCAAAAATTATTATCTTGAGCTGTCTAAATTTGCGGACAATAGGGATATTCGGCAAAGCGTTAAATTCCATAGAGAAGCGGGAGCATTTGTAATAAGCCAATTAAGGAAAGTTACCGACAAAAAAATAAAGCATTTTCTTGTGGAACCGATAGTGCTCGGTAAAAGCGTTTCGCCCTCAAATTATGACGACAATGGCGACTATTTCTATGTCTCAATGGCGAATATCAAAAACTGGAAATTTGAAGGCGAGGATTCAAAGCTGATTTCAAACGAGTATTCAAAAGAAAATAAAAACAAAACAGTCGCGAAAAACGATATTTTAATTGCGCGCTCCGGCGAGGGGACTATAGGAAAAGTTGCATTGATTGACGATGAAGATTTGAAGGGGATTTTTGCCGATTTTACGATGAGAATTAGGTTGCAAAACTACAATCCTTTGTTTGCTTATTATTATTTTAGAACTGAATATTTTCAGTATTTGATAGAGGTGAATAAAAAAGGGCTTGGAAACAATACAAATATTTTTCCAAGCCAAATTCAAGAATTTCCAATGATCGATATTCCATTAAAAAATCAGCAAAAAATTGTTGATGAAATAAAAGCGGAGCTGGATAAACAAGAAGAAATGAAGCAAAAAATTGAAGCCGAAAGAAATAAAATTGACGAGATGATTGAAAAAGCGATTGCGTAAAAATTAATGATATGAAACTTACGAAAAAACAAAAAGATATGCTGTGGGGCGAAACAGGACCGTATTCTCAAGCAAATTTAACAAAACAGGTTCGCATTTTGGATGATGAAATAAGCAGGGTGTTTTTAGTGGTTGAGGTTGAAATAAATCCAACCACTTTTGAAATTGTGGAAAAACACAGAAACGACGATGAATTTAAAAACGATATAAAAATACAACAGCTTTTGGATTATTCGGATTTTCGCGGACCTAATTTTGGATATGTCTCCATGGCGTTTGAAGGGGAGTATGTTGATTCCGGTGTTGCGTTCAACGCCGAAGCCTCTCTCAAATACGCTCAAGATAGCATCATAAAAATGCACAAATTCGTGATGGATAAAATTAAATTTTAGTTGCCTCCGAAAAAGAACTGAAACTGCTGGAAAAGGGGATTTTAAGGGAAGCGTTTGGCGGATAAAGAAAAAACTTTTGTGGTATAATTAAAGAAAAAGTCATGAATACAAAAACCCATAAAAAAGATTTTGATAAATGGAATACAATTAAAAAGGTTATAGATAACGCAGAAAACAAAAAGACATTTCACGAGCGAGAAATATGGTTTATCAAAATTGGCGAAAATGTCGGTTTTGAACAAAACGGGAAAGGCGAAGAATTTTTAAGACCCGTTGTTGTGTATAAAAAATTTTCCAAAAATGTCTTTTTGGGAATACCACTGACAAGAACAAACAAGGAGAGCAAGTTTTACAGCAATTTTAATTTTAAAGGTCAAATAAGCACGGCAATTTTATCACAAATAAGATTATTTGATTCCAAAAGATTGTCTTATGCGGCAGGAAGAATGAGCAAAGGCGATTACGGAAAATTAAAAGAAAAACTCATTGAACTGATTCAATGAGTTTTTCCGGTTTTTACTCCCCGAAGGGAGGAAGGACTATGTGTCCATTTATGCCATTATATTACTTTTAATAAGTTTTGATGTCAAGCACAAGTCCGAAAAGGAACTGAAACTGCTGGAAAAGGGGATTTTGAGGGAGGCGTTTAGCGGATAAAGAAAAAATTTTTGTGATATAATTAAGACAAGAATTATGAATACAAAAACCCATAAAAAAGATTTTGAAGAATTGGTCAAAAATGGGATAAGCGCTATCCCAGAAAAGTTTTTGCGTAAATTGGATAATGTGGCGATTGTGATTGAAGATGAACCGACACTGGCAAAGAAAAAGAAATTAAACATTCACTCCGGCTGGACACTGTTAGGCTTATATGAAGGCGTGTCTCAGACAAGAAGGGGAGTAAATTATAATGCGGTGCTTCCCGACAAGATAACTATTTTCCGAAAGCCGATTATAGAAGAAGCGCGCGATGAAAAAGACTTGAAAGAAATAGTAAAAAACACCGTTTGGCACGAAATCGCCCATCATTTCGGAATGAGCGAAATTCAAGCGCGCCAAGCTGAAATTAAAAGGCGGAAAAGGCGATTTTAAATAATATCAAACATTCATTATTTTCCTTATTTTCCTTCTTCCTCGTCATCAAGGCTGATTTTCTTTTTCATATTTAGGGTTACGGTTTTTTTCTTTTCGGAAAAAGAGAGGATTTTTTCTTTCAATTCATCGGACAAAGAGGGGAGTATTTTGTCCAATTTTTTCTCGTCCGGCTCAAGGATGTCGTCCCATTTGCCAACAGGCTTCAAAACTTCTTTGATTTTTTCCAAATCGTAAACATTTTTTTCTTTTATCGTTCTGGTGAGATAGCCTTCTTCGCCGAAAACCCTTTCCACTTTCTGCTCGTCCATAAAGCCGTAGACAAAAGTTTTGAGCTCGTCCAAGCGGTCGCTGTTTTGGCTGTTCTGGTCTTTCAGCCGGAAATATTCGCCGATTATCCGATTAAGCTCTTCCTGATTCTTGATTTTATCTTTTTCGTTTTGCTTTCTGTAAAGGTGTTTCCACATCGGGCACATTTGCCTGTATTCGCACCAATCGCACAAGGGCGATGGGGTGGGAGGGAAGTTGTTGCCGTCTTTTATTTTTTCGTTAATGTCTCTGATGGTTTCCAGGATAAAATTTCTAGTTTCTTCAACTTGTTCTTTTGTTCTGGAAGTGGAAATTTTTTCTCCGTGTTTTAAGAAATAAAAGCTTAATTTTATCTTGTTTGCGTCTATGTGCGGCCACTTTTTCACCAAGCCGAGCTGGTAAATAGACATCTGCAAATCGCCGTCTATCTCTTTCTGGCCGGGCATTTTCCGTTTCGTCTTATAATCTATAATCTCAAAACCGCCGTCGGCGTTCTTGTCTATCCGGTCCATTATTCCGGACAATGTGTGCTTTTCGCCGGTTTTAGGGTCGTCAATCTCAAATTCAAACCGGGACTCCATATCCACCACATTGTAATTCCAAGGGGGATTGTTTTTGTAAAATTTTTCCAAAAGAGAAATGCCTTCTTTGTAGTAAACGGTTTCCGCCGAGGAGTCCAGAGCTTCGGCGTCCATCGGCAGTTTTTTCTGTTCCCAAACGGTTCTGAAAAAGTCTATAATCTGATCCAGGGTGGGGTATAGCGGCCCCCTTTGGAACATAAATTTCAACGAGTTATGTATGGACGAACCAAACAAGGCGTCTATGTTTTTTGGCGCTTTGATTTTATCTATATTTTGATACTTATACTTCAGCGGGCAGTTTCTGAAGCATTCTATGCTGGAATAAGAGGTTCGCATAAACAAATATTATACCCTTAGGCGCATTGTTGCAAAAGACGGGGAAGCCTTGTATGTTTTAATACATAGTGTCGCACAATATACCTTTTGCGACATTGTTTTATTTATAAAACAAGAAGTACTCCTGTGGCGCAACATTACAAGAGGCCTTTTACAAACTTAACGGCCGTCATTATAAAACCCCATATATAAGAAATATTTTCTTTAAAGACCGCGCTTTTGAAAATCGATTCCACTTTTATGTTGAAAGAACTCAAGATAAACAGCGCGATTATTATTATGATTATTATCTTGATAAAACCTTTGTTTGTTTTCATTTTTTATTATAAATATGATAATGGATTTAATAAAGCGTTATTTTTTATTTTCATAGGCCTAATCATGTTAGTGCCGCAAATTAAGCTTTTATAAGATTTAACTTCCACACCTTCGCTGGCATAAACTTCAAAATGCAAATGCGGACCTTCGGCGTATCCAGTATCTCCACTATATCCGACAAGCTGGCCTGTTTCAACCTGTTGGCCGCCGGACACTTTAATGGTGTCCAAATGAGCGTATAGGGTGGAAAGATTGTTGGGATGTTTTATAAGAACCCATTTGCCATAGGAAACTCCGTTGCAAGACTGGTCGGTGTTACCAACGCCCGCCACCACGCCTTCCTTGGAGGCCATAACTCTTGTTCCTATGGATGCTCTGAAATCTACGCCAGGATGCCCGCCCTTGTTGTAAATAATCGGATTAGCCGTCGCAAAAGCCGTATTGCCGAAGTATTGAGTGATCTTGATGGCGCTAAGCGGCCACTTCAACACGCCAGAACCGGACTTAGGCAAGGCGCCGGGGTCTATTTCCAGCCGGATTTGGTCTTCAAACTCTCTTATTTCATCCTCAAACGCTTTCTGTTTGGCCATTCTGTCCGCCAAAAGATTTTTATAAACCGCCTCTTTATTTTTGGTTTCGCCAAGAACTTTGTTTGTCTTGGTTTTATTTATATCAACTAATTCTTTTTGATCCACATACTGGCCGTTCAACTTTTCCGTATTTTTTTTGTAGACTTCCCTTTCCTTCTTTTTTTCTTCCAAGTCAGCCTTGTCTTCTTTTAAGCCGGCCAAGTTTGACTTTATTTCTTTCTGGAAATTATCCATCGCGTCTATGCTGGAAAAAAAATCGGAAAAAACGTCTTCGGAAATGATTATTTCCAAAGCGTTGGCCGATTCGGCTTCATTTATGGCCCGGACGAACTCCCCCAAAGAATTTTTTTTCTCGGTTATGCCTTTGGCCTTCTGGCCTATTTGAAGATTTAATTTTTCTATATTCAACTTGGCCGATTGGATTTGATTTTGGGTAAGCTTTATATCCGCCGCCAATTTTTTGCCGGTAGCTTCAAGATTTTTTATCTTGCTCTTCAGCGTTGTGGTTTCTTTGGTTGTATTTTCTATTTCTTTTTGATATTTTTCTATTTCTTCCTGAACCTGCTTGATCTGGCTCTTTCTTTCTTCTATTTTTTTATTCAAATCGTCTATAGTTGAAGCGGAAGCAAAATTGACAAATGGCCAAAAGCAAATAGCCCAAATGGCCAAAAGCGCAAGTTTGGCGGTTAATCCGCCACTTGGCGGTTTAACCGCCAAGTGGCGGATTTTAAATTTTCTCAATGGCATATTTTAACCTTTTAATCGTTTTTTCTTTGCCCAGAACTTCCGCCACGGCAAACGGGTCCGGCGATTTGTCCAGGCCGGTCAAAGCGGCGCGCATAGGCCAAAGAACATTTCCCCTGCCCTCTTTCTCGGCGTAATTCCATATTGCTTCCTTGATTTTATCGGAAACAAATTCACTTTCGTTCAGTCCGTTTAAAAACTTGACAACTTCTTCCAAATGTTTTTTAGTATTTTCAAGACCAGTTTCCTTTTTCCACAAAAGCATTTCTTTGGCATATTCCGGATCGTTGAAGAAAAAAGACAATTCTCCGCTTTTAAGCTCTCTAATATCCGATATTTTATTTATGCGGTCAGCTATAATTGGCGTTATTTTTTTTACAAAAATTTTATCTTCCGTTTTTAATTCCTCGGCAACATGAATTTCCAAATCTTTCATCGGCAGTTTTTTCAGGTATTCCCTGTTGTACCAATCCAATCTTTCCTGGTTGAAGATGCCGGCGCTCTTTTGGATTCTTCCCAGTGAAAATTCTTTTACCAGCTCGTCTTTGGAAAAAATTTCTCTCTCATCGCCCGGATTCCAGCCGATAAAAGCGATAAAATTTATTATCGCTTCCGGCAAATAACCTATTTTTTTGTATTCATTCAAAGATGCCGCCCCGTGCCTTTTGGAAAGCTTGGAACGGTCGGCGCCCAGTATCAGAGGCAAGTGGGCGTAATTGGGAACATCAAATCCCAGCGCTTCTTGTAAAAGAATATGGCGAGGGGTGTTGGGGATATGGTCTTCTCCCCTTATGATATGAGTAACACCCATCTCGTAATCGTCCACGACGACGGTAAAATGAAATAATGGCGCGTCTAAATCTTTAGCGATGACAAAGTCGCTCACATCATCGGTCTGTGTGGAAATTTCGCCGCGGATAAGGTCGCTGAAAACAACTTTTTTGTTTGGGTTTTTAAACCTTATCGCCTTGCCGTCAAGATACGCTTTGCCCTCGTCTAAAAGTTTTTGCAGATATTTTTTATAAACTTCCGTCCTTTCGCTTTGACGGTGGAACTCATCCCACTCCAAACCCAACCACTTCAAGCCGCTAATTATGTCATCCTCGTATTGCTTCTCGGAACGGGTTTTATCCGTATCTTCCACGCGCAAAATAAACTTGCCGTTATGTTTTCTGGCGTATAAATAATTGAAAAGCGCCGTCCTGGCCGAACCGATATGGAACAAGCCCGTTGGCGACGGCGCGAAGCGAGTAACGACTGATTTTTTGGCTTCATCCATATCGTTTCTATTCTAACACATTTTCTCTGGATTTTTAAAATCAATTGTGCTAAAACAATACTAGGACTATTTAAAAATTTTATATCATAAACTTTTTTCAAAGGAAAAGAAATGAAACCAAAAATATCAGAAACGCCAAAATTGAATTCCAACGTGCTGTCAATAATGAGAAAAATAGAAAAAAACAGAGGTTTCCAAACCGAAGAAAGATTCATCAAAGCCATAGAAAATGGCAACGGTAATAATCCCCTGTGGTATAAAGGAATTTCACAGGCGACAAAGAAAGAAGACCGCAAAGGTATAGATTTCATTATTCACACTTTATTTGGAAATGTTTTTGTTCAAATTAAAAGTTCTGAAACGGGAGCAAAAAAATTTTTAAAAAAAAGACAAAATCAACATCGTAATATAATCCTTCTAGTGATCAAAGGATATTACAGTGAAGAAACAATAAGGTATATTTCTTTCCTCGCCATTGAGGAGAAAATTGATTCATTTAAAAAGCCCTCTTGCTGACAAGCAAGAGGGCTTAAAAAATTTTTAATTATAAATATCCGTGTTTTTGTTTTGGCCGGTTTTGTTTTCGGGTTCTGGATGGCAAGCGCCGCCGGAGAGAGATTCTTTTATTTTTTCTATATTTTCTTCTATGTTTTCAATTTTTTCTTCCATCTTGTTTACCACATTCATTTCCGCGTCCAACTCCTCTTTGGTCTTTTCTTCCATTTTCTTTTCTTTTTTCAAGCCGGATAAAATAATCCGGTCGCCGATAAAAAAGGAAACAAACAGGCCGGATACCAAAAGTATCACCACGCTGGCGCCTATGGAGATGGCTCCGTCAATAAAAACCGTTTTGTCAAAAGGATTATTGTCAAAGACGGAAAGCGAATCCGCCACCATCCAGACTCCCCGCCACAAAAGCACCAGCCCCACGGCGCCTATGGTGGCGTAAAGCACCGGATATTTGCTTAGCTTTGACCTGGTTTTATCCTCCGTCCTGTCAAAAAATTTGAATATCTTTTTAAATATTTTCATATTATTAGTTGTTAGCAGACGATAGGTTGTATAGACTTATTAAATTTCTTTTTTAAATAATCGGCCGGTGTCATATAATCAATTTGTTTCAGGCGGACTTCAAAATTGTAGCGGTTTAAATATTCAATCAGTTTGG
>Ga0209211_10002920_pt1 | contig 28662 bp, 29 predicted proteins | sample RifGroA2_FD_183992 | JGI IMG/M metagenome (GOLD analysis project Ga0209211, IMG submission 183992) | Groundwater microbial communities from Rifle, Colorado, USA - Groundwater A2 (SPAdes) (version 2) | ecosystem: Environmental > Aquatic > Deep subsurface > Groundwater | place: Rifle, Colorado...
ACATCAACCATTTTGCGGTCTTCTTGTCTTCTTTTATGATCCCAATAACTTTGCCAATGACCGATTTTTATTCCCGGCTGTATAAAAATATCTGTGAATAAATCTTCAAGAAAATGTGTTACTTTTTCTTTGCCTAACATATTTTTAATGATTTGAATTAAGCGTGTGTTCTTTTCGTAAAAAAGTAAATTAAATTTTCCAACCGTTGATCTGCAACACCCCAGATATTCCGCAATTGATGCCTGATCAACACCTTTCATTAATAGATAAATTATGGCAATTCTTTTGGCAACCATTATTTGCTCTGGTGGAGAAAGAATATCCTTTATTAACTCAAAAAAATCATCGTTATCTTCAGCTTCTTCAAAGATTTCAAAAAGCAACTGATAAAGCTTAAGTAATTTATTTTTAGTTATTAAAATATTAGATATATGTACCATATGTCTAATCGATTAATCGACTATGCATTACAACAAAAAAATTAATAGCATCTCCTTCACTTAAAATAGTAAAGTCTCCTGGTCTTTTACCATTGATTGTAAATCCTAAGTATCCTGGTGGGTAATTCATTTCAATTTCTGGATAAGAGGTAAATATAAAATATAAATATTCAATAAAGGAAAGATTTTCAGAAACGATTGCCGGCTCCGTAGTGCAACCTGTAATGAATTGCAAAGTTTTGTCGTAATAGTTTGTAACTCTCACAATTTACTTTTACCAGAGTATATTTTATTTGTCTATGGACTATACGCTACAAAACATAGAGTTTAGATTGTTGTAGTAATAAATAAACTTTGATATACATCACATAATCATTTTTTACGTAGAAAGGCGGGAATGTCGAATTCGGAGGAATCATCAAGTAGCTCTTCGTCTTCTAAAATACTATTTTTGTCTTCTTCAGATGAAGTAATAACATTTCTTTCTTCAGGTTTGATTATTCTTTCTGCCTCAGGCTCCTTTTTAAAGCGGAAAAGGTGAAGTTTGCTGTCATCAAATTTTGTTGCGATTATCGTAATTTTAATCTGATCCATCATTTTTTCATCAATAACCGCTCCAAAGATAATGTCGGCATCGGAATCTACAGACTTAGCGATGATTGAGGCCGCCTCATCTATCTCATTCATTGTCATATCAGGTCCTCCCATAATATTAAAAAGCACACCCTTGGCCCCTTCGATATTAACATCAAGTAAAGGAGAAGAAATTGCTTGTTTGATCGCCACCATCGCCCGCTTATCACCACTTCCGACACCCATTCCCATCAAGGCCGTACCGGCATTTTGCATGATCGTCCTCACATCGGCAAAGTCAACATTGATTAAACCAGGAGTCGTTATTAATTCGGCAATCCCTCTCACTCCCTGATGTAAAACTTCATCAATTTTCTTAAAAGCTTCAAGAATGGGAGTTTTTTTATCAATAACATTTAAAATTCTCTGATTAGGAACGATTATCAAAGTATCGACTTTTTCCTTAAGTTTAGAAATGCCTTCATCAGCAGTAAATTTTCTTTTCGAACCCTCAAATTCAAAAGGTTTAGTAACGACCGCGACCGTTAGAGCTCCTGTTTCTTTAGCAATTTCAGCTACAACAGGTGCGGCTCCAGTCCCTGTCCCTCCGCCTTCTCCACAGGTTAAAAACACCATATCTGCACCGGTTAACTCTTCTTTAAGTCTTTCTCTTGATTCCTCGGCTGCCTGTCTGCCGACTTCAGGATCGCCACCCGATCCTAATCCTTTTGTTAAATTTTCACCTATCTGAATTTTTATTGAAGCTTTGTTGTTAAGAAGTGCCTGAGCATCAGTATTGATAGAAACAAATTCTACTCCACTAATTCCACCCTCTTTTACCATTGAAGAAAGAGCGTTTCCTCCACCACCGCCAACGCCAACGACCTTAATCCGCGCCGCTTGTCCAGCCCTAGGTTTTATTAACATATTTATGGGATAAATTGTTTAAAAAAATTCTTTAATTTACCCATTGATCCGCCAATTGAAAAATCTTTCCAAATTTTATTAAAGTTCTTGAAACCTTTATCTCCCCCTATTATATTTTTATCTCCATATAAAATCAAACCTATTGTTGAGGAATACTGCGGATCAATTATTTCATCGATTAATCCCGTTACTTTTTCCGGCACACCAATTCTTATTGGTAGACCGATAACTTGTTTTCCGGTTTCCAACATTCCTACGGTAAGAGCTCCACCTCCGGTAATAACAAGTCCCGACGGAACCGACTGGCCAAAACCGCTTTTTTCAATTTCTTCAAAAATAAATTTAAATATTTCTTCAAGTCTCGGTGAAATAATTCCATCGACTAATGTTTTTAAAGAAACTTCGTTGACATTCTCCGGTAAATTAAGTTCATTAATATTTAATTGAGGCGTTTTTTTCGCAATTACACCGGTTTCTGCCGTATTTAAATTAATTTTTTTACCTAAATGCAGTTTGATTTTTTCCGCTGAATCAAGAGAGACTCTAAGGCCAACCGCTATGTCATTGGTAATATGACGGGCGCCCAGTGGTATTGATGATGAGTAGGACAAAGCGCCATCAACATAGATACAAAGGTCAATTTTTCCGCCACCGATATCAACTAAGACCACTCCCAATTCTTTTTCCGTATCGGTAAGAACGGCTTCAGAGGACGCTTTTCCGGAAAAAATAAAGTCTTGATTTTTTATTCCAAGATCATCAAAAACTCTTTCAATGTTTTTTAAATTAGTAGTTGAGGCAGTAATTATGTGCGTGTCCACTTCTAGCCTTACCCCGCTCATTCCGACGGCATTTTTAATTCCGGCCTGGCCATCAACTATGTAGTCGCGCGGAGAAACATCAATTATCTGGCGGGTAGTCGAGAGCGATATCGCCCTGGCCGCTTCAACCACACGATCGATATCATCTTCACTTATATCTGACTGGGGATTTGATACGGCAACAATTCCATGAGAGTTTAGAGAAGAAATATGGGGGCCACCAACCGACACATATGCCGAAGTAATTTTATGTCCGGACATTCTTTCGGCTTTTTCAACACTTTCTTCGACAGCATTAGTAACCTCCGAAATATCAACAATTAATCCTTTTCTTATCCCCTTAGATACCGTTGAATTAAAACCAATTACTTTTAGCTCTTTGCTATCTATGGATCTGGCTGCCACAACTGTAGCAATCTTACTGCTTCCGATGTCTATTCCGCAAATCAAATTATCAGCCATTATTATTTAATTAAAATTCAATAACCGGTTTTTCAAATCTTAAATCAATTACTTTAAAATTTTTTCCTGAGACTTTAAACGATTTTAACACTGCATCAAGAACATATTCCTGCAAATTGATTCTTTTGTTGTTAGTTAATACTATTTTTCTATTTTCTAAATTAAATAGTAACATATCTTTATCTTTAATATCAACACTATCAATTACTAAGGAATTATTTTGAAAAAATTTTAAAAAATATAAGGTTGTTGTAATATCTCCCAGGTTGATAAAATCTCCGCTGCTGTAAGAGTAATAATTGAGTTTTTGATAATAGGTTATTAATGGATAGGATTTGTCGTAATATTTTAATTTTAAAAGTATTTTGCCATCTTCAGAAATTCTGAAATATCCGTTAGAGGTAATGATATCAGCCATAGGTGTGTATAAATCTGGAATCAAAACCAAGGAATCAGGTAGTCTTTTTTTAACAACAATATTTTTTACTAAAGGATTTTTTTGTTTCAAAATAAAGATAATATTTTCATTTGAAACCAGAAATATATTTTTATTTATATATTCAGCTGTTCCTAGTAAATTGATTTTTTCTTTGTTAATTATTTCTATTTTTTTTATAAGAAATGATTGTTGAAGATAATAAAGTACTAAAAGTATTAAAAAAAAAGTTAAAGAAAAAATAAAAATAGTTTTAATTATTTTTGAAAATGTATGAAACAATGATTTTACCTGCATCTTGTTTATAAAAATTTTCTAAATTTATAAAATTATTTTTGTAACTGTCTATATTATTTATCATTGTTTTTATTAAACGGTAAAGTTTTTCACTTGGTTCGATTTGATGAAATATTTCTCCTGTTTTGGCTCGGGCAAAAATTTCCGCATGACGTTGCTGTTCACGGCCGGAAGACCAGGGAAGAGGAATAAAAAGAGCCGGTTTTTTCAAAACGATCAGTTCAAAAAAAGTATTGGCACCGCTCCTTCCAATTACCAAATCAGATTGGTTATATACAAATCCTATTTCTTCTTCAAAAAAATGTTTTTTTAAAAAATATCTTTTCTTAAGTTCTTTTGGTAATTTTTCTCTAAATATTTTTAAATCTTCATAATCATGATATTGTTTCGTATCCCCGGCTTGGTGAATGACGATATAATAATTTAGCAATTTAGCAATTATTTTCTTTATATGAAGATTAATGCTATGAGAGCCAAGTGATCCACCAGTTACATATAGAACAGGTCTATCTTTTATAAAATAAAGGATTTTATTTTTAGTTAAAAAGATTGATTTTCGAACGGGGTTACCGGAAATAATTATTTTTTTCTGATTGAAATATTTTTTTGCCTCATCAAAGGCAACAAATATTTTTTTGGAAAATAATCCAATAATTTTGTTGGCTAGTCCTGGATTTATCGTTTGCTCATGAGTGTAGACCGGTATTCGGAAAATATATCCCCAGAAAACAATCGGTAAGGCAATATAACTTCCAAAAGACAAAATTACTTTAGGTTTATTATTCATAATAATAAAAAATCCGTTAATAAATCCTAAGGGGATTCGAAATATGTTTCTGATGGTTTTTAAAGAAAATATCCTTGTCAGTCTGCCCGCCTGAAGTGGAATAAACTTAATCTTTCTTTTTTCAATTTCTTTGTATTCCAAGGAAATTGTTTTTTCCGAATCAAGGGCGTATTTCCGGCCAACAAAAATAATTTCAGATTGCTTATGAGTTAATTCTATTTCCTCAATGACAGCCAGTGCTGGAGCCAAATGACCCCCGGTTACTAAAATCTTCATAAAGCAATTATACTTTATTGGCATTGACCTGTGAGACTTCCTCCACAGTGGGGGCATATTATTTTCCAGTTTGTTTTATTCTGAGTATCTTTTTCGTAAGAAATGGGTTTCGTACAATGGGGACATGGATATGTATTATTATTATTTTCTTCTTTTTTTTGATTTTCCAATCTATATTTGGTTGATAAATTTAAAGTTTTAAACAAAGTCAAACTGAATAATTCTGATAGGTCTATATGTGGAAGTAAATTATTTATTTCGACTTCTTCCCCACCACATCCACCACCCAAAGCCATTTTTGTCAAACCTCTTGCTTGCATCAATTGACCAATCATTGTTTTATATATTCTTTTAGTTGATAAACCATCAATGAACATTTTTGCCAAAGCTTCATGATTAAACTCTGTTTTCAATTCTCCTTTTAAGGATTTTAGAAGTTCAGCTATGACATTAGCCACCTTAAATTCTTTTTTTCCATCAAGGTTGTTCGACTTGAAAACTGTTCCTTTATATTTCCAGTCATAATTAAAAAAATCGTCTACAGTCCATGACGACAAATGAGGAGTCGTAATATAAAAAGCGATTTTTTCTCTGGAGTCATGGATTTCATTAATAAAATCAAGGTATTCCTGGGAAAATATTTCTTTTAGCCAATTTTCTCCCAGATTATTAATTGAGACAGCAATGTTGTTAATTTTTTCTTTGTCGTACCACATCAAATATAATTGACCGATATCGTATGGTTTTGCATAATCTTCGGGGGGATTTGCTTCAAAACTAGCCAGCCCGGGGGGACTATAGAGAAATACTATTTTATTGGGATTCAAACTTGCCGCCTCTGCTGCAGATATAATTCCATTTTTATAAAGACCGTTTCTTTCTCGAGAGTCAATCTCAAGGGGACTTTTCTTTTCTTCGTCCGTAAAAATAATTTTATTATTTTTATCAAACCAATAATGATAAGGTAATGAAACAACATGATTTTTTATAACATGAAGTTCGTAGGAACTTAAATTGGCTTCGACATATTTTTGGCTTTTTCTTTTTTCTTCAGAAAAACCGTAAGACGCTAATGAGTTTTTTTCAGCAAACATGGGATTTCCCTGCTCGGGGTGTAAAGTCAAATCGGTCCTCGGGGTTCCCTCCGATTCGGAGGGTTACCGTTGCGGCACACCTCAGGATTTACACCTGATTCCCATTACTTGACTTAAATTTTTAAACGAAATTAATATAATCTTTTTTTAAAAAAAATTCAAATGACTTTTATTCTTTTTTCGATATTTAATAGTATTCCTATTAGAGCAAATGATATCAATAGATTGCTTCCTCCGTAGGACAAAAAAGGCAAGGGTACACCGGTAAGAGGAAATACTCCCGTCATGCCAGCTAGATTGATAATTACCTGAAGATTGAAAAAAGCAAATACCCCGCCGATTATTAATTTCGACAACCTGTCCGGAGCCAGTCTAAATAAATGATATATTTTATAGACAAAGACAAAATACAAACCAATAATAAGGATTCCTCCAATAAATCCATATTCTTCGCTAATTATGGCAAAGATTGAGTCTGTATGGGCCTCCGGCAAAAAAAGATATTTCTGTCTTGAGGTACCTAAGCCCCCGCCGATTAATCCTCCGTTTGACAAAGAAATTAATATTTGGTTTATATGGTATCCGATTCCCTGAGGATCTGACGTCGGGTTAAGATAGGCTAACAAACGATTTAATCTATAAGGAGAAGATTTTATTAAAAGAAAAACACCGCCTCCGAATATAGGTAAGAACATCAGTAAATCCAGCAAATTCATTCCTGAAAGATAGTACATCACCATGCTTATAGAAAAGACTATCATTGCTGTTCCCATGTCCGGTTGAAGAATAATCAAAAACATCATTAAGCCAATCAAACACAAAAAGGAAAAAAATCGTTTTTTTTCATGATTGGTAAACCAGGAAGATAAATAAATTATTATTGAAAATTTTGCTACCTCGGTTGGCTGGACGTTGATAATGCCAAAATCTATCCAGCGTCGAGCTCCTCCTGAGGTAAATCCTAATCCTGGTATTAAAACTACAATTAAAAGCAGAATTGTAACAATCATGGCAATAAAAGAAAAAAAGTAAAGTTTTTTATAGTCAAACATGGAAAAGAAAAACATCAATCCTAAAGCAAGCACAAACCAGCCGAATTGCAGTTTGATGTAATGAAAACTGTCGGAAAACTGTGAAAGAGCTCTAATTGATGATGCTTCAAAAATAAAAATCAAACCTATAATAGAAAGAATCATTGGTATTGTGATTAAGGGTAGAAAAAACTTGTTGCGGATGAATAAGCGTTTCAACATAATTTCTTGACAAATAATTGAAATTGGTTTCCCTTTTCTTCAAAATTTTTCCAAAGGGAGTAGCTCGGCGAAGCAGTCGACAGCAAACAAACAGTATTTGCCGGAGTATTTTTATATGCGAAACTTATAGCTTCTTCCATACTTTTAGTTTTCAAAAAATTTATTCTAATGACTTTTTTTAATAAATTAAATATTTTTTCTCCGCTGTCTGGAAACAAAACGATATTAGGAATTTTTTTATCAATAATTATTTTGGAAAGTTCATTAAAATCATAACCCCTGTCAAGTCCACCTAAAAAAATTGTTCCAATTTTTTGAAAACTGTTAATGGCACATACGGTTGATTCAGGAGTGGTCGAAATCGCGTCATCATAAAATAAAATGTCTTTAAATTTTCCGACAAACTGCAGTCTGTGCGGCAACGGTTGAAAATTTCTAACCGCATTTTTAATAATTTCATCGGAAATATCAAATATTTTTGCCACTGCTGTTGCCGCATCTATATTTTCCAAATTGTGTTCTCCGATTAACGGATTAGCCGATTGATCAAAGTAAATAATCCGATTTGAAGGAAGTAAATGACATTTAATATTTTCTGTCCATTGTTTCAATAACGGATAGTTAGGATTATAACAGTAGTAGTCATCGGGCTTTACAAATTTGAGAATATTTTTCTTTGCCAGATAGTAATTATCAATGCTTCCATGATAGTTCATGTGTTCTGGAAAAAGATTGGTGATGACTGAAATGTGCGGCGAATACCTAATGTCATCAAGTTGATAGCTGGAAAGCTCGCAGACAAAAATTTCATCTTTATCTGGTTGCTTAAATAATTCTAAAAGCATCGGGCGGCCAATATTCCCAACCAGGTGAACTTTTTTTCCAGCGGTTTTTAAAATTGAATAAATCAAGCTGGCAGTCGTGCTTTTTCCTTTCGTTCCGGTTACACCAATAACAATATTATTAATGTTTGCCAAAAAAATATTAGTCGCTGTCGAATATGGTATAGTTACCAATCTTTTAGGAACTCCCGGAGACTTGACTGCCAGATCATATTTTTTTTGTTCGTCAAGATAATTGGGATCAACATTCTGGTCGGCAATACCAATAACGGTTTCAGGTAAATATTTTTTTAGGAATTTTTCTGTTGCCTTGCCCTCTTTTCCATAGCCTAAAATAAGAATTTTTTTATATTTTTTTAAATCTACTAATTTCATATTCAAACTCTCCTTTCTTGGCAATCAACTCAAAAGCTTTTTTTGTTTCTTCAAAAGTTCCCACACAGTCAAACGGCTTCATTTTTCCTTCACCCCGCAGATCTTTATATAAAGGAAGCATTTTTTCATCATCCAAAAGATTTTTATCAAAAATTTTTATTAACTCTATTTTCGGCATAAAAGCGGCAAAAATTATAAAGTTAAAGGCGCATTTTGGACAGTAGCCGCACCACTTTTTTTGGTTTCCTCCAGCTATTCTAAAGTTTTTGTTGCAGCTTGAAAAAACCGGAAAATACTGCTGGTACCGGATAAATTTTCCAGCAATTTCCAGTTCGTTATACTGTCTTAATATTGACAAATAATTTATCTCTTCTGTAATAAACTTATGAACGTAATTCTGAAACAAATTTTCAAATTCCATGCTTTTGCTCCATTGATGATTGATTTCTAAACCTAAATAATTGACGTTTCCGAAGTTGGCGCTTTTTTCATTAGAAACAATGATAGAGGAATAATTATAGGCTGCTGCCAGCAATAATCCGATAAAACTGTAAATGGCTGTAATGGGAATGTGGCCATTGTAAACTATTTTTTTCTTTTCCAATTCAAATATTTTTTTGTCCAGCTGTCTTTTAACTATAAAGCAATCTATTCCCATCGTTTTAACAACTTCTTTTTGGACCAGGGGAAGGTCAGCCTGAGTTTCCAAAATATAGCCAGAAAATTCTTTTTTCTGCTCCTTAAGCATCTCAACTGAAACTATAGAATCTTTGCCTCCACCGATAGCCACCAAAAATCGAGGAGTAGATATCTTTTTTGAGACAGTCGCTTGGGACCCTGTCAAAGAAGGAAAATTTATTAAACCTCTAAAATCAATTTTATTTCGATAAAAAAACTCGCCCAATCCTTTCGTATAAACGGTATTCCAAAAATACGCCTGTTTTTTATTCAGAGAATAAGGAACTGTAATTTTTTTTGGACAGAACATTTTGAAATAGCTTATTCCCAATATAAGATGTAGACTTCGCAATATCCTATTTAATAAATCCTGAGATACTGAGACAGGAATTTCTTGAGGAAGAAAGATTTTTTCAGCAAAAACCAGTTCGCCGGCTTTATAAATGAAATCTATTGTTTTTCTATCAGCTTGTATTTTAAAAGAATCAAAAACAAACTCTTGAGATTTCAGCTTCATAACTCTATTTTACCATGAAGAAAGCATAGTTTATTGAAACACGGGGTTTGTCTCAAGATTTTTTATCCTAATTTCATGATTTTCTAGTTTGTCTTCAAATTTTATGTCTCGATGAGCTATAATAGTTAATTCTTCGTCAAACTTTTTAAAAGCTCCGACTAACCAATCTAAAGTTTTTAAAACACTTTCTTTAAAGTCTGTAAATTCCGCTTTGAATTCTCCAATTGGCTCTAATTTAAAATCAATATATTTCATAATTCTGTCAATTTTCCCATCCAATCTAATCTCGCTTAATTTCAAATCTTTCTTAAAATCTTCTTTTGTAACAAAAACTTGCTTCATTCTTTTGATATCAGCATCAGTGATCATAGTTTTTTAATTTAATCAATTAATAATTGTATTTTCAACTATAAATTACTCTAAGTTTATTGTCTATGGCTTATATGCTACAAAACTACTAATTTAGACCGTCAAATCAATTTATTTTATTCGATATACTACACAATTTAGTCACCCTCAGGGTGACTAGCCTCGCAATTTATTTCATAAATGCAATCATCAGGCCGAAGATGACAAAGATGATGGAAAAAAGCCAAAGCCGCATCACTACTTTTGGCTCTTCCCAACCTTTATTTTGTAAGTACAGATGAAAAGGAGCGACTGGAAATATTCTTCTTTTTAAAAATTTTTTTCCCAAAAGTTGTATCAAAGATGATCCTATCTCAATGATAAATACTCCGCCCATTATAGGAAGAGCAAAGGCTTTACCAAGAACCAATCCAATGACCGCAAATGTTGCGCCGAAAGACAAGGCTCCTGTATCTCCTAAAAAAATTCTCGCGGGGTAAATATTGAAGTACAAAAAAGCTAAAAGTCCTCCTAACCAGGCGGCAATAAAAAGTGATGTTGGGACATCTAAAATTGATCTGGAAACTACCCAAAATCCGATTAAGGCAAAAGTAAGTATTCCTGAAGCTAGTCCATCTAAGCCATCTGATATATTTACAGCATTTGCAAAAGCGATGATGACAAAAGATGAAAAAATAATATAAAAATAACCTAAATTAAATACTCCAAAAAATGGGACATGCATAATATCTATCTTTAAATCGGCAAATAACCAATATGAGATAATCACTGAAAGAATTGCTTCAATAAACGCCTTATGACGCATCCTAAGTCCAAAAAAACCATCTTTGTGCCACATAAATATTTTATTTAAATCGTCATAAAGACCTAATAATCCAAAAGAAATAAATGTAAAAAGTAATATCTTCATTTCATGTGCAATTGACGGATAATTAGTAAGAATCTTTTTTTGCAAAACCCAATACATTAAAATGAAAAGCAAAAAAACAAATACGGTTGTCGCCAATAAAAGAATTCCTCCACCGACTGGAGTGCCTTTTTTGTGTTGATTAAATTTATCAAAAATTGGCGTCGGTTTGTTAAAAGCATCTTTAGTTTTTTGTTCAGCTCTTTGAAACTTTAATTTATACAAAAAATCAATAAAGGGAACAATTAAAGTAAAATTTAGAACAAAAGAAACAAATACGGCTAATAAATATATTGAAGTCATATGTAAATGATAATTTTTGGAATAAAAATTAAACAGGCAATGATAAAAGCGCCAACAGCGTAGATTAACATAGCTGCTGCCGATACGTCTTTTGCAATTTTGATATCCTCTCTAATCTTATTATCTATGGCATCTGTTGTCTGCTCAATTCCGGTATTTATGGTCTCAATAACTAATCCAATTGTGATTAAAAAAATTATTATTAAAAATTCGAAATAAGAAATTTTTAAAATAATTCCTCCGATGATTGACAAAATTGATAAAAATAAATGAATGCGATAGTTTGGCTGGGTTTTTAAAGCCCAGACTAATCCATCGATGGCATGACCGATTGAAATTGTATGGCGTTTAAGCATAATTGAATATTGAATTTAATAAAATTGCTAATTTTTTTGAATCATGCCTTAAAATGCTTCTGTACAAAATATCTGATGGATTTTTTTTGATTTTTTCATTATCGATCAAATCTTTGGAAAAAATTTTAAAAGATTTTTTTGCTAAATCATTTATGACTTCTACTTCATTATATTTTTTATACCAGTTTAAAATATCGCTTGGTATTTTTGAATTATTGACTAATATATAGTCCGGATCTTTACCAAGATATTTTTTTAAATCATTAATGTGATCAGATGCCTTATAGTTTGTCGTCTGTCCGGATTTAGTCATTAAATTCATAATATAAATAACTTTGGCCTTGGAATTCATGATGGCCTGACTTGTGCCATTAACTAATAAAACCGGAATAATACTGGTATAAAGATCTCCTGGACCGATTATTATGTAATCTGATTCTTTAATAGCCGATGGTGCTTTAACATTTACATTGCCTTTTGGTTTCAAATAAGTATTTTTTATTCTAGTGTTTTCGCTAAAATTCTCATCAATCAAGGCTTCTCCTGTCACTTTTTTTCCACTTTCATACTCGGCAACTATATGTAATTTATCTAAAGTAACAGGAATTACTTTTCCTTTGGTTTGCAAAACATATGAAGCTAACTCAATTGCCTGATCATAATTATCACTGACTTTTTCCAAAGCTGCCAAAAATAAGTTGCCAAAGTTATGTCCGGCCAGATCGCCTTTTTCGAAACGATATAAAAATAATTTCCTCCATAAAGATGGAGCGTCAGACAAAGCGACCAAACATTGCCGCAAGTCGCCCGGAGGCAGTACCCCAAGTTGATCACGAAGTTTACCTGTCGATCCGCCCGAGTCCATCATTGAAACCACGACGGATAAATCTAAAGGATAATTTTTTAATCCCGACAGAACTACAAAAGTTCCCGTACCTCCACCTATGACAGTAATTTTTTTCATATTGACAAATTATTTCTTTCTTCACCTTTAACTAAAAATGTATTATCTTCAAGATCACACCTGACAACTTCTCCCGGAGAAATCAAACAATTTTTGCCGATTTTTATACCGGGAATAATTGTAGTATTTACACCTATTTTTGTCTCTCTGCCAATAATTGCGCCTAATTTAACGCTATTCGTATTAATTTTTTCTTCATCCACTATGGAGCTGACATTTTCTCCATCAAATCTCAAGTTGGCGGTTACCCCTTGAGCTCCGATTGTAACTTTGTCTGAAAGGATCGAGTCGCCAACATAGTTGCGATGCAGAAACACTTTGTTACCTATATATGATCGGGCTACTTCAGTGAAGGACCCAATGAGGCAATCTTCATTGATTTCACTTTCCCGAATCATTGCGTAATCACCAACGACTGTATTGTCACCGATATAAACCGGGCCAACGATTTTCGAAAAATCACCAATCCGGACATTATCCCCGATAAAAACAGGGGAAATAATAACGGCATTTTTTGAAATGACGGCGGTTTTTGATATTTGATTTTGTTTTATCCCTGATAAAAAATTTTTCATCATCATCAAAACGTGCCAAGGATATTTTATACTTTGCCAATAACCGTCATATGGAAGTACAATACAATCCAAATTGTCTGATATAAGCAAGTTTATTGCCCTTTCATAGTGATCATCGTCTTCTGTTTTTGTTTTTTCAAGAGAATTTATTAACAAATCAAAATTACTGAAATAATCAACAACTAACTTAGTAATTGATGAAGGGAGTTTTTCTTTATTTGGTTTTTCAATTATTGAAATAACTTTTTTTTGATCGTTAAATTTAAAATATCCTCCGGGAAAATATTCGCTTATTTTTTTACCGACTAAAATTATTTTATTGGCTGATAACGGAAATGCTGTTATTTTTGCAAATAATGAGTAGTCTATAAGATCATTGGCATTTATGATCACAACTTCCCCTTTTAAATGATTTTTTGCGGATAAAACCGCACCGGCCTGTCCCTCTAAATTTTCGTTTTGAACGATCACCTGTGTTTTTGATTGAAAGTCGGAATTTTCAATTAACCGATTAATTGATATTGCATTTTTTTTATTAGCAATAATAGTTACTTTATCGCAGTATCTAGTTAGTTCTTCTATTTGATAAAGAACCAGAGGCTTACCTAAAAAACTGAAAAATGATTTTTCTTGAAGCGGCCAAAATCTCGTACTACCCCCCCCTGCCAATATCAATCCATTTTTTATCTTTCTCATTCTTTGATTTTACCATATGCTTCCTTAGACGTGTTCTGAATAGACTTTCTAAAAAACAAAAAAGGGACTGTCCTTAGTAAGGACAGTCCCTAAAAGGACCGTCCCTAATCTAATAAAAGCTTCCTGTAATTTTTAATTTCATCCTCTGACTTCTCCTTATATCCTTCAACAAAGCCTTGGTATGAATCGAATGAAAAACCTTGAGCTTGTTTAAAGTAAGAAAGAATGTAGTCTTTTTTTAACCATCGGGGACCGATTCCTTTTATATAAGATGAATAACTTGACCATTGATAATCTATTAGTCTTTGATCTTTTAGCATTTCTTGAATGTTTATATGAATATATCGACTTAAATGTAACAAATATGCTTCTTTTTCTATCAAAATTGCTTTGTATCTTCCTTGAAATAAATGTCCAACACGATCATATTTTCTATTAAAGTATTGGACATATTTTGTAATTAGGCTTTTTAAAAATAATTCCATACTATTTTTACCAATTTGTTTTAATATTAGGTGGAAATGATTTGGCATAAGAATATAGCAAAGGATCTCTATTTTTCCGTAAAAATTATTCAAGTATAACAATTTAGATATCTTTTTATTTTTCTCTTCTTCTGTTAATTTATTATTGTTTTTTATCTTGTTAATTGACTCATCTTTTGATAAAAGATATAAATCTAAATAAAAAAGAAAAACTCTATAATCTTGTTCGTCCAAAAAAATAGGTAGTTTGTTGACTCCACGATTATAAACGTGGTAAAACCCGTTTTCAACATAAATTTTAAGAGCGTTTTTTCCTGGCATATATTCAAAGGGACAGTCCCTAATAGGGACTGTCCTTAGTAAAACATATGTTAAAACAGATGTCTATGGACTATATGCTACAAAATACATTAATTAGGCAGTCCTGGTAAGATAATTTCTTCGATATCCATGTCAAATATTTCCGCTTGAAAAGAAGAAGAAGAAGAAGTAAAATATGCTTCAATATGCCAATTTTATGGAGAAAGTATAAAGAAGGGTTTAGGAGCATGAAGGGAGAACATCTTCTTGGTCTTTCAGAGCGTGGCTATCCTGCGTTTGTAAACACTGATAGAGCTATTCGATTTACAACAAAACAGCTTTTAACTTGTGGAGTAGTTGGGGGAACATTATTATGCTGTGGAGCTGTTTTTGCGTTACCTTATCTTATTAAACTTATTAAATAAATTTTTTATTATGACTGAAAAAAAACGACCGCCAGTAAGAATAAATCTCGGTAATAAACAGATAGGGCAAATGCTAAAAGAGCTTAAAGGTCTTGGTTGGGTTCCAAGTGCTTTAGCTTTATCTCTTAAAGCAGATGATCCAATGTATTTAGATGTAAGTAGAGCAACATATTCCGGAGACTTTACAAGTGGTAAATTTTTTCATTTTATAGGAGAAGAAACTTATGCTAGTCATGCAGATATTTTAAAATTTAGAGGGAAAAAATTGGTAAGAAGTTGTCCTGTGAATAAACTAACTATGGTAGTCGCTTCAATAAAATAATTGCTATCTTTTTTTAATATCTCCTCCGAGTTTGGTGATTTTTTCCACAAAATTCTCGTAACCCCTCTCAAGTATTGAGACACCGTTAATGACTGTTTCACCTGAGGAAAGTAAAGCCGCGCAAGCCAAAGCCGCCCCGGCTCGCAAATCGGAAATTTTCAAAACAGCATTATGAAGCTCTGATGACCCGGTAATCTTAATTATTTGTTGATAAGTTTTTTTATTGTCATAATTAAAATGATAAAAAAATTCTGGATTTTCGACTTTTATGTCAACAAAATCTATCTTCGCTCCTAATTTCTTTAATTCTTCAACATAAGAAAAACGGTTTTCAAAAACCCTTTCGTGAATTACCGACGAGCCGTTTGCCTTAAGCATTAATATCGCCCAACTTGGCTGCCAATCGGTCATATATCCCGGGTGTGGTGAAGTCTCAATATTCACAGGTTTTATTTCATTTTGGTAAAAAAATCTGAATTTATTGTCAGAAATTTTTTCAAGACCAACTCCTGCCTTCTTCATAATTTCTAGAAAAGATGTAATTAAATTCTCGCTAATTGGACTAATAGTAACATCTCCGTGACTAGCAACAACCAAAGTGGCATAAGTTACTAATTCATTTCTATCAGACATAATTGTAAAAGCTTCCTTTTGTTTTAATTCGGGACACTTGCTAATAATAATTTTATTTTTTTCTTCTAGAATATTAGCTCCAGCTGAATTCAAATATAAAATAAGGTCATCTATTTCTGGTTCATTGGCGATGTTATCAATTTCAACTTTCTTATCAGTCATCAATCCAATCATCATTAAAAGCTCTGTCCCTGTATGACTTGGTTTTTTGAAACGATAATAACCTTCCGGCTTATTGATAATTTTTGCATGATAATAACCTGTTTCCGAGTCATAATCAACCTTAATTCCTAGAGCTACTAAACCATCAATAATTCGATCAATTTGTCGAGAGCCGATTCTGCATCCTCCGGGGTTAGGAACATAACATTCTCCAAACCGGTGAAGCAATGGAGCAAATAACATAAAAGAAACTCTTATTTTAGAGCCATACTGTAATTCCACCCGGTTATTCTTTAAATTATCAGCATTTATTAACAACGTGTTTTTATCGGTAAATTCCGCTTTTGCTCCCAAAGATTTAATTAATTCAATCAAATCCAAAACATCATTAATTCTCGGAATGTTTTTTAAAACCACATTTCCCTTGAACATCAAGGCTCCAATAATAGTTTTTAAGGCAACATTCTTTGCACCTGACAACATGACTTCACCCTTTAATGGTTTTCCACCCTTTATTAAATATGAATCACTCATATAGTTTTTACCTCTTCTTCTAATTTTACTCCAAATTTATCCTTTACTTTTTCTTTGATAATTTTAACCAGTTTTAATAAATCTTTGTGCTTTCCGTTTCCACGGTTGATAATAAAATTTGCATGAATTGGTGAAACAAAAAAATCTCCAATAGAAAAACCTTTCAAACCGGCCTGGTCAATTAACTGTCCAGCTGATTTTCCATCAATGTTCTTAAAAAAACAGCCTGAAGTCGCTATTCCCATCGGCTGGGTTTTTTTTCGATAATCAAAAGCCAATTTTGATCTTTCCTTGAGAATTTTTGGATTAACTTTCTTCAACCGGAAAACCGCTTCTAATAAAATTTCTTTCGTCTTTTGCAAAATACTACTATCATAACCGAATTGAAAATAGTTTTTATTAACTTCTCTATCTTGTCCACGGCCGTGGGTAAGATATGCATATTCTAAATTATCTCCAAAGTAGCTTTCCGGCTTCGTCCATTTTGAATTTCCATAAATTGCCCCACCGACTGTCCCTGGTAAGCCTTTATGATATTCAAAACCCTGGTAGCCTTTCTCAACCGTTTCACCTACCAACAATGAAACAGGATATCCTGAAGAAATTGATAATAAAACATTATCATTGTTATCTTCCAATATTTTTAGTTCCTGATAATTATTTTTTATCACCAATCCTGATATTTTATCTTTAACAATCGCTAAGTTAGAACCACCAGCTAAAATAAATAAAGGTAACTTATTTTTTAGAGCAAATTTTTTTCCTTCAATCAAATCCTCCCTTGTCTTTGCCTCCAAAAAATATTCCGCTTTTGTTTTCATTTTTAGAGTATTAAAAGAAAATAAATTTTTATTTTTTTCTATTTTTAAATTTTTATTTATTATCTTTATGATTTTATCTTTTAGCTTGTAAACGTCCCCTGCTCCCATTGTAAAAATTACATCACTTTTTTTAACAAGTTTATACAATCGATTAATCAATTGTGCATTTGATTCAATATAAAACAAATTTTTTTTATTTTTGATAATGTTTTTTGAACTGACTTTGAACTGATTGCTGTTTTCTCGCGCCGAAGCAAAAATTGGAAGAATTAAACCAATATCAGCCTGTGATAAACTTTCACTGAATTCTTTTAACAAATTACTTGTTCTAGAATACGTGTGAGGTTGAAAAATTACAATAATTCTTTTCTTTTTAAACCGGGTTTTGGCAGCATTGATCGTGGCGGAAATTTCAGCCGGATGATGAGCATAGTCGTCAAACAAGTAAATATCATTTTTTTTATAAACTAATTCAAATCTTCTCTCTGCTCCTTTAAAACCAAGAATGGCTTTTTTTATTTGTTCTGCTGGAAAACCTAATTGCAGCAACATAACAATAACGGCGGCAGCATTGGAGATGTTATGTCTTCCGAAAAGATCAATTCTGAATTTTCCGATATTACTGATTTCAAATTCCGAATATTCTTCTGTAATCTTCTCATTAATAATCTGATAACCAGCTTTATTTGAAAAACCGTAATTGATATTTTTTTTATAAGATAAATTTTTATCATCTATATTGGCAATAATTTTTTTGTCATTAAAAAACTTCAAGAAAGCTTGTTTTGTTTCTTTTATGTTTTTATAAACATCGGGATGATCAAAGTCAATGTTAGTACAAATAATCCAGTCGGGATTTAATTTGAAAAACTTCGGTGTTTTATCAACCGGTGGATTTATGCCGTACTCGTCAGCCTCGACAACAAAGTATTTTTTTTCTTGAAAATCCCCACCCTGATATCCGGTGAAGAAAGGTACGCCGACCAGATAACTTGGTTTTTGTTTTAACTTTGTTAATGCATAAACTAGTAAAGATGAGGTCGTCGTCTTTCCATGACAACCACAGACGGCGATTTTGTTTTCGAATTGGTTCATCAATTCGCCCATCAATTGTGCTTGGGAAATAACATTTATCTTCTTTTGTTTAGCTTCAGTTATGACTGGATTGTTTGTTCCGCCATGGGCAGCTGAGTAAACAATCAAATCGGTTTTTTCAGGAAGTTTTCTGGGATCAAACCCAATCGTCCAATCAATCTTATTATCAAGAAGAAGTTTGTCAGTAATAAATTCCTCCGAAATATCACATCCTGTGACATTTTTCCCCATTTTTTTCAAAATTACGGCCAAATTGGCCATCGCCACACCCTTTATTCCCAAAAAAAATATGTTTTTAGCTTGTTTTAACATTCTGTTGGTTAATTATACCTCAATTATTGACTAAAGGCATCATTATGAAGCTAAGCATCTCGCCGTAGTCTTGCTTTTTATCCCGTCTAAACGAGAAAAAACGGTTTTTATCACACTTTGTGCAGAAGGGAAAATAATCAATGTTTTCTTTTTTTATTCCTTTTTCCAACAGTAGTAAGTAATTAAGAAGAGTCAAATTCAGGTGGAGTTTTCCATGCCGGCGATGAAAAATTTTTTCGGAATAACCATCAAACTCTTCAACAAATTCATAATATCTATCATCATCAACATCATAACAGCATTCTCCAATTGACGGACCAAGAGCAACCTTAATAAAATTAACATCAGCTCCAGCCGATACCATTTGATCAATCATTTTTTGTGCCATCCTTTTCATACTTCCACGCCACCCAAGATGGGCAATTCCGATTATCCCTAACTTTTTATCAACAAAAATCAAAGGGCAGCAATCACCGGTAATAACTGTTAGGATTACTCCTGAATCTTTAGTAATCAACCCGTCAGTCTCTTCAATTTTGTTTATTTTTTCATTGTCTTGACTAGTAAAAAAGGAAATATTAGTTGAATGAATCTGTTCGGGAATAATAATCTTTTTGTAAAAGATATTGTTGTAATTAAAAAAGTTTAAAACATTTTCCAAGTGCCTGGCGTCTCCAATTTCCTTAGATCCAAATCCAGCAAAAAAACGATCATCACTAATTAAAGATGAAGAAAGAATTTTGAGATTAGAGTCGTATGTAATCATATTTTATTAAATAATGCTTTTTTAACTGCCTTATATTCATTCCACGGCTCCTCTGTCTTTCCACGACAAAGGCTTTTTTCATGAGCTTTGCCGGTTATTACCACCACATCATTTGTTTCAGCTATTTTAACTGCTTTATCAATGGCTTCTTGACGATCTGTAATAATTTGATATTTTTTATTTTTAATACTAGAGGAAATCTGCCGGCAAATTTCTTGCAGGTCTTCAGTACGATAATCTTCTTCGGTCAAAATGATTACATCGCTGTATTTACTGCTGACCTCTCCCATCAATGGTCTTTTGGTAAAATCCCGTAGCCCGGCAGCTCCAAAAACATGAATCAGCCGGCCATTTTTCTTTAAATATTTTTTTTTAATCTCCGGCAGCAGTTGTAACAAGGCATTAGGTGTATGGGCAAAATCAATAATTATCTTAAAACCTTTGTTGTAAACTATTTCCAGTCTTCCTTTCGGCAACTGAAAAGTTTCCATAGCATTTAAAATTATTTCGTCAGAAAAACCCAATTTATGACAAACCATATAAGCTGTTGAATAATTATATTGATTAAATTTAGTTAAATTAGGAATTTCTTTAATAATATTCACTATATTATCTGTATTTTTTATACCAACTTCTGCCATTTTTAATAATTTTAACTTAGTCTTTACATATTCTTCATAAGTTTTGTGATAATCCAGGTGTTCATGGGTAATATTAGTAATCGCTCCTACTTCATATCTAATTCCCCAAACCCGGTTCTGATCAAGGGCGTGCGAAGTCGTTTCCAAAACAAAATACTCCTGAATATTCTTCACAGCCAAATTAAGCATTTTTTGAATCATAAAGGATGATGGAGTAGTAGTATGAAGACCTGTCTCGTACTCATTATTTCCAACTTTAGCATAAATAGTGGAAATCATTGATACTTTTTTACCAGCATCTTTGAGAATATGATAGATTAAATGAGTTGTAGTTGTCTTACCATCTGTTCCTGTTATTCCAATCACTTTAAGTTTTCGACTGGGAAAACCATACCATAAATTGGCCAAAATTGCTTGAAACAAATGGTAAACGTTTTTTATTTTTTGAAACATAGTTTTACTGGCTTGGTGATATATTATAATATACTATAAGTTCTTTTGCGATTTCAAAAAATAAAGGGGCAGCCGTCTCCGACCCCCAAGGTGATGATTTCGGCTCTTCCAGTATTACCAAGATAATAAATTTTGGTTTGTCAGCCGGCAAAAACCCAATAAAAGACGCATTAGTCATCGAAGGATCATAGTGACCGGCGATAGCGATCTGGGCCGTGCCGGTTTTTCCTCCAATTTTAATACCTTTTGGTTTATCCCAAATTGCTTCAGCATTATCTATTGTTGAAACTAGCATTTTTTTTATCAGATCCGACGTTTCTTTGGTAATGATTTGTTTTTCTATTTTTGGTTTAATAATATTTTCTTTTGTCTCTGAAACAATCTTAGAAACAATGTAAGGTTTTAATAAATTTCCACCGTTAATCAAACTCGAAAATGCTGTAATCATTTGAATCGGAGTAGTGGCTATTCCCTGACCAAAAGCCACAGTCGAATAGTCAATCGGATACCAGGCATTTTTGGGTTTAAGATAAGCTTCGGCTTCTCCTTGAAGATCAATTCCAGTTAATTTACCAAAACCGTATTTTTTCAAATATGAATAAATTTTACTATTTCCAAGTTTTTCTCCAACCCAGACCATGCCTACATTTGATGACTTTTCCAAAATTCTTGTCATACTAATTTTCCCCTCATATTTATCGTTCCAGGTTTTTATTGTATAGTCGCCAATTGTCACCGGTCCTTCTTCATTCATTAGGGTATCCGGTTCTATTTTTTTCTCGTTGATAGCCGCGGCCATAATCAAAGGTTTGAAAATGGATCCTGGTTCGTAAGCTGAAGAAATGGCTGAATTTTTAAAATAATTTTCGGAAAATTGATAATATTTTTCTTCATCATAGTCAGGCAAACAGTTCATGGCAATAATTGCCATGGTATACGGGTTTGCAACGATTATGCATCCCTGCTTAGCTCGATATTTTTCTATACCGGTTAATAATTTCCGTTTTACAATCTCTTGAACAGTTTTATCAATGGTCAAAATTAAATCCCTTCCATTTTCTGCTTTGACCCTATTTTGAATTCCAATATAGATTGGTCGACCAATTATATCCCGTTCCGACTCCAAAAATCCGGGCATTCCTTTCAAATCTTTATCATAATATCCCTCCAGTCCAAAATATCCAACATCTTCATTATTGTTATCTTTTCCTACAAATCCGATTAAATGGGCTGATAGCGATGCTTCAGGATATAGCCGCCTCATCTGATATTCAAAACCTATTCCAGGTAATTTTATTTTTTCTATTTCGTTTTTCTTATCATCTGTCAGGCCGCTGCTAATTACCTGATAATCCTTGGTCTGGTCTATTTTAGCCTCAAGAGAGGCTTCTTTAATTCCTAATGATTCACTTAATAAATGTGTCAGCTTGAGTTTATCGGTGATTTTTTTTGGTTCCAGATATAAAAGATAACTATTTTGGTTTAACACTAATGGATTTTTGTTGACATCATAAATTTTTCCTCTTTCAGGTGTGAGCTTTGCCGTTTTTAAATATAGATCTTTATCCGGTTTAAAAGGAAATAAAATTTGAATGAAAAATAATCTGCCAATGATTACCAGATAAAAACAAAGAAATAATACAAATAGCAGTTTTATTTTCATTATTAATATTTCAAAGCAACATTCAATTTTTCCAAATAAGCAGGTATATTTTTTTTAGTAAAGCCTAAAAATGGAGCCATACTTTCTGCGAATTTTAATGATGATAAAACAGAAGCCTTTTTATCCAATATTAAATTTTCTCTATGTAAAGCATTAATCTTATTTTCATAATTATTTATTTCATCACTCAACTTTAAAGATGAGCAAAATAAAAAAATATTTAAAAATATTAATAATCCAATCATTAAGGGAAATGTTATATTTATTATTTTTCTCATAATGTAATAATTCTTAACTTGGCACCCTTTTCATAAGAAGGGCCAAATTTGTTAACTATTGGTTTTTTTTTCAAAAATTTATACTGATTGTTTTTAACAAAATTTTTAACAATTCTGTCTTCAAGTGAATGAAATGAAACTACTACTACTCGACCGTCTTTTTTTAGTATTGAAACCGCCCCAAACAAACCTTTTTTTAAATTATTAAATTCATCGTTTACCTCTATCCTTAATGCCTGAAATATCCTTCTATAGACCCTGTTGTCTTTTTCTCCAACTACACGATCAATAATGTGAATTAGATCCGATACGGTATTTATTTTATTAATCTGGCGACTTTTTACTATTTCAAAAGCAATTTCCTTAGATCTTAACTCTTCAGAATTCTTGGCCAACATCTGATAAAGATCGTCCATCTTTAAACTATTAACCAAATCTGAGGCCTTTTTTTCAATGTCATTACTCATTCTCATATCCAAAGGTTCATTATCTTTTTTAAAAGAAAAGCCTTTGCCGGAATTAGTTATTTGACCCATTGACAAACCCAAGTCAAAAACTATGCCGTCAACTGGAAAAAAGTCATTTTCCTTGGCGATTTTTTCTATGTCAGCGAAATTCCCCTGGACTGTCTTTAAACTCGTTAACCCGTTAACTCGTGAACTCTTTAATTGATTTTCATCTAAATCAATCGCTAACACTTTTCCCCCGAGTTTAATTATTTCCCGGCTATATCCTCCTTCACCAAAAGTCGCATCAATATAGAGATCGCCTTTTTTTATATCTAAGCTTTCAATCGCCTGTTGTAAAAGTACTGGTGTGTGCATATTCTTTCCATTTTTTTTCATCCCAAACTTCAAAATGATCTCCTACGCCGATAATTGTGACTTTTTGTTTTAACTGACCGTACTCAAGAAGATTCTTTGGTACAACAAACCGGCCTTGTTCATCAATATCCAAATAAACCAATGAGGAAAATATTGACCGTCTGTTTTCCATGTCACTCGGTTGAAGTAATGAGGGATTCAAAAGTTCAGCAGCCCTTTTTTCCCAATCATCTTTGTCGTAACCTGCCAAACAAACGCCAAATCCTTTTGTTAAAATAAAGGTGTTTCCTTTCAAAAGTTCTCTGACTTTTTTTGGCAATAACAAGCGACCTGAACCTGAAAAGTTTATTTGATATTCACCAAAAAACACCATATGATTCCATTATTAACCAAATCTAACAGGATGTCAAGGGGTATTTACCCATAAATCACCCTATTAATAACTATTTAAAATAACTTGTTTAAAGAAGACTAAATTACGAAGCAAAAACTCTTTTTTCCAAGACAGTAACTCTATTATCAATCCGTTGATATTGTTCAAAACTAACCGTATGCTCATCTTTTAATTCCTGATAATTTTTTACCAGCCAATCAAGAGTTTTTAAAATGCTATCAAGTTTTTTTTCTATACTATCAAATTTTTGATCGACTTTTTCAAATCTATTATCAATATTCTCAAATCTTTTATCAATATTTTCAAATTTTTTATCAACCTCATTAAAACGGATATCGACATAATCAATGATTTCTGAAGTATTCTTCTCCAGTCTTTGATCAAGATACTTTTTTGTAATAAAGTCATTATCTGTATTTTTTTTTCTTTTTTTCATAACTCTAATAATACCACAAAATAAAAAATCAACTGAAAAAAATTTGCTGAAAAAAATTTGCTTGAAAAGAAGAAGAAGAAGAAGTAAAATAGTTTCAAATTAATTTAAGGAGGTGATTTTGAAATATGACAAGAAAAGAGCCAGAACCAAAACCATTTGTAAAACAAAAAAAAGGACAATTACCTCTGGGAATTCGTAGCGCAAGAATAATTATTGACTCAGGAATTCAAATAAGTCGAAGAGTAGGTCAATGTGATTGTGGTGAATGTGGCGCATGTTCAGAGTAATTATAAAAATTTAAAGAAATGATTACGCCAAAAAAATATAAGAATATTTATTGTGAGTTTGTTGATGGTTATTTAATGGTTTACAATCCATTGTCTGTTAAAGGACTTGCAATATTAAATAAAGAGGCTTCGTTATTATTCTCTTTAATTGATAACAAGAGAACAATTTTAGATATATTAAAACTTATACAAAAAAAAGATAAAACTGCCACTCTCAATAATATAAGAATAATTTTAGATAATTTTTTTTCTTCTGAAATTATATATTTTGACAAACCAAAATCGAAATCTTTTTTACTTACATACAAGCCTTCTTATCTTAGTATCTGGTTCCATATAAACAATCAGTGCAATCTCCGTTGTGCTTATTGCTATGTTTCAAAAACTCCGAAAAAAATGAGCAAAGAAATAGCAAAAAAAGCTGTAGATAAAATTATTTTTTCCGCTAAAAAACACGGATTTAAAGATATTACTTTTAAGTTTGCTGGAGGAGAACCGTTGCTTGAATTTAAGCAGGTTTTAGATACCGTTAATTATGCCAGGGACTTAGCTAAAAAAAATAATATCAATATTGGTTTTGTTATTATTAGTAACGGTGTTTTGTTAACTGATAAAATTTGTCAGTTAATAAAGAAAAATAAACTTAAACTTGCCATATCACTTGACGGATTAGGGAAATATCACGACCAAACAAGAATATTTGCTAACGGTTTAGGTACTTTTAAATACGTTGAAAAAGGTATTAATAATCTTTTGAAATATAAAATTCCTTTCAATGTTATTATCACAATTAGTTCAAAAAATATTGATAATATTCCTGGACTGACAAAATATCTTCTTAAAAATAGGATTAATTTTATTTTTAATTTTTTTCGGGAAAATCCAAATGTTAAAGAAGAATTAAAAGGAGATGACAAAAAATTAGTCAAACAATTAATAAAAGCGTACAAAATAATTGAGAACAATCTCCCAAGAGAAAATATTATTAATGGTCTTCTTGACCGAGTAGATTTTAGAAAGCCACATTTATACGGTTGTGGTATGGGACAAAATTATTTGGTAATCCGTCATGATGGGAAACTTTTAAATTGTCAAATGATACAAAATAAAGTAATTGGTTCAGTCGAAGATGAAGATTTAGTGGAAACCATGAGAAAAGGAAGCTTTATTCGTCCTCTTGGATTAACGGTTGAGAGCAAAACTCCTTGTAAAGATTGTCAGTGGAAATATATTTGTTGTGGCGGTTGCCCATTAAGTTTAAATGGTAAGTTTTTAACAAATTCACCAAATTGTTTGGTATATAGAAGATTAATACCCGAAGTCTTTAAACTCGAGGCTAAAAGGCTGATTAAATACGGTCAATCTTAACTCCAGACTTATTGTATAATTTAGTCGTGGAAAAATTTTTTAGCAATACCAAAAACTTCATCTTTGCAAAACAAAAAAGTATTTTCTCTTCGGCTGTATTTTTGTCTTTTATGATTATCCTGACTAGTATCTCCGGTTTTTTACGTTATCGTATTTTAGCTGGGTATTTCAATAAGGAGGAACTCGACATCTTTTTTGCTTCTTTCCGTATCCCCGATCTGATCTTTGAAATATTAATTACCGGAGCGTTGACCTCAACCTTTATTCCGATTTATGTCAAATATAAAGACAATAAAAAAGAATTAAGCGAAAACATCTCCTCAATCATTAATTTAATAATGATATTTTTAACAGTATTCGTCGTTATCGTTTCTATCTTTATCGACCGACTGATCCCGATCCTTACTCCGGGTTATGATATTTTGAAAATGGAAAAAATTATTAATTTCTCCCGACTACTACTCCTAGGTCAACTGCCTTTTTTTGTCATGGGTAATTTTTTAACAGGCATAGGCCAAGCCAATAAAACTTTCTTTCTTTCAGCATTGGCTCCTATTGCTTATAACTTCTCAATTATTATAGCCACGGTTTTTTTCTACCAGCCGTTATCTTTAGGAGCTCCAATCTGGGGTGTCGTAATTGGAGCATTACTTCTCTTTATTATTCAAATACCACTGCTCTTTAGTTTTGATTTTTCATATCAATTAATTATAAAAAAAACCAAAGGATTGATGGAGTTTATTAAATTAGTGATTCCCCGGGCATTTACTGTAATTGTTGCTCAGATTGATGCCACAATTGATTTGACCTTAGCAACACTTCTGGGAGGTGGCGCCTATACCGTTTTTTATCTTGCTCAACACTTGCAGCTTTTACCTGTCTCTGTCATTGGGATTGCCTTTGGTCAGGCTTCTCTTCCTTATTTAACAGAAATTTATCAAGAAAAGAGATTCGAGGAATTTAAAAAGATTATTATCGATTCTCTACTGAATATTCTTTTTTTGACCATTCCGATCGCCTTGTTTTTTATATTTGCCCGAACTCCTCTGGTGAGACTTTTTTTTGGAGGGAGTAAATTCGACTGGGAAGCCACCGTTTTGACCGCTACTACTTTGTCATATTTTTCAATCTCCCTTCCCTTTCATAGCGTTTATTATCTTTTGACCCGTTCGTTTTATGCTTTGATGGATAGCAAGACTCCATTTTTTGTCAGTATTACCGCTATTTGCGTTAATACTATTCTTAGTCTACTGTTTGTCTTTGTTTTCCACTTGCCCGTTTGGTCGCTGGCGATTTCTTTTTCTGTTTCAATAATTATTAACTCAATCATATTATTTTTTATTCTCTGGAAAAAAATATTAGGATTTAACTATAGATATATTGTTGTAGAACTTGTAAAAATGGCATTGGCTGGTTTTATTGCTTCTTTTATTTCTTATTTTCTATTAAAACTATTTGACGGATTGATATTTGATACCAGCCGTACTATTAATGTGTTCTTTCTGTTAACTATTATTGGAATAATATTTTCTTCAATATATTTATTTATTGCTTGGGTAATTGATTTAAAAGAAATTTATCTTTTAAGCCGATTAATTACTAAGGCCCAACAGCTCCAGAAAAAAATAACCGGAGTGTTTATTCCTTATGAATAATCAAAAAAACAGTAACCAGGAATTAAATATTGCCATACAGGCTATTCAAAAAAAACTTGTTGGTAAAAAACTGTCCTATCATGAAGTCTATGCAATAATGGATGAAATTAGCCACAAAAGACTTTCCGATATTTTAACTACATATTTTGTTGCCTCATCTTTTAAAGAAGGATATTTTCCGCAGGAACTTTATCATTTTACCAAGGCCATGGTTGAAACCGGAAATAAACTCAAATTTAAAGGGTTAGTAGCCGATAAACATTCAGTCGGTGGAATAGCTGGAACAAGGACAACGATGATTATTGTACCAATAATTGCCGCTGCCGGCTTTAAGATACCAAAAATTTCTTCAAGAGCGATTACTTCACCGGCCGGGACAGCTGACGTTATGGAGGCGATTGCCAACGTTGATTTAGGTCAAAAAGAATTAATTAAACAGGTGGAAACTATTGGAGGATGCATTGCCTGGAATGGCAGGCTTGGGATTGCTCCGGCCGACGACGTAATCATTCGGGTTGAAGAGCCTTTATCTTTTGAATCTTTTGATAAGGTAATTATTTCTGTCATGGCCAAAAAAGTGGCAGCCGGGACAACTCATTTAGTGATTGATCTTCCTGTTGGAAAAACTGCAAAAATTCATCATTTTTCTGATGCAGAGAAAGTGGTTGATAAATTCAAACACTTAGCTTCACATTTTGGAATAAAAATTACTTTTGATATTAATGAAATGCTTGAGCCGGCCGGTCGTGGAATCGGACCTATTCTTGAAGCCCGCGATGTCCTTTATATACTTGAACAAAAACCAGAAAGACCTTTACGTCTTGAGGCAAAAGCATTACGACTGGCGGGAAAACTTTTGG
>Ga0209211_10002921_pt1 | contig 28654 bp, 36 predicted proteins | sample RifGroA2_FD_183992 | JGI IMG/M metagenome (GOLD analysis project Ga0209211, IMG submission 183992) | Groundwater microbial communities from Rifle, Colorado, USA - Groundwater A2 (SPAdes) (version 2) | ecosystem: Environmental > Aquatic > Deep subsurface > Groundwater | place: Rifle, Colorado...
CAACAGATAGGGAATTTCTCTGCAAAATCGCCGGAAGCCATGCTAATACTCCTATCGAGTAAGCAATAAGAAGTAAAGCAACATAGGAAAATTTGGGACTAAGAGCAAATTTTTTGGACAAAAATTCGCCGGCGGCAAAAAATAAAGCGGATATTATTAACCAAACAATATAATTTATTGAGGAAATAAATTTCATACGGCGAGCATGGGATAAAATTGGAATTTATTATATTCACAATTCCCAACTTCTCTAGTATATTATATCTCAAGTTTTGCGTAATTTGTAGATTGTTCCGAGTATGGAGGAGGTTAGAAATTATAGAGTATCCCGAGTACACATTGCAACAAACTCAAGAATTACTTCAGATTTAGCTCCGGAAAGAGAGTAGGAAACGATATTGGAGCTTTTATGCATTTGATATAATATCTCTTGTAAGAATTAAGAACTAGGATTTCTAATAGTCAAAATATTTTTTATGTTTTTTCAATTTCCTAAACACAATTTCCCTAGAAATATTTTAAAGATCCATAAAAATTTAAAAGAAAAAGGCATATTGGGAAATTATGGAACCAGATATACTTTTCCAGACGAGCCACAATTTTTTCAATATACATGTGAGAAGAGTCCATATTCAATAAAAGTAAAAAAGGGATTGGGATATGGATGTAGCCAAAACGAGTCTGAAGCTTTTACGATAGCTGTGGCAGAAGCTATAGAATATTATTGCATTCTATGTGAGCGCAATGAATTATTTAGACATGATTCATATAACAACCTTAAAGGCATTGCTGTCGATCCATTTCGTTTTGCACCTTTTTCAAAAGAACAACTCGTGAACAAAGATTATGAAAAATTCCTATTTACAAATAAAACGCTTTTTAATTGGCTTGAAGGATATTCTTTGACCAAAAAGGAAAAAGTTTTAGTTCCAGCCTCCCTTGTTTACGCTGATTATGATTATAAAAAAGAGGGGGAGCCTACGATACAACTCAAAAACAGCACTGGCGCCGCATGCGGACCGTCAATGGAATTTGCGATATATAGGGGCATATGTGAAATCATTGAGAGAGATGCTTACATGATCTCCTTCGTTAATAATCTACCTAAAAAAATTATAAATTTGGATAACGATCCTCATTTATCTAAGCTTAAGAGACGCGTTGAAAGATACGATCTAGAAATGTATGTATTAAATACTCAGCTTGATTTCCCGATGACTACAACGACTTGTCTTATTTTTGATAAAACTGGTAGTGGGCCGGCGGTATCCGCGGGACTTGGTGGCAGCTTAGATCCTAAAAGAGCAATTCAAACTGCGGTTTTTGAATCAGTTAGAAGGCATATCTCCGCAAGGGATAGATTTTATCGAACTGAACCCCTGCCTATGCCCAGAGAAGATTCTTTTGATTGGTTTTTGTTAAAAAAGCAACTTTTATGGTGTGCCCCTAATATGATACAAACTGCACGAGGATTCGTTAAGGACATGCAGACAATAGATTACGGGAATTTAGAGGAGAAAGAAAAAAAACTATCAGATAAAAAAAAGACAGACTTTTTAGTTAAAGAGTTGGAGTCAAAAAACTGTGAAGTAATTTATGTCGACATAACTATACCGGAAGTTGAAAAGTTAGGATTAAAAGTGGTGAAAGTATTAATTCCCGAGATGGTTCCCTTGTGGAGAGATGAGAGGTATCCTTATTTGAAAGTAAAAAGACTTTATGATGTTCCAAATAAATTAGGTTATGAAGCAAAACCGATGGTTGCAGGAGATGCATTCTCCGTCCATCCATTTTAATTTATGAGCAAAAGATATAATAGATTAAGAAACATTTCTCTTCCAAAATTTCCTATCAGAAAGGCTAATCTAATTGAGCTTTTAATTAATAGGTCGTCTTACAGGGAATTCTCTGGAAAACCGATTAGTCTTCAGCAACTATCTGAGATCTTGCATTATTCAGCGGGATTAGTCCGAGAATCAGAAGGAAAATTTCATTTTCCTTATCCCTCAGCGGGAGGAAAGTACCCTATTGAAATTTATCCACTCGTTTTATATGGAGACGAGCTAAAAAATGGACTTTATCACTACAGTCCAACGGAACATGCTCTAGATATATTATTAGCACCACTTAAAAAAGAAGACATTTCCTCTATTTGGATGAGTCAAAAATGGTTTAGAAAAGCTTCTATAATTTTGATTTTTACTGCTGTATATCATAGAACTACAGATAAATATGGACAGAAAGGCTTACCATTTCCTTTTATAGAAGCAGGGCATATAGGGCAAAATGTGTACCTACTTGCTCAAAGTTTAGGAATAGGATGTTGCGCAATCGGTCAGTTTAAAGAAAAACAATTATGTAAATTGCTGGATATCAATCCTTTTGAAGAATACCCTATTTATTACATAGCTTTAGGCAATTGACAAATAGTTGTATAATTACATCATTATGGTCTGGGAAAGAATACATGAATTAAAAAGACAAGAAGAGAAACGAGATCGTAATCAGGCTGAAATAAATGAGGCTAACAGTATAAGAGTGGCAAATGAAGCCGCGATCAGGACGCAGCAAGCAGAACAAATACGAATAGCAGAGGATCAAAAACGACTGCGGGAAGCAGAGGAGAAACGTAGGCTCACTAAGGAATTACTTGAAAGAAGTGGCGCTCTTCCAGGAATGAGGGAAATTGAGAATGGTCTAAGGGGTAGTGTTCGTAAACATGTAATTATAGAAGATTTAAATTACGGACAAGCGAGATTAGTTTGGGGAAATAAATTTAAAGTTGATAAGGACGGTTTTGTAGACTACGAAAAATCTTGGGGAATAGGAAGAGGAGAAAAAGATTATTCGTATATTATAGCTGAGGTTAACTTAAAAGACCAATCACTTAGCATAAATGGGAAGGTAGTTGAAAAAGATTCTTGGCAGAAGAATGGGATTATGCAAGAGTCGTTAGCGAAAAGTTATCTAAATCCTAAAAGGATTAATGAGAGAGAGGAACCGCCAAGTCGTGGTTCATCTGATTCTTCTAGTGGATCAACCCCAGAGGGTTGTTGTCAATAACGCAAAAGTCTCCTTAGCTAATAATCTAGGAAAAAACGACAGAAAGGAAAAGAAAAAAGCATTCTATTACCATTTTACTCTGATATTGTTTTGTTTTTGGCTTCAACTTCTGCTACAATCAGCCTCCAAAATTTATTCTTCCAGCTTGTGTTTCTTTATGAAAGCTCTTCCTGAACCGGATTTTAAATATTTTTCAAAATTAAAAGCGACATATTTATTGGAAAATGCGAAATAGTTAATCAATTTTAGTGGTCTTAATCCTTTTGTAGCTGGAACGTAACCTTTTTGATGTCTAACAACTCTATCTTTTAAGTCATCTGTACAACCAGTATAGGGTTTACCATCGGAACATTTTAGAATATAAACATACCAAAACATAATTTATCTTAAGTGAATCTCTCCTTCGCAAGCTACTAAGCGGACATTGTCCGCCGTAGCTCGCTTCGGCGAGCGAAGGCGGAGAGGGCGAGATTCGAACTCGCGAGGAACTTTCGTCCCTGACGGTTTTCAAAACCGTTGCACTAGACCGCTATGCGACCTCTCCAAGAAGCATATTACATCAAATGTATGCTCAAATCTACACTTCCTTAAGCAGGATAACTTTCAATAACTTAAATTTTTTAAGTTTTTGATCATTAGTTATAAAGATCTCTGTTTTCGCACACTTTGCAGTTGCAAGCTGGATGGCATCCGGCAATCGAAATCCATATTCTCTTCTAATTTTTGCTGCCTCTACGGCAATCTCTTGATTTACATCAAAAACTTCCAAATTTGGCGTACTAAAAAGATCTTCAGTTAATTGTTTTGCTACATTTGAGGTTTTTTGAAATGATAATATTTCTATTAAGCTAACGATACTCGTAACAGCTTTAAGCTTATTAGCAAGTAATTTTTTAAAAATAGAGTCGGTAAATTTTACAAATTCAGAATTCCCTTCTAAATTATAAATAAAAATATTACTATCTAAAGCGACTAAGTTATTATTTACGATCCCACTCATTTCTTAAATCCTCGAGGTATTCAGTAGTGTCAATTCCTTGCCACGCATTTTTCATCATTCCGCGTGTTCTTTCAAGCCAATTTTTGGTCTCTGATTTTATCATAATATCTTTACCGTCAGAGTAAACAGTCATTTTTGCTCCGGGAATAATTCCCCGAATTTTACTTCGAATTTCCTTGGGAATAACTATTTGATATTTTGTGCCAACGGTGACTTGTTGCATAGCATAACCACGTTTGACGTGGTATGACGATTTTATCCTATTTCGTCATACTTGTCAAGCGGATAAATGCGTTAAACTTTCAGAAGGTATCCCACAACAATACCAATAACAGTTGTAATTGAGCCAATTATAAAAAGTTCAATCGCGCTTCTTAATGGTCTGTGTTCTACGAGATATCCCCTAAGGTAGCCGATAATAAAAAGACCAAGAAAAGAAGAAGCTATAGCCAAAGTTCTGGCTGCCGGCTGGTCAAAAATTATTGTCGGGACAATAGAAAAAGCTCCGCCAAGCATGTAAGCAACAAACATGATAAGAGCGCCTATGTAAAGGTTATCGGTATGCGCTATTTTACTTTTCCCCGTTTTGCACATTTGATGTACCGCCTTTTCGCTTGAATACTGTCCTGCGGCCATTGAAGATGCCTCAACCGTTACTGCAACAAGCGCAGCTAAAACTATAATTTCTTTATTACTAATTCCGGTAGAAATTCCGACAACAACTCCGGTGGTTGAAACAATTCCATCCTGCAGGCCGAACATTAAAGAGCGGAGATAATCTTCGTGTAAAATTTCTTTAATTTTTCTCATAGAAAATCTCTCCTTCGCGATCTACTAAGCGGACTTTGTCCGCCGTAGCTCGCTTCGGCGAGCAAAGGCGGAGGAGGTGGGATTCGAACCCACGCGAGCATTTCTGCTCAGGAATTTAGCAAACTCCCGCGATTGACCAAACTACGCGACTCCTCCAGGCTTTAATTATAGCATTATTGCCAAGTCTTTTGCTAAACTATCTTGGTGGGGTTTTTGGATTTTGTTTTTCCAAAATATTGTGTAAATTGTCGCAAGATAGGGGATTATATTTGCGCTAATTGTTTCTCTTTTATCTCCTTTGACATTGAGATGATTTGTTTAGTTTGCAACAAGGGATCAATTGACGGGTTAACTCATCCGGTGTGTAAAAGCAAATATGCGATTGACGGAGCTTTTTGCGCAGTCGCGTATAAGGGTATTGTTAAAAAGCTGATCTACAATTTCAAATATAAGCCTTATCTCGCAGATTTAAGAAATATTCTTGTTGAACTTTTTTATGAATCAATTATCCAGCAGGAAATTTTCCAAAAAGCTTTTAAATTTTCGCCAATTCTTGTGCCAATCCCACTCTCAACAAAAAGATTAAGAAAAAGAGGCTATAACCACTCAAAACTATTGGCAGAAGGTCTTTCCAAAAGCCTTAATCTTAAGTTGGTCGAAGCTTTGCAAAGAACAAAAGATACAAAGTCACAGTTTGGTTTAAAACTAAAGGATAGAAAAGAAAATATTAAAGACGCATTTTCAATTATCCCCAATATCCCCGCCTTCGCCCAGCCTCCGCCAAAGCTTCGGCCGGCAGGCAAGGCCGACATCCTACTGGTCGACGATATTCTAACCACAGGATCCACTCTTCTTGAAGCAGCCAGGATACTTAAAAAAAACGGCGCAAATAAAGTCTATGGATTAACTTTAGCGAGAGATTAAACTTGTATTTTTAGAGTAAATTGCTATAAAATAGGTGGACTGTTTTATGGTTAAACCTAAGATTTCCTATAAATTACTTCCCAGTACCTATATCTTTCTGAATGATTTGGAAAAAGAAATTGCCAAAGCCAAAGCAAGTATTGATCTGCAATTTCTGACTTTTGAGGCGGACACAATTGGCAATCGCGTAGCGGAAGCCTTGTTTAAAGCCAAACTTCGGGGGATAAAAATCAGGTTTATTGTCGATCATTTTATTGATCTTTTTCATGGAGATTATTTTATCCATCGGCCAAGACTGAACCGGGTCTTGCAAAGCATTATTACCGGTAAATGGAAGAGTACCAAAAAGCTCCTTTCCTTGATGTCGGAAAGGGGTATTGAAGTAAAGCACACTAATCCTTTGGGTTTCTTGCGGCGCAAAGCATTTCAGAGAAATCATAAAAAAATAGTCACCATAGACAGCGATAATCCTGCGCAGTCAATAGCTTATATCGGAGGGTGCAATCTTTCAGAGCATAATGCTTCCTGGAATGATTTTATGGTGAAGATGAAAGGGGATATGATTCCAGTTCTCCAAAATGATTTTAATGCAACTTGGGAAGACAAGGATATTAATGGCAGAATTGAATACGGTGATGGCGTTGTTTTGACAGATTCCCCAAAGGGAAATCCTGAAATTATGCCGTTTGTCATAGATTTGATTAATAATTCCAAGAAGCGCGTGATAATCGAGTCGCCATATCTACGCGGCAAACACATCTGGAACAGTTTGATTGAGGCTTCCCTGCATGGAGTTGATGTCCGCATAATTATTCCGCTGCATGGTAAATTGGGCGCTCCGACCGGAAGATCTTTGAAAAAGTTAATAGAGAATGGAGTCAAGGTTTACCGGTTTAAGGAAAACAAAGGAATGACTCATGCTAAAGCGTTGTTGGTAGACAATGTTACAATGTTTGGCTCAAGCAATTTAAGCGAGTTTTTAGCCAAAAGGCTTTCCGAGGTGAGTATCAAGACTCATAACGAAAGCATGGTCAAGCAAATGGAAAAAAAGCTTGACGAGGACATGAGAATGTCAACCCTGCAGGAGGAATAACTACCCGGAAAATCAACGTATAAAGAAATTTTCATATGGATATATTAGCGCATCGCGCATTATTTTACCACAAAAAACCCCGCCCGTCAGGAATGGGAGGGAAGGGGAGATGTTTCCAGATAGTGCTTAATTTGTTTTTTGATAAATCTCCAACCCGCTCCGCTTTTGAGAAATTTTTCCCTGCCTGTCGCATCTTTTCTTTCAAGATAAGCTTCGTAATAAATTAATTTCCATGGGGCTTTGTCTTTTGTAGATATAACTTGTTTTTTATTATGTTTGACTAATCTCTCTCTCAAATCTGGAGAATAACCGATATAAAGACTTTTGTCTTTTTCACTTTGTAGAATATAAACGTAGAACACGAGATCATTATAGCAAGAACTAATGAAGAAACGTTGTCACGTAAAGTCGCCTGCGGCGACCACGTGACTGCCGTAAAATGAGGACTTTCGAGTTTTAGTTGCAATAATGGCTTGCAACGTGATCCCGATGTTTAACTTGTTAAACGAGGGATTTTACGTTGTGGAGATGTCGAGCAGTGAGCTCGAGTCCAAGAAATTACTTCAAAAACTTCTACAAGCTTAGTTGATTATTTTGAGTCGCGCTATTTTTTTCTAATCAACAAGAATAAATAGCGTCAAGGTTGATAAATACAATAAGGATAGAAACCAACTTTCCTCACCATCTCTCAACTGTATTTATGCTTATAAAATCCCATTGAGAAAAGACTTTATAAACAGTTCTTGAAGCTTAAGCTATTGCTAGCCTAAGACTTGGTCGAACGCCAAAAAGCTCGGCGAGAATTAAATCTCTTTCCGCTCTTAAGGCTGAAACGCTATTTCTAGCATTTAAATTTTGATCAGATTTTACGACGTCTGAATCATTGTCGGCTTGCTGTTTTTTAAAGTGCATTCTCGTCGATGCAATGCATCCCCAAGACCAAGAATTATACATAATTTTAATCTCAAAGTCAAGGCCATAAATAGCCTCAAATCAGCCTTGATTTGCCTCTTCCACTTCCTGCTCCACACTTCGCCCTTATTAATATTTGGGCTTCGCGTGGCAAGCTAAATAATGGGAGCAAATATATTTTTTAAAAATACGAAGTGTGTGCCGTGTAGCTTTAGCGAAGTGGTAGAATCATACTATGTACTATGTTTACGTTATCCAACTTCATGATGCAACTTATTATCATGGTTTCTCTAGAAATCTTAGGGAAAGACTGAAGGAGCATCAAGAAGGTTCAGTCTATTCTACGAAGAATTTGAGACCATTTAAGCTTGTATTCTATTCCGCTTTTTTCTCAAAAAAGAAGGCATTAGCTTTTGAAAAATACCTTAAGTCTAGCTCTGGGTTTGCTTTCAGGAACAAGCATCTAATTTAAGGTTTTTGAGAGAGTTTTTTGTAATTTATTCCTGGTTGGCGAGTTCTTCTGAGGTCTGTAAGTCGATATCGCGTTTCTTAATCGCTTCTTTTTTATCGTATTGTTTTTTACCTTTTCCAAGCGCAATTTCAACCTTAATAAAACTTTTAGTTGTATAGATTGAAACGGGAACAATGGTTAAGTTCTGGCCTTCGGTTTTGGATTTCAAGGCAATAATCTCCTTTTTATGAAGAAGTAATTTTCTTGTCCGTTGTTCGTCGTAGTTTTCCGGTCTGGAATATTGATAAGGGAATATCTTGGCATTTATCAAATATGCTTCGCTTCCCATTATCCGAACATGGGATCCGGTTAAATCGGCATGTCCCAAACGTACAGCTTTGACCTCTGCCCCATAAAGATTTATTCCGGCCTCAATTCTTTCCAAAATCTGATAATCAAAAAATGCCCGTTTATTAGTTATTTTCATTTATACGCTCCTTGTCTATGAATAATATCGCTAATATCGACTCTTTTTTCACCTTCATTAATAGAATAAATGATTCTGTATGGCCATGCACGCATGGATCTTCTGTCTTTCAATATTCCTTCCAATTTTTTTCCGGCGTAAGGATTTTGTGAGAGAATGTCAAGTCTTTTGCGGATTTTTGCTTGTTCCGATTTTGGAAGTTTTTTGTACTGTTTTTGCGCGTCTTTTGCAAGCCATACGTTCATAGTTTTACTTATCGAGGTCCTCTAAGCGAACGGTTTGGCCTTTTCTGATTTGATCTTCGCCCTTTTTAATTCTCTCAAGCGCGCCCGGGATGGCTAGTATTTCCGCTGTTTCTTCCAACGATTCCAGTTCTTCCGCACTAATTAAAGTTGCTTTTGGCTGACCTTTGACAGTAATTATAACACGATCCAGATACTTGTTTACTTTTGCAACAAGATTTGGAAGCTGTTGTCTGGCATCAGATATGGAGATTAAGTTAGTCATAATAATTGCAGTGTACAACATTATGTACATCCTGTCAATAGCCATTTTTGCCAAGATTGACTATAAGTTTTGATCAATTGCGGAGTTAACGAGTTAACGGATTAACGAATTAGGAAAATAACCCGTTAGTTTTCTAATACGCTAATCAAATAATTGATAAATTATATTCTACTTACCGATGATTATCGCCGCGTTGGTAGGGGAAGTGGATGGGAGGTCAGACGTTCCGGCAGTAATAGTGTAGTTTTTTGAAAGGTCTTTTTTGAAAAGATCCAGAACCTACATTAATTTAGATAGGTTTCTTTTTTTAGATCAAGAACAATTTTTATTGCCTCTTCGACCTCTTGTAATTTGATTTTTGGTATCACACCAATTTTCTTGATCAATCGTTCTTGGTCAATGCTTTTGATAAATACAGGCAAAAGTACAGATTTTTTATCTAAACCTTTAATTTTGTCTATCAATACCATTTCGATTCCTAAAATCGCAGGCATTTGAGAGCTGGCGGGAACAATAATTACATGATTAGTCTGATGATTTATAAAATTTTTCGATATGATAAGCGCCGGTCTTTTTTTATGTATTTCTTTTCCAAAACCAGGCTCAAGATTTATTAACCAAATTTCACCGCGTTTAATTATTCTGGCCATCCTTCAACCTCTGTTGCGCTCCATTCTTTGGCAACCGTTTTATAGAAATTATAGTTAGCCTTAAGACTTTTGCTTAATTCTTTTTCAACATCTCTTTTCTTCGTTAGCTTTTCAGAAACCGCACTAGCAATAAAGCGGCTGCGTTTTCCTTTAGAAACAGCTTGATTGAGATGTTTTAGAATATTGTAGGGCAAACTAATATTTATACGCTGTGTTTGCATAAAAAACTCCTTAATACACAACAATTATACACAACTTTATTCTATTGTCAATAGGTAAGCGCAGGGTAAATGTTGCTGAAACTGACTAATCCATGATTCATAATTCTTGATTCGCTATTTTCCAATAATAATTAGAGCATCTGTGGATGAATCTGGGGATAGGTCGGAAGAGGTTGATTTAATGGTATATTCTTTTGCGAGATCTTGCTTGAGGAGATTTAGAAAATTACTCTGGTCCGGTTTAACTTTAATCGTTACCCCAGTGTAATTATAATTATCCGCGTTTCCGGTTGAGGCAACATTGTAACCGAAATCTTTGAGTATATTTGCTGCTTTTCCCGCGGTACCTTCAACTCCGCTACCGTTAAGAACAGTAATTGATAGCTTACTTCGATCCAGTCCGGATTTGTCTATTGGAGAAACCAGGCTTAGTCCGTCTTTAATCTTTTTTAGTAAATCTTGAGTTTGCAAGCTTTCTTTAGATTTTGTTGGGAATTTATCTTTATTGTCCTGAAGGATTTTTTGCGCAGCCAAGAAAGAATCCCGCGCATAAGTCTTATTTAATTCTACAAGACCTTGTCCTTCGTCATATTTTTTCTGTGCCTGAGGATAAATTTGAGCAAAAAGAGCTCTGGATTTAGCTTTATTCTGTTCTTGGATGCCCAAAAAAACACTGGCAATTAATATCACGGCAATTCCTACAGCCGCAATTAAAAAGAGTTTTTTAATAGGTTGAATTTTCAGACTGGATATTTTTAATTTTGATTTAAACAAATCTAAATATTTGGTAACAGGAGAAACAGAAACCGGAGTTTCCCGATTGTCGATTATTGTTTCTTCGATTACAACCTCTTTTTCCTGCAATCCTTCATCAAGGTCATCAGGTGCATCCATGGGAGCAGCAGCGGGATTTTGGTATTTGATAACAATTGCCGAAATTTTTCCATTTTCCGCTTTGTGTATTTTTGGAGCAAGAGATTCTGTAATCTCGGAAGGCTCAATATCATTAAGGCTAGCATTGAGCTCTTCCTCTGTAACAACTTGTGAAAATGCATCTGTTGTCAAAACTATTAAATCATTCTCTTTAATAAATCCGGAGGAAGAGGCGAGATTTTTTGAACTAGCATTTTCTGAGACTAACGCCAGCCCAAGAGACCTTCCTCTTTTGATAAAAACTTTGGAGTTTCCCAGTCCAAATAGGTATAGAATATTATTCACGAAAGTCCCGGCAGCAAAAGAAATGGTTACTCCTTCAGCTGTATTTTCAAAAACTGTCGCAACAGCCTTTTTAATTGATTCTAAATTTTTATCTTCAATTACAAAAAATTCCTGTTCCAAGCGTTCCAGTAAATCTTTGCCGAGCATGTTTAAAGATTCTATCTCAGAAGGATCTTTCGTTTTTTCCAAAGATAAAACAGCAAAGAGCTTGCCCGCATTATATGCCTGAGACCATGAGTTTAAAGTTGGGGTTGCGACTATCTTCGAGAAGGATATATTATTATCCATTTTCTAAAGTATAACAATTGCCAATAAAAAAAGCGAAATTGCAAGGATGATATGAATTATTGAAAATGTTCTTAAAATGCCGCTGGCATAAGGAAGATGGAGAATCTGAGTCATAACTTTTACTTGAGTGAAAACAACAAAAGTGAAAACTGCATAAAATACGATTACGATCAGAACGACTATCTTGATCCAAAAAATTGGCTGAAGAAAATTAATAAGATTTATGTCCATATTTTATTTCAAATTTAAGTGACTTTTTCCGGTCAGATCTCCAATTATGTGCGTTGCCTCTCTTGGTTTGGGAACGCTAAGCGCTTCGAAATTTCTTTCATCTCCTGCTGTTTGAATAAAAAGGTCACCATAATTAAAAAAAGTTGGAATGAATCCTGACTGGGTATAGTTAACGTCTTGAACATGGGTAAGATTGGTAAGCGCAATGTTGTGGATAACGATATCGGAATAATCTATATCCACAACACGTTGAGAAGTGACAATAAATACGTTGTAAAACCAACGCAGAAAACTTAAGAATACGTAAGAGAAAATTAAGAGATAATAGAGTAAGGTAAAAACAACAGTGAAGCGGCCTGCGGCGGGGGTGGAAAGAAAATCCAGTTCAAAGCTTGATAGTAAAATTAGAATTATAAGAGGTAGCATAATAAGTATGGAAGCTATAAAAATCCATGACAAATTTGTTATCAAATGAGATCTCAGAAATAAAATTATTGACTCATTTTCTTTTTGGGTCTGAAAGGAAACGTCTTTTGGATAATGACTGAAGGTAGAAAAGGTGTGAGAGTGAGGCTTATTTTGCTTAGGCGCTACGAAAATATCTTTCATTTTCTCTCTACATTATACAAGGGTCCGACAATTTGTATATTAGCAGGTGCCCGTAAATTAAAATAGGTCTTAAAATCCGATCCGCCAAAGCTTACCGATCCGGCATCTCCATTAATATTTACAGAATTGGTCTGACCGAAACCAAAATCAACACCTACGGAGATTCCGGAGATATTATTAAATGGCGTTCCTCCTCGGCTTGATAATTCTTGCCTGACTTTTCCTGCATCCCAAGTATCCGTGCCTGCAGGATTTGGTTTATCGGTCTGATAAAGATGTTCTTTTGTTCCGGAATCCTTCTGGATTAGCAATAAAACATTTATTATATCTGCCATTTCTTCGGGTTTAAGCCAGGCTGTTTTGCCATAATCAGATCTTGAGCCCCAATCGCAATAAAACCAGGGTGAATCTTTATCATAGGCGTTATTTTGCAGATCAGAAAAACTTGCAATATTTGAGCCGGTATCCACAACTTTTTTTGTATAAGAAGTTCCGGACCATCCGTGTAAATCTCCTGTGTTGAATGCATATCCTCCATGAGTTGAGGAAAAAAATGCTTTAATAGGTTGTCCGCCTTGTACCATAACCTGTCCCGCAGTTGCATTAACTGCCTGATCCCAATTTCCTCCTTTTGGATCAGGTTTAAACACTTGACATTGCTGAGTTGTACAAATTGAGCCCTGTCCATTATTTGTATAAGCCAAAACATAAGACCTTACGGCAATTGCTTGGGCTTTTAGAGCGGCAGAATCATTATCTGTCCAATTGTCCGGCACTTCATACACTCGTTTTACATAATCTTCCAGAGAATAAGAGCCATAACCATCAACATTTATTGTTGCATTTTTATTTTCTATGGAATCAAAGTTATAATATGCATGAAGAATAGTATCGTAGCTTTGTCCTGCTTTTGCTCTTCCCCAAGCCCCATATTGATTTAAGCCAACTCTGTTAGGAACGCCATAAGTAAAAAGTCCAAATCCTCCTCCAAATCCCGGGTCTTTTCCATTGGTTAAATCACTCGAACATCCGCCGCCACTGAGAGCATAAAGAGGAATATTAAGACTTGCCAATCTCTCGTTTAATATTTGTTGCTGTCTGGCTGATAGAGTCGCGATTTTACCCGTTAGACTTGCTTGATATGTTTTTGCCTCAGAGACGACTTTGTCCAGCGAAATTTTGATAGCGTCTAACTTAATTTCTTCGCTTTCTAAATTTCTTTTTTTCTCTTCAAGATCGGTAATGGAAAGAGCAATATTGGTAATGATTACTTTATCCTGATCTGCTTTCGCTTTTTGGTAGGCAAGATTTTGTATTATTTCACTTGCTTGCGAGCTGGAAAGAAAATAGGAAAGCCAATTGTTATTATAGCCTTCAATATAATTCTTAGCCACTGTTTTGTCAAAAATTATTTTTTTAGCTGTAAGATTTTTGTATCCGTTATTTATTTCCTGCTTCTTTCTAATCAGGTCAGTTTCTATGAAGGCAACTCGTTCTTTGATATTATTAAGCTGAGATTCTAGAGGAGCGGTTGCTGCTTTGGATTGATTGTATGCAGCCTTTAAGTCCTGCAATTGCTTATTGATGTCATCCAGTTCGTCTCCATAAGCGTTACCAGCGTAAGATAAAATAAAAACAGCAAGAATGAGAAGTGTAAATAGTAATTTTTTCTTCATGGCAGCGCTACCATTATAACAAATGTTGCAAAACGAGGAGAAGATTGATATAATCGGGGCATGGAAGACAGTTCGTTTCAATCGCCTATCAACCAATTTAATTATTCTACGGAAACTCCAAAAAAACCAAAGAAATTTATTTATATTGTTATTTTTTTAATTATTTTAATTGGTTTTTTCCTAACTAAAAATTTATTTTTCGGATCTGATAAACAAAAGGAAGCAGCTGTTGCAACTCCAACCCCAACCGAATTTCAGTTCCCAACCGACACTCCGGCATTAAGTCCGACAACAGCGCCCGCATCAAGTCCGACTGTTTCTCCAACCGCCAAATCGGTAAATCCGGTTGATCAGTCAACGGGATTGGACAGAAGTATGCTTTCGGTTGAAGTCCAGAATGGCAGCGGAGTGACTGGGGCCGCAGCCAAAGCAGCAGATGTTCTTACGGGTTTTGGATATAAAATTGCGTCAAAGGGTAATGCCGGTAACGAGAATTATGAAAACGCAACTATTCAGGTAAAAAGCACAAAAAGCAATTTTCTGGCGCTTCTGAAAAAAGATTTGGGATTTAGCTACACGGTGGGGAGTACATCGGCAGATTTATCTTCAGATTCCACAGCCGACGCACTGGTGATAATCGGTAAGTAGCGAATCATGAATCAAGAATCATGAATCATGAATAAGCCAATTCCTAGGTCCCCTTGATTCTTTATTCATAATTCATTATTCTCTTTTTATGTATGAAATAATTCCGGGGATTTTGGAAAACGAATGGAATAAAATTGAAAGAAAAATAGAAATCGTTAAGCCTTTTGCGAAGTCAATTCATATTGACATTATTGACGGAAAGTTTGTTCCCGATACTACTTTTTTAGACCCAGTCCCATTTGTTAGATACAGTCAGAAGCTTTTTTTAGAACTGCACATGATGGTGGAAAACCCAATTCAATATTTGGAGCTTTATGCTAAAGCAGGTTTCAGAAGATTTATCGGACATATTGAGCAAATGCCGGATCAAACAGAATTTGTGGCAAAAGCAAAAGAATTTGGAGAAGTTGGACTGGCAATTGATGGACCAACGCCATTGGAAAATATTGAAGTTCCTTTTTCTGATTTGGACTCCATCTTAATAATGACAATAAAAGCAGGAATGTCAGGGCAAGAATTTAATCCGGAGTATTTAAAAAAAATTGAGATTCAACGCTTCGCTCAGAATGACATTAGAATAGAAGTTGACGGAGGAATAAATGACCAAACAATTCGTCTGGCAAAAGCTGCCGGCGCAAACCGTTTTATCGCCAATAGTTTTTTGTTTAGCTCGCAAAATCCCCAAGAGCGATTTAATTTGCTTACTTCGAAAATAAAATAATTCAATATTGACAAGGTGCCCCTCTTGTTGTATAATGCAGTATATACATGATTATCGATAAGGTTGTTGCGGAATTTGAATGGGATGAGGGCAATAAGGACAAACCGAAAAAACATGGGGTTACGATTGGGGAAGCGGAAGAGGCTTTCTTTGACGATAACAAAGTAGTTTTTAGCGACTGGATACATTCAGCGAAAGAAAAAAGATTTACCTTATTGGGCAAAACACGAAGGGAGAGATTGCTCAATATTATATATACTATTCGGAGGAAAAAAATTAGAATTATTACAGCAAGAGACATTAACGGGAAGGAGGTGCAATTATATGAAAAAGCAGCTTAAAATTCCAAAATTCAAGAATGAGGATCAGGAGGCAGATTTTTGGGCAAATCTAGATCTCTCGGAGTATTTGGAGCCCTCAGATTTTGAACGGGTTAGTTTTCCTGATCTTAAGCCCACCTCCCGCTCTATTTCAATTAGGATTCCGGAATATCTGATCAATAGAGTTAAGGAAAAGGCAAACGAAATCAATATTCCTTACCAATCGCTGATAAAGCAGTATATTAAGAAAGGTGTTTTTTCCGTAAACTAAAGGTTCAAATTGAACTTGACAGAAAAGGGAAAAAAGTGAGAAAGTAAATTAGGAGCCCGCCTAAGCTTACTTTGCGACTTTTCAGTTCTGTTCGAACACGTCGCAAAGAGCGCTTGAGCGGCGGGTCTAAGAAGTTCTAATTCCTCTCGCCAGTTTGGCGAATCGGAAAGAACTTCTAAGAAAGCGGGGTGAGAAAAATGGCGGATGAAAAAATGAACGGAAAATGCTGCTCAGGTCACGCAGGCAAAAAATATATGCTTTTTGGAACTCTGAGCATAGTTTATGGAATCATAAATTATTTAACAGCTGTAATGGGCTGGCAGGCATATATGGCTTGGATAACAGGTGGAATTATTCTTCTTTTAATTGCCTGGGCAAAAAATTCAATGAAAAGCTAGTTCTGCAGAGCAGAATTGACGTTTAATCCTTAGCGGCTAGCTTGTAATTGAGGTGTAGGAGTGGGTACGAAAGTGCAATTAACTGAATTTTCTGTGCCTTTGATAAAGTATTCTTTTCTGCCAATGCAGTCTTTTTGTATTACATTAGGCGGAACAGTTATTTTATTTGAGTTGGAATTAGAGAGAAGATTTACCATAATGTCGTGCCAGATAGGCGCTGCTCCGGTGATTCCTGAGGCTAAATACTGACTCATCGGACTGTTGTCGTTATTTCCAACCCAAGCTGCTACCACAAAATCCGGAGTATACCCGATTGTCCAGTTGTCTCTTTTGTTGTCCGAAGTTCCTGTTTTGACGGAAACATTATGATTTGGAATATTTAAAGGAGAGTTAGTTCCAAACTCCATTGCGCGCGCAGCATTGTCTGCCAAAATATTGGATATAATAAATGCAACTCCGGGGTCAATTATCTGCGTTTTTTCTCCGCCAGCCGGCGGATTATTTTTTTCTTCCAAAACATTTCCTTTAGAATCAGTGATTTTAAGAATAGGGTTAAGATTAACTTTATATCCTCCATTTGCCAAAACGCCATAAACAGTTGCCATATCAGTCATTTTTGTCTCTGCAGCGCCCAAAGTAATTGCCAACCCATAGTTTTCAGGATTATTCCAAGTTGTGATGCCCATTTTTTTACCTAAATCAATCATCTTTTGTATACCTATCTTTGAGAGAGTCTTAATTGCGGGGATATTGATGGAATTTGCTAAGGCAATTCTCAAGCTCATTTTTCCGCGGAATTTTCCATCATAATTAACCGGTGAATATACCGGAGAGCCGGGAGAAGTATATGAGACAGGACTATCATCAAGAATTGTTGCGGCAGTAAAGCCGCTTGCTAAAGCTGCAGAATATGTGACAACTTTTATGCTTGATCCGGGCTGTCTTAAAGCAGTTACTACATTAAAATTACCTGAATTAAGATCGGAATAATCTTTGCTTCCCACCATAGCCAAAATATCACCATTTCCAGGATTGGTGACAATAGCAGCCCCGTTGGTTAAATTCAAATAGGCATTTTTTTCAACCTCGGAAGTAACAATTTTTTGCGCCATATCTTGAGTTTTTAAATCAAGACTGGTTGTTACATGCAGTCCTCCTTTTTCCACCATTCCCAATCCGTATTTTTTTACCAGCAAGTCTTTTACGTACATTACAAAATGAGGGGCATAAATAGGGCTTTCCGGATTTGAAAAAATAAGATCTTCTTTTAGAGCATCGTTCTTTTCCTGTAAGCTGATGTATTTTAATTGTTCCATCCTTGTCAGAACTTCTTCTTGCCGGGTCTTCCATGAGTTTGGCGATTCTCCGAAAGGAGAATAATTGGTTGGGGCGCGCGTTATTCCTGCCAAAAAGGCACTTTGCGCAAGATCAAGATCGCTCGCTTTGAGATTAAAATAAACTTCAGAAGCCGCTTCAATTCCCCAAGCGGTTCCTCCGTATGGCGCTTGATTGAAATACATTTCCAAGATTTGATCTTTTGTATAAATTCTATCTGCCCAAAATGCCAAAATTATTTCTTTAATCTTTCTTTTGATACTTATCTCGGGAGTTAAAAGTGTAGATTTAATTAATTGTTGGGTGATAGTTGATCCTCCCTGCAAAGGTTTGCCTGAAATATCTGCAATTGCCGCCCGGACAATGGCAGTAATATCAATGCCTGAATTTTTGTAAAAATTTTTATCTTCAATTGCAATTGAAGCTTGCTGTAAATGTTTGGGGATAGAGGAGAGAGGAACTAGGGTTCGATTCTGCTGAGCATATATTTGATATAAAAGAACACCATTCCTATCAAAGATTTTTGTTGTAAGAGGCGTCTGCTGAAAGTTTAATTGTTTTGGATTTGGCAATTCCTGTAAAAAGATAATAATTGTTAAGGGAATAAAAAAGAACAAAAGAGAAAAAATACTGCCCATTAAAAAATATTTTATCCTGATAGCTACAGGAAGGGGGAAGATCTTAATTGCTTTTATTTTTTTTCTTTTTTTTATTCTTGTAGATTTATATTTTATTATTCGCCAAGAATTAGAAGACATTAATTGCAGATAGCGTAGGATTAGTAAGGGTATTTTGAGAACGAAAAGGGTAATATCTCCGACAAAAGTTAAGAATTGTAAAATATAAAATAAAATTTGCGTTGCTGTTTTCATAGATTCGAATTCCTCACTATGACCCTGAGTTTACCGAACGGGTCATACAGGTTACGAATAGTGATTATACTATAGGAAGTTTAGATTGGAAAGGGTATAAAATCTTACGGTGTAACCGGAGTTGGGTTTGGGTGCGGACAGGTGACGCAATATATCTGATTTGTTACGTCAGTTATGACAAGGTTATCTCTTTCTTCAACATTATTCTCTTGATTTGGAGCGGCTAAATCATTGGTGTTTTTATCAATCTTTACCTTCTGAATACCGGGATCAATTCTAAAAGGTTCTGTTCCTTTAATAAAGTATTCAAATCTGGTTTCGCAGCGGTTAGGTGTTCCGTCCGGAGGGGGAATAAGTCCGGAAAGAGAACAAACTTTCTTCTGAATTATTGCCGGAGGACGGGAAATTGGATGAGGAGTTTTATCTTTTAAAAGATAAGTCATAATGTCATGCCAGATAGGCGCTGCTCCGGTGATTCCTGAGGCAATATTGTTCATTGGGGTATTGTCGTTGTTTCCCACCCAACTGGCGACTACATAGTCGGGAGTATATCCGAATGTCCAGTTATCTCTGAAATCATTGGTTGTTCCTGTTTTGGCTGATACTACTTGATTTGTAATTTTTAAAGCAGAATTCGAACCGAATTCTGCAAGGCGGGCATTGTTGTCAGCTAAAATATCAGAAATTATAAAAGAAACTCCTTCGGGTAGAACTTTTTTGCCAAAAATAGGAGAAGACGGGGGTTTATATTCATCTAAAGTTTTGCCATGACTATCAATAATTTTAAGAATAGGGTGAAGATTAATTCTGTATCCTCCATTAGCAAGAACCCCGTAGGCGGTAACCATTTCCAGCATGGTTACTTCTCCTCCTCCTAAAGTTAACGATAAACCGTATTTTTCAGGCTCTGTAAAAGTCGTTATGCCCATTGCGGATGCAGTTGCAATCATTGCGGGAATTCCGTTGACCTTAAGCATTTTTATCGCAGGAATATTTATGGAATTTCCCAAAGCATAACGCATTTGGATTGCTCCTTGCCATTTTCCATCATAGTTAACCGGGCAATATTTTTTGCCCTCGTTGGTTGGAAAACACAGGGGCTGATCTACAAAAACTGTTGCGCCGGTAAATCCCCTCATTAGTCCTACAGCATAATTAATAGGTTTTATAGAAGATCCTGGTTGTCTTAAGGCTAAGGTGATATTTACGTTCCCATCAATTTTTTCATCAAAATAATCTTTGCTTCCAATCATAGCTAGAATTTCTCCGGTTGCAGGATTTGTAACTAGGGCAGACCCATTGGTAGCATGATATCCCTGAAGTTTATCAACGTTTCGTGTTACAATGCTTTGGGTTTCTTCCTGAATTTTGGAATCTAAGGACGTTATGACTTGTAATCCTCCTTCTTCCACCATTTTTCCTCCATATTTTTTGGTTAATAGATCTTTTATATATAAAACAAAATGCGGAGCGGAGATATTGTTGGAAAAAGTCTGAAATTTCAGAGATTCTTTGATACTATCGTCTCTTTGTTTTCCAGATATATATTTCTGTTCATACATTTTATTAAGTATTGCAACTTGCCTTTTTTTCGCAAATTCCGGATGCGAACCAAACGGAGAATTGGTGGTTGGAGCCTCCGGAAGTCCGGCCAGCAAGGCTGATTGCGCGAGAGTTAAATCGCGGGCCTTTTTACCAAAAAAGGTTTGAGATGCGGCTTCGACTCCGTAAGTAGTTCCACCATAGGGAATTTGATTAAGATACATTTCCAGAATTTTACTCTTTGGATAAATTGCTTCTGTTGCAAAAGCCAGAATTACCTCTTTAATCTTCCTCACAATTGTTCTCTCCGGAGTTAGAAGACTATTCTTAACAAGCTGTTGGGTTAAAGTTGATCCTCCCTGAAGCTCTTGATGGACAATAATCGAAACCAAAGATCTAAAAATGCCTCTGAAGTCCAACGCGCCGTGTTTGTAAAAATCTTTGTCTTCAATCGCAATTGTTGCCTGTTGCATGTATTTTGGAATTTGGGAAAGAGAGACAAAATTCTGATTTTTTGCAGTATAAATAGTGTAGAGTAATTTTTGATTCCGGTCGAAAATCTGTGTTGATTGCGGGGCGCTGGAACTGTTTAGTTTTGTGGGCAAAGGAAGGTCTTTGAGTATAAAAAAATAAATTGTTCCGCTAAGTGCGGTTATAAGAAAACCAATGATCAAGAATGTCCATGCATGTTTCCTTTCGAGCTTTATAAATTTTGGAAACCTTAATCTTAGAATCTTTGAAACTTTCATTCCTGTATAATAACATGATAAGAGAAGGATGTTAAGACTTTTTTCATTGTATAATTATTTTATGCATTTGCCGAATTTAAAAGACGCAAACATAAAGGGGAAAACTGTTTTTTTAAGAGCGGATTTAGATATACCTCTTGTTAATGGGAAGATTGAGGATGATTTCAGACTGTTGTCTGCAATTCCCACAATTAAATATATTTTAAAACAAAATTGCAAAATAATTATCGCCGGACATCTCGGCAGACCAGATTTGAATCAGGAATCAAGAATCAGGAATCCTCACTTCGCTGAAGCTTCGAGGGGCAAGCAAGAATTAAGTTTGAAGCCAGTGGCTGAATGGTTTGCGAAAAAGTTAAGTCATGATTCGTCATTCATAATTCATGATTCAAGTCTCGGAGGGCTTGAGGGGTGGGAGATCGGGCAAAATATTTTTCTGTTGGAGAATTTAAGATTTTATAAGGAAGAAAAAGCAAATGACCCGGAATTTTCAAAAAAATTAGCCAGCCTAGCGGATATTTATGTCAACGAAGCGTTTGCAAATTCTCACAGAAATCACGCATCAATTGCCGGCGTGCCGAAATATCTTCCGCATTTTGCAGGACTTCATTTAGAAAGAGAGGTGGAAGTTTTGTCGGGAATTCTGAAGAACCCAAAACGCCCGTTGGTCGTGATTATTGGTGGAGCAAAAATCGAGACGAAACTTCCCTTGATTGAAAAAATGCACAAAATTGCAGATTACGTTTTGGTTGGCGGAAAACTTGCGGATGAAACTAAAACTTTACTGAAAATTCAACATGAAAAAATTAATTCCAGCTCGGAAAAGAAATCAGCTTTGTTGATAGCGGATTTGAATACTGATAGGTCAGACATTACGCTAAAAAGTGCAGAAAATTTCTTGCAGATTTTAAATCTGGCAAAAACAGTTGTTTGGAACGGGCCAATGGGGAAAATTTCAGATGACAAATCAGTAATAGCAGATAGTGAGCAAGGAACAAAAAAATTGGCGGAAGGACTTATCAGAAACAGCGCTTTTGTAGTTGTAGGAGGAGGGGATACGGTTGGATTTTTAAAAAAAATTTGTCTTTTGGAAACTTTTGCCTGTTTGCCCAAAGCAAGATCGCACTTATCAACCGGCGGCGGCGCAATGCTTTCTCTTCTCTCCGGAGAAAAACTCCCGGGAATAGAGGCATTACTTTGATTTTTTTAATTTGCGCAATTTGCGTTCCGCATTTCTACGGTTTAATGCCCCCGTTAAGGCATACTGCATGTTGCGAGCTTCCATCGCATTTCTAACAAGAGGTTCAGGTATGCCAAGCCTGCGACTTCTACGCTCAATGTCTCTAACTTGTCCGGGCGTTGCTCCAAGTTCATACCAATAATTTCTTTCCCGTAGAGTTTTTTCAGCAGGATTCTTATGAGCGATAGCGTGATCCAATCCGAGAACATCTTTAGATGTGAGGGTAAATGTTTTAGCCCCTGGTAATGCAAAATCAACAAAACCCTCCATGTTGAGAGGGGGAGGCTTCAGAAATGACAATTGATATCCTTGTCTTTCTTTAGGCATTTGTTAGATAATATCAAAACGTTTGCTAAAAGTCAAACTATAGGGTGTAAGATTAGTATGTATTTTTGCGGAATAGAGTTTGAGCGTAGATATTGCCGGCACTCTCAGGACTATTCTGGCTTAACCCTAGGGCAATTAGCGCGTCTGATTATAGGTTAAGAGGAATAGATTGTCAAGAAAAATTCCTCTTGATGGATTTTTAAAAAAAAGATATACTCTTCATATGATACGTGTTGCGATTAATGGATACGGAAGAATTGGGAGAGTAGCGCATCGGGTAATTTTGGAAAAGCATACTTCAGAGATTGAAGTAGTTGCGATTAATGCCGGTTCTTCCACAGATATTAAAGGATGGATGTACCTCTTAAAATACGATTCCGTATATCGTACTTTAAGTTCAAAGTTCAAAGTTTCCGCCTCCGCTAAAGCTTCGGCGGACAAGCAAAACTCAATATTAAAAGATTGCATTGGTTACATTATTATTAATGACAAAGAAATTCCTGTTTTTTCCCAGAAGGATCCGAGTTTACTTCCATGGAAAGATTTAAATGTTGATGTGGTGATTGAATCAACCGGTCATTTTTTAACAAAAGAGAAATTGCAAAACCACCTAACAGCGGGGGCGAAAAAAGTAGTTTTATCAGCTCCAAGCAAGGGCGGAGAGATTGCCACATACGTTTTATCAGTCAATGACAAAGATTACAAAGGTGAAAGTCTAATTAATAATGCTTCCTGTACGACTAATTGCATAGCTCCGGTTGCCAAAATTATGGTTGACAATTTCGGGGTAGAAAAGGCCATGATGACCACAATTCATGGCTATACATCCGATCAGAGACTTCAGGATGGCGGACACAAAGATTACAGAAGAGCAAGAGCTGCAGGACAAAACATTGTGCCAACCTCAACCGGCGCAACAATAGCCACAGGAGAGGCAATTCCGGAATTGGCTGGAATATTTAACGGTTTGGCAATCAGAGTGCCTGTTGCAGTCGGATCATTGTCTGATTTTACATTTTTACTGAAAAAATCAACTACCAAAGAAGAAGTTACGGAAATATTCAAAAAAGAAGCTCAAAATCCGATATATAATGGCATTTTGGCAGTAACGGAAGATCCGATTGTTTCAAGTGACATAATCGGCAATTCTCATTCTGCAATTGTTGATTTGTCTTTAACGCAAGTAATTGGAGGAAATATGGTTAAGGTAATTGCTTGGTATGATAATGAATTTGGTTACGCAAATAGGCTGGTTGAAGAAGTGATAATGGTGGGTTCGTCTCGCGATAAAGCAGGAGGGGATTTCTAAATGAAAAAAGAACCAATTAAGCTTCCCAATATCCGCATGATTACTGTTTCCGGTAGAATTGCCTCTGGTTCTACAACTCTGGGACACAAATTGGCTCATGTTTTGGGGTGGCGTCATGTTGAAGGAGGAGAAGTTTTTTGGGAGGCAGTCCGCACGAAAATGGGACTAGGAGAAAAAGATACAAACTTAAGGCCGGACAAGGAAGATGAAGATTTCGACAGCTCTTTAAAAAAAATATTAACGAGCAGCGAAAACTTAATCTTGGAAACAAAACTTGCCGGATTTAACGCGCAGGGAATTCCGGGCGTTTTTAAAATTGCAATTATTTGTGAGGATGAGCGGGGGAACGATAAGGCAGATATCAGGATAGACAGGCTTATAAACCGGGAAAAAATTTCAATCGAACAGGCGAAGGAGGAAGTAATAGACCGGGAAAAAAACGATTTGGAAAAATGGAGAAAAATGTATGCGGGGGGAGACCAAAAATGGGTTTATTGGGATAAAAAATATTACGATTTAGTGATTAATACCTATTCACATAACCAAGAAGAAACATTAAAATTTGCTCTGGAGAAGTTGGGGTATTGACAGCTACATAATATTGTTATACAATTAGTATTGTTATGTTTACAACAATATCAATAACTAACAAATGGCAAATTCATATACCAAAGTCTCTACGGGGAGATTTTGGTTTGGATAAGCCTGGAAAAGTGGCAATAACAGCAGAGAAAGGGAAAATCATTATTACCCCGGCAAAAAGCACGATCATGCAGTATGCAGGAAAATTGCATGAAAGATTCGATAAGAAAAAAATCAACATAGATCAGATTCGCGATCTAATCGATTACTCCGATTTATGATCCGTTCAGCAAGTTCAGGATCATAGTGAGGCATTCGAACTATGAAAAAGCTCTTTTTGGATACCAATATTTTCCTCAGATTTTTCCTAAGAGACAATGAAAACCAATATCGAGATGTTTGCAGGCTATTTGCAAAGATAGAGGAAGGCAATTTTAAGCCCTATACATCCTCAATTGTTTTTTTGGAATTAAATTATGTTGTAAGAAACATATATAAACTCCCGATCGAAGAGGTTCTTGATTACATTAGAGCAGTCAAGGAAATACGCGGAATGACTGTGATTGGTAAAACCAATACTGATAAGGCGATTAATTTATACAAAAAATATAAAATTAAACTTGGTGATTGTTTTATTGCGAGCCAGCTTCCGGATGAAGCAGTGCTTGTAAGTTATGATAGGGATTTTAAAAAAATAAAAGAAATTAAGTCCCAAACGCCCGACGAGATATTTAAAGAATTGGGTTTATTGGGATAAAAAATATTACGATTTGGTAATTAATACTTATTCACATAACCAAGAAGAAACATTAAAATTTGCTCTGGAGAAATTGGGATATAAAGGCTAAGCCGATCAAGAATTTTTTTAGGAATGCTTCCCAACGAAAATTGCAAGACGGAATATTGCTGCGTTTAAAAATAAAACAGAGAGTTTAAGAGTCAACTTTTATCAGTGGGCGTTGTGTATAGTTGATGGGGAGAGTGACATCCTTCAGATTCCATAAGTTTTATCATGGGATAGTTAAACGTGTAAACTCTTGAATGAATTTGTTCAATGCCGCGTTCTTTAGCAATTTTTTTTGCGTTTCTAAACAGCTTGCGGCCTACTCCTTGTCGCCTAAATTCATTTACTACGGCGATATCTTCGACCCTCGCAATTTGTCGGTGTTTCCAAAACGGTTCAGGCCTTTCAATATTGACTTTTATAACTCCCGCAAATTGCCCATTAATTTCGGCTATTCTTACAAAGAACAGATCAGAATTATCATATGCCTCCCTATATATGCTCCCTACGTCTTCCTTTTTCATGGTTTCCTCATCGAGTATTTCCGGCTCTTTCTGAGCATGCTCCAGCCAGGATTCCATCAATAATTCTTTAATTTGAGGAATATCCTCAATGGCCCCGTCCCGAAGCTCTATATTCGGGCCCACTTGTTCTCTTAGTTCTTCCATAATGCAGGTTAGAGTATACCTCTACGTTTCCAAAAGATCAATCTTCTGTATCTTCTGCATCTTCTGTACCTTTTGACAAACTTTATAATGTATACTATAATACCTCGACCCTTAGGAATTAATTAATTTATATGGTAAGTAGAATAGAAAGAGACAATCCCAAAAGTTGTAGCGAAAAAACTGAAAGAGAAAGATATCTTGCCAGGTTAAAATTAGAGCGCGTAGATGTCGATAATCTTGCGCAGATGCAAGAAATTCTGAAAATGGAAAAAGATCCACCTAACATGGTACATTTAGCAGATATTAGTGAAAAAACCGGAATCTCAGATATAATCCAACACTATAAAAAATCTCCTGAAGAAAGAGACAGTAGAATTATTCTAGATGGAAAACACGTTGTGGCGGTATTTGACGTGTCGCCTTTTGATCCTTCAAGAATCGGAATACCGGATGACGGTGCGTGGAAAATAAAAAGCGCATTTTTAAATCGTCTAGTTGTGAGAAGCGATAAGCAAAATTGCGGAATTGGAACTAAGGCCGTCGCATATGCGGAGGATGTGGCGTTTAGAGAACACGATTACCCTACTTTAATTGCAGGCATTATCTTGGATGACGAACAAGTAATAGCATATGACGAAGCTATTGAAAATAAAAATAGAGATGGTTTCATTCAGAAGTATATGAGAACGGATGCTCGTGGAACAATATATTTAGTAAAAAGAGGGTGGGAATTCTCAGGGGTGCTGCGTAAGCAGGGGGGATTTAAGGAGGGTGTGCTTAATTCCGTCTTGCTTATACAAAAGGATAAAGAGGTTTGGGAGAAAGAGCAAAATCAAGCTCAAAATAAGAATCCTCTTAAGGATGAATAATTTGTAAAGGACATTGCCTTGTTTTTTAAATTCCGTGTGATACAATACCTCCATGAAGGTTTCGGATATCATGCAAAAGCATGTGGAGTCCGTAACTCCGGACACTAAAGTCGTTGATGTCGCTAGAATTATTTTTGGCAGACATGTTAATGGTTTACCTGTCTGTAAAGATAAAAAAATCATAGGTTTTGTTTCGGAAGCAGATATTCTTTCCAAGTTCCATCCCACGATACAAGAATTTACAGAAGATCCTTTTTTGTCCTCTAATTTTGAAAAAATGGAAGAAAAAAGTCAGGAAATTCTTAATTTGACAGCCAAGGATATCATGAGTAAAATGCCAATAACGATCAACGCAGATGATCCTGCTTTACGAGCAAACTCCGTGATGCGACTAGAAAATGTAGGCAGACTCCCTGTTGTAGATAATAAGGGAAATCTTGTGGGGATTGTAACTATGGGAGATATATTCAAGTCTCTAGTTGGCAAGAAGATGCCCTATTTAGAGAGCGAAGAATATCATGATTGGATTGCTAGGCATTTTGATTTAGCAATCGGATGGGAATCAAGGATTCCATCAGAAATTCCGGCCATTACAAACCTTTTTCACAAAAAAGAAGTAAAAAAGATTTTGGATATTGGATGTGGAACAGGAGAACATGCGATTGCTTTAGCTAGAAAAGGTTTCCAAATTGCAGGTATTGAAAACAGCCGGATGATGTTCGGAACTGCTCAGGCAAAATGGAAGGCTCTTCCTAAGGACATTAAACTTAGGGTTAAATTTATTCAAGGAGATTATGTTGAGAGTTTGAAAAAAATAAAAGAAGAATATCAAGCGGCAATGTTTATGGGAAACGCTATGGCACATATTCCCAATACTTATGGCGAAATATTGGAAGAATTAAATCGCATATTGCCTAAGAAAAAATCTGTTATTGTATCTCAATTGATTAATTACAAAAAAGCAATAAATAAAAATAACAGGCTTTACCGTTTTGCTATACATCAATCCGGATTATCCCCTTTGTGGCAGCATGCATATTTTTGGTTTTATGATCCACCTGTCAACAAGAAGGAATTATTAACTTTGAATGCTGGAATTCTTGATTTTGATGGCCGCAGATGGAGTCCACGCGGAATGAATGCGGTACAGACAGTGGCTTTTACAAAAAGGGATCTAAAAAAAACGTTCGAGAATATTGGCTTTTCAAAGATAGTTTTCTATGGATCGAAAAATTCAGAACCCCTACTTAAACATAAATTTAATATGGGAAACAGTGATTGGCTTACGGTTGTAGCGGAAAGATAATAACGGTAGGATATGCGGAAGATTTATCTTTTGATACTTTTTCTTTTAATCTTTTTATTAAGTTTTAATACTTCCTTTGCGGAAACGCTATCTCCAGCCCCTGTTCCTCAAGTAGATTACGAACTTCCGTATCCGGGGCTTTTACCGGATAGTCCTTTATATTTTTTAAGGATGATAAGAGATAGAGCTATCAGCTTTTTAATTTCGGATCCCTTAAGGAAATCAGAATTCGATCTTCTTCAAGCAGACAAAAGACTCAATGCAGGCATATACCTTTTTAATAAAGGAAAAATTTCCTTGGCCTTATCGACAATTTCAAAAGCTGAAAATTATTTCGAGCAAGCCTTAGTCAAAATGGGAGAAGCAAAAATAGAGGGAAAAAGTATCAATGAAATAGAAAAAAAGTTAAGGAATGCTTTAAAAAAGCATAGACAGGAATTGGAATACATGACTCAGAAAGTAAGTAAAAATATTAAGGGAAATTTCGAAAGAGAACAAGAAAGACTTGCAAGTTTTGAAGAAAGGCTAAACCGTTAATATAAAAAAGATAGAGTATAGATCTTTTATTGAAGA
>Ga0209211_10002922_pt1 | contig 28647 bp, 27 predicted proteins | sample RifGroA2_FD_183992 | JGI IMG/M metagenome (GOLD analysis project Ga0209211, IMG submission 183992) | Groundwater microbial communities from Rifle, Colorado, USA - Groundwater A2 (SPAdes) (version 2) | ecosystem: Environmental > Aquatic > Deep subsurface > Groundwater | place: Rifle, Colorado...
TCCGCCCCGTTGCATCATAATGCCGACGAAAGGCAAACGCATGGCTTCAGCCATCGCCAAGGCGTCCTGCAATAAAATATGGCCGGGGCCCGCTGATGCCGTAAAGGCCGGTACACCGCCTAAGACCGCACCCAGCACGCCGAAACCAGCCGCGATTTCATCTTCGGTCTGCAGATATTTTAATTCCTTATTTTTCTGGGCGGCGTTAATCCAGCCGTGCAGAATTTCTGATGCTGGCGTTATCGGATAACCAAACATAATTCGCGCGCCAGCGTCAATCGCGCCCAGCACCGCCGCTTCATTGCCGGAGATGAAAAGTTTTTGAATACCGTTCTTCATGGTGGACTGATGGGGATTCGAACCCCAGACCCCCTCGTTGCAAACGAGGTGCTCTACCAACTGAGCTATCAGCCCTTAATAGCATTAAAAATCCCTTTTAAAGAGGATTGTCTATTATATTAGAATATCAAAAAAAGGCGAAAAAAACAAATTAAAAAGGGGCCCTTGAAGGCGCCCCGTATTGATGTGATATGGAAATATAAAAAATATATTTTACGATGGTGTTTTGCGGAGGCCCAAAAGAAAACCTAACCAGTTGCCTATCGGATGAATCAGATAGGCCATCAAAATAAGTAATATTAATAAACGAACCCATGCAACCCAGTCAATTAAAGATGTGCCCATCCAGCCAGTCATGGGCGAGGCCAGTATAATGCCTCCAACCGTAGCATCTATTTGGTCCCATGGGAACCAGGATACTCCCGGATATATTCCTCTCCGGCGTTTAATAAATGACTTAATATGGTCGCCGAGAACCGCACCTACGCCAAAACGTAATCCAACCAGCCAAAGGTCATTTCGGCTGTAATCAAAAAGTCCAATTGCTGAATTCCAGGCCGGTATTTGCCGTTGTAAATAAATGGCTAATATTGCTCCAATGGCGCCGGCATAATATGCACCCCAGGTTTTGTTTTGGCCAAACCAATTTTTATTAATCGGTTTAGCCATTAAGGGCAAATTGATTTTTCTGAAAAAGCCGATAAATTGGCTTGCTATTAAGACTGGTAAAAAATACCATAATGATTCTACTATTAATTTTAGTAAGAACATAATTCACCTCCTGAAAGATTTTTTCTTCTGGTGGGCGATCGAGGATTCGAACCTCGGACCTCGTCATTATCAGTGACGCGCTCTAACCAGCTGAGCTAATCGCCCTTGTCTATAAAATATTTTACACAAAAACCGCCCATAAATCAAGAGGCGGTTTTAAGGTTAAAATTTTAAAACCCTTCGACGAGCTCAGGAAATAAAAAATTTTAATGTAATTTTTTTCAGTAATTTATAGTTGTCCCGGAAACGATTCTGTGACGCTGTGCGTTTATGAGCGGCCAATTTAAGGCCTCGGCTCGGCCATATCTGTTTTCACAAATATATCGACTCTCCATATTTTATACGGCCCATGCCGGGCTTTAAAAAATATAGAAAGGAGGTGATCCATCCCCAGCTTCCGCTAGGGATGCCTTGTTACGACTTAGTCCCTGTTACCGATCTTGCCTTGGCACCAAAAGGTTCTTCCGGCACTACCGGCTCCCTTGACTTGACGGGCGGTGAGTACAAAACTCGAGAACGTATTCACCGCGCCATGGCTGATGCGCGATTACTAGCGATTCCGACTTCATGAGGGCGGGTTGCAGCCCTCAATCCGAACTGGGGCCAGCTTTGATGGGATTAGCTCCCCCTTGCGGGTTGGCGACCCATTGTACTGGCCATTGTAGCACGTGTGTAGCCCAAGGTGTCAGAGGGACACGCTGATTTGACGTCATCCCCGCCTTCCTCCCCGTTGTCCGAGGCAGTTTGCTGCGACACTTGTAACGCAGCATGGGGGTTGCGCTCGTTTCCTCACTTAAGAGAACAGCTTACGCCACGAGCTGACGACAACCGTGCATCACCTGTCCTAATGTCCTTGTGAGACTATCGGCGTTTCTGCCGATATTCATTAGGATTTCTAACCTTGGTAAGGTTCCTCGCTTGTTGTCGAATTGAACCACATGCTCCACCGCTTGTGCGAGTTCCCGTCTATTCCTTTGAGTTTTAATCTTGCGATCGTACTTCCCAGGCGGATCACTTAACGCGTTAGCTACGCCACTTGAAGGGTCGATACTTCAAATAGCTAGTGATCATCGTTTAGGGCGTGGACTACAAGGGTATCTAATCCTTTTTGCTCCCCACGCTTTCGTCCCTCAGGGTCAGAAACACGCCAGCTGAATGCCTTCGCCTTTGGTGTTCCGCACGATATCAACGGATTTCACCCCTACACCGTGCGTTCCATCAGCCTCTCATGTTCTCTAGTCTGGCCGTTTCCGGCGCGGCACCGAAGTTGAGCTTCGGTATTTAACGCAAGACTAACCAGACCCCCTACGGACCCTTTACGCCCAGTAATTCCGGATAACGCTTGGACCACTCGTATTACCGCTGCTGCTGGCACGAGTTTAGCAGGTCCTTATTCATCACTTACGCTCAAAAATTGTTCAGTGATAAAAGAATTTTACACCCCGAAGGGCTTCTTCATTCACGCGGCGTCGCTTCTTCAGGCTTTCGCCCATTGAGAAAGGTTCTTGACTGCAGCCTCCCGTAGGAGTCCGGGCAGTGTCTCAGTCCCAGTGTGGCTGACCATCCTCTCAGACCAGCTACCCGTCATAGCCTTGGTGAGCCGTTACCTCACCAACAAGCTGATAGGACGCAGGCCTTTCTTGGAGCGATAAATCTTTAAATGAGAATGGCTTATGCCCCCTCATTGCCATCTTGTATTAGTTCCGCTTTCGCGGAATTATTCAAGACTCCAAGGAAAGTTACCTACGTGTTACTAACCCGTTTGCCACTAGTGTTAACTCTTATTGCTAAAAATAAACACCCGTTCGACTTGCATGCCTTATCCACGCCGCCAGCGTTCATCCTGAGCCAGGATCAAACTCTCATAATAAACACAGAATAACGCGAAACTTCGACCATGGATTGCTCCATGGAATCCCGCGTTAATCCGCGTTCTACCGAGACAACTATAAATCACCGAAGTAATTTTAGTTGACTGATTTCTTTCTTACCTAAATTACTGAATAGTATGGTCTATTAAATTTTTAATGTTCTGTCATTTTCCTTCCGTAAAAAAAATACAACCATTTAGAACTCTAATTGATTAGAACCCCTCGGGTTGTACTTTATAAAAAACAGGCTAAATTGTTATGCGTTTTTTTACATAACTTTAGGGCTAATTTATTGTATTATTATTCTATCAGATAAAAAATCTGTGTCAACCCCAGTTAGAAGTTTATATCAAAAGCTTATATTATCTTAAAATAAAGCCGCAGGCGAAATCGCTTTTTTGCTTGGTTGAAAATAAAAAGTGGTCGGACTTCTAACGGGGTCAAGCCCTTCTAAAATTTTTCATAAAAATAAAAGTCGGCTGCTATTACTCTCGTTGATTTTCATTGAGAGTAATAGCAGCCGTTTGAGTTAGGATTTAAGGTTTTTCTGCCGGCGGAAAAATCCGGCAAGGCCGATTAGGCCAGTTCCTAAAAGCAGCATGGTAGCCGGCTCGGGAACCGGGGAAGAAACTACATCATTGGCGCACGTTGCCGTGCCCCAATGATAAGAAAATGATCCGTTGGGGTCATCTTCATAGATGCCCGTGGTAACCCGGATTCTCCAATCTGGAGAAGTTCCGCCGGTGGGGTTCCAGGTGATCGAACCACCCCCAAAAGAGGCGTAGCCATAGTTATTACCAATGGTCCCAATCCGTACAGGGACGTCGTGATTATAAAGGTATCCTCCTCCCGCGGGTTCGAAGCTGTCTGACGTCAGGATCGAATTGACAGCATACATGGTTCCCGCCGATAGTCCATCGTGTGCCACTAAGGGAATTCCCCAGAGGTATTGATTTCCATAATACGTCTCCGTTAGGAAAAAATCAGCCGGCTGGGTATTCCATGTTCCCACTAGGAGACCACTAGCGGGGTAGTTGGTAAACAAATCAAAGGCGATTGCCCCGCTGTTTACACCGGGGGTAAGATTGTAGACATTGATTCCGTAGGATTCAAATGTTCTCGTTCCGATGGCGTCGTTTGTCAGATCGTTTATAATGTACGCTGAGCCCGTCATCGGCGCCATAGCCAATACCATAAAAAAAACAATCGTTAATAACTTTTTCATTCTACTTCTCCTCTTTTCCTTTGATTTTTCCGACTAATATTAGCCGGATTCTGCCTAATCCTTATTCACCTCCTTTTTAAGAACAATCTAATAGATATTATATATTACATATAATATATCTTTATGTCAATGATTTGCGTAATTTAATGATTTATAGTTATTTTCTATTATTTTACCTAATCTTATAAATAAAAAAGCAGCTGAATGTTATTCGGCTGCTCGGCATTTTATTATTGTTGTTTTTATGTTTATTTGGACGATTTATTCTTTAAAAAAAAGGCAGTGGTAACTTTCATTTTGATTCTTTGCGCGCGAAGAATCATCAACATAGACCGGCACATTATTTAAACCGTGTTCAAAAAAATGCCTGCTTGTCGTTGCTTTGGTTAATTCGTCAATTCTTGATTGATTGATTTCGGAAGGATGTTTTAGGCCAAAAAAATTAATAATTTCAAAATAGCCGTCAATTCTTATCAGCGTTTCCCAGTTAAATTCGTTAAGAAAATTAAATACCGGCAAAACTGAGCCAAAGGCATCCAGCTCCTCGGCTTTATTAATGCCAAGGCAATATTTTAAAGTTCTGATTTGGGTTATTTGATTATCTAAATCGACCGGTTTCGTGTTTGACACTTTTTTGATAAAGACATTTCTTTGAGATTGGGTTAAATAATCAGCCGGGTTAATATCATGAAGCATATATAAGCAAATAAAAAGGATACCCAAATCAACCGGCTGAAACGTTGGTTTCTCAAGAAGATTACTTATAATTTTATCCAAATTTTTCCGGTCGTCTTTACGCAATTCGAACGATTTAGTTCCCGGCTGGCCAGCTTGTCCGATATAAGCCCGCATTCTTAAGAAAAGCTCTTTTCTTTCATTCATTTTATTATATTGTTTATTAAAAACTATTTTATATGCTATCTGACGCTTTGTTATTGACGTTTTTTATATTCGTTTTGAAGGGTATCTAATAGTGAATAAAAGACTGTCTTCTAATGCTTCTGATTCGTGGTCAGTTTGGCTTGCATCGTAAAAAACAAAATCACCCTGTTTTGAAAGTACGGCTTCTTGATTAAATTTGGGATATTTAATGATAAATTTTCCGCTGATGAGAATCGTGAAAGTTTTAGTCGCGGTTTTTGTAAACAGTCCGGATTTCTTAAAACCTTTTTTAAACTTATCCCATTTCATTTCCACTTCGTTGCTTAAAAAATCCGGATATTTTGACATAAAACAACCTAGGAACCAACCCCTTGTTTCCGGATGTAAGGCAACTCTTTCGTCTAGATTGCCGGTTATTAATTTTCCCATATTTATTTTGAAATATATTCCCCCATTTCCGCCAATCTGCACGCATAGCCCCACTCATTGTCATACCAAGAAACAACTTTAATTAAATTATCTTTAACCATCGTCAGTGGCAAATCCACAATACTGGAATGGGTGTTGCCTTTAAAATCCATCGAAACCAATGAATCGTCAGTTGTTGCCAAAATTCCCTTAAGAGCTCCTACTTCGGCGTCGCTGAATAATTTATTTATTGCTTCCACGCTGGTTGGGTTTTTTACTTCACAGACAAAATCCGTTATAGAAACTGTCGGTGTCGGCACGCGCAAAGCGATACCCTCCAGTTTGCCGGCAACTTCCGGTACACATTTACCCAGTGCTTTGGCGGCGCCGGTAGAGGTCGGAATAATATTTAAAGCGCGGGCGCGACGCAAATCCTTATGCGGCAGATCTAGAATTCGCTGGTCGTTAGTGTAGGAATGGATGGTGGTCATAAATCCTTTTTCTATGCCCAAAGCATCGTTTAAAATCTTCACCACTGGCGCTAGGCAATTAGTCGTGCAGGAGCCCATGGAAATAATATTTTCGCCCTGGTATTTGTCGGCGTTGACGCCTAAAAGATAAGTCGGAATTTCATCGCTGTCCGTTGGCGCGGAAATTATCACTTTCTTGGCTCCGGCATCAATATGTTTTTGCGCGCCGTCAATCTTTGTGAAAAGGCCGGTGCATTCCAGAACCGCATCAATGCCCAAGTCGCCCCAAGGTAATTTTTGCGGTTCTTTTTCAGCTAAAATTTTGATTGTTTTATCACCGACGATAAGCATGCCGCTTTTTACTGCCACTTCTTGGCTGTATCGTCCGTAATTTGAATCGTATTTTAACAGATGCGCCAGCGTGGTTGCGTCGGTTAAATCATTGATAGCGACAATTTCTAAATTTGGGTGTTTGTCTAAAATTATTCTAGCGGTTTGCCGGCCGATCCTGCCAAAACCATTAATGGCTATTTTCATATTTTATTGCCTGAGCGAGCGAAGCGAGTCGAAGGCTAATTTTTTATAAACCCTTCGACAGTTCGACCAACTCGCTACAGGCAAGCTCAGGGTATAAATTTTACGATTAGATAATATAAGTTATTTTTTACCATCCTCCGCTTGATCCTCCGCCGCCGCTTGAGCCGCCGCCGAAACCGCCAAAACTACTGCCGGATGAACCGCCGTGCCCTCCGCCAAAACCGCCCATCCACCAGGGAAAATTCTTGACGCCTTGTGATTTTCTGTTTTGGTAAGCCTTGGAAATAATATAATCAAACAATAAACCCAACGGCGTTAGAATCAGGGTGGCAATCAAACCAATAATCCAGGTAAAAATAAAAATTAAAACAATACCGATAATAATACCGACTACGCCGCCGGCCCACCAGGATTTGGAACGGGCCAGCACAGCCGCCAACCAGGTGAAGGCCATAAAACCCAAAAAAGCAAAAACTTCAATGGTTTTAAAATTAATTTTTGCGCTGGACTTTTGTGTTTCTGACGGGACATATTCGCCTTGAGTCGCGGCGATAATTTTATCAGCTGCTTGCGCGATGCCGGCATTATAATCATTTTGCTGGAATGCCGGCCGTATAACATTTTGGATAATCCAGTATGATTGCGCGTCAGTCAGCGCGCCTTCCAGGCCATAACCGACTTCAATCCTCATTTTTTTATCATCCAGCGCCACCAGCAATAAAACGCCGTTGTCATTTTTGGCTTTGCCTATCCCCCATTCTTTGAATAATTCTTCCGCGAAATTTTCTATCGTGTCGCCCTCTAAATTTTTTATGGTCACAATCGAAATCTCATTAGTTGTCTCTTTTTCAAATTGAACCAGCTTTGTTTCCAGTATCTGCTTTTGCTCGACGGACAAGAGGCCGGCATAATCATTAACAAAGCCGGCGGGAGAACCGGGCGAAGTGTAAGCAAAAACCGCCTGTCCTAAAAAAAACGGAAAAAAAATAAAAAATATGAAAAGTTTTTTCATTCCCTGTTTCATTACCGGAATAACAAGTAGCGGACTAGACCTGCTAAGTGATTATTGGTTTAAATCTACCACCGGCGCAGTGTCGGCTCCTTCAGCTGCTTCAAAATAAGCCTTGGCTGAAAAACCGAACATTGGCGCTATCCATTTGCCGGGCAAGGTTTGCACGCGAGTATTAAATATTTTGACTTCGTCATTAAATCGACCGCGTTCTACCGCGATGCGATTTTCCGTGCCTTCCAGCTGAATCATTAGAGTCTGTACAGTTTCTATTGATTTCAATTGTGGATAATTTTCCATCACCACCAATAAACGCCCTAAAGCGCCTTCTACTTCCGTGGCAGCACCGGCTTTTTCATTAACAGTTTGAGCGCCGGCATATTTAGTGCGCGCGTCGGTAATATCGGCAAACACTTTTTGTTCCTGGGACATGGCGCCCTGAACGGAATTAACTAGATTCGGGATTAAATCAAAACGGCGCTGAAACTGATTTTCTACTTGTGCCCACTGGGCGGTAATGGCCTGGTCTTGCTTAACTAAGCCGTTATAAAACGACCAAAAATAACCGCCGAGCAAAACGGCAATGATTATTATAATTATAAGAGTTTTATTCATAAGCATTTTAACATTTTAACACCTGGGTATTTAAACAAAAAATTTGTTAATACACCCGCATGTTAGTATGTTTTTTGATTTATTCTTTTATGTTTAATAAACTCATAATTTTATCCCGATCAAATCCTACCACAATTTCTCCATTGATGTCCGATACCGGCACGCCCATTTGGCCGGATTTATCAATCATTTCTTTTAATGCTTGCTCATTTTGTGACACATCAATGTATTCAAAATCAACTTTTTTTTCTTCAAGGAATTTTTTTAAGGTAACGCAATAAGGACAAGTCGGAGTAGAGTATAATTTTATCATAATTATTTTAGCATGCTAACACATAAGTATTTTAACAAAACTAAATGTTAAAACTATAAAATGTTAAAACGCTTTTATTTTAAATATTCGTATGCGCTTAATGCTGCTTTGGCGCCTTCGCCGGCGGCAATAATCATTTGTTTATGCGGTATATCCGTGACATCACCAGCGGCAAAAATCCCGGGGCAGGAAGCCATATTAGTCTTTGGATTAACAATTATTTCCCCTTTTTCATTTAATTCTACCATGTCCTTTAAATATTCAGAAACCGGCACTGAGCCAATTTCAACAAAAATACCGGATACGGCAATTTCTTTTCTATCGGCAGAGCCATTTTGCTGGTAAACCAACGCTTGAACAAATTTATCGCCTTTTATTTCTACCGGATAAGCGTCATCAATGATTTCTATTTTGGGGTGTTGTTTAAGTTTTTCCTGCATAACAACATCATCGCCCCGTAATTCCTGATAGCGGTTGAATAAATAAATTTTTTCAGCATATTGCGTTAATTGCCAAGCTGCGTCCTGGCCAGCATCGCCGGCGCCAATAACTGCCACTTTTTTATCCTTAAATAGTGGTGCGTCGCAGGTGGCGCAATAAGTAATCCCCTTGCCTTCAAATTCCATTGCGCCCGACACAGTTAATTGCCGGTATTTTTTGCCGCTGGCAATAATCAGCGCTTTGGCTTGGAAATCGCCTTTGTTTGTTTTAATTGAAAAAATATCCGCATCACCTTTAGTAATTTTTTGGACGCTGATATTTTCTTTTATTTCCGTATCAAATTTTTTAGCGTGTTCCTTAAATTTTTCAACCAGTTCTATTCCTAAAATTTCCGGCACACCCAAATAATTTTCCACCAAATGCGCATCAATTGTCTGGCCGCCAACCATCTGCGCCAGCACTAAAACGCGCAGTTTTTTCCGAACTGCGTAAATTGCCGCCGATAAACCGGCCGGCCCCGCACCAATAATAATTAAATCATGCATAATTTATATCACATATGGCTTATAGCCAATAGCTAATTGCCAATGCGGATGATTATTCCCCTTCTATGCCTGTTAATTTCCAGCTATCCCCCTGAATGCTTTTAATCTCCACTTTGCACGGCATCAGCAGATTAATATTATATGCTAAATTATCCGGCTGAATTGCCTCATCGTGCTCAATCACATTGCCCAATTCTATCATAATTTTTTTAATTTGTGAAAGGTTATTTTGCCGCGCGTGCTCCCGGGCAATTTTAACAATTTGATTAGCAAGATGGAAATCGTGCAATTTGACTTTTGGCATATGGCTAATCGCTTATGGCAAATCTGCTATTGGCTATAAACTACTAGCTATATGCTAATGAGTGGCACAAGTTAGGCACGGATCATAGGCCCGCACCAGCATTTTAATTTTATTTTCTGTTTCTTTCTTCGTTGTTTTTTTATTGGCCAATTCCGACAAATATTCTTTTAAATCTTCTTCCAAGCGAGCGACATTTTGAGCGGTTGGCGTAATAATATTACATTCTTCCACCAAGCCGTCATCATTAATTTTATAATAATAATATAAAGTTCCCCTTGGCGCTTCAATCGCCGCCGCGCCGGCACCAGCCTTTATGCTATAATTTATATTATTTGGTTTTAAATTTGCCATTAAAATTTTATGTAAAATCAATTTGCTTTCTTCCAGACAATGAACAATTTCTATCGCTTGCGCCAAGATATTATAAAAAGGATTAAAATTTGGCAAATTGATTTTTGACAATTTTAGCGTCTTTTTTGCCAGCGGATTTAATTGATGAAAATTATGATTGAGACGAGCCAAGGCGCCAACCATAAATTTTTGGCCGCCGTATTCTGATTGCTTGACCGCGCTATTTCTAATTTGGCGCTCAGTGACAGTATTTAAAAATTTCTCAACCCCCATTTCTTTTTCCGATGGTAATTTTATCAAGCCGTCATAAATGGCGTATTCTTGCGCGTGATGCAGGCAGATATACGGCGCTGAACGAATAAAATCAGGGTATTTTAATTTTATAAACAGGCCGGCTAGGCGTTCGCCGGCGGCTAAAACTTTATCAACTTCGTTAAATAAAATACCAAGCTTATGATTGTCTGGCAATTTAGTAAAGCCGCCGATTTGCGGCGTTAAAGGATGAATTGATCGGCCGCCAATAACTTCAATCAATTGATTGCCAAATTCCCGAATTTTTAAGGCATCTTTGGCATAACCTGGAAATTTTTTGATTAATTTTAAGTCATCTTCAATGCCAAAAAAGTCTGATAAAGAAAAAAAGAAAAGATGCAGGGCATGGCTGTTAATAATTTGTCCCAGCATCATTAATTCGCGGAGCAGTATTGTTTGCTCACTAACTTTAATATTTAGTGCTTTTTCTAGCGCTTTCAAGCTTGTCAGAGTATGGACCACCGGACAAACACCGCAGATTCGCGCTGTGATAGCTGAAACCTCATGAATTGAGCGCGAACGTAAAATTCCTTCTAATAATCTGGCGCCTTCTTGAATATCCAACCGTGCTTTATCAATTTTGCCGTCAGCAATGTCAGCGACAAATCCCGCATGCCCCTCAATTTTGGCAATATGGTCAATTTTTATATGCATAGATAGATATTATATTGAAACAAAACCGTACCAATTTTAATTTGAGCACGGTTTTGGAAAAATAAGCAGTCAGAGATTATTTTAATTTATTATACTGCCGGTTGGATAAAAATTAAGTTCAACAGAATTAACCGGTGCTATTTTACTCCAATTAAATTTCAAACGGTTAAAGGCCTCAGCTGTTTGAATCCATCTTTTTTGGCCATTTTCTAATTTATAAACTTTTGGATCGCTTTCCAATTTAATTAATATGTTATCTGGATATGAGCTGACATTCGTTAAAGGAAGCACAATAACATCCTCCCATTTATTGCCATAGGAATTAAAAACTTCAATATTAGGAATGTGGCGTTTCATGCCTGATTCGGTAACATAATAAACTTTTGGATCGTTAGTAGCGCGCATTAGTTTAATCCGCGAATATTGGTTTAATTGCGTGCTGGTAATTGATTGGATGGTATTCCAGCTGAATCCCCGGGCATTGAAAACTTCTATAGTCGGAATCCATATTTTTTGGTTATTAATGATTTCATATACTTTTTGATCGCCCACTATCCTGACCAAAGTGCCATTGGTTGGTGTCGGGCTGGGACTGGGCGAAGGTGACGGACTGGGAGATGGTGATGGGCTCGGTGAGGGTGATGGTGAAGGACTGGGAGATGGGCTAGGACTGGGCGAAGGTGACGGTGAAGGACTGGGAGATGGCGAGGCGATAGAAAAAGAAATAATATAATCATTTGCATTAGCATTGTTTGTCGTATCATTACACCGAACATAATATGTATAAGAAGAGCCGTTGCTTAAACCAGTGATATTTGTTGAATGATTGAGACTGCCGGTAGTGCCGAAAGTATTAGCCATTAAGGAATAAGATTGGCCGGCTGAGGTTGACCAGCGGCAAGTGGCATTTTTATTTGTTGCGATGGAAATGGCGGTCTGCGAAGTGCCGGCAACTAAGACGCCCGTCGGGGAACCGCTAGAAAGAATTGGCGCGGTTGGATTGGTATTAGCAATAGTTGAAAAAATATAATCAGCAGAGATTGCTTGATTACCAGCAGCATCTCTTGATTTAACCCGGTAGTGATATGTAGTGCCTGATGATAAGTTAGTTAGAGTCTGCGAATGTGTGGTAACCATCGTAGCAGAAAGAGATGTTTGTGAGCCGTAACTAACCGTTAAGCCGTAATCAATCTGCGTATCAGATAATTCATTCGTTGTCCAAACAATAACAGCGGAATTTTGGGTAATAGAAGAAGCAGTTACGCCAGAAACCACCGGCGCAGTCGTATCAGGAACAGTAATATTTTTACTGACTTCGGCTGAAAAAGAACTTTCATTGCCGGTTGTATCAATAGCGCTGATTGAAAAATAATAAGTCAGGCCATTGGTTAGGCTAGAAAAAACATAACTGGTTACATTGCCGACATTAATGCTGCTTGAATAACCGCAGAGGCTACAAACTTTTGGATCACTGCCGGTACGCGGCGTTGTGCCGTAATAAATCTTATAGCTGGCTAAATCCGGCTCTGTATTAGCATTCCAGCTGAGCGTTGCTGTGCCAGCCAAAGTAGATTTTGCCGAAAAAATAAATGAAAATAGTATCAAAATAACAATGATTTTGTTTTGCTTCATATTTTTTTATTATTTATATTTGATTAATGCTAAAATAATATTTTATCTTCTGTAACCAATTGGCTTTTTCAATTGTTTTGCTGACTTCAGTGGAAAAACAGCTTTCTTTTTGAGCGGTATTATACGAGGTGATAGAAAAATAATATGTTTTTTCCGGTTGCAAGTCAGAAACTTTATAAGAAATAACATTACCGACATCAATTTTATCTGGATAGCCGCTCGCCGGGCAATCGCCCGTTCTTTTTGTCTCACCATAATAAATCCTATAACCAGCTAAATTAGCTTCCGTATTAGAATCCCACGAAAGATCGGCTGAACCGACTGGCGGCTGGCTTAAACATAATACCATAATTCCGATAACTAATATTACTATGATTATTAAAATTACTAGTAAAATTTTGGATTTTAATGGCGGGGTTTTTTGATTTTCCTGATTAATAATATTAACCGGATTAGTTTGATTTTCCATTATATAAGATTTAACGATTATATTAAATTAAGTTATTTATAGCTTAACACATTTTTATTTTTTAAGAAATAAGGATATCAACTATTTTTTCTAACTCACGCTCACTCCGCTCGGTTTACCCTGTGGATTATCTGTGCTACTGCACAGATAATCCCTGGGGTGCAACAGGAGAGGTGGTATCGGAAGTTATCCATGAAAACTGCCCTTGAATTAAATGAATTGCCCAAGTACTGCCGCGCCCATAATCTTCTTGAGGACTATAACAGCTATCTCCTGGCTTTACCCCATCCCACATACCCATCAACCCTTCGTTTGAAAAAATATTGACAATCGGAGAATAAAATATTCCATACTTGTCTGTCACAATATCAGAAGCGCCGGGAGCTACGCAAAGATTGCTCATTGCCATGCCTATTGCGTGTGCAGCATCGTTTGGAAAAATCCAATTCAATCCATCAAAAGAATAAGCGAAATAATTAGCAGGCCCAACAGCTCCAAGCCCGTTTGCATACAGTCCAATAAACACTCCGGGGTTATTGCCTATTGGTATTTCGAGATATTTTATATGAGGTGGAAAGTATAGATTTGTTTTTTCAGGCGGATAAAAATTAAATCCGTCCCAACTCTTTGCTAAATACATTGCCTCACTGCCCGGAGAAGCGCCGGAGTCATAATAATAAAGCCAAACTTGCCGACCACTTGGCGTATTCATATATATTGCGTAAGGGTGTCCAACGCCATATATTCCGTCGCTGCAATATTTTCCCATGCTGGGATTTGAAGAATCGATCCAATATTTTCCGTCATGAAATGACCAGTTACAATTTTGTTTAAGTGAGTCGCTTATTTTTATCACTGGCGTCGGCGGAGTATCGCTATTGCCATAAGTCCCGTACAATTGCCAATAATCAGCATTGAATTTACGCCAATTGACTCCGTCATCACTGACCGCATGGCATATCTCAAGAAACCCTCCTTGATGCAGACCTGTTTGATTGTTATACGCTTTTTCAGCGCATTCATAGTACATTTTATACATTTCACGACCGTTTTCAATAGAAGGGTAACTCGCTTTTATAACCGATGGATTGCAAGCATGCATTCCGTCCTCATCAGTGTCTCGCGTGGAATGTCGTAATACCGAAATGTTATTTAAACTTGGAATATATTGACCGGCCGTATCAAAAGCATTCAGATATACAGAATCCCCGCCCTCACCATTAATAATTTCACCGCCGCAAGTCCATACTTTCCATGTGCCGTCATTATCAACCATGGCAGATGGTTCATAATCATAATTATTAGGCTTGTCAATAAATGCCCAGCTAGATCCGAAGTTTTTGGTAAAGTTAATATCCACCGCTTGAGAGTTTTTTACCCAAACAAAAAGGCTAAATAATAAAATCAGAAAAAAAATAATTTTAAATTTTATTTTCATAAAATTATCGCACGCTCACTCCGCTCGGTTTACCCTGTGGATTATCTGTGCTACTGCACAGATAATCCTTGGGGCGCGGCGGGAGGAATAGCTTCAACTATTGTTATTGTTTTGGGCGAACCGGAAAGCTCATAATTGTAGCCAGTAGGCGTATTAATGGCATAGACTTCAATGATATGTTTGCCAACAGCAAGGGTTGGAAAAATATAGTCAAAGCCATGGTTAATGCCTTGAATTCCGAAAGTGGATAAATCGGGTTTACTAATATTGGCAACAATATTAGCCGCCTCTGTTTCGTCAATATAGATTTTAACATTTATCGGATTGACACCAGCATCAGCGTCGTAAGCCCAGCCGGTGATATGAATGGCATTGGCGTAATCAAGCCAACCGTAAGAAGGAGTGTTGGTTGTATTTGTTGAGCTCAGAGAACAATTAATGGGCGTAATATTAAAACTGTAGTCGGCCGTTTTGTTTCCAAAAGAAAAATTGTTGTTTACCGTAGAATTAGAAAGTGCGGGAGCGCCCGTATAACATCCAAGATAGATACCATATAGTTGCGTATGGTTAGCTTGACTATCATAGATAAAGTTATCCGTTACTGTTATATTGTCTCCTCCGCTAACAAATATTCCTCCGTGAATATTAAATTCATAAGAAATCTTATCGTTATTATAAGCTTTATTCCCTATTATAGTTACATTGGCAGGAGGAACATTGCCATCGGGGCTATTAGTGATAAATATTCCGGCAATTCCGTTTAGATAACTATGAGAATTAGTTATCAATAAATTATTTGCCGCATCTATATCTATACCGTTCCCGTTATTACTATAAGCAGTAACTCCATCTATTATAACGTTGGTAGCGGGATAAGTTGAAAATATTCCCGCGCAAGGAAAATTGTTATCCACAAAATTCTGATTTCTCCCATTTCCATAATAATATCCTCCCTTAACATTTACATAGCTGGATAAAATTTCTATCCCGTCAAGACCATTATCATTACTGACGCAATCAATCACATCCACATAGGAAGGAACAGCGTAATCGGGATGTTGCATTATTTTTATTCCATTATAGGCCTGACCAGCTCTTACATTATGAGTATTAATATCATTATACCCTACTGTGTCATGCGTATGATTGTTTTTTAATATAACCTGGCTTGAATTAATTATTAATATCCCGTCAAGCATGGTGTTTTTTACTTCTATATCTTCTATGACATCATGAGCGTTTGGTTGCTCATAAACTATTATCCCAGAGCCGAAATTTTCAGTATAATTTTGATTAGTTTTGTTTCCGTCAATAGTTAATTCGGACACCTGACAATTACTGCCAAGCGACAAAACATGGCCGTTATTTATGCTAGAATAATCCGGCCTTTTTAAAGTAGTATTGCCTATTCCTGCGCCTTGAATTGTGATATTGTCTGGCACAATAAAAGTCCCTAAATATTCTCCTGCGCTTAAATATATGGCGCCTCCATTAGCAGCTCCGGCAGAAGTTAAAGCAGCAGTAAATTCCGAGGCGGTTGAAACGTAATAAACACTGCCGGCTCGCGTGGTTGAATAAATAGAAAAAAACAAGCCGATAATTCCAATCGTAAAAATTATTTTAAATTTTAGATTGTCATTTTTCATTTTATTTTGCATTTTTAGTTCACGCTTAATCCGCTCGGTTTACCCCGTGGATTCTGTGCTACCGCACAGATAATCCTTGGGGCGCGGCGGGCGGAGTGTTGTCCGAAGCGCCACCCGCAAATCCGACGGGCGGGCCGATGTAGGAAGAGCTCACTTGCAAATTATCCATTAAATAATAACTTTCCGCATTGGCCGTTGAATAATGATTATAGTAGCTCATGTAAAAAGCATTCATAGCTATGTTTCGGTCAACAGGAACATTGTCAATCAGGATTCCATTATAAGAACCATCCTGAGTCCAAAGATAAAGTTTTCCAATCCCCGTTGACGTATTGAGAGCATACTCAACTGCCATCCACTCGTTGACGTGAGAATTTGCACTAACCCTGAAGGTTGCGTCCTCAATCCAACCTCTTGCCGGTGGAGAGGTAAAATGATAGGCACTATCGCTACCACTGACAGCCCAAGCACAATATCGTCCCGAAGTATCCGAACAGTTAAACCCCAAAATACTGACCCTGGATGGACTATCAGATAATAGAAACTTGTTAATCAAACCTCCACCACCATTCATCACATTAGCAGGCCATCCCAAGCCAAATTTAATAAGGAAACGTACATGAAGTTCACTCGTTCCGGGATAGTTAAGCCAACCCAATCCGGTTTGACCTCCGTTGATTCCCCCGCCGGTGCAAGCAGATGTCGGCGGAGCTACTTTCATACATCCCTCGCTATAGCATCCACTGGTGACGTGAGTAGAAGTGCCTCCACATTCATCAAGCGCCAAGTCGCTTACCCAAGAGCTATCGTTAAAATTCATCGTCCAAGGAAGCAATATAGACAAATCCGCTCTAGCTGAAAAAGGAAGGACTAGAAAAACTATGATGCTGGCAATTAAAATTTTAAATCTCATATATTTTAATTTTTAATTTATGCTTAATCCGCTGGGTGCGACAGGAGGGGTGGTGTCAGGCGCAGTTACTTGATAGTTTTTCAGCTCAATCCAGTATCGCGTCGCGCCCATAGATTCCATTCCGATATAAATGCCACCTAACTTTGCCTGCGACCAAGATGACGGCGGAAATGCCCAGGTGAACCCCTTAACTAAGGTTGATAGCGGGATAGCCACATGCGTCCATTCATTTGAATTTTCGGGAATCGTTGGCGCGGTTGGCACATAATTTGTTAGAGTTATTTCACGGCCTTCTGAATTGTCGCCGGTTGGATCATACCAACAACGATCATACACCGCGCTATGGCAAATTTCATAATCCGGATCTCCATATAAAGTAGAGTATCCTTCTGTTTGATTAAGGTTAGCTTCAAAAGCATGGGTTGTGTTTTCACGAGAAGGTTCATTCCAGTTAAAAACAGCGCCGACCATAAGTCGATGGCCCGAATAATCACACAAATTATTATCTTCAATCATCCGACATAAATTTTGATACAGCTGGGGCTGAACTTGCGCGCTCCTTATTCGAATATCAAATTCGATATTTATATTTCTATCCAGCGTTGCTCCTTGTGCAGATAAATCATTCAGGCCAAAAAATAAATGCCCATACTGGAGCGGCCATCCCGTAATGTTCGTTTCCGTATAATTCACGGTGTCAAGAGACATGCCCATGGAATTATCTAGCGATGGACCATAAAATCCCATATTAAACCAACGTCCCAGGTCGGTCGCGAGACTATTGTAATCCGCCATATAGGATAAAATGTTTGGATCATAATTCGCTGCACCAGCATGACTATTTAAAAGATTCTCTTGGGTAACACTAAAAAGAATTGGCGCCGACCGATCTGCACAGTCTCCTTGAAAATTGCCAAGCTTCGGATATAGACTTACCCCACCTCCAGAAATAGTTTCAAACCCAACCACAAAGGCCGAACATACATTATTAAAAAAAGGATATCGCGTGATTGAGGTAGTTCCGGACTCAGTGGCATGCGCGGTTTGTTTAGTAGGAAATAAAATACAAAAAAATAAAAACACGCTGAAAAAAATAGCTGATATAATTTTTAATTTTAAATTTTTATCACTCATAAATAATAATTTCTAATTCACGCTTAATCCTTGGGGCGCGGCGGGAGGAGTAAAATCAGAGTTAAACGCATAATATATGTCTACATTAAATGTCCCGTTAGCATTACTCGAGTCGCCCGGTGGCGTAGAAAGAAAATAAAAATTATTTTGACTCCCTGTGCCCTCACCAAAATGAACATCTGCAGCGGTACAGTTGAGCATAACTGTTGTGTTGTTTGTTTTTGGCTTATCAAGATCAATTGTTTCCACTATTCCATTCCACAAGGCAGCAATAAGCGAATGCTGCGTCCCAAAAAGAAGTTTTGGGGTAATAAGGAGAGAATTAGTAGTATCATTATGTACTTCAGTTACAAGACCTGCCTCTATATCAAGTTGCCAACCAAGCGTTGGTCCTTTATATCTATAAAGGTAATTGCCAGGCGCAGGCAATTGCGTGATTGGCGCACCCAAGGGTAGTTCGCATGCATGTGAGTAATTATCTTGCCACATATTTGTAATGAGCGTATGAGGAACTCCGTCTGCATCATAATCAAGAAGTTTCGGATTCATATGAATGCAAGTACGGCATTCAATACCTCCGCATCTCGTCGATGGCTTAACCAAATTCGTAATGGCGGTAATGCCAAGCGGCCCTGACCCGACGAGCGGATAACTTGGGAGGTTCGCGCTCGCACTTGCATTTGATACCCCAGGTATTTTATTGGCTGAACCGGGAATCGGAGACGCAGGACCAAATCCGGGAATACTATAATCGTTCATGACAATATATTTACCGCGCCCGTCTTGGCTCGAAACGCCGCCTTCCGAAAAAGGATTGTCAAACACCGTATAAATATGCCACGATGAATTACTCGCTTCATAGCCAGCCTTTTTGAGACTATACTTTGTCCCATGATCATTACTACCAGCGGTAAAAAATATCCATGGATCGCCTTGAGAATTGCTCGTGTCGATAAAATTCACCGAGAGGCTGTCTTTCTGATATGAGGGACCATGCGTACCATCAGGAATTATGTTCAGACGCGCAATGTAATTAATACCAGTCATTGATGTGCAACCCCACTCATCAAAATAGTTTATATTATCTCCCCAACCTGAGACGCTCGGATAATTCGGCGCCATATAATCATTACCAATGGACTGACAACGTGAATTGGGATCAAGGCAACGCGTATCTGTTACGGGCGCTTGAGTGATTTTGCTTGAGACAGGAAGTGTAAATGAATATTCCCCCACACCAATTGGATTTCCAATTTCGCCCAATGTATTGACTGGCTGTACGTACAGTGTATGACGATTGCCATCACGCCATTGATCTGGAATACGGAACAAAAATCCATGATTGCCAAAAATAGGAGATCCCACTAAATTATTAATATCCCAACTTAATGCGTTCGCATAAATACTTCCCATCAGTGTCCCGTTTGTTGTTGCCGTACCATTGGTATAAAAATTGACATATATAGATGTGTTTTGATTATTTAGGTCTACCGCCCATCCAACAACAACACCGTCTCCGGAAGATATTTTATTTATCCACCCACTTGTAGCAGCATTGGCATTTTTGATTAAAACAGCATTCAAACTAAAAATAACTATTAATAAATAAATTGTTTTTTTCATTGTAAATTATTGAAAAAATTTAATTTAGTTTATATTCACTCCGCTCGGCGCGGCGGGAGGGGTGGTGTCGGCCGAAGTAACTCCTTTTACGCAAACCGAATCCAATAGTGTATCCCCTTTAGCTCCTGCTTGGTATAAATCAAAACAATCACCAATTGAATTGACTATTGCTGCTTGCGTTCCATTGAGACTGGAAGAAAAAACTCCGATGCCCCGCTTTTGAACATATCCTGAAGTCACATTTTGTGTTAACCAGCTGATATTTGTTGAACAGGATGACTGGCCATTGGCCATAACGCAATCAGAACCGGTAATAGTGCCATAGAAATATGGGAGGGTGTAGATATCATCAAACCAGGTGAACTCTCCCTGAATGAAATACATAGCTTGGGTACTGCCCCTTCCTATTCCCCCTTCCCAGGGAGGATCCTCTCTTTGGTCATAGCATAAATAATTTCCCAAACTGTCTTTCAAATTCCAATTATCTGAATCTTCATGTCCATAATATCCCTCAGCGGAAAAAATATTAACAATTGGCGAATAAAAAATACCGTATTTATTCGCCAATATTTCAGGACTGACCGTACAGAGTTCATTTCTAGCAATGCCTATTCTATACTTGGAGCTGTCAGCATCGTGGGAATAAACCCAGTTTATACCGTCATATGAATAGGCAAAATAATTATATTTTTTATTTGGAAATGTTCCAATAAAAACCCCCTGATGATTGCCTATGGGCATTGATAAATATTTTACATTTAGCGGGCTGGGATAGTTTGTTTTTACGGGAGTTCCAAAATTAAAGCCATCCCAGCTTTTTGCTAAAAAAAGACCAATCTGGCTGGCATCGCCCTGCGAATCATAATAAAAAAGCCAAATTTCATTATTAATAACCACTGCGGACGGATGGCCGGGCCCATAATTAGCTGAGAAGTCGCTGCATCCTGCTTTTGGCGTGCCATCATAGAAATAAGCGTAATATTTAAAACCGTCAAAAGTTAGCTGGCAATTATCTTTTATTTTTTGGTTTATTTCTATTACCGGCGTCGGCGCAGTATATTGATTTCCATAGGTAAATTGGGTATTCCAAATGTCTTTATTATATTTTCGCCAAATAATGCCATCATCACTGACCGCGTGGCAAATACTATTAAATCCCCCTCTTGGCCCCCAACCGCTAATGTTATCATATAATTTTGGCGCGCATTCATAATATAATTTGTACATCTCATGTCCGCCTTCAATACTTGGATAGCTATGTTTAATAACGCTTGGCGCGCAAGCGTGCAGACCGTCTTGATGGCTATCCAGACCGGAATGCCTGAGAGCAAGAATATTTTCAAGGCCAGGTATATGCTGCCCATTGGCGTCAAAAGCGTCAAAAAAAATAGTATCGCCGCCAACGCCATTGTTTATATCTCCGCCGCCGCAATTCCAAACTAGCCATCGGCCGTCATCATCAATCATGGCTGATTGGGAGCTATCATATTGATTTGGTTTATCAACATATGCCCAACTAGATCCGAAGGTTTTGGTAAAATTAAAATCTTGCGCTTTGACAGACGCACTAAAAAATACCACAAATAATAAAATGATAATAAAAATAAAAAGCTTCAGCTTACTCATTTTTTTTAATTATTGCCGGCGATTCGGGGTATATTTTATCCTCTATGCCGAAACGCTGAGTAATTAAATCTATTTCTTCCTGGGTATAATTTTGCGCCATTAATTGTTTGCTTAATTTATCCGGATTCATATTGGCGAGCGGTCCGCGGCAGCCATCGCAGGGATAGGCGCTTGTTGGGCAACTGGCGCCGCAACCGCCTAAAATTACCGGCCCTAAGCACGGCAGGCCTGCTTGCAAAAGGCATTTGTTTTGTTTTATCTGGCATTCATAACAAACCGGCCGCTGGGGAATTTTTACCGGCACGCCAGCAATTAATTTTTTAGCTATCTGTAGAAATTCTTCTTTATTTATCGGACAACCCGGAATCTCTAAGTCCACTTTAACATAATAACTCAAGGGTTTAACATTGGGATTATTGATATTCTCAAAATTTTTATAAACATACCGCATCCGTTCGTTTTTATCCTGATAATTTTTAATTTCAGCGATGCCGCCGAGAGCCGCGCAAGCGCCCAAGGCGACTAAAATTTTACTGCGCGACCGTAAATCTTTCAGCCGCTCAATATTTTCTTTGCTAATCGGCGCGCCTTCCACAAAAACAATGTCATAAGTTGTTGCTTCCGGCTTATCCTCCAGAAAAGCAAAATCGCCGATTTTAATATGTTCGGCCAGTTGTAAAAACCGTTCGCCCAAATCTAAAATCGCCACCTGACAGCCTTCGCAGCAGGTTAAAGAGATAATTGCAATAGTCGGTTTTTTATCAGCCATGTTTTAATTTGACTAGTCTCTATAAATTAAATGCAAATTCTAAACTTAAATCCGTATATTTTTGGAGCCGGTTGGCTTGATCTCTGGTTAATAATTCGCAGGCGCAGCCCCAGTGGATAGATATAAAATCCCCAATCATAGCGTTTTTTATCAATCTGGCGCCTTCAAAATAATTAAAAATTTCTCTTTCAATAAAAAAATCCGCTTGTTTTATTTTTCCGTCGTTATCGGCAATAAGGGGTTTCGTCTGAACAATAAATGATTCTTGCTTAATTTTTAGAATTAAACCCCAGCTGATACGGCAGGCATCCATCGTCGCCAGGGTATGCGGCGATGCGATGTGGCCGGTTCGCCGATAAATGCTAAAAACATGAAAATTATGATGCGGCAAGGCCCGTGTGTTGAACTTTTTTTTGAATTTAAAAAAATCGCTGATATTAAACCTGCCTTGAATATTAAAAACATTGCCAAGATGGTCAAATAATCTTGCCGCCGGCACTGCTTCTAAATAATTATTTCCTAACCAATAAGCCTCCACAGCTCTCTCGTCAAATGGATTGGTTAAGCCGTTAGCGCGGGCAATTAATTTTAAATAAGGATAGAGCGTATTAAATTTTTCCAAGACCGGTTCGATTGTCCGTGTCTTTTTCTTTCGGCTGGTTTTTGAATAAAATTCCAAAACATCTGCCTGATTTTCCGGCCCGCATAAATGCAGGCGGTTAGGCATGAAGGCATAGCGGGTGCAGCGGACTATATTATTTAGATTGGCGATGTCGCTGGGCATGGTTTTTTAAATAATGCCTGAATCAATAAAATAACGCCGGCCGCCAACAGAAAAATAAAGCCCAAATCGGCAAAAGACGGCCATTTTAATACTTTTAAATTAGACAAAATAATCGTTATAGGAAAAGCCAGTGTTAAAATACTGGCGGTTAATCCGGCCGGCAAAAAACTCAGGGCGCGATACCAGAAAAAAACATAACCGAATAAGAAACAGCTAACGATGAAAATACCAAGCCAATCATGGCTAGTTAACGCCGATAACAGCGATAGGCTGCCTGACTGCCAGGTATAAATAAAAACCAAAATAGCGCCCAGCGCCATCCGCGCCGCTGCCAAAAGGCGATAATCAATGCTAACGATGAATTTCTTTACCATAATCATCTCTGCCGACCAAAAAAGTGTTGCCGCGAAAATCATTAATTCCCCCCTCCCCCAGTCAAAGAAATTAAAACTGATCGCCGATAAAATACCCAAAAACATGATTCCTAGGCCTAAAAATTGGTATCCGCGCAATTTTTCTTTTAAAAACACTAAAGAAAAAAGTGCTGCCCAAACAAACATCGTCTTATGAATAAAAGAACCGTTAATAGCGGAAGTTATGGCTAAACCTTTAAAGAAAAGTATAAATGGCACGCTGCCGCCGACAACTGCGAGCAGAATCAGTTTCAACCAGCTGCTTTTTTTATCTGGCCAGGAGATTTTTCCTGACTTAATAAAAAACAAAGTTAAAAAAATAAATAATAGACCGGCCAGGCTATTTTTTAATAATACCAGCAAAACCGGGCTGACCCCCGCTGATATCACTTCTTTATTCAAGAAATTAGCCGCGCCGCTGATGAGAGCCGCGGCCAAAATGGCTTTTATCCCTTTTTTATAATTTGGGCTTAGCATTGATTTTATGGGCGTCAATAATTTTTAAAATTTCTTGCGCCTTTTCTTTATTAATCTTGTTTATTATAACCTCATTTTGTGTTAAAACCCAATCCCCTTTTTTAACTTTAATCAAGCTGCCGACTGCTTGCTGGGTTTGGCCGGATTTTACTTTCACCGTGCTGCCCTTAATAGAAATAACTTGTTTAGGGATAGTCAAACACATATATTAAAAATTTAAATATTCTCTATATCGCTCCCTCAATATTCTTTATCTGTTCATATTGAAAAACCGGTCCGTCTTTACAAGTATACAAATGTCCCACAGCACAGTGCTGGCAGACGCCAAGGCCGCAATGCATTCGCCGTTCCAGCGAAACATAAATATCCTTGTCGGCAAAATGTTTAGTTTTTAATTGTTCTAAAACAAATTTATACATTATCGGTGGACCGCAGAGATATGCCTGAGCATTATTAACCACCCTTTTTTTATCAAACAGCGTTGTCACCAGGCCGACGCAATCATGCCAGCCGGCACATTCTTTATCAATGGTTAAATCAATCACAATGCCATATTTGCGCCAAGCGTCATATTCATCGCGAAATAAAAAATCAGCTGGCGTCCTGGCACCATAGAAAATCTGGACTTTTGTATTTTTCCCCAAATACTTATCCTTGCCCAAAATCAGCGTCCGCAAAGGAACAAGACCCAACCCGCCAACAACAATTAATAGATTTTTGTTTTCTGTTATATGTTTTTTATTATATGAAATCGGCCAGCCATTTCCATAAGGCCCCCTAATGCCGACTGTGTCCCCGACTTTCATCGCGTGCAGTCTGTCAGTCAGTTTTCCGACGTTGCGAATACATAATTCAAAATATTCTTTATCCGGCGCGCCGCAGGGCGCAAAAGGCGCCTCGCCAAAACCGGGAATAGACAGTTCTATTATTTGTCCAGGCGCGAAATGATAACGGCCCTCCCGGACAAATTTAAACCGAAACAGCTTTATATTGGCTGCCTGCGGAATTATTTTAATTATTTTAGCTGGATGGGAAAGATAGGGGTTTTTCAAATGATTAAAAATTATTTCTTAACATCTTCCAATACTTCTTTTATATTTATATCAACCGGACAAACCTGATGGCATCGCAAACAGCCAACACAGCCCTGAATGCCAAATTCATCGGGAATTCGGGCAAATTTATGGTAATACCAAAAATGAATCCGCTGGGCGGTAGTAGTTAGAAATTTCGGTTTATTATCTTGCCCTGAGCTTGTCGAAGGGCCAGAAACTTCGGAAAATTCCCGATAATAGCAAGAATCCCAACAGCGAGTTCGCACACCGGTATTTTCAACTAAGCCGGCTTCGTCATCTATTCGAAAACAAAAACAAGTCGGACAAGCAATGGTGCATTTGCCGCACTCAATGCATCTTTTGCCTAACTCGTCCCAAATTTTTTGCTGGTGATGATTGGTCAACTTATTGCGCAATTCATTCATTCTTTCTTTATTGACCAATGGCCCATTAAATTCAATGTATTCATATTTTTTATAACCCAAATGTTCTAAAATCCGTTGGCCTTTGATGCTGCCGGCAAAAATTTTATATTTCTCTGAATTTAGTTTACCCTGTTTAGCGGAGTGCATCGAAGGACCTTCTATAAAAATATCAAAATGCACATGCTCCAGGATGTCTGGTTCATAATTGCGGCCATAAACATCTTTTTCCAAGTTGGTTGCATAACCAATAACTAAGCTGTTTTTTCGGCGCCGCTGATAATACGGATCATTGGCAAAAACTAAATCATAGAGATTGAACGCTTTTAAATCCAATAAATTAATGCCAAAAAGCGCGATTTTATGGCTTCTATCGCTCTCGGTTAATTGGTTACCCTTATATTCAAAAAGCGTTTCGCATTCGGGAATAAATAAATTTTTAAAAGGATAAATGGGCAGTTCATCACTTAAAATTAATTCATTTATACTTTCCAGTTCTTTTATCTGCAGTCTGCCAGCCGGCATTGGCTCTAAATCAATCGGTTGATGTGCTTTAAGATACGGTGAAATTTCTGCTGTTTGCTCTTCTTCGCCAGATATTTTTGCGGAACCAAAAATCCGCCACTTTTGGTTTTTTAAGTACTTAAAAATTTTTTCCAGTTGAGCCCCGGTCATTTATATTTAGTATAACAAAAAATCCCCGGTTATAAAACTGGGGATAAAAAAACGGGGCCATTTGGCCCCGATAAATTGTTATTTTTTATTTGATTATCTATCTCCTTTGTTTTCTCCGGTCACAAAAGCAACCTGCTCGACTATTTTTGTCCTTCGTGTCTCTACTTTCACAATTACCCATGTATCCGGATATGCCCCCTTGGCAGGAAGACCAGAAAAGAGACGAGCATAATCAAATATAATTAAGCCTGTGCCGGCATCACTTTTATCTCTGATTCGATAAATATCCTTAACTAAAAATTGAATTTCATAATCACCATCCTGGATATTATCGGAATTTAGTGGTTTGCCTGCATTATTCTCTTTCCCAGCCATTAAACCGGTTGTGAGACAAGATAGAGATAGTGCCACAATAATAGCAATTATAACTATGGCGAGAAAAGGATATTCTGTGACTTTTGGGGTATGCTCGATGTTAAAAAGAATAAAAATCAAAATCATCATCGCGATTACTGACAGAAAAAAAATAATACTAACCGCTTTTTTTTGTTTTATCATCTTAACCTCCTCAAAGAACATTTATTTTTAGAACTTTCCTTAAATGGAAATCTAGAAAAACCTCAATTCGCGGCTTTTCCGAATTTCTATTCAAAGCAATTTTATTCATCGAACGGAAACCGCTCCGCTTTTAGGCGGAGCGGTTGGAGTCGAGAAATTTTTATCATGCTAGCCCTTAATCCGCTCGAACAATACTTATCTGTTTAACGCTCTGATTTTCAGCGTTTTTAATTTCAATCCTAAACCCCGCCAAAGTTCCGGGTATTCCATCACTAGATAAGCAATGAAGATGCCCCAGAGAGCAATAATGAGCGCTAAGGCCGAGGTACGGAACAAATCATTACCGCCGGTCACGGCTTTAATAACCGCGCCCTTAATCACGCCGACAACCGTCGTCCGGGTCTCGTTAGAAACAACATCATTAATGCCTGAGGCGCGCAATAAAGCAGAATTGATGATAACATAATTATCATTAGGCACGGCCTGGACAGTCGCCCGATAAGTCATAGAAACGGTTTGTCCTTGAGACAAGGTGCCGACATTCCAAGTAATCATATTGCCGGCGTTAGAATAGAAACCATTGCCGCTGATGCTATCGTTAAAGGCGGTATAAGAAGGCAAAACGTCTAAAATCTGGACGTTATACAGAGTGCTGTTAGTGTTATTAGTATAGCTTAAAGTATATTGCAAAATATCGCCAACATGCGCCTGATTATCAGTGTCCGAACCATTAGACCAGGTCAGATTAGCCACCCGCTTCATTAGATTAGAAGGCGTTGGCGCCGGGGTCGTCCCTGCGATAACCTGGGCAAAATCAGAAACCTGACCGGTATTATCAGCAGATGCATAAGCATAGTTAGTTAATGTTTGCTGGCCGATATAACCGGTGGAATTAACCGTCGCTTCAAAATTTATCGTTTTGGTTTGTCCGGAATATAAACTGCCTAAATTAATGCCGCCGGAAATAATGCCGTCGCCGATATAGCCGCTGTCAAGACGAGTTGATCCGGAAACATAGCTTAAGCCGGAGGGTAAAGTGTCCCAAACCCGGACATTATTAGCGGAAGCGTTATAGCTTGGCGCGGAAACCTGTATTGAGAACATCACACGGTCATTGGCATTAGCATTAACCGATTCTTGCAAAGACGTGCCCGTGGTGATATTGCGGACGGTTTTAACAATGGTTAAATTACTGGCATTTGTTTGGCTGATATAAACCGTAGCCGTGTCATTAATTTCATTGGCATTGTCTGCTTTAACATAAGCGTAGTTAATTTGATTCTGATAATTATAATAAGCAAAAGCGCCCTGATAATTATTTACTGTGGCTTCAAATAAAATATATTTTGAAGCGCCGGCAGACAGAGAACCAATATTAATGCCGCCGGAGATTAAACCGTCGGATAACGTGCCGCCGTCAAGACGCGCTGTACCGGAAGAATAAGTTAAGCCGCTCGGCAAAACATCACGGACCACGACATTATTTAAGGTGGCATTGCCTGTGTTCTGAATCTGGATTTGAAAACCAACGCGGTCGTTATTTTTGGCATTAACCGAATCAGCGTATGAACCGGAGCCGTTAGTGATATTGCGGACGGTTTTATTAATGGCTAAATTATAAGTCGGTGTTGATTCCGGGATTAAACTAGCCACGAAAGTGACATAACCCTGATATTCCCAGCAACCTTGTATCGCGCCAATATTTACTTCCGCATAACCATTACCGGAAGATGAAGCGGAAATATATTGCGCAGTCTCGGTCCGGTTAGGATACCAGCGGATAGATGAAGTATCAACGACTAAACGCTGCGCCGGCGAGGAATAAATACTGACGCTGTCGGTAACAGTGTTGGCATTATCCGCGGTTAACGTCGCGCTGACATTAATCGAATTCTGGGCATTGGTCGGAAAGTTTAAACGAATCCGCGTATTATTGGCGGTCGTGCCGACTATACCATTGTGGTAA